>Ga0335074_10010535_pt1 | contig 12937 bp, 11 predicted proteins | sample Lox_Sample_23_FD_206715 | JGI IMG/M metagenome (GOLD analysis project Ga0335074, IMG submission 206715) | Soil microbial communities from Loxahatchee National Wildlife Refuge, Florida, United States - Lox_Sample_2.3 | ecosystem: Environmental > Terrestrial > Soil > Wetlands | place: USA...
GAGGCCGAGCCGATGCTGCGCGACGTCGAGCGCGCCTCGAACCCGTGGGGCAAGCCGCAGTCAGAGCGAGCCGAGTGGGCGGCCGATCTGGGCATCAGGATCCTCGAGCCGGGCGACCGGGCCCCCGAGTACCTCTACTGGGTGGGCTGCGCCTCCTCGTTCGACGAGCGCGCCCGCCGGACCGCCCAGGCCACCGCGCGCGTGCTGAGAAAGGCGGGCGTCGACTTCGCGATCCTCGGCCCGCGCGAGAGCTGCACCGGCGACCCGGCTCGGCGCATCGGCAACGAGTACGTGTTCCAGGCCTTCGCCGAGCAGAACGTCGAGACCCTGAACGAAGCCGGCGTCACCAAGGTCGTCACCGGCTGCCCGCATTGCTTCAACACGCTCGCCAACGAGTACCCGGACTTCGGCGGCAACTACGAGGTGATCCACCACTCGGAGCTGCTGTCGTCGCTCGTGAGCCAGGGGCGGTTAAAGCCAACCCGCGCCGACCAGGCCGACGGCACGATCACCTACCACGACTCGTGCTACCTGGCCCGCCACAACGACGTGGTGGACGCTCCACGCGAGATCGTCTCGGCCGTCGGCGCACCGGTCGAGATGGGGCGCTCGCGCAAGCAGACCTTCTGCTGCGGCGCCGGCGGCGCGCACATGTGGATGGAGGAGCGGGCCAAGCCGATCAACCAGGAGCGCGTGCGTGAGGCCGCCGCCACCGGCGCGGGGACGCTGGCCGTCGCCTGCCCGTTCTGCACGGTGATGCTGGACGACGGCGTCCAGAGCGCCGGAACCGATCTGCGCGTGGTCGACGTGGCCACGCTGCTCGACCAGGCGACCAGCGACGGAGCGGGCGGGTGAATCGGACTCGACCACGCGATCGGTTGAGTCGCGGTTCACACGGAGAACTCACCACTCGGCGCTGTCCGCCCGGCGAGTGGCGCGAAACCCGTGCCAGGACCGGGTGAACGACCGTTCACCATTCGGCGGGGGGACGAGTGGCGAGTTGTCGGGTTTGGGCCTCGCTTGGGAATCCGGCGCGATCCGGAACGAGGCTCAAAAGGTGGCCGGGCCGGATTCCCCTAGCTCGGCGTCCGTGGGGCCGGAGAAGCCTCGTCCGGCTGTGGCTGCGAGGACGGGCAGTCAAACGGATCGCCACGGCAGGGGCGATCAGCCAGCGGGCGGGACCGTCAGCAGCGCGGCGCTGCCCCCGGGCACCCGGAACACATACTGACCACCCGTGCCGTCGACCGGCTGCGTCCGAGCCTTCCCGGCGAGCAGCCCGGTCGAAGTGCCCGAGCCGAACGACTGCCCGCCCAGCGTGACCCCGCCGCGCGAGGTCAGCCGCGGCGCCTGGAGGCGCTCGAGCGTCCCGGCACCGCGTGCGACCCCCAGCCGGACCGCGACCGTGCGCGCCCCGGCGCCGTCGTTGATGGCCACGACGCGAACCGACCCGTCGGGCGCGATCGTGGCCCACGACTTCACCTGCCCGGCATTCGTCGCGGTCACATTGAGGAGATGCGAGCCGGGGGGCGCCGCCTGGGCGAACATCAGCAGGCCGTAGTACTCGGGCGAGACCGTACCCCGCCAGCGCCCGTCCGAGTGGGTGAACGTGAACAGCTCGTAGGTCGCTCCGGGATACGTGTGGATGTTGACGCCGTCGACGCCGACGCGCGCCATCTGGAACACCGCATCGAGCGCCCACAACGCCGAGGCGAACGACTGGGCGACGCCCGAGTCGACGCCGCACGAGATCGTGTTCATCTCGTCGATCCGCAGCGGCACCCCGTGGGCACGTGCGGTCTTGACCGACGGAATGACGCTGTCGGCCAGCGTCCGCGAGGAGCGGGTCGACAGGAGGTTGGCGATCGTCGGGTAGTTCGGCTCGCTCGGTCTGACGTAGCAGAGCTGAAGCGGATAGCGGTGCAGCGTGGCGACCGCAACCCGTGGGTGGCTGGAGAGGAACTGTCCCAGATATGGGAACCACTTCGGCGCGCCGATCGCCGGGCCAGCCAGGGGCGCCATCGTCAGCGGGTCGCCGATCCGGGTGATGTCCTGGTTGTAGTCCGCGAAGTCGTAGCCGCGCGGACGGCCCTTGTGCGCCGACCGGCCCCAGGTGAACACGCCGTAGAGCTCGGGTTCGTTGCCGAGCTCGAGCCCCTCGACCTGAGCCGGCCCGATGCCGTCGACCAGCGCCTTCGCCTCGACCGCCGCCAGGGTCGTGCTGTCGGCCTCAAGGTCGATACCGAGGATCAGCTTCGCGCCGAGCGTCGCGGCCAGGCCATGCAGGACCGATATGTAGCCCGGAGTCAGCGTGTAGTTGACGCCGGCCGGTTGGCTCATCCCCGCCACTGGCCACCAGGTCCAATCGGTGCTGTCGCCGCCGATGCGCAGGACCGGCAGCTGTCCGGGGTTCAGATTCCGGATCAGCTGGACGAACACCGGATTCAGGGCCGATGGGTCCGTCCCGGCGTAGGCGGCCACCGCGGGGTACTCGAGCGAGAGGCCGACGAACCCGCCCGGGATTGCCTGGCGGCGGACCGCACCACGGATCCGCAGGACGGCGTCTCCGGCCGGCGCCCGTGGCGACCCGGCCACCTGGTTCGCCTGCGTCCGTGTCTGGGCCTGCGCGGTTGCCTGGGCCTTTGACCCGCCCGCGCAACCCGAGAGCAAGCCGGCGACCATGAGCACGGCGGCGAGGGCCACGGCCGCTACTCCGAGCGCGATCCCCCTTCGCCATCCTCCCCCGTGCATCGACCTATGCTCGCACCACTCGGCAACGCACGTCGCGTTCACGGCCGAGCCGCCGACCCGCGCGTTAGCCCAGCGCTGCGACCGCCGCGTCGAGTTCGGCTCGAGCGCGGCCGTAGGCGAGGGCATCCGAGGCGAGCGCATCGAGCACCAACAGTGCCGCGCCCACGATCGGTTCGCTGGGCGACGCGCCGACGCGGGCCCTGCGCGCCACCCCATGCGCCCCACGCTCGATTGCGTCAACCACCCTCGCCGGGACGGCGCGCAGGAGCCGCCCAGCACGACCTGGGACAGCGAGGTCCTGCCGATCGCGTGGAGCGACAACGACATCACGTTGTGGCCGGGCGAGTCCGAGACCCTGCGCGCCACCTATCGCAGGGCGCAGCTGAATGGCGCCGAGCCTGTCGTCAGCCTGTCGGCTGGAACGTGCCAACGATGGACGTGCCCGCAGCACCGTAATCTGGCGCCCATGACCGGGCCGCCCGAGAACATCGCGTGATCGCGATCCTCGGCGGCCTGGGAGCCGCCGTCGCGTGGGCGCTCTCCACGCTCTGCTCCTCGCGCTCGAGCCGGCTGATCGACCCTCGCTCAGTGGTGGCCGGGATGATGGTCGTCGGCCTGGTGATCACCGCTCCTCTCGCCGCGCTGAGCGGCATCCCGGCCCGCCTCGGCGCCGGCTCGGTCGCCTGGCTGGCCACATCGGGCATCGGCAACGTCGGCGGGCTGGTGTTGGCCTACCGCGCCTTGAGGGTCGGTCAGGTTGCCATCGTCGCTCCGCTGATCTCTACCGAGGGTGCCGTCGCCGCGGTGATCGCCGTGATCGCCGGCGAATCGGTTGCGCCCGGCGTCGCAGTGACCCTGTTGGCCATCCTGGCGGGCGTGTGGCTGGCGTCGGTGGAGGAGGCCCCGCGTCCGGAGACCGGGCTCGAGGCCTCGGGTGCGCTTGCCCCCGGCGCGCAGCCCGACCCCTCGGGTGCGCCGCATCCCTACCAAGCGATCCTGTTCGGGATCGCCGCCGCACTCACCTTCGGCGTCAGCTTGTATGCCACTGGGCGTGCCGGAACCGAGCTGCCGGTGTCCTGGGTCGTTCTGTCGGCGCGCGCGATCGGGACCGTGGCCCTCGCCCTGCCGCTGGCCATCACCCGTCGCCTGCAGATCACCCGACGTGCCGCCCCATTGGTGATCACCTCGGGGGTGTGCGAGGTGATCGGCTTCTACTCGTACACGACGGGCGCTCGTCACGGCATCGCGGTGGCCGCCGTGCTCTCCTCGCAGTTCGGGGGACTGGCGGCGCTGGCGGCGTATGTCGTGTTCGGCGAGCGGCTCAGCCGCAAACGCACGCTCGGCGTGTGCACGATGCTGGCCGGGGTCGCGGTGCTCAGCGCGCTGCAGGCGTGAGCGGTCCCGTCGAACCGGACAGCCGTGGCTCGACCACGCGCTCGAGTTCCAGCTCCAGCCCCCCGTCGCCGACCTCGCGCACGACGAGCGGCAACCCGAGCCGCGCCGCAGCCCGCTCCGCGGCCGCGCGCGTCGCCGGCGTCGGCCGCTGGGCCAGCCACATGACACGCGTGTAGTGCGCGAAGTAGTCGTCGCTCAGCTCGGGGTAGCGGTCCAGTCCGAGCTCGCGCCACACCGTGTGCTCGAACGTCCGAGCCAGGAAGTCGGTGAGGAAGTACGTCCCCGGCTCCTCATCCAGCGCGGCACTCACCTCCGCGCGCGCGAACAGGTCATAGCAGTGCTCGCCGCGCAGGCGCGGCAGCGGGTCGAGCGCGCCCAGCGTCCCGCAATCTCCGTAGGCCACGGCCACGACGTCTCGGCCCTCGGACAGCCCGGCAACGGCGGGACCGATGCGCTCGGGGTGGTTGTGGAGCAGAGCCGGGACCGGGATCACATCCAGGTCCCACCCCCGCCTCCGGGCGATCCGGCGCACGTCGACCGCCAGGGCCCCGCAGGCCACAACAGCGGCCCGGCTCATCCTGGAAAGGCCAGCTGGTCGACGAACATGTCGTTGAAATCGGACCGGCCGGACAGCTCGACGTATTCGACCTCGCGCAGGATCGAATACGCCTCGGCCCGCTCGCGCACCGACAGCGCGGCGATCTTGGCCCCCTCGCCGGCCACGTTGCCGGCCGACACGATCCGGGGCAGGGCGATCTTCGGCACCAGACCGATCCGGACCGCGCTCAACGGCGTCAGGTACGCCCCGAAGCTGCCGGCCAGCAGCACCTGGGTGATGTCCCGGTCCGTGAGGCCGAGCTCTGAGAGCAGGATGTTCCAGCCGGTTGCGATCGACGCCTTGGCGAACTGGAGCTCGCGGACGTCACGCTGGGAGAGGAACACGGACCGCTGCGGATCCGTGCCGCCGCGCCAGTCGAGCACGAACACCCGCTCCTGGCCGATCTTCGTCAGCCGGGGGGCGAGGGCGGGATGCGACACGGCCGCCGCCTCGTCGGGGATGAACCGCCCGGAGTGATCGAGCAGCCCGCAGTGGACGAGCTCCGCCACCGCGTCGACCAGGCCCGAACCGCACATGCCCTCGGGCGGCACGTCGCCGATCACGTCGAGCGTCACGCCGTCGTCGGCCGAGATCTTGACCCCCTCGATGGCCCCGGCCGCGGCGCGCATCCCGCACTTGATCTGGGCCGCCTCGAACGCCGGGCCCGCCGGCGCCGCCGTCGCCACCACGCGGTCGACCGATCCGAGTGCGATCTCGCTGTTGGTGCCGACGTCGATGAACAGCCGCACCCGGCGATCGCGCGTGATGCCGGTGGCCAGCATCCCGGCGACGATGTCGCCGCCCACGTACGCCCCGAGCGACGGGAACACGAACGCCGGCGCCCGCGGATGCACCTCCACGCCAAAGTCGTGGGCGCGCACCTCCGGGAACGAGTGGGTCGAGACCACGAACGGAGCCATCGACAGCGGCTCGGGATCGATCCCGAGCGCCAGGTGCATCATCGTGACGTTCCCGCACACGGTGATCTCGTACACCTCTTGCGGTTCGACGGCGCCCTCGAGGCAAACCTCGGACACCAACTCGGTCAGGGTCTCGTGCACCCGCTCGCGCAGCGCCGCCAAAGCCTGATCGTCCATCATCGTCGCCGAGATGCGCGTGATCACGTCGGCGCCGAACGGCTGCTGGCGGTTCAGCATCGACCGCACCGCCACGGGCTGGCCGCTCTCGAGATCCAGGAGCGTGGCCACCACGGTCGTCGTGCCGAGATCGAACGCGATCGCGAACCGTCGCGCGGTCGTGTCGCCGGCCTCGAGTCCGATCAGCTCCTGATCGGCCACCACCGCGGTGACGTCGAAACCCGAGGCCCGCAACACCGACCCGAGCGAGCGCAGGACCTCGACCGAGGTCTCCGGCTCGAGATCGTCTAGCGCGTCAAGCACGCGCTGAAGGTCGGAGCGCTGGTCCTCCATCGAGGGCTCGGCCAGCACCAGGTGGCGCTTCTGCACCGCGGGGCGCAGGATGACGTGGCGACCCACCCCGGCCAGCGCCGCCTTCGGCCGCGTCTGGAGCGGCGGGACCTCGACGACCAGATCGCCGCGTGCGGACGCCCGGCAGGCGAGCCGCCAGCCTTCCCGCAACTCGTCCGGCGAGAACGCCCGGGGATCGAGCGGCCCGACCGGCACCTCGCCGGACACGATCCGCACGCGGCACTTCTTGCACGTGCCGTGGCCGCCGCAGGTGGAGTCGATCGCGATCCCGTTCCAGCTCGCCGCGTCGAACACCGGCGTCCCGCTCGGAACCCGGACCTCGGCGCCCTCGGGAAGGAACCTGAGCCGGACGCGCGCCGCGCCGTCGTCGGGCGCTGGATCTACAGAGCTGGGATCCGCCCCCGCGAGCTCGAGCCTGCGCCGGTGGGGCGATACCCCGCTCACGACACCGGCGCCCCCGCGGCCACCGCCGCCTGCCGCGCCCGGTGCGCGGCGATCCAGTTCGCGCCCCACTCGTCGTGCCCGAGCAGCAGGTCGCTGGCCCGTACGGCGTCGACGACCGGCCGGGCGGTGGACATGATCGCGCTGGTCAGCCCGGCCGCCATCGCCATCGGCAGGAACCCCGCGTTGAGCGCATGCCGATCGGGCAGCCCGAACGAGACGTTGGAGGCGCCCAGGGACATGTTTACGCCGAGTTCGTCGCGGATCCGGCTGATCGTGGTCAGCGTCGTCGTGACCGCGGTCGGGTCGGCGCCCACGGTCATGGCCAGCGGATCGATGATCACGTCCTCGCGCGCGATCCCGAAATCCGCGGCGGCCGAGATGATCTTGCGCGCGCACTCCAGACGCTTCTCGGGCGTCTCGGGAATGCCGGTCTCGTCGTTGGCCAGCCCGATCACCGCCGCGCCGTAGCGAGCCACGATCGGGAGGATTTCCTGCAGGCGCTCATCCTCGGCCGTCACCGAGTTCACCAGCGCACGACCCTCGTAGACCGCCAGGCCGGCCTCGAGCGCCTCGATCACCGAGGAGTCGATGCAGATCGGCGCGTCGACCGCCTCCTGAACGGTGCGCAGCATCGTGGCCAGCAGCTCGGCCTCGTCCACGAGCGGGATGCCGGCGTTGACGTCGAGCATGTCGGCGCCGGCCTGCACCTGCGCCAGCGCGTCCGCGGTCACCGTCGACAGATCGCCCTCGCGCAGCTCCTCGGCGAACTTCTTGCGCCCGGTAGGGTTGATCCGCTCGCCGATGATGCAGAACGGCCGGCCGGCGCCGATCGTGACCTCTTTGGTCGCCGACCGCAGGACCGTCTCGGCGGGTTTGATGCGCGCGTCGTTCATACCAGCACCTTCTCGCGCCGCAGCTCCATCAGCTCCTTGGCCTTCTTGACCGCCGAGGAGGCGTCGGCCGAGTAGCCGTCTGCGCCGACCGCGTCGGCGTACTCCTGGGTGACGGGCGCGCCGCCCACCATCACGATCACCTGCTCGCGCAGGCCGGCCTTCTCGAGCGCGTTGATGTTGGCCTTGAACATCGGCATCGTCGTCGTCAGGAAGGCGGAGAAGCCGACGATGTCCGGGCTGTGCTCCTCAATCTGCTCGATGAACTTCTCGGGCGGCACGTTCACGCCCAGGTCGATCACCCGGAAGCCAGCGCCCTCGAGCATGATGTTGCAGAGGTTCTTGCCGATGTCGTGGACGTCGCCCTTGACCGTTCCCATCAGGAACGTGCCGACCTCCGCCATCCCGGTCTCGGCCAGGAGCGGGCGCAGGATGTCGAGCGCGCCCTGCATCGCGCGCGCGGCGATGAGCATCTCGGGGACGAAGAAGTCGCCGCGCTCGAACCGGGCCCCGACCTCCTCGAGCGACGGGATCAGCGCGTCATAGAGCATCCGTTCGGGCTCGAGCCCCTGTTCCAGCCCGTCCTCGACGCCCTGCCGGACTGCCGGCGCATTGCCAACCAGCGTCTCGTCGTACAGCAGCTGGAGGATCTCTTCATCGGTCACGCCGCCCGCTCTCCTTGATCGTCGTGATGGCCGAGGCGCCGGCTCAAACTCGCCGCCTCGCTTGTCAGTATCGGTCGCAATTCCTCGATCCGGGCCGGCGTCATCCGCAGCGTCGGTCCCGAGATGCTGAGCGCGGCGATCACCTCGCCGTGCGCGCCCCGCACCGGCGCCGCCATCGCGGACAGGCCAACCTCGAGCTCGTCGATCGAGGTGGCGAAACCGCTGCGCCGAACCGCCTCGAGCTCGCTGCCCGCCGTCGCCCCGGCGGGGCCGGCCGTCGCCCCAGCGGAGCCGGCCGGCGGAACGGGCCCGCGCCCGAACGCCGCCCGGCCGAAGGCCGCAAACACCTTGCCGTTGGCGGAATGCTCATAGCCGACCGAGCGCCCGAGCCACTGTCCGGCGCCGAGGAAGTGCCGGCTGTCCACCTGGGCGATGTGCTCCACCCCGTCATGCGCGGGGACGGCGAGGTTGATGGTCTCCTCCGAGGCCTCCGACAGGTTGTCGAGCGAGGGGCGCGCCAGCTCGACCAGGTTGCGCTCGAGCATGCCGCGTTCAGCCATCCTGAGGATCGCGGGCCCGGGCCGGAGCCGTCCGCGCTCCCCGTCCTGTTCGATCAGCCCGCGGCGCTCGAGCGCGCTGACCAGCCGCGAAGCCGTGCTCTTGGGCAGCCCGGCGGCGGAAGCCAGGTCGGTCAACGCCACCGGTTGCTCGGACTCGAGCACCCGCACGAGCAGGTCGGCGCCGCGGTCGATCGCCGTGGTCCCTTGAGCCGTCGCTTGGAACTGTTGTTCCACGCGGTATAGATTACGCATTCACGCCGCCAGGTCAACCCACGAACGAGGAGCCGCCCGTGTTCGTCAACTCGATGCCCCGCTACGAGATCCTCAGCGAAGACGCGATGGACGTGATCGACCGCGGCTGGCGACGGCTCGTGTCCGAGATCGGGGTCGAGTTCCTGCTCCCGGAGGCGGTCGAGGTGCTCGTCAAGGCGGGCCAGACGCTCGAGGACGAGAACCGGATCCGGTTTGATCCGGAGTTCATCCTCGAGCAGGTCGCCAAGGCGCCTCGCGAGTTCGAGCTCCAGGCACGCAACCCGGAGCACAGCGCCCACATCGGCGGCAACCACATGGTGTTCGCGCCGGTCTACGGCCCTCCGTTCATCCGCGACGGCGACACCCGCCGGGACGCCAAGATGGCCGACTTCGAGAACCTGGTGAAGCTCTGTCAGGTGTTCGACCAGCTCGACTCGCCCGGCGGGACGATCTGTGAGCCTGAGGACCGCCCGCTCGACTCCCGCCACCTCGACATGGTGTTCGCCCTTCAGACCCTGTCGGACAAGCCCTACATGGGATCGGTCACCTCGGGCCCGAACGCCGCCGACACGATCCGCATGGGCGAGATCCTGTTCGGCGGCCGCGAGGCGATCGAGCGCGCGCCGGTTTCGATCAGCCTCATCAATGTCAACTCGCCGCTCCGCTACGACGACCGGATGCTCGCCGCCATGTTCGAGTACGTGAAGGCAAACCAGGCGGTGGTGATCAGCCCGTTCCTGCTGATGGGCGCGATGTCGCCGGTGTCGCTGCCGGCCACCCTCGTGCAGCAGGTGGCCGAGGCGCTGGCCGGGATCGCGCTGGCCCAGCTGCTCCGCCCGGGCGCCCCGGTCGTGTTTGGGAGCTTTTTGTCGAACACCGACATGCAGTCGGGATCGCCCTCGTTCGGCACCCCGGAGTCGGGACTGGGCGTGCTCTGCACCGGCCAGATCGCGCGCCGGTTCGGTCTGCCGTGGCGCGGCGGCGGCGGGCTGAACGCGTCGCAGACCGTCGATGCTCAGGCCGCCTACGAATCGCTCATGACGCTGCTCCCGACGTTCCTGGCCGGAACCAACTTCGTGATGCACTCCGCCGGCTGGCTCGAGGGCGGCCTCGTCTCCTGCTACGAGAAGTTCATCGTGGATGTCGAGCTGTTGCGCGAGCTCCGACACGAGTTCACCCCGCTCGAGATCGACGAGGCGTCGCTGGCGTTCGACGCGCACACCGAGGTCGGACCCGGTGGCCACTTCCTTGGCGCCGCCCATACCCTGGAGCGATTCCGCGAATGCTTCTACCGCCCGTTGCTCTCCTCCACCGAGAACTTCGATCGCTGGTCCAAGCGGGGTGCCAAGAACACGACCGCCCGCGCCGGCGAGATCTGGCGGGACATGATCGAGGCCTACGAGGAACCTCCGCTCGATGACGCGATCCGGGCCGAGCTCGAGGAGTTCGTGGTGCGCCGGCGCGCCGAGCTCGGCGACTAACGGTTGGCCGCCCCGACCCGGCCAGAGCCGGCCGCGGGCATGAACGCCCCCGGGAGATCCGGGCCGAACCGACCGCGGGCATGAACGCCCGCGAGCTACGGCTGCTGTTCCTAGTCGCCGGCGCGGTCGTGTTCTTCGACACGGCGTTCTACGCGGCGGTCGTGCCGCTGCTCCCCTCGCTGACGCGCGAGCTGCACCTCTCGAAGGCGTCCGCCGGAGTGCTGACCGCCGGCTATGCCGCGGGGACGCTGGTCGGGTCCCTCCCCGGGGGGATGCTCGCCGAGCGGTACGGCCCGCGCGTGACGCTCTACGCCGGCCTGGCGATGATGGGCGGGGCAAGCCTCGCCTTCGGACTGCTCAATAACGTCGCGCTGCTCGACGCGGCGCGTTTCGTGCAGGGCCTGGGTGGAGCCTGCACCTGGGCGGGCAGCATGGTCTGGCTGATCCTGGTCGCTCCTCCCGAGCGGCGCGGAAGCGCGATCGGAGGCGCACTCGCGGCCGGCATCGGGGGCGCGCTGGTCGGTCCGGTGGTCGGCACGCTCGCCCACGCGCTCGGCCGTGGTGTCGTGTTCTCGGCCGTCGTGGTCGTCGCCGCCGGCCTGGCCGTGGCGCTGACGATCCTCCCCAGCCCCCCGGCGCCCCAGCCCCGGCGTGGCGGTCCGAGCCTCGCCCGCCAGATCCGCCACCCGGCGATCGCGCTTGGCATGTGGCTGGTGGCGCTCCCGGCCCTGGCGTCGGGGGCGATCAACGTGCTCGGCCCCCTGCGCCTGGGCCAACTCGGGGCGGGCGCGGTCGCGATCGGCGCCACCTTCCTCCTCGCCGCTGCCGCCGAGGCCGCGCTGAGCCCGATGGTCGGACGGGTGTCGGATCGTCGCGGGCGGATCTTCCCGCTGCGGATCGGGCTGGCCGCCGCCACGATCACCCTGCTGCTCTTCACGCTCCCGCACACCGGCTTGCTGCTCGCGGTCGTGATCGTCCTTGAGACGCTGGCGCTCGGCGGGTTCTGGGCGCCGACCATGGCAATGCTGTCGGACGCGGCCGACGCGCAGGGCATGAGCCAGGGCTACGCCCTCGCGCTGATCAACTTCGCCTGGGCGGCGGGGCAGATCACCGGCGCCGCCGGCGGCGGCGCGCTCGCCAAGGCCGCGGGCGACGCCGTGCCGTTCGCCCTGGCCTCAGCGCTGTGCGTGGCCACGCTCGCGCTGATCCTCGTGCGATCGGTCCGCGCGACGCTTCCGCGCTAGCCGGCACGTGTTATCCATCCCGGCGCGGGCTCAGACCGCCGCCATCGGCCGGCAGGTCAGCGCTGGACGCGGACGTCGCCGAGCCGTAGACTCCTAAACGATGACTGATATATCAGTCGTCCCCGAGGGGGCTCGAACCGGTGCCTCGCGCGGTTTGCTGGCTGACCGCGCCTATCGCGCCTTGCGCGACCGTCTGGTCACGCTCCAGATCCCACCCGGTTCGCCGATCGACGAGGACGCGATCGGCCGCGAGCTCAAGATGGGCCGCACCCCGGTGCGCGAGGCGATCAAGCGCCTGGCCCTCGAGAACCTGGTGACGGTGTTCCCCCGGCGCGGCACGTTCGCCTCGGAGATCAACATCACCGACCTCGCTCACATCTCGGACGTGCGCGCCCAGCTCGAGGCCCACGCCGCCTATCGGGCCGCCGAACGGATAACCGACGGACAACGGGCCGAGCTGGCCGGTCTACTCGAAGAGCTTCGACTCAGCCGCGGGAGGGACGACCTCGAGGCGTTGATGGAGCTCGACGCCACCGTGCACCGGTTCGTCTTCCGCTGCGCCGGGAACCCCTTCCTGGAAGAGACCCTGGGGCGGTATCTGAACCTCTCGCTGCGGATCTGGTACCTGGTGATCGACCGCTTGCCCCACCTGTTCGCGCGCGTACACGAGCACCAAGAGGTGCTCGAGGCGATCTCAGCCGGCGACGCCGACCGCGCGCGGGACATCATCGGCCGCCACATCGCGACCTTCGAGCAGGAGATCCGCGCGGTTCTTTGAGCGCGCTCTCCGGGCGGCGCGCAACGACGCCCCCATATAGCGGCGCAGGTGCCACACCAGCAGGACCGTCCACCACACGCTCGTGATCAGGTGGATGTAGGACAGAAACGATCCGCCGGCAGGCGCGAACAAGAGCGCGGCGCCCGTTAGCGCCAGCGGAACCGAGACGAGAAAGAGCCCAACCGAGACCAGGTCACAGAGGCGGTCGCGGGCGAAGGCGCGGCGGATCCGGAGCATGCCGACGTCGCCGATCTTGTGCGCGACGAGCAGCAACGCCAGCGTGGAGATGCCGGCGTGCACCCAGATAACCGCCCAGGGCAGCGAACGACCTCCGACGTTGATGCCATACAGGATTGCGCCCGTGGCGATCGCGCCGAGTAGCGGTCCGAGTGCAAGCAGGCCGCGCTGCGCCGCCGAGCGCCGCACGGTCCCCG
>Ga0335074_10010536_pt1 | contig 12937 bp, 12 predicted proteins | sample Lox_Sample_23_FD_206715 | JGI IMG/M metagenome (GOLD analysis project Ga0335074, IMG submission 206715) | Soil microbial communities from Loxahatchee National Wildlife Refuge, Florida, United States - Lox_Sample_2.3 | ecosystem: Environmental > Terrestrial > Soil > Wetlands | place: USA...
ACACATCCGCAGCGGACGTCACGGCACCGCCCCAGGCCTGCTCGGGTGAGATGAACTGCGGCGACCCCAAGAGCATCCCGGTCCGGGTCAGCCCGGGTTCCTGAACCGCCCTGGCGATGCCGAAATCGATGACTCGCGGCCCGTCGGCAGCCAGCAGCACGTTGGACGGCTTCAGGTCCCGGTGCACCAGGCCAGCCGCGTGGATCGCCTGAAGTGCCTCCGCCACCCCCGCCACCAGCAGCAGGACGCTCTGCTCCGGCCACGGTCCGTGACCGGACACTGCCTCTCCCAGCGACGGCCCGGGCACATAGGCCGTGACCAGCCAGGGCGGCGAGCCGTCTGGGTTGGCGTCGAGCACCTGGGCGGTGTAAAGCCCGCTCACCCGCTGTGCCGCCGTGATCTCCTGCCGGAACCTCTGCCGGAATTCCGGGTCGTCGCCTAACTCAGGGCGCAGTACCTTCAGTGCCACCGGCCGCCCAGCGGAAGTAAAGGCCAGGTACACCCGGCCCATCCCGCCGGCCCCCAGCCGTCCGCTCAGCCGGTAGCCTCCCAGCTCATCCGGGTCATCCCCCAGCGGTTCCCAGGACATGCATCCGACCTTCCCTTGCGCCGGTATGGCGCGCCTTTCCCGACGGAAGGGGCGTGGCGGCCGTTTCTGACCGCGGAGCATACCGGGATCAGTCGAGCGCCACGGCGGAGTGGGCGTTATCGGTCGGCGTCTGGCTGGGCCGGGTGCGCTCACCCCAGGCGGCCAGAGCGGGGGCGGTCAGGCCGGCCAGGGCCAAGCAGGCTCCGAGCCCGGTCCAGCCCGCCTGGCCCAGGCCCAGGCACACGCCGATCAGCAGGACCGGGGCTACCGCCTGCCCGCTGCCTGTGCCGATGCCGACCAGTCCTTGATACTGCCCCTGCGCGTGCTCCGGTGGCAGGCCGAAGTCAAGGGCGAAGACGGCGGAGGAATGCCACAGCTCGCCATAGGTGTGCAGGGCGACAGCAGCCGCCAGCACCAGCAACGCTGCCCAGCCGGGGAGGCCCGCGGCCAGGCCCATGGCTGTGCAGCTGAGCAGGAAGATCGCACCGGCCCGGCGCAGCGCTGTGCCACCCTGCCTGACGGATTTCACTTTGCTGCCCATACGCACCTGGAACAGGACCACCAAGATCGTGTTGATCAGCAGGAGCAGTGAGACGCTCCACCGGGGAGCGTGCGTGTGATCGACCACCCACAGTGGCAGCAGCAGCGTGGTCACCATGTACTCGATGAACATGACGCCGGCCAGCACCGTGTAGGTGACGAACGCCCGGTCAGCCAGGGCCGCCCAGCGAGGCCCCTCGTCCGGCTTGGGCAGCGGCTCGTAGCGGGGAAGCCGTTTCAGGATTACCCAGCTGGCCATCAGGGTCACCGCGTTGACGGCGTACAGCGACTGGTAGGCGCCCCGCGTGGCGATCTGTATGGCGGCGCCGCAGCCGACCGCTCCGAGCGAGATGCCCAGGTTCGTGATCGCCTGCGTGCTCGCGCGGAACGCTGACGCCTCCTCGCCGCCGATCCGCCGCAGCAGCGCCCCGTCGGCTGACATCCCGGCGCTCATCGACAGCATGCTCACAGTGGTGATGGCCACGAACTCGGTGAAGCCGCGCATGAATATGTAGCTGACCGCGGTCAGGGCCTGAACGAAGATGGCCAGCCGCACCACCTTGACCGGACCGTGCCGGTCGGCAAGATCGCCAACGGGGATACCGGCCAGCAGCCCTATCAGTCCCGCGATCGTCATGCCCAGCCCAACCCGGCCGGGCGATAGCCCCACGATCCGCGTGGCGTACAGCGGCGTGGCCGTCATGACCAGTCCGAAGCCGAACATGGTAACGAGGACCGACAGCGCGTACGGCCGCCGCGGGCCTCGTTCTGGCACCAAGGACATAAGCCTCATGCCGGTAAGGACTGCGCGCCGGCGCCAGACTAATCGGGTCAGCGCGCCCGGGGGCGGTGCCTGGGTGGGCCTGCGGCGCTGCCGGCATTGGCTAGCCTGTTTTAATGCAGACCGTGGCAGGGCAGGGGAGCGGCCAGCCAGCCGAGGCCAGGGTGCGCGACGACCGCGGAGAGCTCATCGTGGCCGTCGGTGCCTACGTGCTGCTGTTCGTGCTCGGCATTCTGCAGGGGCTTATCGGCACCTTCCAGTACAGCCGCGCGCTCGGCTCAGTGCCCGTGGCTGCCGTGGCTTTCGCTGTGCTCATCGGGGTCACATGCGTGCTCGGTGCCTGGGGGATGCACCGGCCACTCGGCGCGCTACTGCCCGGCGCGGGCTGGCTCCTCACGACGTTGATCCTGGCCATGGGTACTGCAGGCGGCAGCGTGCTGATCACCAACACCGGCGCCGGCCAATGGTTCCTGTTCGGCGGCGCTGTCTGCGCGGCCGCTGGCGTTGTGACCAGCTTCGTCCGCTGGTCCCCGCGGCGAGCGCCGAGATAACTTCAGGCAGCGCCCGGGCGGTACTGGCTGGGTCTAGGCGCGCGTGACCTGGATTCGCTCGGCCGTTGGACGGCCTGGCTCCTCAGTCAGCCGGAGCATGTCATCGGTGTCACTGGTGAGGAGCACGACTGGCCGTGGCTGGCCGAGTGCAACTACCGCGAGGATCGCGTCGAGGGCGCACCGGTGGCCTGACATTCCGGTCCGGCCGAGCAGTTCGCCAGCGGCGCGACCATGGTCAGGGTCAATTTGGATAACTGTCATTCGTCTAAGAACGCTGTCCAGATTCGCATCTCTCGGCCCACCGCGCAGTACTTCGGCAAGTGTCGACGCGGCAGTAACAACACGGCCATGCCGCGCCCTTGCGGCCTCGAAACGACGCCGGGCACGAGGGTTACCACTGGCAAGCTTTACTAAACCTTCCGCGTCAAGGACCAGGGTTCCGCCTACTCCTCCTCGTAGTCTGGCCACTCACGCCTCGCCTCTTCGAGCAGTTCCTCGTCGATCGGCCCGTACTTTTCCTCGAACTCAACGGCCAGATCGTCCAGCAGGTCCAGCCTGATCTGCTCCTGCACAGCATCTGTCACATACCGGCTGAAGCCGCCGGAACCGGTACGTGCGCGGACTGCCTCGGTCAGTTCCTCGGGCATCGAGACGCTCACCTTCCTTACTCTGCCGCTATTCCGGGCTTTGTGCGCCTGGTGCGGTTCTCGCCCCGCTGCACTCAGTCGCCCCGCGCCGGGCTTATGCCGGGCAGTAGTCCTGGTCGGCGTGGATGCTGAGCATGGTCTGGATCTGATTGGCCTCGGGCGCACCGAGTCTCGAGTACAGCGTCAACGCCTGTTGCCAATGACGGCTCGCCTGTGCTGAGTCGGCCATGGCCTGGTAGCAGCAGCCGAGGCCACGAAGAGCGCGTGCCTGCTCATAGCAATCTCTGGTCTGCTCGGCCAGGCTAAGAGCGGCAGAGTGCACGGTGCGTGCATGCCCAGGCTGCCTGGTGGCGAGAACTGTCTCGCCGATGTCGTTGAGAGCCTGGACCTCGCCGTGCCGGTCACCGACATCGCGGCTCAATGCCAGGGCGCGTTCAGCGAAGTCCCTGGCCTCCTCAAGATGGCCTTGCTGGAATGCGACTCTCCCGAGACCGGCAACGGCGTAGACCTCGCGGGTGCGACTGCCGGTCTCGCGGTAGTGCGCCAGGGTGCGGTGAAAGAACTCGCGTGCCCGCGTCGGGTGGCCGAGCCGCAATTCCAAGTAACCGAGATGGTCGAGAACTTCGGCTTCGGCAATCCGGCTCTTATGTTCGCGGGCCACAGTCAGGGCTTGCTGGTAGTAGCTCGCCGCCTCCACATAAGAGCCCTGATATTTATGGTTGTTACCGATCCCGATGAGTGCAACAGCTTCCCTTGTCCGGCTTCCGGTCTGACGGAAGAGAGCAAGAGCCTGCTTGAGATAGGCGCTGGACTGTCCAAGGTGGCCCCGATTGCACTCGATCACACCCAGATTGCCCAGCGCTCGTGCCTGGAGGAGAAGATCGCCCGCTTCCTGGCATAGCCGAAGGGTCTGCCTGAGCAATTCGGCCGATCGTTCCCACTGAGAATTCCGCATGGCGGTCGCGGCGAGATCGATGAGCGCGCCCGTCTCAGCCGCACGGTCACCGGCAGCGTTGGCAGCGGTGCGGGCACTGGTATGAATGGCGATGGCCTGTGTGTAGTGACCGCCTGTCTCGAGATAACTGCGCAGAAGTGCTGCCAGGCTGGTGGCATGGTTGTGCCAGCCGTGGTCTGCGGCGTACGCGGTGACGCTGGCCAGGCTGGCAAGCTGCACATCCAGCCAGGCGCGGGCGGCTGCGGGATCAGGCAATGGGGGGATGTTCGTGGCGGGTGAAACGGCTGGTCGCGCGATCTGCTCGGTTGCGAACAGCGTGCTGGCTGCGGTGGCGGTGGTGTGCAGGTAGTAGTCGAGTAGCCGGGTGAGTGCGGCTTGCCGCTGGTTGCGGCTGTCGTGGGCGGCGGATAGGTCGCGGGCGTACGCGCGGAGCAGGTCGTGCAGGCTGTAGCGGCCGTTTCCGGTGGGCTGGATGAGATGTGCGCGGGCGAGGTATCTGAGTACCCGGCGGGTTTGCTGCACGGTCGTGCCGGTGAGGGCGGCGGCGGCGTAGGGGTCGAGGTCTGGCCCGGGGTCGGTGCCCAGCAGCCGGAACGTGGTGGCGGCTGGTGCGTCCAGGTTGCGGTATGACCAGGAGAACACGGCCCGGACGGTGGCCCGCGGATCTCCGTCGGTGTCCAGCAATGCCAGCCGTTCTTGCATGTCTGTTAGCTCGTCGGCCAGCTCGGCCAGGGGGGATGCTGGGCGGGCGGCGGCGAGTTCGGCTGCCACCCGCAGGGCCAGCGGCAGCCGCGCGCACCGGGTGGCCAGCACGCCCGCTGCGCCGGGTTCGGCGTCTACCCGTGCGCCGATCAGCGTGCGCAGCAGGGTGATCGCGTCGGCGGCGGGCAGCAGGTCCAGGTCCAGACGCCGGGCGCCGTCCCGGGCGACCAGCCCGGTCAGCGCGTCCCGGCTGGTGATGAGCACGCGGCAGCCGGCCGCGCCGGGCAGCAGTGGGCGGACCTGTTCGGCCCCACTGGCGTTGTCCAGCAGCACGAGCATGTGCCGCCCGGCCATCAGGGTCCGGTAACGGGCCGCCCGTTCATCGACGTCCGCCGGGATGTCCGGGCCGGTCAGGCCGAGTGAGCGCAGGAAGCCAGCCAGCGCGTCGGCTGCGGCCACCGGCTCACCGGGGTCATAGCCGCGCAAGTTCACATACAGCTGCCCGTCCGGGAAATGCGCGGCCGCTCTGTGCGCCCACCGCACGGCCAGGGCGGTCTTGCCAACACCCGCCGTCCCGGACACCGCCGAGATCACCACCGCCTCAGCCTGGTCGGGCCCACCAGCGACGTCAGCGGGTGCGGGCAAAGCAAGCAGCCGGTCGAGCCCGGCCAGCTCCGCTGCCCGGCCCGTGAACGCGCCGACGTCCGGCGGCAGCTCCCGCGGCACCACCGTGGCGGTGGCCTGGTCGGTCCGGTCGTCAGCACGTAGAGGAACGATCGGAGCCGGAACGGCCAGCGCCGGGTCGAGCCTGAGGATCTGCTGATGCAGGGCCTGAAGCTCGGGACTGGGATCGGCACCGAAGTCGTCAGCGAGCCTGTGCCGGGTCTGCTCGAACAATCGCAGCGCATCGGCTTGCCGCCCAGACCGGTACAGCGCCAGCATGAGCTGGCCGATCAGGCGTTCGTCCGCGGGATGCGCTGGCGCCGCCTCCGACAGCTCGCTGATCAGCGAGCTATGCTGGCCCTGCCGCAGCACGATGTCGTTGAGATCCAGGCGGGCGGTGTAGCGCTCAAGTTCCAGGCTGTCGCGCATCCCCTCCAGCCACGAGCCACTCAGCCCGGACAGCGCGGCCCCGTTCCACAGGCCGAGTGCGCCGCGCAGCAGCATCATGGCCTGCTCGTCACCGTCAGCCACCACTGCCTGTTTGACCATGCGGCGGAACTGGTGCAGATCGCACTGCTCGGGACGGGCCTCAAGCAGGTATCCGCCAGCCTGGCGCCGCAGCCCGACACCCGGCTCTCCGGCACCGGTTATGGCTGCCTTGAGCCTGGCTGCGTATCCATAGATGACGTTGCGGACCGAGGCCGGCGGGTCATCTCCCCATATCCGGTCGATCAGCAGATCCATCGGCACGACCCGGCCCAGATCCAGGAGCAGCACAGCGAGCACCGCCCGCTGCCTGGCATGCCCGATCTCGATGCGCTGACCGGCGCTCTCGACCTCGACCGGCCCCAGGACCCGGAACTCGAGACTCCCGGCGCTCGCCATGCCTGCCTGCCTCCAACTGTCGTACTAAATCATCTATTGTCGCCCCGCGCGCCACCCAGGCATTCAAGGTTTCCTCCACGTTCACTCAGGCCCGGTGACGCACACTCCGCAGGCGCCGCCGAAACCAGCGAAGCCTGCTGTCGGCCAATGATCCGGACATAAAGAACGAGGAGATGCACCATGACGTACAAGCAGCTAGAAGTGGCATGTGGTGAGCCGCATGCAAACGCCGCAGGTGCGGGACGCGGTAGCCGTCCGGCCGGTCAAAGGCGTGGTGCCACGGTCAGGCTGTCGGTTCTTGCGGTCGGCGCCCTGGGCTTGCTGGCAGCCTGCACTCCCAGCACAAGCTCTGACCCGTCCGCGACCACGCCGGCGCCAAGCGCTACCCAGACCAGCTCGCCCGCGGCGTCACCGTCGGGCGCTGGCTCGTCGGGTAATAGCTCGCCGGGCACCGGCTCGCCGGGCAGTGTCACCGCGGGACCGGCCAGCAGCTCGCAGCTAGCCGCGTTCACGGCTGCCGCCCAAGGGCAGTGCGGCTTCACCAGTTCGGCCGACACCCTGACCAACCCCAAGGTGACGAACAACGGATGGGGTTCGGCCACCATTGTTCCGCAGAACTCACAAGCTCAGGGCGGCGCATCCATGCTCTTCCGCGGGAGCGGTGCTAGCTGGAGCTACGACACCTGCGGCAGTTCTTTCGACAATGGCAGCGTTCCACAGGATGTGCTTACCGCCCTTGGCTTGTGACGCGGCTGCCCGCCAGCGACCGGCCGTGGACGCGTCCAGCCGCGGCCGATTCGCTGCAGCTCAGCGCGCGATCTCCTCGACGCGGTCGAGCGCCCAGTCCAGGTCTTCTTCCTCGATGACCAGCGGCGGGGCGAGCCGGATCGTCGAGCCGTGGGTGTCCTTAGCCAGGACGCCGAGCTCCGCCAGCCGTTCGCAGGCTTCCCGGCCGGTGAGCGAGGTGAATTCGACTCCCGCCCACAGCCCGCGCCCGCGCGCCTCGCGGATCCCGCCGCCCGCTCCGCCGCGGGTCGCCATCTCGGCCAGCCGGTCGTGCATGTGCGCGCCGAGCTTGGCCGACCGCTCCTGGAACTCGCCTGTGGCCAGCATCGCGATCACCTCGCGCCCGATCGCGCAGGCCACCGGGTTACCGCCAAACGTCGACCCGTGCTGGCCGGGCCGGAACACACCGAGGATCGCTGCTGACGACACGACGGCCGACACCGGGACGATCCCGCCGCCGAGCGCCTTGCCCAGCAGGTACATGTCGGGGACGACGCCCTCGTACTCGCACGCGAATGTGGTGCCGGCCCGGCCAAGCCCGGACTGGATCTCGTCGGCGATCATCAGTGCGCCGCGGGAGTCGCAGATCTCGCGCACGCCGGCCAGGAACCCTGGCGGCGGGACGACAACACCGGCCTCACCCTGGATCGGCTCGGCGAGCACGCCGACAACACGCTCATCCATCGCGGCGGCCAGCGCTTCGGTGTCGCCGTAGGGCACTAGCCGGAACCCGGGAGTATAGGGCCCGAACGATGCCCGCGCGTCCTCGTCGGTGGAGAAGCTGATGATGGTCGTCGTTCGTCCGTGGAAGTTGCCTTCGAACGCCACGATGACCGCCTCGCCGGCGGGCACGCCTTTGACCTCGTAACCCCACTTGCGAGCGGTCTTGATCGCCGTCTCCACCGCCTCGGCGCCGGTGTTCATCGGCAGGACCATCTCCATGCCGGCCAGCGCCGCGAGTTCGGCACAGAACGGGCCGAACTGGTCATGCTCGAACGCGCGGCTGACCAGGGTGACGCGGTCAAGCTGCCGCCGAGCCGCGGCCAGCAGCCGCGGATGCCGGTGCCCGAAGTTGATCGCGGAGTAAGCGGCCAGCAGGTCCAGGTAGCGGCGGCCGCCAACGTCCGTCACCCAGGCGCCCTCGGCCTCGGCGATCACGACCGGAAGCGGGTGGTAGTTGTGCGCGCTGTGGGCTGCGGCCTGCGCGCGCAGCCGTTCCGCCTCTGATGCCGTGTCGCCTGCCATGATCAGTTCCTCCCCAGGACGTGTCCAGTTGCTGCGGCAGCTCTTACCGCAGTTCCAGGGTGCAGCACTTCGGCCCGCCCCCGGCCTTGAGGAATTCTGACATGTCCACGCCGACTGGCTCGAAGCCTTTATCGGCTATCTGGGTCGCGAGGCCAGCCGCCTGAACGGGCAGCACGACGTGGCGGCCGTCGCTGATCGCGTTCAGTCCGAGGACCTCGGCGTCCTCGTCCTTGGCCTCGATGAGCTCGCTGAAATGGCCTGCCAGGGCGGCCCGGCCAGCGTCGTCGAACGCCGCAGGATAGTAGGCGGCGGTATCACGATCCAGAACGCACAGCGCGGTGTCCAGGTGGTAGAACCGGGGATCCACCAGCTGCAGGCCGATCACAGGCAGCCGGTAAAGCCGTTCTACCTGGCCGATGATCGATGCATCGGTGCGGAACCCGTAGCCGGCGAAGATCGCCCGCTCGCCGAAGACGATGTCCCCCTCGCCCTCGTTGACCGCTTCGGGCGCGGCGGCGCCGTAGCCGTTCCTGACCAGCCAGCTCAGGTAGGCGCCCGCCTCGGCGGCCCGCTGCGGATGCCGGAACCGGGCAGCCAGCGCTGTGCCGCCGATTACGGTCGCCCCGTTGGCCGCGAAGACCATGTCCGGCAGGCCGGGCAGCGGCTCGATCGTGCGGACCGTGTGGCCGAGCCCGAGGAACGCCTCGCGCAGCCCCTGCCACTGCCTCATGGCCAGGCTGGCGTCGGCGGGCTCTTCCGGGTGCATCCACGGGTTGATGGCGTACTCCACCGCGAAATACTCGGGTGGGCACACCAGGTACGTCCTAGCCCGGAAAGCCCGGCGGGCTCCTGTACCGTCGGTCCGCTTCATCCCGCCCCCCTCCGCTGCCTGGTTGTCATCAGGTCGGTGACCTGCGCATCCAGGTTAGAGTCGATCAAGGGGTTCGTACCCCCGCAGATCATGCGCGAGTGCGGCGATGTGTTGCGCGGTAGTCGTTCTGAATAAAGATTTGTTGCGCCTTCACCGCACTTTGCCGATGTCGCGCGGGAGTTCCAGGCCGAGCAGCTGGTCAGCGTACATGAACGACTCGAACTTCGACCCTGGCGGGATCTCCGGGTCCTGCTCGAGTTCGTACAGGGTCCGCAGCGCCGCCGGGGTGTCCAGGTCGTCGTCGAAGGCCGCGGCGACCTGCGCGGTCACCTGGGCGCAGGTCGGCTTGCTCGGCGACTCGGCCCACTGGGCCACGTGCTCCCGCCACCGGCGCAACTGGTCGTTCGCGCCGCTGAGCACTTCCCAGGTGAAGTCCGCCTGCTCGCTGTAGCGCCCGGAGAGGTGCGCCAGCCGCAGCGCGAGTGGGTCAAGCCCGCGCCCGGCAATGTCGGCCAGGCCCACCTCCGGCAGGACAGGCCCTGTGCGTACCAGGTGGGTGCCGACGATGATCTCGCTGCTTGCGACGGGACCGGCCGCGGTCTGCGCTCCGGCCGTCTGCTCAGCTGGCCGGATGTTCAGCGCCGCGGCGTCGGCGAGGAACCCGTCGTCGGCGTTCCCGCCGCCGTGCTCATCGCCGGTGATGACCATGGTTGCCTGCACCGCCAGGTTGTGCCGGTGCTCGGCGTTCCGCCGGATCAGGTCGGCCACCAGGAACGTGCGCAGGTCACTGGCGAGCGCGGGGCGGCCAGGCGGCGGGGCGGCCACAAGCATGCGCAGCAGCCCGCGCGGCGGCAGCGCGATCTCGGCAGCCTGACCGGTCCTGGTGTCGTAGAGCCGGAACACCCCTCAACCCTAGGCCAGCAGTCACCGGCAGCCTGACGCGCTGCCTGCTGGTTACTCGACTTCCTTGAGGATGTGCTGGAGCCTGTCTATCTGGCTGCGGAGTTCGTCCATCTGGACGCTGAGCTCAGTGAGCCGCATGTCGGTGTGCTCCTGAGTGGTAACCGCCAGGTCGCCGAGCCGGCGGTACTCTTCAGCCAGCCCGCGGTATTGCTGGTCAGTGCTCAGGGCTGCCTTTGCCCGCCTCGACGAGCCGAGGTTCCGGCTGATCACCCACGCGGTGAGCACGATCGCGGCGGCCGCGAAAAAGACGATCCACACCACTCCCCGCGCGTTCATCCCCGCATCTCCTCACCAGGCTCGCTGCTCACGGCGCGCGCAGGTGCCGTGGCCATGATCGTCTCGTTGTTCATTACCTTTCCGTTTCTCTGAGCCCGGCAGCCTTACTCGACTTCCCTCAGGACGTGCTGGAGTTTGTCCATCTGGCCGCGCAGTACGTCCATCTGGACGCCGAGCTCGGTCAGCCGCAGGTCGGTGTGCTCCTGGGTGGTGACGGCCAGGTCGCTCAGCCGGCGGAACTCGTCAGCCAGCCCGCGGTATTGCCGGTCCGTGGTTAGCTCCGCGTTCGCTCGTCTCGACGAGCCGAGGTTCCGGCTGATCACCCACGTCATGAGCACGATCGCGGCGGCCACGAAAAAGACGATCCATACCCAGGCCTTCGGCGTCATCCCCGCATGCCCTTACCTACTCGACTTCTTTGAGGATGTGCTGGAGCTTGTCCATCTGGCTGCTCAGCTCCTCAATCCGGACGCTGATCTCGGTGAGCCGCATGTCGGTGTGCTCCTGGGCAGTGATCGCCAGATCGCTCAGCCGGCGGTACTCGTCGGCGAGGCCGCGGTACTGCTTGTCGGTGGTCAGCGCCGCCCTCGCATGCCGCGACGCGGCCAGCTGCCGGGCGGCCACCCAGGTGGAGAGGATGATCGCGCAGGCGAGCGAGATGAACAACGTCGCGTAGACCTGCGGGATCATGACCGCAACTCCGCCTCGAGCTCGCTGTCCGCGCCGAGCGTCTGCGCCGCGAGCATGATCGTCTTCGGCGTCAGCAGCAGGGTGAACGGCGTTACCTCGTAGAACTTCATAGCCTTTCCGTCCTCTGAGACCTCGATGGTGGCTGATACCAGCCCGGCGGCTTCCAGCTTGCGCAGGTGAACCTGGAGCAGGGCCCGGCTGATGCCGAGCTCGCGGGCCAGCTCGCTGACATAGTTCCGTTCGTGCACCAGGGCGGCCACGACCCTGAGCCGGTGGGGATTGGCCAGGGTAGCCAGCACCCGCAGCAGGTCGTCGCCGGTCAGGCCTGATGTATCCACAACGTCCTTTCTAGCATATGCTAAATAAAGCTAGCAGGTGGCGCTGACTGTGGTCAATGAGGGCCTGGATCGCTGGCTCGCGCCGGGCGGCGGCCCCCCGCAGCCGGTCTGTCAGCTGCGGGAGAGCCAGGCCGCCCGGAGCGCTGAGCTATTCGGGGCTATTCGGCGCGCAGTGCTGTTTACTCGGCGCGCAGCGCTGTGGCCGTCCTCGACCGTGCCGCCCAGCTGGCTGGCAGCAGGGCTCCGGCCGCCGCGAGGACCAGCCCGGAGAGCCCGAGCGCGGCGAATTCCGCCGGCCCGAGCACGTGCCCGACGCTGGCCGGGAGGGCAGTGCCTGCTGCGTTCGCCATCGCGCGGACCGTCGCTGAGTGCAGGACGGCCGCAGCGGGCACCGCGATGATCGCGGCGGCCAGGGCCGGGCCGACCACCCAGGACACGACCATTCCGGTCGTCTGCCGTGGGGTCATGCCAAGCGCCTTGAATACCCCGAGGTCGTGCACCCGCTCTCTGGTTCCGAGCAGCACGGTGTTCAGCACCCCGAGCCCGGCGACCACCACGATCATCAGCGTCAGCATGCTGATCAGCGTGCTGGCGATGGCGAAGAATTTGCCTCCGCCGCTCGGCCCCGCGCTCAGGCTGTTACCCAGCGCCCCGCCGAGCGACCCCGAGTAGTCGTCGGCGTTCACACCCGGCCGCAGGTCGATGTCGTACTGGCTCACGGTGAGGCCGGCCGCGTTTCCGCCCAGCGTCTGCCAGCTTGCCAGCAGCATGGGCTGCTTACTTGGTGCGAACACCTCGCCGACGATCCGTACCGATCGGGTCACGCCGCCGACGCTGACCGGCGTGCTGTCTCCGATGGCCAGGCCGGTCTGGGTGAGGAACTGGGTGTTGACGTCCACCTGGCCGGGCTGGTCATACCAGTGCCCTTGCACCATCTCGTAGCCGAGCCACCCAGCGTCTCCATCGAACGCCACGCCGTTCACCTGCGTCGTCAGCCCGGCGACGCTGACCGTGGGGTCGGCCTGGGCCACGTAATGAGCGGTTCCCTGCTGGGCGCGGATGGCGGCCACGGTCTGCTGCTGCTGGCCTGGTGTGAACGCCGGGCTGTTGCCGGCGGTCCATACCTGCACCTGGCCGCCGGCCGAGCGCGCGCTGCCTTCGGCCGCCCGGGCGAGCGAGGCATCCAGGCTCACAGCGAAGACGACCGCGGTGGTGCCGAACAGGATGGCCGCCGCCATGACGGCCGTGCGGGCTGGGCGCGCGAACGGGGCAGCCAGGCCCATCGTCAGCGGGCGAGGCAGCCGGAGCCTGGTCAGCAGCCGGTGGGTCAGGTAGCCGTGGTCCTGGCGCGGTGCCTGCCCGATGGCGATGGCAGCGGCGGGGCGCAGGCGCGCGGCGAGCAGGGCCGGCAGCAAGGCCGCCAGTCCCGCGAGCGCGCACATGCCCAGCGCTGTC
>Ga0335074_10010537_pt1 | contig 12937 bp, 7 predicted proteins | sample Lox_Sample_23_FD_206715 | JGI IMG/M metagenome (GOLD analysis project Ga0335074, IMG submission 206715) | Soil microbial communities from Loxahatchee National Wildlife Refuge, Florida, United States - Lox_Sample_2.3 | ecosystem: Environmental > Terrestrial > Soil > Wetlands | place: USA: Florida...
CGTCGGATTCGGCCAGCCCGTCGCGTTCCAGCCGGCCCAGCGTCTTGTAGACCTGGCCGACGTTCAGCGGCCACACCTCGCCGGTCCCGGCCTCGAACTCCTCGCGCAGCTGCAGCCCGTACTTCGGTCCCTCGGACAGCAGCGCCAGCAGCGCGTGCGGAACGCTCATGAGATCACCCTGCCTCTCGACACAGCTTCGCCACCTAATCAATCGGCTGCCTGGCGACCGCCGGCGGCTCGCGCCCGGCGAAGAGCCAGCCGCAGGCCGCGGCGATCAGCGGCAGCCCGACCAGCAGGATCAGCACGTCAGCCAGCGGCACGTCACCGAACATCACGGACAGGCTGCTTCGGGCCCAGGCCAGCCCGGTGATCACGGCGCCGGCCATGCCGAGCATGGCGCCGAGCAGGCCAAGCGCCGCGGCGGTGGCGGCGGTGATCATCCGCCGGGTCGCGGCGCTCGCACCGGTCGCGGTGAGCGTGCGCAGGTCCCGCGCGGCCTCGCTGCGGATCAGGCCGACCGACATGGCCAGCACGCCGAGCGCGATTACGATGCCGAGCGCGGTGGCGCCGTCGGCGATCTCGCCGGGACCGACCGAGCCGGACTCGGTCTCGACCGTCGCTCCGTAGGCGAGGGCGAACTGACGGGCCGCCCCGATCTGCGCGGCGGTCAGCGGGGCGGGCGCCTGGATCAGCCACCCGTTCAGCTGGGTCTGCAGGCCGTACCTGTGCACCGCGTACTCGGTGATCACCGTGTTCGGCGCGGACGTGCCGCCGGGCAGGCTGCTGACGGTCTGCATCGCGGGGTTGGCCAGGCAGCCGCCGCTCAGTGTGCAGCTGGGCAGCACGCGGTCCTTGTATGTCAGGCCGCCCGGGCCCTGCTGGAGGCCAAAGTTTCCCCAGGTCAGCTCCATCCGCGGGAGGCTGGCCATGCCTGGCCGCATGGTGAGGACGTCGGTGCCGGGTGCGATCCGGCCAGCGCTGATCCCGTACGCGGCGAGCAGCTGCGGGGTGGCCACGTACACGGTGCCGGTGAAGTCCTTGTGGGCCTGCGCTCCCGCCTGGTGCAGCGTGGCGCCCGTGGACTCCAGCGGCACCGCGGACCGAGCGTGCAGCCGGGCGGCGAGACCGCCGAGGTGCCTGCTGACGTCCGCGATCTGGGTGCTGCTGAGCGGCGTTACGTTGGGGCCGCCCTGCGGCGGCAGCGCGTAGACGATCACCTGGCTATCGGCCAGGTTCGGGCCGGTCCAGGCGAGCACGTTCTCGAACTGGATGCTGGCGACCAGGCTGATCCCCGTGGCCAGGAACACGGCGAACGTCGTCGCTGCCAGCGCGGCACCGGACCGGGCCCGGTAGCGGACCAGGTCGCGCAGCGCGATCCGGACCGCGACTGGCAGCCGCGAGCTGGCCCTCAGCATGCTGATGGCCGACGGGGCGAGCAGGACGATGCCGATGGTCACGGCGGCCAGCCCGGCCACCAGGTGCAGCGCGGGAGGGCCCCCGCTGCCGCCCGCGCCGGCCAGGCCGTCCGCGGTGGCCAGGCACACGACGCCGAACGCGAAGACGATGACGCCCGGGAGGACGGCGCGGTGCGCCGCCTTCGGCGGTGCGGGACGGCCGGACAGCGCGGTCACCACCGGCACGGCGGCCATCGTCTTCGCCGGGCGGCTGGACGCCAGCACCGACGTCGCGACGGCGAACGCAGCCCCGAGCCCGAGCGCCCACCACGGCAGGTTCGCCGCATCGACCACGTGGCCGGACGCCTGCTGCAGCGTCGGCACGTATGCGAACCAGGCGGCAAGGCCCCCCGCCACCCCGGCGAGCGCACCGGCCACGCCGACGGCGAGGCCCCCCGAGATCATGACCAGGCGCAGGTTGGGCTCGGTGGCGCCGATCGCGCTGAGCATGCCAACGGCGCGAAGCCTGCGCTGGGCCATCACGGAGAAGCCGGCCACCGAGACCAGGCCGATGAACACCAGGCCGAGTGCCTCGACGACCAGGATGACCGTCGCAGGCGAGAACCTGCCCGCGGCGGCGGTGGGGAACGAGACGTTCGCCGCCGGGACACCGGGCAGCGTTCCGTTGCCGCCGCTGATCGCCCGCTGCGCCGCGGCCGGGCCGAGGAGCAGGACCACCTGGCTGGGCCGCCTGACCTGGCCCGGGGCGACCAGCGCGAACTGGTCAGCGAGGTTGCTCGGGTCCGCCACGATGCCGGTCACCCGCCAGGCCGTGCCGGCCGCCCGCCAGGTACCGCCCACGTGCGCGCCGTAAAGGGCCGCGACCTGGCTGGTCAGCGCGACCTGCCCGGGGCCGGCCGGGTAGCTGCCGCTCTCCAGGCTGAGCAGGGGAGCGTTGTAGTGCCCGTGCGGGCTCTCGGCGCGAAGCTGCACCCGCTGGGTGGTGCCGGTCGCGATGCCGCGGCTCTCGATGAGGTCGGCCGGGCCCCAGCGGTCTTCGATCGTGGCGATGTCGGCGGCGAGGTGCGGGTCGCTTCCCGGCAGCGTGACCGACGCGGCAGCGGTGCCGAGCGTCGCGTAGTTGGCGTCCGGGAGCTGCGCGTTCGTGACCACGCTGGAACCCCAGACGGTCGCGGCGACCGCGACCGTGAGCAAGCCGAGCACGAGCAGCTGCTGGCGCCATTCGCGGCGGAACAGCCGCCAGCCCCAGCGGATCACCGCGCGGCGCGCAACGATGCCGCCACCGCCCGAGTCCAGGTCGGGCGCGTCGCGCAGCGCGCTGCTCACCGGGACGCCTTGGGCAGGCGCAGTGATTCACGTTCCGGCGGAACCATGCCTGACAGCATGCCCGGCATAATATCCAGCATCCGAGCGCCTTTGCAACGCCGATTCTCCGGCGCGGGGTCAGATGACGCCACGGGAGGCGTGGGCGGGCACCGGGGGCAGACGGGCTGCGAGCACCGGCCAGACGCCCCATTGAGCCGGTTCGGGCTGGATTCGGGTAAATCGCTGGGCAAATGTGGCGAAGTTTTCTCTGTCATATCCGGCCACGGGATTGCATCGTTATAACGCCAGCGAGAGCAGAGCAGGTGGACCTTGGCCGTGCAGTCGGGCCAGGCCGATCACAAGCGTGCGAGAGCCGTCGGCGGCGTTGGTGGGGACGCCGCCGGCGATCCGGCCGGGGGGGTCGCCGGCGGCGGAAGGGGAGACGCCGCCGGCGGCCTGGGTCGTCCTGCCGCTCCGGGGCTCACCGGACACCTGCTGGTCCCCCGCCGTGCCGCTCCGGGGCTCACCGCCTACCTGCTGGTCCCCCGCCGCGACGCGTGGGGCAAGGCGCTGATGGCGCCGGCGTGCTTCGTTGCGGCCGCGTGCTCGACCGGCCACTTCGGCGGCTGGGAACGCTTCGCCGTGCTGTGGCTGGTGCTCGAGGTGCTCATCTACCCGGCGCGCTACCAGTGGAACGACATCGCCGGCGTGGACGCGGACCAGCGCCACCCCGAGGCCGGGGCGCGGTCCCGGCTGCCGGTCGGCTCGACCCCGCAGGCCCGGCGGCGCAGCATCGGGCTGAGCTGGGTGACGGCGGTGGCGCGCGTCGTTGCCGCGCTGGCCGTCGGGTGGCTGACCGGCCTGACCGGCCAGGTGCTGGTCCTTGCCGCCGCCGTCTTCGTCATCGCCGGCTTGTATGAGTGGCTGCGCGCGCCGCGTTCCGGGAACTGGACTTCGGCTCGGGTCGTCGCGGTCTGGCTGGCGGTCGGCCTGGGCTACCTGGTGCGGGGCGGGCTCGGGCTGAGCACGGGCGGCCTGGCGTGGGGCAGCGCTGCGATGATCGCCGGGCTGGTGTTCCTCGGCGCGTTCGGGATCATGTTCGTGCTGCTGACCTGGGCGCTCGAGGCGACGAGCTACTGCTCGGCGGACGGTGACGGCCGGTGGCACGCGCGGCCGGAACTCGCCGCCAAGCCGCACCTGGCCGCGCTGCTGCGGCACACCGGTGAACCGCTGGAGTCCGGCGGCATGCCGCCGGATGAGGGCAGGTACTGCGGCGGCGACCCGGTGCTGCTCCGCGGTGGCCCGCTGTCCGCGCCGTGGAACCTCGCGCTGCTGGTGGCGGCGGCCAGCGGGGCCGTCACCGGTGCCGCGCTGGCGCGGCCGCACGCCGCCGGCGCCGTGGCCTGGGCCGCCGTTGTCGGGGCGGGCCTGGCGGGCGGGGTGGCGCTGGCCCGGTGCCGCAGCGCTCGGGGCCGCTGGGCCGTGGCGGCCGGGTGGTTCCTGGTGGTCGGCGCCGCCGGCCTGCTGGCCCGCCCGGGCCTCCCGCTCCTGGCGGGCGCGCCGTGGCTGGTGGTGGCGGGCCTGTACAGCACGTTCTGCGGGTGGTCCTACCGCGACCTGGTCGCCGCGAGCCCTGGTCGTCAACGGCAGATTCCCGCATAACGGACAACTTCGGTCGATCTCCGGGGCGGCCGGAAGCCCCGGCCTCCGGAGCGCTCCGGTGGCGCCGAGCGGGCCGGCCAGCGCGAGCAGCGCCGACGAGCCCACATAGGTGGAACCTCGATAGTGCACGATCTCGTCCAGCAGCCGGTCCCGCGCACGCAAGCTGCTTTCCCGATTTAGTCGACAATCAGCAATCTCAGCTACCGCTGGGGCGGCCCGGGTGAAGGGTATGCGCTAAGCCCGCGGGGTCATGAAGTGACCTTGGCAGAGTCGAGCCCGGAAATCTCGAAGGTGCGGACCGGCCGGGAAAACCCGCGCAGCGACAGCTCGCCGACCAGCCGGCTCACAACGACGTCCTCGGCCGCCGCGTTCACGCGCTGGGTGACGAGGATCTGCCATGGCGCAGCCTCGGCGCACAGGCGGGCTGCCAGGGTGGTGACGCTTCCGATGGAGGCGTAATCGAAGCGGTCGGCGTAGCCGACCCGTCCGAGCGTGGCATAGCCCTGGGCGATGCCCACCCCGAGGGCCAGCTCGTGGCCGCGGCGCTGCCATCTGTCCGCCAGTTCCTGCACCCGGTGGCGCATCGCCAGCGCCATCCGGACCGACCGCAACGGCGCGTCGCCGCACGCGATGGGATCGTTGAAAAAGACCACGAGCTCATCACCCGCGAACCGCTCCAGTGTCCCCTCGAAGTGGGCTATCAGGTCGCCCAGTGCGCCGTGATAGTCCCCCAGGATCTCCCAGACGTCTTCGGGTTCAGCGGTTTCGGCGAGGGCGGTGAAGCCCCGCAAGACGCAGCGCACCACCGTGATCTCGCGGCGGTGCGCGTTGAGGAATGACTCATCGCCTGAGCTGATGATGAGGTCAGCCAGCTGCGCCGGGAGGAAGCGGCGCAGCCGGCCCACGCGTTCGAGTTGCTCTAGCTGGTCCTGGACGCGCTGCTCGAGCTCACGGTTCCACCGCGCCAGCTCGGCGGCCTGATGTTCGATCGTGTCGTGATACCGCTTGACCCGGACCAGGGAGCGCACCCGGGCCAGCAGCTCGGCCTGGTCGAAAGGCTTGTTCACGAAGTCGTCGGCACCGGACTCGATCGCGCGGATCTTCTCCTGCCCGCCACTCGCAGTAATCATGATCACCGGAAGGAAGGCCGTCTCCGGATCTTCCCGGATCCGGCGGCAGACCTCGTACCCGTCCATGCCGGGCATCAGGATGTCGAGCAGCATGAGATCTGGGTGTTCCTTGCTGAGCACCACCAGGGCTTCCTCCCCGGAAGACGCCGTGGCCACCCGGAACCCCTTGGGCGACAGCACCGCCTCGAGCAGGCGGACGTTTTGCGGAAGATCGTCCACGACGAGTACGAGCGGGTCCGGTGTCACTCCGTTGCCACCTCACCTGGGAGGAACCCCCGAACCTGATCGGGAAACGCGCGGACGCTGATCGGCTTCTCCACGTACCCGTCGAAGCCGGCCTCCAGGGCCCGCTCCCGGTCGTGCTTCATCGCCTGGGCGGTCACCGCGACCACGGGAATGCCCGCCGTCAGCGGGCTCCCGCGCAGCCGGCGAAGAGCCTCCATGCCATCGATGCCGGGCAGCTGGAGATCCATGAGAACAAGATCGGGGGGCTCGCTGACGGCCAGGCTGATGCCGTCCTCGGCCGTGCGGGCCGTGCGCACGTCGTAGCCCGCGTACTCGAGCACGTCCCGCAGCAGCTTGAGATTCCGCTCGTTGTCCTCCACAACCAGGATTACGTGGGTCATCCCGACTCCGCAGGCGGGGAGTGGCTTGTGCTTGCCCAGCGAAGGAGTCCCGCGAGGCCCGACAGGTCGAACTCTGTCTTGCGCGCCGCATACGTGATGCGCCCCTGCAGCCGCTCCTTGTCCTGCGGGGTCATCGACTTGGACGTCAGGATGACCACGGGGACGGATTTTGTCTTGGGGTCTGCCCGCAGCGCCTCCACGACTTCGAAACCATCCATGCCGGGCATGAGTAGGTCCAGCAGCACGGCGGAGGGCTGCCGTTCCTGGATCAGCTCCAGCCCCTGCTGGCCTGTGGTCGCGCCAAGCACGGTCCATCCCTCGGGCTCGAGACTTGCCCGGACCAGCTCTATAGCAAGGGGATCGTCGTCAATCGCCACAACCGTGTGCTTGCCTCCCTTCCGCTCCATCGCCGCTGCGCGGTAGAGGGCTGCCAGCAACTGCTCCTTCCCCACCGGCTTGACCAGGTACTCAGCGGCGCCAAGCGCAAACCCGCGGCCACGCTCATCAACCATCGACACCACGATCACCGGTATCGCCGCCGTCCCCGGATCCGCCTTGAGCTGGGCGAGAACGTCCCAGCCGTCAATTCCCGGCAGCAGGATGTCCAGGACGACGCCTGCTGGGCTCAGCCGACGCACCGTATCCAGGCCTTCTTCGCCGTCTCCGGCGCTGACGACGCGGGCGCCCGCCGCCTCGAGATAGACCCGCAGCAAGTCGAGCGATCGCCGGTCGTCCTCCACGACGACGACGGTAGGCCTGGGGCCGGGCACTGGCTCCGGGGTGCCGCCTGAATCCGGGCCAGCCTGCTGCTCTGACGTCATCGTGAGTGCCCCGGATCCGGCGGGCAGCGCGATCCCGAATGTGCTGCCCTTCCCGGCTTCACTTTCCACCCAGATCCTGCCCCCGTGCAGCTCGAGGATCCGCTTGGAGAGGGTGAGCCCCAAGCCGGTTCCCTCGACCTGCCCGGTGGACCGGCCGCCCTGCTGGAAAGCATCGAAGATGCGCTCGTGGTCCTCAGCCGGCACGCCCACGCCCGTGTCGGCCACCAGCACGACGAGGTCCTGACCGCGCAGGGAGGCGCTCACGTCCACGCGCCCGCCCTCGGGCGTGAACTTCACCGCGTTGGACAGCATATTGAGCACGACTTGCCGGAAACGCAGGCGATCGGCGTCAATGAGGCCGACCTCGGGATCGACGGCAAGGTTGAGCAGAACTCTTTGCTGGACCGCTCGCTCGCGTACCATCGACATGCAATATTCCAGCGATTCACGGACCACGAACTCCGAGCGGTTCAGGACCATCTGGCCGGCCTCAATCTTCGACAGGTCCAGAATGTCGTTGAGCAGTTCGAGCAAATGCTTGCCAGAACTCCAGATGTCACGCAGGTAGTCATCCTGACGCTCGTTGAGCTCGCCAAACATGCGCTCCAGGAGCACTTCAGAAAAGCCGATGATGGCGTTGAGCGGCGTGCGCAGCTCGTGGGACATGCTGGCCAGGAATTCCGACTTATGCTGGCTCGCGACTTCCAGTGCTGCGCTTTGCTGCTCCAGCCGCCGGTACAGCTTCGCGTTGATCAGAGCCAGTGCCGACTGGCTGGCGAACGTCTCCAGCAAGTCGTAGATCTCCTGCGGGACGCGCCCGGTGGTATGGCGGCGTATAACCATGGCACCGACGATGCGGCCCTCCCGGAGCATGGGAACGGCAACCAGGGGGCGCCAGCCACTCTCGGCCAAGGCGTTCAGGTGCGGATCGAGTGGCGCCTCGTGAAGGTCCGTGAGCTCCAGGGGCCGGCCCAGCGTCGCGGCTTTGCCGATAAAGGTGTCATCAAGCTTTATCCGGGCGTCCCGCAGAGCGTCGAACGCCTCCTGGCTGGTGCCGCAGACGGTTTGGACGCGGAACTCCCTGGCGTCCTCGTCGAACTCGTAGATAGAGCCGCCGTCCGACCCGGACAGCTGCACCGCTTGCGTGATGATCGTGTTGAGCACATCGGCGAGGTTCAGGCTGGAGCTCACGGCCTGGCCCACCGTGCCGAGGGCCTCGAGCTGAGTCACCTTGCGGCCGAGTTCCTCGGTGCCGCTCGCCAGCGCCCGCACGAGATCAACGGTGCGGACGGCGAGCGCCGCCTGCGCGGCGAAGGCGGCAAGGATCTCGATCGCGCGATCGCTGAACGGATCGACCTGAGTCCGCCACACCGTAAGCATCCCGATGACCTCGCCGTCGAGGAGCATCGGGACGCCCATGACTGTCCGGTAGCCGGCTAGCCGCTGCGCATCCGCCAGACCGTAGTCGGGCTCTGCGAGCACGTCCGTGATCTGCGTAGCCCGCCCGTCGAGCCCGACCCGGCCGGCCACCGTTCCGCGGTCCAGGACCACGGGATTACTGGCGATGAATTCCCGGTACTCCTGGCTCGTCCCTGAGCCGTATGCAAACCGGTACCTGTCGCCATCCACCAGGAATACTTGTGCGGCATCGGCGGCGCAGAGCTTCCGTGCGGATGCGACGACCGTTTCCAGTACTCCCTCGAGGTCAGATGCGGACCGTCCAAGGACGGCAAGAACCTCGCTCGTTGCAGCGAGTTGCTCCCGCACCTCGGCCAGCTCATCACCCAGCCGTTTGGCCTCGGGATTCGTCACCGCATTGATGGCCGGATCGTGATCGGCCCGCTTTCGCTTGCCCCGCTCGGCCATTCGGCCTCCCTGCGCAGCGCGCCCAATGGCATCACTTCGGCACCAGTGTCCCTCTGTGGCAGCCGACATGACAATGTCAGTGAACGCTGCAGGTTCACGGACGGCATGGCGGAAGGTGCCCTACGAGCCTGCTCCATCCAGGGCCCTGACCTCACTGGGCCAGGTCGCCGCTGCCTCCCGGGTGCCCGTCAGGACTGTCAGGTGAGCGTCGCGGCTGCCGTCGGTGGCAGCGGCCAGGAAGGCTGGACTTCTTGATCTGTCATCGGACGCCGCTCCCAAGGCAGACGTTCGCGAGGCCGGCCAGGACCCGCACCTTCCAGTACCCGCCGGCCATCCCGGCCCCGGCCCCGATGGTGCGTGCGATCTGCTCGGCCCGGGCAGGATCGGTGGGGGCTACCACGACGGCGATCTCAGCCACGCGGGCGGGATCGCTGCCAGCGGCGCCGACCGCCTGTTCCAGGAGGGGCCCGGCACTGGCCGGATCGGTGCGAACCGCTGCCACGGCCCGGACCAGCGCCAGCAGGTACGCGTCGGCGGCGCCGTCGGCGATCCGCTCACCGCGGGCAGGATCGGTGAGCGCCGCTGCCATGGCCACCTCGGCCCGCTTTGGCACGTCGGGGGGCAGGCCACCGATGATCTGCTCTGCCCGGGCGCCGTCGACGCGAGCCGCAGCCAGCGCCACCTCCCCCAGGGTCTCGAGCCGGTCCGACGCCCCGCTGACGGCGCGAGCGTGCTCCTCGGCCTCGGCAAGCAGTTGCCCAGCGTAGTCAGGCTGAATCTGGGCCCCTGCAACCTTCACGCTGGTCAGAGCCATGTTCTGCAAGTCAGCCTGGCTGATGGCGCGAGCCCATCGTTCGGCCTCTGGCAGCAGCTGCCGGGGCTGGGCGGAGCCGGTCTCACCCACCGCTTCTGCACCCGTCGGCGGCACGCCCGGCGACGTGCCTTGACCGACGAGCGTGCGGGCGATCCGCCCGGCGTCGTCCATCATCCGTACCGAAGGGTCAGGGCCGGCTCTGGCCGTGGCGATGGCGATCTCGGTCAGCGCCCGGACCTTCCAGTAGATTGCCCGGTTCGGGTCGTCCAGCATCGACGGCGGCGGAGGTGCTTCCCACTTCCACCCATTCTCGCCCGGAGTTGGCCGCGGGCGGCCGGTGACGGCGAAGGCGATCTGGCCGGCCCGCGCGGGGTCGGTGCGGGCCGCCACCGTGGCGACCCTGGCGAGCGCCATGTCACGCGCGGGCGTGCCCATGGGCCAGACAAGATCCTCCGCGCCGGCAACGTCGACGTCAGCCACGACCTCGGCAACCTTGCCGATGAACGGTGCGACGTCATCCAGGAACTCGCGATGATGCAGCGCCCGGGTAACCGGGGGGATCTTCCCGATGTCGGCCACCAGCTGTTTTGCGGGCGATGGATCGATGCGCGCGAGGAGCGTGCCGAACTCTGATGCGCAGTGCCAGATCAGGGCCTCCAGGATGTGGTGGTAGCGCGCGGTCCCCTGAGTGCGCTCATCCGAGCCTGGCGACACGGCCTCGGCCAGCAACTCTGCCGCGTGCGCCGGGTCGGAGCGGGCAGCCACCGTCGCCACGTGTACCAGCGCCCGGGCCCGCTGAACCGCCAGCTGGAGGGCATGGTCGTACGCATCATCCAGCCCCCGGACGCGTGCGCTGCTGCTTGCCGGGGGCGGCGGCGGGCCGGGAATCGCCGCCGCGCGGTCGTCCGGCGCCATGGCGTGCTCGTCCAGAGGAAGGGCGCGGGCGACCTGTTCTGCCTCCTCCAGCAGCCGGCCGGCCCGGGCCAGGTCGGCGGGATCTACCGCGGTGGGAGTTCGGGACTGGCTGGGTGCGTCGGGGCCGGGGCCGGGGCCGGCGAGAAGTTCCAGGACCTTGGCCGGGCTGGGACGCTCGGAAGGCTCCTTGGCCAGGCACGCCGCAACCACGTGGCGTATCTGCGGGTCCAGGCCGCTGAGGTCTGGTTCTTCGTAGATGACCCGGTGGGCAATCGCCTCGGGCAGGCCCACGCCGAACGGCCGGATACCGACGGCGTAGGCCAGCACCATCCCCAGTGCGAAAACGTCGCAGGCCGGGTTCAGCGGGTCTCCCCGGAGAACCTCGGGTGCCATGAAGCCCGCCGTGCCAGACCGCCCGGTGACGCCGGAAGCGTCGATGGCGCGCGCGACACCAAAGTCGATCACGTGGGGCCCGTCGTCGGCCATCAATATGTTCGAGGGCTTCAGATCCCGGTGAATCAGCCCGGCCGCATGAATGGCTCCCAGCGCCTCGGCGACGCCCGCACCCAGTTCCCTCGCGCTGTCAAGGGGAAGGGCCCGTTGCTCGCTGAGAAGCTCCTCGAGAGAGGGCCCGGCGACAAAGGCGGTCACCATCCAGGGCCGCTCTGCATCCGGGTCGGCGTCGACAACCTGCGCGGCGTGGAATCCGCCGACCTTGCGGCCGGCCTCTACCTCTAGACGGAACCGCCTCCGGAACTCGGTGTCATTAGCGAAATTGGGATAGACCACCTTGACCGCGACCGGGCGCCCGGCCCGCGACCGGCCGAAGAACACCTCGCCCATGCCGCCCGCCCCGAGACGACCGGTGAGCACGTAGTTCCCGACTCGCCCAGGGTCGCCTGGCCTCAAGGAATCCATGCCACCTGCCACCGCAAAGGATTAGGCCCGCTCGGAACCGATGATTCCAGGAATGGATCGGCGGAGAAAGACCTGCCCTAATCGCGCGGGCCGTAGCCGTCGGTGCCGCCGGCGACACCCGCCGCGTCGGCATCGCCGTCGGGGCATGCACTGGCCGGTGGAGATCACCCCGATCGTCAGGTAACCGGGCCGGTACCCGCGGCCGTACCGGTGGTCCGCGTCCTGCAGCGCGACGATGTCCCCGATCCGCAGGCCTTCCAGGCCCAGCGACAGGTCCTCGCCGAGCCCGGCGTACGCGCCCATGAGGTCGGTGTTGGCGTACTCCGACACCATCCCGGCGCCCGCGCCGACCGCCTCGGCCGGGACCATGGCCGCCACGTGCACCTCGAGCCGGCCATCGGCCCTGGTACCCCGGGCAGGCCGGCGAGCAGGCCCGGCGCGCAGTTCTTGACCGTGACCGCCGGGTGCTCCGCCAGCGCGAGCCCCTGGCCGGTGGCGGTGACCGTCACCTGGTCGCCGGTGGTGATGCCGGTCATCTCGGCGGCGGCGAAGTCGACGAGCACGTACGCGTGCTGGCCGATGACGTGCCCCACCGCCCCGGCCGCTGGCCCTGACTCGACCCGGACCTGATTGCCGACGCAGGTCAGGAACTGCAGGGCCATGTTCGCGTCCGGGTCGCGGTGGCGAACCGAGGCGCCGGGCTCCAGGTGGTCGGAGGCGTAGCCGGTGGCCGGATCTCCGCAGTGCACGCCGAGCGTGACGCCGCCCATGCCGGGCAGCGAGAACGGCTGCCCGTCCGGTCACCACGTCGACGACGTCGATATCCGGGTCGTCCAGCAGTTCCCGGTAGTCGGTGGCGACCCGGGTCACGCCGAAGCTGCCGGCAAGCATGTGCTCAGCGAGAAGCCGGTGGCACACGACCATCACGATGTGCGGCGGGCCGCGGAGCTGGCCAGGTCCCGGGGCCTGAAGACCAAGGTGGGCCTGACGTTCCGGTACAGCCCGGCGGTCCGGTACATGAAGGATCTGATCGCACGCGGCGACCTGGGCACCCCCTACATCTACAACGCATACGAGCAGAACTCGCAGTGGCTCAGCCCGCAGACGCCGCTGCGCAACGCCACCCGGGTCAACGACGGCCCGATCAAGGTGGCCTCGCTGGAGGGATACGGCGCCCCGGTCATCGACATCGGCCACTGGTTCATGGACTCCGACCTCACGGCCGTCGTCGGCATGCTCCGCAACTTCGTTCCCGAGCGCATGATCGCCGACACCGGGGCGATGGCGCGCACCAACATCGACGACGGCGACATCTTTCTCGGCGAGTTCGCCAGCGGAGCCATCTGCTCGGTGCAGAGTAGCTTCGTGACCGTCGGCAACTACCCAGGCATCGAGGTGCGCGTCTACGGCAGCGAGGGCGCGGCCATCGCCCGGCTGATCGAGGAGTTCGGCATCTGCGAGACAT
>Ga0335074_10010538_pt1 | contig 12937 bp, 12 predicted proteins | sample Lox_Sample_23_FD_206715 | JGI IMG/M metagenome (GOLD analysis project Ga0335074, IMG submission 206715) | Soil microbial communities from Loxahatchee National Wildlife Refuge, Florida, United States - Lox_Sample_2.3 | ecosystem: Environmental > Terrestrial > Soil > Wetlands | place: USA...
GTAGTACTGATAGCGGGTCGTGCTGATCGCGGGTACTGGGGCGTTCGGCGCAGGACCTGCTACACCAGCCACACCGATTCATTCTCGCCCCAGATCTTTGCGTCCGCCAGGCGGTCGGTCAGCAGATGCACATTCTCTGCCAGGAAATCGATCACCACCCGCACCCGCGGCGGCAAATGACGGCGCGACGGATACACCAGGTGGATGTCTTCCCGCCGCGGTGCAAAGTCGGCGAGCAATCGGTACAGCCGGGCCGCACGGACGTCATCCACCACCTGCATCTCGGATATTTGCGCGATGCCGAATCCGGACAGCGCTGCCTGGCGCACAGCTTCGCTGTTGTTGGCGCGGATCGAGCCGGTCACTTGCACCTCGATGTCGCCCTCGGGCCCGGTGAACCGCCAGTGGTGACTGTCCGGCCCACGCTCGTGGATGATGCAGTTGTGTTTCTCCAACTCCGTGGGGTTGGACGGGGCGCCGTGGCGTTCCAGGTAAACCGGGCTGGCGACCGGAACCCGGCCAAATGTCCCGACCTTGCGTGCGATCATCGAGCTGTCAGGCGTATCGGCGCCCAGCATTGCCACGTCCAGACGCTCTTCGATCAGGTCACCAAACCGGTCACCGACGACCAGTTCGACCGAAAGGCCCGGATAGCGTTCCAGCAGCTTCGGGAGGCGCGGCATCAGGTAGTGGGCAGCGCCCACCGGAACACCGAGCCGTACCAGTCCGGTCGGCGACGATCGCTGCCGCCCGAGCGCGCCCTCCATCTCTTCCGACGCGGAGATAAGCTGGCGGGCATAACCGAGCAGATCCTGGCCGTCCTCCGTCATGCTGAGCCGGCGCGTCGTGCGCTGGAACAGTCGGACGCCAAAATGATCTTCCAGTTGGCTCACCAGTCGGGTAACGGCCGAATGGCTGATGCCGGTTTCGCGTGCCACCGCGGAGAACGATCCGGTTTCGGCAACGCGGACGAAGCTGGTGAGAGCGGCGAGCAGGTCCATGATTTCCCCGGCTGTCGCACAGATGATGTGCCGAGGAGGCCAATTCCAGGCGCAAACCGCAAGTCTTACGCCGTTTGTGCGCGACCACTTTGAGCAGCGGCGCACCAACGCCCCTGAAAGTGACAAACAGCAAACAGACTCCACGCATTGGGGCCGGCCTACAGCCACAGCGTGCGGGCGGCTAACCGATGGCGGCGCGGGTCGGGATCGCCCCGCCCCAGTCCGCAGTTCGCGCAAGGCCCGCCCGGTGCCGGCCTTTTTCCGTGTCCGGGTTTGCTCTCGCGTGCAGGTCTCTCCGCTTCCCCGTCCCGCTTGGCCGTGGTCATAATTCAGTCACACCATAGCAGGCCCGGCTGCCGTAGGTAGCCGGTCACCGCAACCGTTTTGGGGAAGGGATATGATTCGCCGCGAATTTCTGCCGCTTGCCGCTGCCACTCTGCTGACCGCTGCCGCTGTCCTGCCCGCATCCGCAGCGCCGGACGGAGCCGTGGCCCCCGCCAGCCTCAGCGGTCCCAGTCCCCAGGACGCACTGCCCACCGCCACGCCCATCAAGCACGTGGTGGTCATCTTCAACGAGAACGTTTCTTTCGATCACTATTTCGCCACCTACCCGAAGGCGGCCAACGTGAAAGGCGAACCGCGTTTCGTCGCGGTGGCCGGTACCCCGGCCGTGAACAACCTGGACCGTGACCATCTCCTGACGAGCAATCCGAACTTCACCAACAAGGATAACGGCGCCGACGCCACCAATCCGTTCCGGCTGGACCGCACGCAGGCCGCCACGGCCGACCAGAACCATGCCTATACCGCCGAGCAACAGGCGTACGACGCCGGCAAGGCGGATCTGTTCCCGAAATATACCGGCAAGGGCACGCCGGGCGGTGTCGGAGCATTCGGCACCAAGGGCCAGGTGATGGGCTACTACGATGGCAATACCGTCACCGCCATGTGGCACTACGCACAGCATTTCGCGATGAGCGACAATGCCTGGACCGACACCTATGGCCCGTCCACGCCGGGTGCGTTGGAGGTGATCGCCGGCCAGACCAACGGCATGCGCATCGTCGCCACGACGAAGAGGCCGTCCACGCTGCAGGCTGTGTCCTACTACATCAATGACGGGCAGGGCGGCATCAGCATGATCAACGATGTCGATCCTGGCTACGATGTTTGCTCCGTCGCGTCCGACCAGGCGATGATGACGGGAAGCAACATCGGCGACCTGCTGAATGCCGCCAAGATCAGCTGGGGCGGGTTCATGGGCGGGTTCAACCTGCAGACCACGAATCCGAACAATACCACCGGCTGCCAGCGCAGCACGCATTCCGTGGTCGTCGGCACGAACGTGGTGGACTACATCCCGCATCACAACTGGTTTCAGTACTATGCGTCCACCGCCAATCCGAAGCATGAACGGCCCAGCTCGATGGCCGCGATCGGCTACAGCCTGGAGGCTGACGGCAAGACCCAGGATCCTGCCAATCACCAGTACGGCCTGCGGGATTTCTACAACGCGGTGAAGGCGGGCAATTTCCCGTCCGTGGTGTATCTGAAGCTGCCGGCCTACCAGGACGGCCACGCCGGCTATTCCGATCCGCTGGACGAGCAAAACGGCACCGTCGCGGTGATCAACTTCCTGGAGCAACAGCCGGAGTGGAAGAATACCGCGGTGATCGTGACGTGGGATGATTCCGACGGCTGGTATGACCATGCCTTTGCGAAGCCCACCAACGGGTCGTTCGATGCCCAGGCCGACCAGCTCGACGGTCCTGGCAAGTGCGGCACCGGCACGCCGATGGCCGGCGTGGACGGCAAGCCGGTGAACGGCCGCTGCGGGCCGGGCACGCGCATTCCGTTCCTGGTGGTCTCGCCCTGGGCGAAGCCCAACTATGTCGGCCACACGATGATCACCCAGGCTTCGGTCGTGCGGTTCATCGAGGACAACTGGCTGCACGGTGAACGCCTCGGCGGCGGCTCCTTCGACGCGGCCAGCGGCTCGATCATGAATCTGTTCGACTTCCATGGTCATCGCAGGGACATGGCGCTGTACCTCGATCCGGCGACCGGCAGCGTGACGGCGAAACCGCCGGCGTCGCACTGAACTGCGGCATGCGCCGCCGCCACGCGTGGATCCTTGGCTTCGCGCTATCGCTAGGGGTCTGTGTGTGGCTGGCGGCCGCGTCGCCGGTTGTGGCTGGGCTTGATCCGGCGGTTCATCCGGGCGCACCGGGCGAGTCCGCCGGGGCGGAGTCCGGCTGGAACCCGCACCCGGTCCACCTGGTGCGTCCCCCCGTCGCACCATTGTCCGCGATGGCATCGCTTGGGCGGCAGGTGTTCTTCGATCGCACCCTGTCGTCGTCCGGCAAGCTGGCCTGCGCGTCCTGCCACAGCCCGCAGCATTTCTACGGACCGCCAACCGCCGCACCGGCGATGATCGGCGGTCCGGCGATGGCAAGCCAGGGCGTGCGCGCCGTGCCGTCGCTCATGTACCTGGAACGTCAGCCCAATTTCAGCATTGGCCCCGACAACGAGGAAAACGAGACCGTCAGCCTGACGCAGATGGCGGCGCTGGGTGAGAGCGCCGCGCGCGCGCAGAAGACGGCACATGACACCGCGCAGACGGCTGCGAACATGGTGCCGCAAGGCGGATTGTTCTGGGACGGCCGGGCCGACACGCTGCAGCAGCAGGCGCTGGTGCCGATGCTGAATCCGCTGGAAATGGACGGCGGCAGTGTCGCAGCGGTTGCGGCCCGCTTGCGCCGGGCGCCCTATGCGGGACAGATGCAGCAGTTGTTCGGTCCGTCGATCTTCACCGACCCGCAGATGGCAGTGGCCGAGGCTTTGTTCTCGGTCGCGCGCTATCAGATCGAGGATCCGAGTTTCCATCCCTATACCAGTAAGTTCGACGATTGGCTGGAAGGCAAGGCGCGCTTCACGCCGGCGGAGCTGCGCGGCTACCAATTGTTCAACAACCCGGAAAAGGCCAATTGCGGCGGCTGCCACGTGGACCAGCCGACACCGGATGGCCGACCGCCTTTGTTCACTGACCATCAGTTCGAGGCGCTTGCCGCGCCACGCAATCCCGCTTTGGCGGCGAACCGCGATCTGTCCTATTTCGACCTGGGCATCTGCGGCCCCTGGCGCGCGGACATGCAGGACCAGACGCAGTATTGCGGCATGTTCCTGACGCCGACCCTGCGCAACGTCGCGACGCGGCACGTGTTCTTCCACAACGGTGCGTTCCATTCGCTGCAACAGGTGATGGATTTCTATGATTTCCGCGACACCGAGCCGCAACGCGTCTATCCGCGCGGAGCCAATGGGGCAGTGGCGAAATACAACGACATCCCGCGGAAGTATTGGGCGAACGTGGACGTCGCGGACCCACCGTTCAACCGCAAATCAGGCGATGTGCCGGCAATGACCTCGGCCGATGAAGCGGACATTATCGCGTTCCTGCGCACGCTGACGGACGGGTACCCGGCACGGAAGCAAAGGTGAACAATGTCATTGCGAGGAGCGCAGCGACGAACTGATGTCATTGCGGGGAGCGCAGCGACGAACTGATGTCATTGCGAGGAGCGCAGCGACGAACCGATGTCATTGCGAGGAGCGTGGCGACGAACCGATGTCATTGCGAGGAGCGTAGCGACGAAGCAATCCCGGTCGAGAGGACGCACGGACCGCCGGAGCATAACTCCGAACGCGCTCGCTTCCTCGCTGCGCTCCTTGCACAGACCGCCGGCCACAGTATCCGCGTCAGTTCACTTCTGAGCAGCGGCACTCCGTGCCCCTGTGGGGGGGCCTGGCTCGAAGCCGTGATTGACGAACTCCTGTGAGTTCGGCCGGCCCACCCACAAGCCAAGCCACTGGGCGCCGGTCTTCTTGTGCACCAGCACCGCAACCAGGTCGTCTGACTCCGGTTTGCCGTACGCCAGCGCTGCCATCACTTGCTCGGGCGACGTCGCCGGCTTATTGCCGATCTGCATGATCACATCGCCCAACTGCAGGCCGACATCCGATGCTTGCGTATCCGGATCGACGCGGTCAACCAGCACGCCTTGAATATTCCCAAGATCGAACCGTTCGCGGTCTGCCTCAGCAATGGGAACGACGTGGAGTCCCATGCCGTAGGTCAATGCCTTGGTAATGTCCGCGGCGCTGGGAATGACCTTGCTTTGCAGCTTCTTGAAGTCCGGCCAGGACTCGCCGCGAACCGATACGTCCTTCCGTTGACCGTTATGCCACACCGACAGCGTGAGCGGCGTCCCCGGATCGACCATGACGATCGCACGCTGAATGGCACGCGAATCCGGCAGGGCCTCGCCCGAAACACTCGTCACAACGTCGCCGGCCACCAGCCCGGCCCGCGCCGCCGGACTGCCGGGATCCACGCTGGTGACAACGGCCCCGGACGTCGTGAACTGCTTGAACAATACGGCCAGGCGGGCATTCAGGTCCTGGAGATGGATGCCGATCCAGTTCGGTGCGGCGCCAGGCTGGCGCAGCTTGCCGGATATGAACTTCACATCGTTCGAGGGCAAAGAGAAGCCGAGCCCGATCGAGCCAAGCGTCGTGTTGTTCGACAGCAAGGCCGTGTTGATGCCGACGATGTTGCCGTTGCAGTCCAGCAGCGGCCCGCCGGAATTGCCTGGATTGATCGACGCATCCGTCTGGATGTAATCGTCGAACGGCGTGCGCATCAGGTTGCGGTTCACCGCGCTGATGCTGCCGGTGCTGACCGACGTGCCGACCCCGATCGGGTTGCCCACGGCGATCACCGGTTGGCCGATCTGCAGCTTGTCGCTATCTGCAAACGACAGGGTGGGCAGCGGCTTGTCGACGTACACGCGCAGCAGGGCAAGGTCCACCAGCGTGGCGGCCGCCACCAGATAGGCAGGTGCCTGCGTCTTGTCCTCGAAGGTGACGCGGACAACTGCGGCATCCTGGATGACATGCTGGTTGGTAACGATGAGGCCGCTGGAGTCGATGATGACGCCGGTGCCGACGAAATATTGGATGCCGGAGGGCCGGCCGTCCGCGCTCACGCCGCGAACGGCCAGGATGTTGACCACAGCCGGCAGCGCATGTGCGACGGCCGCCGGCACGTCGCAGGCCGCCGGCGCACCGGCCCACGCCGCGGGCGCCCGCCAGACTGTCATCGCAAGCAATGCAGCGACAACCAGAGCCGATTTGGGCCGTGTCGCATGGCGGACAGAGGGCGCCAGACGGGAACCGTGGGGCATTGGACACCTCGCGATGCAACTTCAGATGGGCAAGGACGCGTGACTGGATACGGCATGGTGCCGCAACCACGCGCAGGTCTTGGTTTTGTTAATCGCCTTGGTCTGGAAGTGCGCCAAAATGTCAGCTTGCTCCGTGCCGGTCACGACGTGCCCTGCGACGGCAGTTCGATCCCCGTCAGCGCCTGCCAGACACGGATGACGAATGCATCGTCCTTCGCACCCTCGCCATGCGCCGCCGCCGCCAGGAACAACTGATGCGCCGCGGCGGCAAGCGGCAGCGGGAAGGTCAGCGCCCGTGCCTGGTCCAGCACGATGCCCAGGTCCTTGACGAAGATATTCACCGCCGACAGCGGTGTATCGTCGCCATCCAGAATATGCGGCACACGGTTCTGCCACATCCAGGAACTGCCCGCGGAGCTTGAGATCACGTCGAACAATGTGCGCGGATCGGCGCCGGCGCGGATGCCAAGCGCGAGCGCCTCGGCAGCGGTGGCGATATGCACGCCGGCCAGCAACTGGTTCACCATTTTCACCGTGCTGCCGATTCCCGGCTCCGCGCCAAGCTTCCACACCTTGGTAGAAATCGCATCCAGCACCGGCTGCGCCTTGGCAAACGCGGCGTCGGAGCCTGACGCCATGACGGTCATTGTCCCCGCTTCCGCGCCGACGCGGCCGCCGGACACAGGGGAATCCAGCATCAGGAAGCCGGCCTCCGTGATGCGCTTGCCCAGGGCGCGGGCGGCCTCCGGGGCGACCGTGGCACAGCAAAGAATCACCGCGCCGGGACGCAGCCGTGCCAGGCAGCCGTTCGCGGAGAACAATACGTCTTCGGTCTGCGCGGCGGTGATGACGAACACGACGATGGCATCCAGGTCGGCCGGCAACTGCGCCGGCGAACCCACCACGGCGCCGCCGGCTGCGGCGAAGCCCGCACGCGCGGAGTCGCGGATCTCGCACCCGGTCACGGCGTGGCCTTTCTTGTGCAGGTTCAGCGCCGCACCCATGCCCATGGTGCCCAGACCGATCACGCCAACTTTCATGCTCATCGCTCCCATGCAAGCTGTGTCAGCCCACGCCGGAGCGGCGCGGACCGGCACCGCGACTGGCAATGGCCCTTCCGGCCGGCCGCATGCAAGGGGAGCCGCTAAGGGTTTGAGGCGAAACAAGTGCTCCAATTGGCGCAGCGATCGTGCGTACCGTGTCATGGCCGGCGCAGGCTGCGCAGGCCGGCCATCCACAACTTCTGTGCTGCGGCTGCAAAGACGTGGATGGTGCGCCTGCGCGCACCATGACACGCGGGAGCTGGTGCGCCTGCGCGCACCATGACACGTGGGCGCTGGTGCGCCCCTCAAGCGACTCGTTTATTCCGCCTCGAGCCCTAACGAGAGAAAGCCCGCGCAATGCCTCGGATGCTGTAATCGGCGCTGGTGCCTTCATTGGTTGCGGCCATCGTCGGGAAGTGAGGTCACCAGCGCCGCGCGCCGCGTCATGGCCGGCGCAGCACGCACTGGCGAAGGCCGGTAGCCGGCCATCCGCGACGTCATTGTGTGGCTCTGGTCAAAGACCTGCACGGCGAGCCTTCGCCTGCCATGACGGTGACGAACCGACGACGCCTTTACTTATTGATGCGTGAGTAAAATCGATGAGTGAGTAAAAGCGCAGCGACGAAGCAACCCCGGCCGTTTGGGCCCTCCGGCGGTCCGAATGCTGCCCCGAACGAGGTTGCTTCGTTGCTGCGCTCCTCGCACTGACATCCGATGGGGCAACGAACGTGTGGCGAGGCAACGACCGGCACTGTCAGCGCTCCTGGCTGGTCTTCCGCTTCCAGGCCTCCTGGGTCTCGGCCCAATGCTGCTCGATCCGGTCCCGGAACCGCGCCAGCGCCAAATAGGCACCGGCCAGCCTGCGATAGTCGCGGGCCAGGTCAGGGTCGGCTTTCTGTTCCGCCTTACGCCACGTCTGCATCGCTGCGACTCGATAATCGTCGCCGTCCATCCTCGTCGTCCCTAGTCCTCGCGCGGCCGCGATGACCCGCGCGTACCCCCAGCGACCACTACAATGGCGTCCGATACCGGAACGTTCGAGTCGCCTGGGTTCAATTCTTCATCAAGACCAGGTCAACGCCACGACGATTTCGTGCCAACACGATGCCGTTCCGTAATATCGAAATGGGCGATGCTGCCACAAAAACCTCGTAACAGCCCCGGTCTGTTCTCGGGACTTGCCGCCTCGCGTCGTGCGGCAACAGCAAACGGGGCCGCCCGGCCGAATCTCAGTGCCGCGCGTCGCAGGCCGCCGCGCGCAACGCTCCCGGATCCATCACCTCGACGCCGGTGCGGTGCAGCTTCACCGTGCCCTCGCGCTTCAGATGCGCCAGGATGCGGCACACCGTCTCCACCGTCAGGCCCAGATGATCCGCCACGTCCGTGCGGCTCATCGGCACGTCAACCACGCCGCGGCCCGGCGTTGCGGCGCGCCGCTGCATTTCCAGGACGAAGGAGGCGACCTTCTCCACCGCGGTCTTGCGCCCAAGCATCACCATCCGGTCATGGGCATTGCGCAGATTGCTCAGCGCCATGGCACGCAGCCGGCGCGCCAGTGCGGTATGGCTGTCGGCCAGCGACTCCACCATCCGGCGGGGGTAGCGGCGCAAGGTCACGTCGGTGACCGCCTCGGCGGCGAAGTCGTGGGTGCCCAGGTCATCCAGGCCCAGCAGGTCGCCGGGGAACAGAAATTCGGCGACCTGGCGGCGGCCGTCTTCCATTAACTTGACCGTGCGCACGCAACCGGAGAGGATTCGCCAGCAATACTCCGTTGTGTCGCCCTGGCCGTGGATCTCATGATCGCGCTGCACCGCCACCGTTGTGCCGAATTGCTCGAGCAGGTCGAGTGCGTCGGGCGTGGCGGGCTGGTGTGGCGCGACGGTGGGAATGGCGCGGGTCGGTTGCAGGGTCAGGCTGGCGTGCATCTTAGTCTCCCTCGCCCCAAGGCGGATTTGATGCATCACCGTCTAAAGGCTGCGCATCGCTGCCGAAATTCGGAATCGGACGTACGGGAGCGTACGTACCGCGCGGGAGGACCCGCGTCATGACCGAACCTGCCCAGGTCCATGTGGTGGACGACGACCCGGGCGTGCGCGACTCGCTGGCGTTCCTGCTGCAGACCGCCGGCCTGGCAGTACGCACCTACGACTCGGCGGCCGCCTTCCTGGCGGTGGCCCCTGGTCTGCAAGCTGGCTGCGTCCTGACCGACGTGCGCATGCCGGAAATCGATGGGCTTGCCCTGCAACGGCGGATCGGCGCGCTCGGCAGCAACCTCGCGGTGGTGGTGATGACCGGCCACGGTGACGTGCCAATCGCTGTGGCGGCGCTGAAGGCCGGCGCGCGCGACTTCCTGGAAAAGCCGTTCGATGATGACCGCCTGCTGGTCGTGGTCCGTGAAGCGCTGGACGCCAGCCAGCGCGCGCAGCAAGCCCAGGACGCCGCCGCGACGATCGCGGCACGGCTCGCCAGCCTGACGCCGCGTGAACGCGAGGTGCTGGAACATCTGGTGGCCGGCAAGCCCAACAAGACGATCGCTTACGACCTCGGTACAAGCCCGCGCACCGTCGAGGTGCAGCGGGCGCGGGTGATGGAGAAGATGGGCGCACGCAGCCTGGCCGAACTGGTGCGCATGGTGCTGGCGACTCAGAAGGACGAACCGAAACCGCCGGCTTCTTGACCTAGGTCAAGGCGCCGTCCTCTGCCTCGTTCATGATGCGATCTCTGACCTGTCGCCGGAATCCCCCGGCCGGGCGGCATGGAGCGCAGCATGCAGGACCGGGACCACCGGCAGGTGGGGGTGGTCGACGACGACGTGGCAGTCTGCGATTCGCTGCGATTTCTGCTCGAAGCCGCTGGCCATGGCGTGGTCGCCTTCCACTCGGCCCACGAGTTCCTTGGCTCGGCCGATATCGGCGCACTGGACTGCCTGCTGCTTGACCAACACATGCCGCAGGTGACGGGGCTGGAGCTGCTGCGCCGTCTGAATCTGCATGGCCGCCGCTTGCCGGTGGCGCTGATGACCGGTTCTCCGTCCCCTCAGCTCACGCAGCAGGCATTGGCGCTCGGTGCTGTCACCGTGCTGGAAAAGCCGCTGGTGGAGCATGCGTTGTTCGCTTTCGTCGAGGATGTGGCGCCGTAAGGTGAACCGGCGCGACGAACTCCGGTCAATATTGGAACAGCCATCCTCCGATCTGCCCTTTACCACGCGCGCGGCGCGCGCGAAAGTGCCGGCATGAGCCAGACGCAAGGGAACGGCGAAGAATCGGCCTCTGGCGAGTCCACCATTCTGCGGTCGATTCTGGAAACCGTCCCGGATGCCATGGTGGTGATCGACCAGCAGGGCACCATACGGCAGTTCAGCAAGGCCGCCGAACGTCTGTTTGGCTGGCGCGCCGAGGAAGTCCAGGGAAAGAATGTCAGCATGCTGATGCCCTCGCCCTTTCGCGAGCAGCATGACGAATATCTGCGCCGCTATCTGGCAACCGGTGAACGCCGGATTATCGGCATCGGCCGCGTGGTCGTGGGCCAGCGCCGGAATGGCAGCACGTTTCCAATGGAACTTTCGGTCGGCGAGGCCCATGCCGCTGACCAGCACCTGTTCACCGGCTTCGTGCGCGACCTGACCGAACGGCAGCAGACACGCGCCCGCCTGCAGGAGTTGCAGGACGAACTGCTGCACGTCGCGCGGCTGCGGTCGATGGGGCAGATGGCCGCCGCGCTGGCGCACGAGCTGAATCAGCCGCTCACCGCGACCGGCAACTATGTTGCTGCGGCGCTCCGTTTGCTGGATGCGCCGGCGCTCGACGTCGACAATCTGCGGAAGGCATTGCGGCTGGCCTCGGATCAGACGCTGCGCAGTGGCGAGATCATCCGCCGCTTGCGCTCCTATGTTGCGCGCAGCGACACCGCGCGGCGGCCCGAACCGCTGGATGTGCTGGTGCAGGAAGCGGTGGCGCTGGCTCTGGTCGGGCTCGGTGACCGCGGCGTAAGCATCAGGTTCGCGCTGGACACGGATCTACCCCCGGTGATCGCCGACCGCGTGCAGGTGCAGCAGGTCTTGCTGAACCTGATCCGCAACGCGGTGGAGGCCATGGAGACCAGTGCCGTGCGCGAGTTGACGCTGGGCACCGCCCTGTGGGACTGCATGGCTGCGGTGAGCGTGACCGATACCGGCAGCGGCATTCCGCCTTCGATCGAGGCGCAGTTGTTCCAGCCCTTTGTCACAACCAAGAGCGAGGGCATGGGCATCGGACTTTCGGTATGCCGCGCAATCGTCGAGGCACATGGCGGGCGCTTGTGGTGCGAACCCAATCCAGGCAACGGGACCGTGTTCCGGTTCACGCTGCCGATCAAAGGCGAGGCTGACGAGGCGGCCGCCTGATTCGGCATGATATCCTGCACGAACCTGATATCGGGTTGTGGCGGCGCCGCTGCACGCGTGATGCCGTGGCGCAAGATCGTGTCCACAACCCGGGGCCGGCTGTGTTCGGCTACCCGGGCAGTGCCGACGGCTTCGTCAGAATCGCATAGGTAGCGGCAATGCGTCGCGCCACCACGCCGGGGTCATCCTGCAATCCGGCTCCGCCGTCGATCGCGGCGACGATTTCGACCGCCTTGGCCAGCGTCGCTGTGTCGATCTCATTGGCCGAGCCGGGAAGCGCCAGACCTGCCGGTGGCTCGCTGAACCCCGGCGCCGCCGCAGGTGGTGCGAAATCGGCAGAGTGTTCGTGAACCGGGGCCGATGTGTCCCCGCTTATCAGCCATTCCAGTGAGACGTCGCAGGCCGCGGCCAGCTTCGCCAGCGTGGTGATCTTCATGCCGGTCCGGGCACCGACGTAGTTGTTGATGGTTCCCAGCGGCACCCCCGAGCGTTCGGAGACCACGCGGTTGCCACCGGCGGCCCGAACGGCCTGGCGGAGCCGGCCAGCCACGGCGCGACGTGCCTCCTGATCGGCAGCAGGAGGGTATAAGCGATTTTGCACGTATCCCCCATCGAACGATGCCATTTTAGCGAGGTCGTGGAAAATATGTGTTATATCACCGTTAAATAAGCATAAAAAGTTGACGAGACGTCGTTATTTTGATATCGATCTCTGGTGCAAGCGAAGCATCATTCCGTCAACCTCGTGCCCCGCATAGAGACCGTTGTGTCCCCAATCAGGCAGACGATGAAACACTTTGTTCGCTCTGACCGCCCCGAATTGCGATTATGGTGCGTGCTGTGACACAATCCACAGCATGCTGGTGCGAATTCGTCTTCCTGGTTGATCGATCCTGAGCAACGCCCGCGGCGCCCACCATTGGACCCGTTTCATGAACCCGACACGCAAAAACCGTACGTCCTGTGCCGTAAGAAAGCTGTCCAGCCAGGCCGAGCAGGCAGCCGCTCAGGCGCCGGACCCGCTCGCGGATCTGTCCCGCGCGATCAAAATAGCATTGCAGGGGGAAACTGACCCGTACGTGATGCTCGGCGTCCTGGTGGAAGGGACGGTGCAAACCCTGGTTTCGCGCATCCCACCCGAGCGGCATTGCAGCACCGTGGCTGCTGCGATGGTCACGCTGCGCCAACGCCTGGCTGACCGCGGCGCGGCCCCGGGCAAGTCCGATCGCTGCGATCAGCAGCCAAGCTGCAATTGACGGGGCGGAG
>Ga0335074_10010540_pt1 | contig 12934 bp, 5 predicted proteins | sample Lox_Sample_23_FD_206715 | JGI IMG/M metagenome (GOLD analysis project Ga0335074, IMG submission 206715) | Soil microbial communities from Loxahatchee National Wildlife Refuge, Florida, United States - Lox_Sample_2.3 | ecosystem: Environmental > Terrestrial > Soil > Wetlands | place: USA: Florida...
TCGAAGCGTCGCGTGCACAGGGGATTCTGGATTCGGAGTCGCTGTGGGAAGAAGAGCGCGGTGCAATCGAACAAGAGGTACAGCGCGACAATAGCTCGGCCGGATATCGACTGTACGTCAAGGTGCTGCAAAACCTCATGGCCGGCACGCCGTACGCGGACGCCGGGCTCGGAACGATGCAGAGTTTCTCGCATCAAGTCAACGGCGCCCAGCTCAAGGCCTTTTACGACAAATGGTATCACCCGAATAACGCGATCCTCGTGATCGCCGGAGACGTCGATCCCGCAGCGACGATCGCGGAAGTCCGATCGTTGTTCGGCGCGATTCCTGCCAAAGCGCTTCCCGCGCGTAAGCCGGTAACGCTTGGGCCCTTGCACCCGCAGACGTTCACCGACACGAGCTCCGATTCGCAAACGAGCGTCTTCGTGGGATACCGCTTTCCGGGTTACGATAGTCCGGACTACGCAGCTTCGCAAGTTCTTCTCGACGTGCTGAACAGCCAGCGTGGAGCACTCCAACAACTGGTCGCCGACGGCAAAGCCTTTGGGGCCGGTACGTCGGGACAAACATACACAAAGGCTGCAATCGCGCTCATCGAGCTCGATGTGGCGCCGAGCCAATCTCCGCAGACGGCGCTCGGAGAATTACGCGGCGTCATCGACGGCTATCGCAAAAACGGATTGCCCGCCGATCTCGTCGCCGCTGCAAAATTACGCGAAGCTGCGCAGGATCAGTTCACCGCGAACTCGATTTCGGGTCTCGCGCAAGAATGGAGTCAAGCGCTCGCGGTCGAGCATCGCTCGCCCGATGTCGATCTCGAAGCAATCGAGCGCGTGACCCCGGCCGACGTGAACCGGGTCGCGCGGCGGTACCTCAGCGTTCCGCCCACGATTGCCTACGCCGTGCCGAAGAACAACGGTGAGGTTGGAGGCGGTTCGAGCGGCAAAGCACCTGAGAACAACACGATCGTGCCCTCGCATCAGGAACCGTTGCCGTCGTGGGCAGATTCTCTCCTTTCACAATTGCGCGTGCCGCGCGATACGACGAACCCGACGATCAGCGTCCTGCCGAATGGTTTGCGTCTCGTCGTTCAGCCCGAATCACTCACCCATACGGTTGTGGTGCGCGGTGCGATTCGCACGTCGCCGATGATGGAGGAGAAAGCGGGAAAGGGCGGCGTCGCATCCCTGGCGTCGACTTTGCTCGATTACGGAACGACGACGTACGATCGTCTCGCGTATCAGCGCGAGCTGGATAAGGTCGCAGCCGATGTTTCGACAGGCACCGACTTCGGCGTCGACGTAACGACCGCGGCCTTCGATCGCGGTGTGCAGTTGCTTGCGGATGCCGAGCTGCATCCGGCGATGCGTCCGTCGGATTTCGAAGTCGTGAAGCGGCAAGAGTACCAAGAGGTTGCGGGCGAGCAACACACTCCAGATCATCTGACGCGTCTCTCGCTGATCGATGCGTTATATCCGCAGAACGATCCGCTTCGCCGGCATCCCACCCCTCAAAGCGTGCAAGCGTTGACGCTCGATGACGTCCATGATTGGTACGACACCGCGTACCGTCCCGATCTCACGACGATCGTCGTCATTGGGGACGTGACGCCTGCGCAAGCGCGCTTGGTCGTGGAGAAGTGGTTTGGCGGCTGGCAAGCGCACGGACCGGTCCCGAATCTGTACCCAAGCGCCGCCCCGAACAATGCCGCGGCAAGTTTTACCATCCCGGCCACCGGTCGCGTGCAAGATACTGTCATCCTCTCGCAGACACTGAGTCTGAAACGCGACGATCCCGACGTTCCGGCGCTGCGCGTCGGGAACGCGGCGCTGACCGGAGGATTCTACGCCTCGATCCTCTTCCATGACTTGCGCGAGACGACGGGCTACGTCTACTCGATCAACAGCGCGTTCGAAATCGGTCGCACGCGTTCGGCTTTCAGCATCGTCTACGGCGCGGCGCCGGAGAATGTCTCGAAGGCGAATGCCGTGATCCAAACCGACCTCAAAGGTATGCAATCGACGCCGCTCTCAACGAATCGTATGCAAGTTGCGAAGGCGCTGCTTCTCGGGCAGGTTGCGACGGAGGACGAGAGCTACGGCGATATCGCGGACCGGTTCTTAGATGATGCGCGTGACGGTCTGCCCTTCGATGAAGATACGCGCGAGGCGGCTGCCGAGCTGGCGACGACCCCGGAGCAGGTGCAAAACGCGATGGCACACTGGATTCGTCCCGACGGCTTCGCTCAAGTCGTCGAGGGACCGCCGCCACAATAGCAACCTTTCAGTGAAACCTGCGGTCGGTTGCGACCGTAGGGTTTTCTGAGAATGTCATTCTTTCTTAAGCGCCCGATCTTCGCGGCGGTCTGTTCGCTGACGATTTTGATCGCGGGCCTCATAGCGATTCCAACGCTGCCCGTGGCGCAATACCCCGCCATCGCGCCGCCCGTGGTGACGGTAACTGCGACCTACATCGGTGCCAGCCCGCAAGCCGTCGAGGCTTCCGTGACGACGCCGCTGGAACAGGCGATCAACGGCGTCGAAGGCATACGCTACATCTCCTCGCAGAGCACGCAGGGCACGTCGACGATTACGGTGACGTTCGATCTCGGCCGTAATCTCGACATCGCTGCCGCCGACGTCCAGAATGTCGTGCAGTCCGCACTCGGTCAGTTGCCGGCAGTCGTGCAGCAGACCGGTATCACGGTCAGCAAGAATTCCGGCTCGTTCGTCATGGCGCTCGGGTTGCAATCGAACAGCAACCAGTACGATACGGAGTTTCTCAGCAACTACGCCGAGCTGAATATCGTGAACGATCTCAAGCGCGTTCCCGGCGTCTCCGACGTGCTCATTTTCGGCGAGCGCCGCTATGCGATGCGCGTGTGGCTCAATCCGGTCGCTCTGAGTGCGCAAGGCCTCGCCGTCACCGACGTTCTCAATGCCGTCTCCGAGCAGAACGTCCAGGTCGCCGCCGGAAGCATTGGTGCCGCGCCCGAGTCTCCCAACCAGCCGTATACCATGACCGTAAACGCCGTCGGACAGCTGGCCGATCCCAAGCAGTTCGCAAATATCATCGTGCGCGCCGATCCGAATGGCGGTTTCACGAAGCTTGGCGACGTCGCGCGGGTCGAGCTCGGAGCTGAAGATTATTCGTCGTTCGTCCGTTTCGACGGCAACAACAACGTCGTCGGTTTGGGCGTGATTCAGCTGCCGACGGCCAATGCGCTTTCCGTTGCGAAAGCCGTCCGGGCGCGGCTCGATCAGCTGCAAAAATCGTTCCCGCCCGGCGTGCACTATTCGGTTGCCTTCGATAGCACGACGTTCGTGGAAGCCTCGATGAAAGAAGTCGTCGTCACGCTCTTCGTGGCGATCATTCTCGTCATCTTGGTGATCTATCTGTTCTTGCAGGATTCCGCTGCAACGCTCATCCCGAGCGCGGTCATCCCCGTTTCGCTGGTCGGCGCATTTTTCGTGATGGCAATGTTCGGCTTCACGATCAACACGATCACGCTCTTCGGTCTCACGCTGGCAACCGGTCTCGTCGTCGACGATGCCATCGTCGTCATCGAAAATATCGCGCGATACGGACAAGAGCACAAAATCCGCGGCATCGAGGGTGCCGGCGCGGCAATGCGCGAGGTGCAAAGCGCAGTCGTCGCATCGTCGCTCGTGTTGCTTGCAGTCTTCGTCCCCGTTTCGTTCTTCCCGGGCACGACCGGTCAAGTCTACAAACAGTTCGCGCTGACGATCGCCGCGTCGATTACGATCTCGCTCTTCGTGGCGCTAACGCTGACGCCGACGCTTTCTGCGATGCTGCTCAAACATTCGCCCGACGCGACGCGCGGTTTCTTCGGTTGGTTCAACCGGATGTTTGGGAACTTCAAGGCGCTCTACGCGCGCGTTTTGCCCGGGCTTTTTCGTGCGCGTTGGTTCGTACTCGTGCTCTTCGCGGTGGCGCTCGTGTGGACGGGAATGCTCTTTGAGTCCACGCCGACCGGCTTTATACCGCAGGAAGACCAGGGCTTCTTCATCGTTCTCGTGCAAGCGCCCGAAGGAACCTCGCTCGCGGGCGAACGCCGGATCGCGGTGAAGGCGGAAAACATTATTCGAAATCAGCCCGGCGTCGCCGATGTTTTCGACGTCGGTGGATTCAGTTTCTCCGGCAGTGGGCCGAATCGCGGCGTCATGTTCGTCTTGCTGAAACCGTGGGACGAGCGGCTCCGCTACGGCTTCTCGCAATCGATTGTCGGGATTCTCTACGGGCCCAGCGGCGTCCAAGGCAAATTCAGCTCGCAAATACCGGAGGCGCAGATCTTCGGGTTCAATCCGCCGGCGATCAACGGCGTCGGCAACTTTGGCGGCTTCACGTTCGAACTTGAAGATCGCGGCAACATCGGCTTTCCCGCGTTGATGCAAACGGTCTACGGATACGAAGGGCTCGGCAACCAACCCGGTGGGCCGACGTCGCAAGTTTTTACGCAGTTTCGCGACGATGCACCGCAAGTACAAATCAACGTCGATCGCAATAAGGCGAAGTCGATCGGCGTTTCCCTCAATGACGTATTCAATACGCTCGAGACCGAACTCGGTTCGGACTACGTCAACAACTTCACGTATCTCAACCGGGCGTATCGTGTCTACGTGCAAGCCGATGCGCCATACCGCTCTCGCGTCAGCGATCTTCAGAACCTATTCGTCCGCTCATCGTCCGGCGGGATCGTTCCGCTGAGCGGGCTCGTCAACGTTCAGCAAGTCAAGGGGCCGCCGACGATCACACACTACAATCTTTACCGCTCGATCGAGATTGACGGTAATGCGGCGCCCGGTTACGGCACGGGCCAAGCGATTCAGCGCATGCAGCAGATCGCCAAGCAAGTCGATCCGCCGGGCGTTGGCTACGAGTGGTCCGGTTTGTCCCTGGAAGAGATCCAAGCGGGCTCGGAGGCCGCGCTGATCTTCCTGCTCGGTTTGGTTTTCGTCTATCTCGTGTTGTGCGCGCAATACGAATCGTTTATCGATCCGCTAATCGTCATTTTGGCGGTTCCGGCGGCGTTGCTCGGCGCGCTGGTGTTCATCAACTTCCGTCTCTTCCTGGGCCACTTGCCTATGCCGTTTGCGATCATCGGCTATATCACCAGGTTGGCGAACGGTAGTCTGTCGCAAGATGCATACGCGCAAGTCGGCTACGTGATGTTGATTGGACTCGCAAGCAAGAGCGCGATTTTGATCGTCGAGTTTGCGAATCAGCAGCTCAAAGCGGGAGCGACGATCGTCGAGGCTGCATTCCGCGCGGCGCAAACCCGATTGCGTCCCATCTTGATGACGTCGATCGCATTCGTCATTGCGATCTTTCCACTTGTCGTCGCGACGGGCGCCGGCAGCGGAGCGCGTCAGGCGCTCGGAACCGCGATCTTCGGGGGCATGCTGATCTCGACGTTCCTGAACTTGGTCATCACGCCCGTGCTCTACGTCGTCATTAAGGGGTTCGAGCTGCGCGGCCGCGACCGGCTGGAAACCAAGCGGCTTTCAACCGACGGCCACGCGGCCCAGTCGCCCCAGACCGTAACGTAGCGCACAAGGCCCAGAACCAGGACTAGACGAAATCTTCACTACGTCGCTGCGAGGAAAACAGGACGCAGCGGCGCCTCTTCGAGGCACCCAAGCCCCTACTGAGCGTGCTCTCAGAAGTATTAAGGGGAAGGTCTTGGCAGATCGGCGTCGCCTCAATTTAGCAATCGGTGCAACAGTTGCGTTTGCAATCGTGTGCGTGATGGACGTTGTCCGCTGGACGTCGACGCATCGGCAGGTGGACATGTTGGCAGCCGGATCTTTCGCGCTTCTCACGCTGTTGTGGGCGGGTATCTGCTTGCGTTGGAGCCGGCAGCTCTGATAGAAGCCGTCATCTTCGACATGGACGGAGTGCTGCTCGACAGCGAGCAGATCTGGGACAAGGCTCGCGAGCGGTACGTAAAGGATGTCGGCGGCCGCTGGATTGCGAGTGCCCAAACCGACATGATGGGTATGAGCTCGACGGAGTGGTCGCAGTACATGCACGACGCGCTCAGCGTCCCGCGCTCTGCGCCCGAGATCAACGCCGACGTGATCGCGCTCATCGAGCAGATCTACGACCGCGACGGCTTCCCGATCATCGACGGTGCCATCGCAGCAGTTGAGCGCCTCGCTGCGAAATGGCCGCTTGGACTTGCATCGAGCTCGAATCGGCCGATCATCGACCTGGTCATGTCAGCGACGCCGTTCGGAAAGTACTTCAAGGTGACGGTCTCGTCGGAAGAGGTTGCCCGCGGCAAGCCTAATCCCGACGTCTATTTGAAAGCAGCCGAGCTGCTGCGCGCGCGTCCGGAGCGCTGCGCGGGAGTCGAAGATTCACACAATGGCATTCTAGCGCTTCGCAATGCCGGCATGCGTGCGATCGCGATTCCCAATCCCCACTATCCTCCACACCCCGTTGCACTCCGAACCGCAACCGTCGTGCTGTCGACGATCGAGCAGCTCACGCCGGACGTCGTCGAGCGCGGCATCATCACTTCCCCGCAAGCATAACGCCCCCGTCCTTGAGCGCAGCGTTCTGTCCATCATTCACCGGATGGCGGTCTTCCGGCGCGTGATTTCGTTGCGCGGTACGCGTCGATCCAGGCTTGCGTCGTCAGGGTCTCGCGGCCGCGCGTAACGACGCGCAGACGATTTCGCTGCGCCGCTTTCCGCAGAGCGTCGAGGCTAAGTCCACGCTCGATGAATGACGCGAGCGGCTGCAGAGTGCCCGTATCGACGATGGCAGCGGCCAGATGTTCGAGATTTGCGCGTACGGCGTGTTCGAGAAGTCCGGCGAGTTTTGTGCGATCGCCGGCATCCGCAGCGCTGAGCGCGCGTTTGTACGCGTCGACGAGTGCGTGCGCGATCGTCGCAGGCGGATAACCGAGACGCGAGAGCAGCATGTTTACGACGAGCCGCGCGATGCGTCCATTACCTTCGACGAACGGACGGATGCGCTCGAGGCGCTCATACGCATCGGCGAGCCACGTGAACAATTCGTCTTCGCGCGGCGGCCCGCTCCCGATGCGTTCGACGAGCGTCGACATCTCGAACTCGATCAACCAGTGCGGCGTTGTTACCATCCCCTCGCGAACCGGCGGCAAGTTCGTGCGGCGCCATGCTGTTTGCAGTGACGGGCGCGGGCGTGTCGCGTCGAGCGGCGCCATGATCGTGACGTGCAGACGCTCGATCTCGGCGACCGAGATCAGCCAACGTGCGCCAGGCCGAACGCGATGCTCGCGGGCGATCTCGAGCGCTGCCCGTGCGTAGCCGAGGACGAGAAGATGATCCGGAAGGCTGCCGGCGATCGTGACGTTGCGCTCGAGGAGGCGCCGCACGGCCAGGGGCGTCAGGTGTGCGCCGGCAAGCGCACATGAGGCTGCAATCTCATCATAGATGACGTCCCGGCGGGCGCGTTCGAACCGGCGATTCGTCGCAGCATCGCCCGGACGAGACTCGATCTCAGCCCGCAGTTCCTGAACGGTCATTGTCCTCTTCCGTCTGATATTTGACTATATGGACAATTTTCCCAGGTTGTCGCGGGGCCGGCAAAAAGACGTCCTCATATGTCGATGCTGATGGAACGGAGCGCCATTTAAAGGATGACATCCGCGTTTCTCGCCGCGCTGCACGACCGGGTCCTTGTGTTCGATGGGGCAATGGGGACGCAGCTCATGGCTCTCGAGCTCGACGACGCCGCCTTCGGCGGCGCTTCGTACCATGGGTGCAATGAAGCGCTGGTCCTCACGCGTCCGGAACTGATCTCGAACATCCACACCGCGTATCTCGAAGCGGGCGCCGACGTCCTCGAGACCGATAGTTTCACGGCCTCGCGCCATAAGCTCGACGAGTATGGTCTGGGCGAGAAGACCCTCGAGATCAATCGCCGCGCAGCCGAGATCGCGCGTGACGCCGCCGACCGGTTTTCCACCGCCGATAAGCCGCGCTTCGTCGCGGGCTCGCTCGGGCCGACCGGAATGCTGATCTCGTCGTCCGATCCGGCACTTTCAAAGATCACCTTCGAGCAGCTCGCGGCGATCTATGGCGAGCAAGCGCGCGCGCTGGTCGAGGGCGGCAGCGACCTTTTGTTGATCGAAACGAGCCAAGATCTCTTAGAGATGAAAGCCGCTATCATCGGCATCGTTCGCGAGTTCGACCGCGGATTACGGCGCGTCCCGATTCAAGCGCAAGCAACGCTCGACGTGACGGGACGGATGTTGCTTGGAAGCGATATTCGCGCGGTTCGCGTGACGCTCGAAGCGCTGCCGATTGACGTCATCGGGCTCAACTGTTCGACCGGCCCCCAACACATGCGTGAACCCGTCCGGTATCTCGGCGAGACGTCACGCTGTCCGATCAGCGTGATTCCGAACGCCGGTCTTCCATTGATGGGACCCAAGGGCGAAACGATCTATCCCGAGCAGCCGCAAGAAATGGCGCGCGAACTCCTGGCGTTCGTCCGGGACTTTGGCGTCAGTGCGATCGGAGGGTGCTGCGGAACGACACCGGCGCACATTACCGAGTTCGCGCGCGCCGTACGTGGTTTGCGTGGGCGTGCGCCGCAGGTCGAGCGCACGCAGTGGGCGGCTTCGGCGATGACGGCGGTGAGTTTGGAGCAGGAACCGCGTCCGCTCATGATCGGCGAACGCATCAACTCGCAAGGCTCGCGCAAGATCAAGCGTCTCCTTCTCGAGGACGACTACGACGGCATCATGCTCGTTGCGCGCGAACAAGTCGAAGGTGGCGCGCATATCCTCGACGTTTGCACTGCGCTCACCGAGCGCGCAGATGAAGACGTGCAGATGGAAACCGTCGTCAAGAAGCTCGCGCAATCCGTCGAGTCGCCCGTGATGATCGATTCGACCGAAGCCAAAGTGATCGAGCGCGCACTCAAAATATACGCAGGCCGTGCGATCGTGAACTCCATCAACTTGGAAAACGGCCGCGAGCGTATCAATGCCGTGATGCCGCTGGTGAAGGAACACGGTGCGGGTGTCGTAGCGTTGACGATCGACGAGCAAGGCATGGCGAAGACGGCTGCGCGGAAGCTCGAGATCGCGCTACGCATTCATAAGATCGTCACCGAAGAGTACGCCCTCCCCGAAGGCGCTCTGATATTCGATGCGTTGACCTTCACGCTCGCGACCGGCGACGCCGAGTTCATCGATTCCGCCAAAGAGACGATCGATGGGATTCGCGCGATCAAACGTCAATTGCCGGGCGTCCTGACCTCGCTCGGCGTTTCCAATGTCAGCTTTGGTCTGAAACCCCATGCACGCGCGGCCGTGAACTCGGTGATGCTTCATCACTGCGTCGAGGCGGGGCTCGATATGGCGATCGTCAATCCCAAAGAGATCACGCCGTACTTCGAGCTCAACGGCGAAGAGCGCGCGCTGTGCGACGATCTCGTCCTGAATCGCCGCCCGGATGCGCTCCAGCGGCTGATCGCGCATTTTGAGGAAAAAGGCGCGGGCGATACGCCACAAGCTGCCGCGAGCGAAGACCTGGACGCGCCCGTCGAGGAGCGCATCCAGTATGCGATTTTGCATCGCCGCAAGGACGGTATCGAGGCCAAGCTCGACGAGGCGCTGAAGACACGCGACCCCGTCGACGTGCTCAATACGATTCTGCTGCCGGCGATGAAAGAGGTCGGCGATCGCTTCGGACGCGGTGAGCTGATTCTGCCTTTCGTTCTGCAGTCCGCCGAGGTCATGAAGAAGGCGGTTGCGCATCTCGAGCAGTTCCTCGAGAAGACCGAAGGCATCACGAAGGGCAAGGTCGTCGTTGCGACCGTCTTCGGCGACGTACACGACATCGGCAAGAATCTCGTGTGCACGATTCTTTCGAACAACGGTTATACGGTATTCGATCTCGGCAAGCAAGTACCGATGAACACGATCCTCGAGAAAGCGCAAGAAGTCGGCGCGGACGCGATCGGTCTCTCCGCGCTGCTCGTCTCCACCTCGAAGCAGATGCCGATCTGCGTGCAAGAACAAGATGCGCGCGGGTTGCGGTTTCCAATCGTGGTCGGCGGCGCCGCGATAAACCGCGAGTTCGGCCGTCGCATCGCATTGCTCGATGAGGGCCGGCGTTGGTTTGAGCCCGGACTGTTCTATGCGAAAGATGCTTTCGAGGGTCTTGAGATCATGGACGTGCTGACCGGAGAACCGGCACGCCGCGATGCATTCGTCGATAGTAAAAAGGATGAAGCGTTCGAAGCAGCGGCGGCAGCGAAGACGGCTGCTGCGCTACCGAAACGGGACGTGACCGCGCGTGCGCATCTGAAAGAAGCCGATGTGCCGCGCGCGCCGTTTCTCGGCCCGCGCACGCTGCGCGACAAAATCGACTTGCGTGAACTCTGGCCGTGCTTCGATCTCAAGAGCTTGTACCGTCTCTCGTGGGGCGGCGCGAGCGTCAAAGGCGAGGCGTGGGAAGCGCTCGTGCGCGATCAGTTCGAGCCTCGATTGCGCGCGTATCAGCAACGCGCCAAGAGCGATGGACTGCTCGTGCCGCGTGTCGTCTACGGATACTTTCCAGCGTCCGGAGCAGGCGACGACGTCGTGGTGTATTCGCCGAGCGATCCGGGCCGGCAGATCGCGCGCTTTAGCTTTGCTCGCCAAGCGGGGGGCGAACACTTGTGCCTGGCCGACTATCTTCGCGAATCGAAGGACGGTCGTGCGACGGACGTGATCGCGCTACAGGTCGTTACGGTCGGAGAACGAGCGGCCGAGCGCATCGAGCAGCTGCAAGCGCAGAATGAATATACCGAGGCGTATTTCCTCCACGGCTTCTCGGTGCAGACTGCCGAGGCGCTTGCGGAGCATACGCATCGTCGCATTCGAGCCGAGCTCGGGCTCCCGGCCGAACGCGGAAAACGATATTCGTGGGGCTATGGCGCGTGCCCGGATCTCGCGCAGCACGAGCTTGTGTGGGAACTGCTCGATGTCGAAAAGGCGATCGGCGCCCGTCTTACCTCAGCTTTCCAAATCGTCCCCGAGCAATCGACAGCCGCGATTGTGATCCATCATCCGCAAGCCGCATACTTCAATGCAGCCGCGGTTCGGGAGCTTGTCGCCACCTAGGCCAAAGGGAAGAATCGTGCCCCGGCGTACCTTGCACCGTTCAACCGCTTTTGAGGAGGTTTGTCGATGCGCTCATTCCCTGCGCTCGGGCGTGTGATTTCACTGGCGGCCGCAGTCGCCATGTTAGGAACGGTTATGGGCGCCCCCGTCCAAGCCGCGACGACATATAAAATAGGTGTCGATTTGCCGATGAGCGGCGCCGATGCCAGCAACGGTATCCCAACCGATAACGGCGTCATTCTTGCCGTTGAAGAAGCCAACAAGAAAGGATTGCCCGGCGGAATCATGATCGAGCACCAAGTGCTCGACGACGCAGTTCAAGGCGTTCACGATCCGGCTGCCGGCAGCCAAAACATCAAGACGTTCGCTGCAGATGCTAGCGTCATGGCGGTCGTCGGCCCGTTCAACTCGAACGTGGCGCAAGCCGAGATACCCGTCAGCAATGATGCAGGTCTGGCGCAGATCAGTCCGTCGAACACGAACGACAAGCTGACGATCGGTGAAGACGCGAAGAAGCTTCGCCAATCGCATCCCGATGAGATCACGTACTTCCGCGTTTGCACCCGTGACCACTATCAAGGTGCAGCCGGCGCGCAATCCGCGAAGAAGCTCGGTTTCAAGAAAATCTACATCGTCGACGACAACGAGACATACGGCAAAGGCCTCGCGGACGTCTTCGAAGCTGCGTTCAAAGCCGGTGGCGGTACGATTCTCGGACACGACCATCTGACCAAGAACCAGCAAGACTTCAAAGCACTGCTCACCAAGATCAAATCGACGAATCCGGACGCCGTGTTCTATGGTGGCGTGACGGCAACCGGTGGTGGACTTCTGCGCAAGCAAATGGCCGACGCCGGTATGGGCAAATTGCCGTTTATCGGCGGCGACGGAATCAGCGACGAAGAATTCCTCAAGATCGCCGGTTCTGAAGCAGACAACAGCTACTACACGGTAGCAGCTCCCGATGTCGGAATGCCGAGCGCGCAAGCCTTCAACAAGGCATATCAAGCACGATTCCACCAGGCACCGGGCGCCTACAGTGCGGCTGCGTTTGCTGCTGCCAACGTGATCATCGATGCGATCGCGAAGGCTCAAAAGAGCGGGAGCGTCACGCGCGCAGCCGTTCTCAAGAACATTCAGGAAACGAAGAACATGCCTTCCCCGATCGGTCCTGTTGGGTTCGACAAAAACGGTGACACGACCAACGGTGTGATCAGCTTCTACAAGATTTCAGGGACGCCGCCGAAGGCTACGTACCTGAACTCTGTCAGCATCGCGCAACTCTAGGCTAGCTCGTTGGAGCTGTTCTTTCAGCAGCTCGTTAACGGGCTGTCGCTCGGCGGTATTTATGCGCTCATAGCCCTCGGCTATACGATGGTCTATGGCATCATCGAGCTCATAAACTTCGCTCACGGCGACGTGTACACACTCGGCTCGTTCTTCTCGCTTTCGATCCTGACCGTGCTCGGGATCGAGAGCGAGATGCACGGGTTTCCGCTCATCGCGGCGATCATCGGCATCATGGCGGGCGCGATGGTGTTTTGCGGCGTCATCGGCGTGCTCATCGAGCGATTTGCCTACCGGCCCCTCCGCAATGCGCCGCGCCTTGCGCCGTTGATAACGGCAATCGGCATATCGTTCATACTCGAGAACATCATGCAGTTATGGCAAGGGCCTTCGCCGGTGCCCGTGCCGACCTTCATCCCCGATCCAAGCTTTTCGATCGGAGGCGTATCGATCGAGGTCAAGCAGATCCTGGTTGTGGGGCTCGCGATCGTCATGATGATCCTGCTCAATTTCTTC
>Ga0335074_10010541_pt1 | contig 12933 bp, 10 predicted proteins | sample Lox_Sample_23_FD_206715 | JGI IMG/M metagenome (GOLD analysis project Ga0335074, IMG submission 206715) | Soil microbial communities from Loxahatchee National Wildlife Refuge, Florida, United States - Lox_Sample_2.3 | ecosystem: Environmental > Terrestrial > Soil > Wetlands | place: USA...
GTCCCTTATAGCCGTGTTCGGGAGCGAAATGGTTGTTGACGTACCCATGAAAATTACGCGGGCCGTGAAACCAAGGGCCGGCGCCAATGAAGACGCCATCCACAAACCATTCCGGCCCATAATAGCCAGCGGGAGCACAGGCGTAGGGAGCGTAGTCATAGTAGCCGTAGGGGCAATCCGGCGCCGGACCCACTTGGACTTCAACCTGAGCCTTCGCTACCGGAGCAGTCAGCGTCAGGCCAAAAACCACAGCGGCGAAAACCATCAACATAAAAACGCGCATACAATGCACCTCAGCGTCCGATCCAGCAACTCGGCTGCGAGTGTGGCATATGATACCGAGCGCCGGAGAGTTGGAGAAGGCGGCCCACCCGCTACCGCGTCTCCCGCGCGCGCTGAAGGGCGTAGACTGGAATAATGCCTGTGCAAGGAGTTACACCCATGCCGCGTTTCGCCGCCTTGTTATCGTTTTTTATCGCAGCCGTTTGTTTCGCTCAATCGGAGCACCCGCTGCTATTGCAGAAGCCTACCATCAACGCCACCGACATTGTGTTTACTTACGCCGGCGATCTCTGGAAGGTCAGCCGCGCGGGAGGCGACGCGGCCCGCCTGACGGCTGGACCCGGTCTCGAAACCGATCCTTATTTTTCGCCCGATGGCGCGCAAATCGCGTTCACCGGCGAGTACGACGGCAATGTGGATGTCTACGTGATCCCGGCGGACGGGGGCGTGCCCAAGCGCATCACCTATCATCCGTCGGCGGACAACGTGCGCGGTTGGACTCCCGACGGCAAACAGATTCTCTTCCGCTCCTACCGCGATAGCTACTCCCGTTTTGCGCGTCTGTTCACCATGCCGATGGCTGGCGGCGGCCTGCCGGACGCACTCCCTTTGCCCATGGCGGAAGAAGCTTCCTATTCGCCGGATGGCAAGTATCTCGCATACGTGCCCCTGAACCGTGCTTTTCTGATTTGGAAACATTATCGCGGCGGGGAAGCCGCGCCCATCTGGATCGCCAACCTGGCTGACTCCAGCATCGAGAAACTGCCGCGTAATAATTCGAACGACTTCGCGCCTATGTGGGTCGGCAACCACATTTATTTCCTTTCCGACCGCAACGGTCCCATTACGCTTTTCTCCTACGATACCGTTACCAAAAAAGTGACCGAGTTGGTTCACAATACCGGCCTCGATATCAAGAATGCTTCGGCCGGACCTGGAGCCATCGTTTACGAACAGTTCGGCGGAATCCACATTTACGATTTGAAGACCGGTAAGGAGCACCCGGTAGACATAAGAGTGGCTGGAGACCTGCCGGAAGTGCGGCCGCATTTTGAGAACGTGAACACGCACATCGCAAATGCCGGTATTTCGCCCACGGGCGAGCGCGCTGTGTTCGAAGCGCATGGCGAGATTCTGACTGTGCCGGCCGATAAAGGGTCCATCCGTAACTTGACGAATACACCAGGCGTGGAAGAGCGCGATCCCGCATGGTCGCCCGATGGGAGCCAGATCGCGTACTTTTCGGATGAATCCGGCGAATATCAACTGGCTATTCGCGATCAGGAGGGCATGGGCCCGGTCACCAGGATAAGACTGGGCGACAAGCCGTCATTTTACTATGGGCCGGTCTGGTCGCCCGACGGCAAAAAGATCGCGTATACCACGCGGTTGACGCTATGGTACATCGATCTGGAAAAGAAAACGCCCGTGAAAGTGGATGCGGATACTTACGATTCGCCGTCTCAGGCGCTCAGCCCCGCATGGTCTCCGGATAGCAAATGGATAGCCTATACGCGGCTGATGCCGAACCACCTGCGCGCCGCATTTCTCTACTCAGTCGACGAAGGCGCATCGCACCAGTTGTCGGACGGCATGAGCGACGCCCAATACGCCTGTTTCGATAAGAACGGGAAGTATCTCTACTTTGCGGCCAGCACCAATCAAGGATTATCAACGGCATGGCTGGATATGTCGGGCATCGCCGGGCAGGCGACTTACAGTGTCTATCTGGCGGTGTTGAATAAAGACGACCCATCGCCGCTGGCGCCGCAGAGCGACGACGAGAAGAAGGCCAGCGCGGACGACAAGGATAAGAATAAGGACAACGACAAAGACAAGAACAAAGATAAGGCAAAAGAGCCGGTAACGGTAAAGGTCGACATCGATAACATTGGCCAGCGCATCGTAGCTACGCCGATCCCCGCGCGGAATTATGTGGCTATGATGGCGGGCAAGGAAGGCACGCTCTTTCTGCTGGAAATGCCGCCGGGTCCCGCACGCCAAGGTCCGCCGAACCTCACTGCATATAAGTTTGACCTGAAGGACCGTAAGACCGACAAACTCATCGACGGCGTGCGGTCGCTCTATGTATCGAGCAATGGTGAGAAGATGCTGTTCCGCCAAGGGGATAAATGGACCATTGCGGCCACATCCGGAACCCCCAAAGCGGGCGAAGGCGTCCTGAAGATGGACGATATGGAAGTACGCGTGAATCCGCGCGCCGAATGGAAACAGATGTATCACGAAGTCTGGCGCATCGAACGCGATTTCTTTTATGATCCCGGATTGCATGGTCTCGATTGGCGCGCCGCCGAAAAGAAGTATGAGCCATATCTCGATCAAGTAGCCAGCCGTGACGATCTGACCTACTTATTTCAGGAAATGTTAGGGAACATCACTGTCGGACATATGTATGTGGGCGGAGGTACGGAGCCAGCCATAAAGCACGTGAAGGTGGGATTGCTGGGCGCGGATTATAGCGTGGAAAATGGCCGCTATAAGTTTGCGCGGGTTTACGCCGGTGAGAATTGGAACCCGCAATTGAGAGCGCCGCTGACCGGTCCGGGTGTCCACGTAACCGCGGGTGAATATCTGTTGGCGGTAAATGGGATCGAGTTACACGCATCTGACAACTTATACAGTTTCTTTGAGGAGACGGCGGGTAAGTCGGTGTTGCTGAAGGTCGGGCCGGATGCTTCCGGCAAAGGCTCGCGGGAAGTGACGGTAGAGCCGATCGAGAGCGAGACTTCGTTGCGCAATCGCGCCTGGATGGACGATAACCGTAGGAAAGTCGACCAACTAAGTGGGGGCCGCTTGGCCTATGTCTACTTACCGAACACGGCCGAAGCCGGATACACCAATTTCAATCGTTACTACTTCGCACAAGTCGGAAAACAGGGAGCGGTCATCGACGAACGTTTCAACGGCGGCGGGGATGTGGCGGATTACATCGTGGACAACCTGAGCCGTCCGCTGATGTGTTTGTGGCATACGCGCGAGGGCGCTGACTTTACCACCCCGCAGGATCAGATTTTCGGGCCGAAGGCCATGCTCATCAATGAAATGGCGGGCTCGGGCGGTGACGCGCTGCCTTGGATGTTCCGCGAACGGCACGTGGGCACGCTGGTAGGCAAACGCACCTGGGGTGGGTTAGTGGGCATTTTTAACTTCCCGCAGTTGATGGATGGCGGCTTTGTAACCGCGCCGAATCTGGCGTTTTATAACTTGACCGGCGAGTGGGACGTGGAGAATCACGGCGTGGCGCCCGATATCGAAGTGGAATTCGATCCGGCGGCAGTGCGCGCCGGGCACGATCCACAGCTTGAGAAAGCCGTCACCGTGCTGCTTGGCGAACTGGATAAGCATCCGTTGCCAACTTATAAGCGGCCGAAGTTTCCGAATTATCATCGGACGGCGGCCGCCGTCACCGGTCAGTGACTAGTCAGGGTAGGACAGGCCATCGTTTTATGTGGCCTGTCGTTTCGCATGCGCGCCCCATGGCGCCAGTTCCGGGTGGGACAGCGCAAGCGAACTTGTTTCGGCCTCGTTACGACCATGGGAGGGGCCAGTCCGCCACATAGGATGAAGCCTGAAATCGACGGCGAAGCAATGGGCAGAAGCAGTCGTTGGGCTTCCCGGGGTGAGCGGGGACCGCGCGTAGGGACAGATCTGTCAGGAACCTGGGAGGCCCGGCCGGGGAGCGGCGCAGCATGGCCGCCACCGGCGGCGGGAATAAATAACCGCTGGCGGCCCGTGCCGGGAGTCGGAGAGGTCCATAGTAGCGAAGAAGCGGGTAACCGTGGAGCGAAGGGGCCTCACTGGAAACAAGCTGAGGAAGAGCGACGGAGAACCGCTTGGGAAACCCCCTACGGAAGAACCGGCGATGCCGGAGAGACTCTCTTTGCTGAGACAGAAGCTGCATCAGAAGGCGAAGCAGGAACCGAAGTTCCGGTTTTACGTGCTGTACGACGGGATCTATCGGCGGGACACGCCGGAAGGGGTATGGCGGGCGAGGCCGGTTTTCTGAGAGAAATCCAGGAAGCGCTGCGCCATAAAACCTACAGGCCGAGTCCGGTGCGGCGCGTGTACATACCGAAAGCCAACGGCAAGATGCGACCGCTGGGGATACCGACAGTGCGAGACCGGGTGGTGCAGATGGCGACCCTATTAATACTGGAACCGATCTTCGAAGCGGATTTTAAAAATCCACTCCGGATTATAGACCTAAATAGACGTGTTGAAAAGCTCTGCGTGGGACAGGCCATCGTTTTCTGTGGCCGGTCATTCTCAAACCATGGCCGCAAGCTTGACAAAATGTCATCTTAGATATAATCTAAGTTGAACGTGGACGCCGAAGCGATCAAACGCTCCTTGGAGGGCGGCGGGTTGCGGTGTACGCCGCAGCGCTATGCCGTGATGAAATTTCTGATGGAGCACACCCGCCATCCCACGGCCGCGGAGATTTTCGCTGCCGTGAATCGCGTGGATCCGCGCTTATCCAGGGCCACGACTTATAATAATCTGCGGGACTTGGTGCAGGCAGGTTTGGTGCGTGAAGTGGCCGTCGAGGGCCGCGCCGCTCGATTCGACGCGAAAGGCATGCGTCATCACCACTTCATCTGCGACCGCTGCGGCATTGTGGAGGACATCGAATGGTACGAGGTGCCCGGGCCTGCCCAGGGATCCCTCGGCAAACGCATTCTGCGCGAATGCGAACTCATTTTCCGGGGGTTCTGCCCGAAGTGCGCTTCCCGGCACGCTTCCCGTAAATCGTAATCTTTTTGGAACAATTCGAAGGAGAGAAAACATGGACAAAACATTCAGCACCGCCGTTGGGGCGGTAGAAGATCTGCCAACCGAAACCAAATGCCCGGTAGCCAACGGCGCTCACGGACACGCGGCCGCTAAGGTGTACACGAATGCAGACTGGTGGCCCAATCAACTGAACCTGAGGGTCCTGCACCAGCACTCCTCTTTGTCCAATCCCATGGACAAGGAGTTCAATTATGCCCAGGAATTCAAGACCCTCGATCTGGATGCCGTAGTCAAGGACTTGCACGCCTTAATGACCACATCGCAGCCCTGGTGGCCGGCGGATTTTGGCCACTACGGCCCCTTCTTTATTCGCATGGCTTGGCATAGCGCCGGCACCTACCGCATCGGCGACGGCCGCGGCGGGGCAGGCAACGGCACCCAACGTTTTGCGCCCCTCAATAGCTGGCCGGATAATGTGAACCTGGATAAGGCGCGCCGGTTGCTTTGGCCCATCAAGCAAAAGTATGGCCGCAAGATCTCCTGGGCCGACCTCATGATTCTGGCCGGTAACGTCGCCTTGGAATCCATGGGATTCAAGACTTTCGGTTTTGGAGGCGGGCGCGCCGACGTCTGGGAACCCGATGAAGACATTTTCTGGGGGCCAGAGGGCAAGTGGCTGGCCGACGAGCGCTACAGGGGAGAACGTCAGCTCGATAACCCTCTCGCCGCCGTGCAGATGGGCCTGATTTACGTGAATCCGGAAGGTCCCAATGGCAAGCCGGATCCACTCGCTGCGGCAGTCGATATCCGGGAGACTTTCGCCCGCATGGCCATGAATGACGAGGAGACCGTAGCGCTCATTGCCGGCGGCCATACCTTCGGCAAGACCCACGGCGCGGCCCCGCCACCCGAGTATGTCGGCCCCGAACCCGAAGCTGCTCCCCTCGAGGAGCAAGGCTTGGGCTGGCACAGCACCTATGGCACCGGCAGCGGCGACGACACCATCGGCAGCGGCCTGGAGGTCACCTGGACCACTACGCCGGCGAAGTGGAGCAACAACTATTTGGAAAACCTGTTCCGCTATGACTGGGAGCTCACCAAAAGTCCGGCCGGCGCCTATCAGTGGACCCCTAAGAACGGGGCCGCGGCGAACACCGTTCCGTCCGCGCAGGATCCGGCGAAGCGCCACGCTCCGGGCATGCTCACCACGGATCTGGCCTTGAAGGTGGATCCGATTTATGCGCCTATCGCAAAGCGCTTTTATGATAATCCGCAGGAGTTGGCGGAAGCCTTCGCCAAAGCTTGGTTTAAGCTGACGCACCGCGATATGGGGCCGATTTCGCGTTACCTGGGTCCGCTGGTTCCCAAAGAGCCCCAGTTGTGGCAAGATCCTCTTCCCACGGTGGATCATGAACTAATCGGGGAACACGATGTCGCCGCGCTGAAGGCCAAGATCCTGGCATCCGGGCTTTCGATTTCCCAACTGGTCTCGACCGCTTGGGCATCGGCGTCTACGTTCCGCGGCTCCGACAAACGCGGTGGGGCCAATGGCGCGCGCGTTCGCCTGGCTCCGCAAAAGGACTGGGAAGTAAACCAGCCGGCCGAGCTTGCGAAGGTTATCGAGAAGCTGGAAGCCATCCAAAAGGACTTCAACAAATCGCAGTCCAAGGGCAAGAAGGTCTCGCTGGCGGACGTAATCGTTTTGGGCGGCTGCGCAGCCGTCGAGCAAGCCGCTAAGAAGGCTGGGCACAACGTGCAGGTTCCCTTCGCGCCGGGGCGCGCGGATGCCTCGCAGGAACAGACCGATGTGCACTCCTTCGCCCCACTCGAACCGAAGGCGGACGGGTTCCGCAACTACCTCCGCAACGGACAGCCACTGCCGCTGTCTGCCGAGGAACTGCTGGTGGACAAGGCGCAGTTGCTGCGGCTGACTGCCCCCGAAATGACCGTCCTCATCGGCGGCATGCGCGCCCTGAATGCGAATTTCGGGCATTCCAAACACGGCATCTTCACCAACCGGCCGGAGACTCTGACGAATGATTTCTTCGTCAACCTGCTCGACATGAATACGAAGTGGCAGCCGTCATCGACCGAAGGCGTGTATGAGGGGCGCGATCGCGCGACCGGCAAAGCCAAGTGGACCGGCACGCGTGTCGACCTCCTCTTCGGCTCCAACTCGCAGCTCCGCGCCATCGCGGAAGTCTACGCGGAAAGCGACGCGAAGGAGAAGTTCGTGAAAGACTTCGCCGCTGCATGGGGCAAGGTCATGAACTCGGATCGCTACGATCTCGCCTGATTTGGCGCTGTCTCATCAACAGTAATCAATTCCCGAGGGGCAGAGTCAGTTCTGCCCCTTTTTTGTGCCAAGGCAGGCGCGCCACCGTATCGGTAGTGTGCATGCCCGGATGATCCGGCTCCAGGACCTCGATCATGCCCGGCAGTTTCTGCTCGATCTCGGCGAACGCGGAGGGCATGTCGATCTGGTCGAGGTTCGTAACGGTCTCCGGCGGAATCGTGAAAAAGGCGAAGCGGAAACCGTGCTCCCCGGGGAAATAGCGAGGATGCGGCGCCGGCGTGCCATCCGACGGCAGTTTGGGGACCGTGTCGCTTCCCCAAACATTATGAAACTCGAAGCCGGGCAGCAGAGCCAGGGTCACCGGCTTGACGGCCTCGGTGCGAATCACCGCCGACCGGCCAGTTTCGTTCTGTCCCGTAATCACGCAGCGGACTTCCATTCGAACCTCCTGGGTAGTGATGGAGTGTAACACGGCGGGCGGGCGTTGACTATCGCCGCAACAGCCACAGTATGAAGGAAAGCACCACGCTCAGAATCAGGCAGGTAACAATCGGAAAGTAAAAACTGCCGTGCTTGCCGCGCACGTAGATATCGCCTGGAAGACAGCCTAGCCGCAACGGCAGTCGCCCACCAGCCGTGAAAAGCAGCCCCAGCACGATCAAGGCGATGCCTAAGATAATTAGCGTCCGGCCAATGTTGCCAAGTCCCATATAATCTGAGACGGGAAGGGGGGAGGCGCGGAGACGGGGAGACTGGGAGACACGGAGACCGCGGTCAACGAGTTTCTACGTTTCAGCCCTCGCTGCGCGCCCGAGCAGTGGCACTGGGTCTGCGCCGCCCGTCATCGGAGCCGCCTATATCAGCTCGGACCCCGACCCCCGTCTCCCTGTCTCCCCCTCTCCCGGTCGCCCTGTCTCAGCTTCGCGGGAGTCCCCGGATAAATCCCACAATCGCATCCAGCGACGCGCCCGGCTGAAACACCGCTGCCACACCTTGCCGCTTGAGCGCTTCCGCGTCTTCATCCGGCACGATTCCGCCCACAATCACCTTCACATCGCCCATATCGTTGGCGCGCAGCAGATCCATCACCCGCGGCACAATAGCATTGTGCGCGCCGGAAAGAATCGATAACCCGATCACCTGCACGTCCTCCTGCAGCGCCGCGTTCACGATCATCTCTGGCGTTTGCCGCAGGCCTGTATAGATCACTTCCATACCGGCATCCCGCAACGCCCGCGCGATCACCTTGGCGCCGCGATCATGCCCGTCCAAACCCGGCTTAGCCACCAGCACTCGAATCGGTGGATTCATTTAAATATGTGCCGTCTCCTGGTAGGTGCCGAACACGCCGCGCAAAGCGTCGCAAATCTCACCGAGCGTGGCGTAGGCCCGTACCGCATCCAAAATGTACGGCATGGTATTCTCCGTGCCTTCCGCGCCGCGCCGCAACGCATCGAGCGACTTCTGCACGCGCCCATTATCGCGCCGCGCGCGCAACGCCGCCAGCTTCTTCACCTGATGCTCTTCGGCCGTATGATCGATCTGCAGCAGTTCGATAGGCTGGTCGCCGGACTGAAACGCGTTCACCCCCACCACCAGCTTCTCCTTGTCTTCCACCGCGCGCTGATATTCGTAGCTGGCGTTGGCAATCTCGCTCTGCGGAAATCCTTTCTCGATGGCCGCGATCATGCCGCCCATTTCATCGATGCGCCGGAAATATTCCGCCGCCGCCTGCTCCATATCCAATGTCATCCGCTCCACGAAATAGCTGCCGCCTAAAGGATCGGGTGTATTCGTCACGCCGCTTTCATATCCGAGGATCTGCTGCGTGCGCAGCGCGATGGTGACGGCCTGCTCGCTCGGCAGCGCATAGGCTTCGTCGAGCGAATTGGTATGCAGCGATTGCGTGCCGCCCAACACCGCCGCCAGCGCCTGGATGGCCGTGCGCACCACGTTGTTGTAAGGCTGCTGCCAGGTGAGCGAACATCCCGCCGTCTGCGAATGAAAGCGCAGCTTCCAACTGCGCTCCTGCCGCGCGCCGAAGCGGTCGCGCATGGCGTACGCCCACAGCTTGCGCGCCGCGCGATACTTGGCGATCTCCTCGAAAAAGTCGTTATGCGCATTAAAGAAGAAGCTCAGCCGGGGCGCAAATTCATCCACCGGGAGGCCCCGCGCGAGTCCCCATTCGACATATTCCATGCCGTCGCGCAAGGTGAACGCCAGCTCCTGCACGGCGGTCGATCCGGCTTCGCGAATATGATATCCGCTGATCGAAACGGGATTGAATCGCGGCGTATGGCGCGCACCGAATTCGATGGTGTCGGTGACCAGCCGCATGGAAGGCCGCGGCGGGAAAATATACTCTTTTTGCGCGATGTATTCTTTGAGAATGTCGTTCTGCAGGGTGCCCGAAACCGCTTTCCAATCCACGCCCTGCTGCTCGGCAACCGCCAGGTACATAGCCCACAGGACCGACGCCGGCGAGTTGATGGTCATGGAAACCGTTACGTCGCCCAGCGGAATGCCGCGGAACAGAATCTCCATGTCTTCAAGCGACGAAATGGACGCGCCGCATTTCCCGACTTCGCCTTCCGAGAGGCCGTGATCGGCGTCGTAGCCCATCAGGGTGGGCAGATCGAAAGCCACCGACAGGCCCGTTTGCCCTTGTTCAAGCAGATAGTGATAGCGGCGGTTGGTCTCCTCGGGCGTGGCGAATCCGGAAAACTGCCGCATGGTCCACAGGCGGCCGCGATACATCGTTTCGTGGATGCCGCGCGTGTAAGGAAACTCACCGGGCCGGGCCAGATCGCGGTGCGGGTCGAGACCCTTTAATTGTTCCGGCCCGTAGAGCGGCTCGATCGGCACCCCGCTGATGGTGGTGAATTGCTTTTCTGCGACAGCCATGTCCATATCTTAGCGAACTCCGCCGTGGAGCACCCGTTGTTGCGTGCTGTGTCGCCCATCGGCGGGGGCTGGGCGCGTGGAACGGCAATCCTTCGAAAAGGGCGTGCGGCCCCCTCAGCAAGAGAAGCAATCGAGCGAGCGCAAGTCGACATCAAGGACTTTATGGGAAGCCGCCAGATCCTAAAGTAGCTCCCAGCGGGCCAGGACTTAGCATCGGTCGGACAAATATCAGACCTACTCGAATTTCACAACTTAGCCAGCATATATAATCGTCAGCATGAACGCCAGTGCGTGTAATCGCTCAATAGAGTGCAAGGATCTGTGGTTCGCGATACGCGGTCTGACCGGAATCCTCTTGATCTTGGTGTTTGTGCCGGCGCTGGTTGGCCAGGACAAGCCAGCCGAACTAACCGGCACGTTGAGCTATGACATTACCTCGAAGAGCGGCTCCGTGCAAGCAATCGAGGTCATGGTCGGCGACGGCGGATCGGGACCGTATCGGTCCGCGTTGATCGGGGACCCCGCTCTGCCGACACACACTCTATATCGGCCGCGTGATCTGCAACCATTCGGCGGCGCGGTCAAGCTGCCAATTGTCGCCTGGGCCAACGGCGGCTGCCGTAACTCCTCCGGCGAGTTCCGCAATTTTCTCACCGAGATCGCATCGCATGGATTCCTGGTGGTGGCAATCGGACCCGCGGCGAGCAGCGTCACCTCGGGCAGCGAACTGCCAGGCTTGACGACGCAGGCGTCGCAGCTCCTTGACGGTGTGGATTGGGCGATTGCCGAAAACAGCCGGGCGGGTAGCGCGTATCGCGGGAAGATTGACACCGCCAAGATCGCCGTTATGGGACAATCCTGCGGCGGCGTGCAGGCGATCACCGTCTCCGTCGATCCGCGGGTGACGACCACTGTGATTTGGAACAGCGGTCTGTTCGCAAAGCCGCCATCACCACCCCCCGGTGTGCCGGCCGGCGCGTTGAAGGGAATGGAGATGCCGGGCAAGGAGATCCTCGCGAAGCTGCACGCGCCAATCGCCTACTTCATCGGCGGCCAATCCGACATCGCGCACGGAAACGCCGCCGATGACTTCATGAGGATTGAGGGGATACCGGTGATCCTCGCCAATCGCGAGGTCGGCCATTACCCGGCGACCTATCGGGAACCCCGTGGCGGCGCATTCGCCCAAGCTGGCGCCGCGTGGTTGAAATGGCAGTTAATGGGCGATCAGAAGGCAGCCGCGATGTTCACCGGGGAACACTGCGGGCTGTGCACCGATACCCATTGGACGGTTCAAAGGAAGAACCTGAACTAGCAGTTTCATCACCGTTGCCCGCGCCTCGGGCAAAAGACAAACAATGACACATCATATTCTGCTGTTGATCGCCCTCGCCGCCACCCCCCTGGCAGCGCAGGGGGTCGAGACCGCCGAGCGTCCGATCGACGCCGACAAAGTCATCGCGCTCTACCCCGGTCCTGCGCCGGGCAGCGAGAATTGGGCCTGGAAAGAGCAAGTCTCCAACCCGCCGTGGGGCGGACGCGGCGGACGCCTCGTCCGCAACGTGGTCCGGCCGACCCTCACACTCTTCCGGCCGCCCAACAAAGCAAGCTCCGCGCGGACGGCCGTGATCGTCGCGCCGGGCGGCGGCTTTCAGTGGTTATCCATCGATAGCGAGGGATACGACGTTGCTCGTTCGCTTGCCGCGCGAGGCGTCACGGCCCTCGTCTTGAAGTACCGTTTGCAGCACACCGCCGACGACGAAGCTGCATTCAAGCGGGAGTCGATGGCATTCCTCAAGTCCGTCATGGATGCCTCGCGGACCTCGACAACTGAAGGCGGAAGGCCGAAACTGCCTCCGCTGCCGAAGTTAGAGAACAACCTTGGGGCGACCGACGGGATCGCCGCCTTGCATTACGTCCGCGAGCATGCCACCGAGCTGGGCGTGGACGCCGACCGCATAGGTATTGTAGGATTCTCGGCCGGGGGTGGCGTTGTGAATTACACGCTAACCAACTACGACGCCGCGGCACGGCCGAGCTTCGCGGCGCAGATTTACGCGGGATCAGGCGCGGACGTTAAGTGGAAGGTGGACTTGCCACCGGTCTTCCTGGCAGTGGCGGCCGATGACTTTCTCCTCGATAGCGTCGTTACCATGTTCCAGTCGCTTCACGCCGCGAAGCATCCCGTCGAAATGCATGTCTTCAATGCCGGTGGACACGGTTTCGGCATGGAGCAGCTCGGCCTCACCTGCGACCTGTGGTTTGAAGAGTTCGCGGGGTGGATGGCTTCGCTCGGCTATCTGACGCCGCGCCGTTAAGAATGGCATGGCGCGGCCAGCTTCCGCGGTGGCGATTCTGGAAAAACGGCGAGGCAGCCTGGCGGGCCGCACAAACGAACGGTTTTGAAGCTATGCCGGACGTTCCTTATTTTGGCTAGATGATAAGTACGTTAGCGGCTAGCAAAAGTGTTTTAAAGGCGTCGCGGACGGCCCACCTTCTTGACCACACCATTCCCAAATCAAATCGCGAACTGCTACCCCGCCGCCACCACCGCCAAGCCATCAATACCGCCAAAATCAGCGTCCCGGCTGACGAGCGTCGCGCCCAGCGCCAGCGCCGTCGACGCTACCCAGAGGTCGTTCTCGTCCAACGGCGGACCGCGCTGTTGGCGACCCAACTTAACGGCGGCATAATAG
>Ga0335074_10010542_pt1 | contig 12932 bp, 6 predicted proteins | sample Lox_Sample_23_FD_206715 | JGI IMG/M metagenome (GOLD analysis project Ga0335074, IMG submission 206715) | Soil microbial communities from Loxahatchee National Wildlife Refuge, Florida, United States - Lox_Sample_2.3 | ecosystem: Environmental > Terrestrial > Soil > Wetlands | place: USA: Florida...
AGTTGATTTTGGACGCGGCGTCAAAGAAAAAGAAGTTGGTTGTGACCGCCTCAACTTCCGAGGTCTACGGAAAGAGCGACAAGATCCCCTTCCGTGAGGATGCGGACTTGGTGCTTGGGCCCACGGTGAAAGGCCGCTGGAGCTACGCCGCTTCGAAAGCGCTGGACGAATTTCTTGCGCTGTCTTATTGGAAAGAAAAGGGACAGCCGGTGATCGTCGCGCGATTCTTCAACACGGTCGGGCCACGACAGACCGGACGATATGGGATGGTATTACCCAACTTCGTCCGGCAGGCCCTGGAAAATTCGCCTATTACTATTTATGGGAGCGGGCAGCAATCGCGATGCTTTTGCCACGTAAAGGACACAATAGAGGCCCTGTTGCGGTTGACGTCGAATCAACAAGCGATCGGCGAAGTGGTGAACATCGGGACCGAACAGGAAATTTCGATCGAGGGACTGGCGCACCTGGTGAAGCAGCGGACAAAGAGCAACTCGAAGCTGGAATACGTCCCCTACGATAAAGCCTATGAGCCTGGATTTGAGGACATGCTGCGGAGGGTGCCATCGCTCGAAAAGTTGCAGGCCCTGACCGGTTTCCGGCCGTCGACGCCGCTTGCTACGATTGTAGATAACGTGGCGGAGTACTTCCGCGCGAAAAGTCTCGTGGATTATTCCCCGGTCGTGGCGAGCCCCTCTGCAGCTGTTACGGCTCCTTAATGCTTCGCCTGGTCTTCGCGGTAGCCGGACCCTTGGTTCGTTGACGACGTCGATTGGACACTTGAATCTAATTCCCTGCTCGTTTGGCGTATCCTATGCCGAGGACTGAACAAACCATGAGCACGACCTCGGGCGGTCCGCAGCAGGCGAGCCAGCCCCAAGAGGGGCAAGCGAGCACCCCCCTCTACTCCGCGCGACGGGACAGTTTGCGACGAAAGGCTGTGACGAGCCTTTCCGTCTTGGTCCCCGCGTACAACGAGCAATATCTCGTGGAAAGCAGCCTTCGCAGATTGCAGGTGCTTGCCGAATCAGCCCTCCTTGAAAGAATCAAAATAATTGTGGTGGATGATGGCTCATCGGATGGCACGCCGGCTGCGCTGGCTCGCTTCCGCGCCTCGCTGGAGGCTGAGGAAGTCGACCCGAAGCTCACATGGGTCTGGGAGCGGCATAGGAAGAATAGCGGCAAGGGCGCAGCGATTCGGACAGCTCTTGAGCACGCGGATACGGAGCTGGCGGTCATTCATGACGCGGATCTCGAATATCATCCCGGCGATTTACTGCCGATGGTGGAGCTGTTTCTAACGGAAGAGGCCGACGCCGTCTTCGGCTCGCGGTTCATGTCCGGCGGGTACAAGCGCGCTTTGTTTTTCCGGCATGCCCTAGGTAACAAGCTCCTCACCTTTCTATGCGATCTTGTCTGCGATCTGAACCTGACGGATATGGAAACGTGTTACAAGATGGTCCGCACCGAGCTGTTGAAGAGCATTCCGCTCGAAAGCGCAACCTTTGACGTTGAGCCCGAGCTTGCGATCAAGCTCGCCAAGCGGGGCAGCCGGATCTTCGAGGTGCCCATCAGCTATTCAGGACGCACCTACGCGGAAGGGAAGAAGATCAGCTGGAAAGATGGAGTGCGCGCTCTCTGGGCTATTGCTCATTACGCTTTTTCTGACCGAATTTACAAGACGGATGAGTACGGCGGCGAAATCCTGGAACGCATGAACCGGGCGCCGCGATTCAACCGGTGGATGGCGGACGTCGTGGCGCCGCATTTGGGCGATCGAGTGCTGGAAATCGGAGCGGGCCGCGGGAACATGTCCTTGCATTTTATGCCGCGCTCGATTTATTGGGCTACTGACGCGAATCCGCATTATCTCGAATACCTGCTTACGCTGCGGCCCACGCGCCCCTATATGCGAGTGGCATATACGGATGCGGAGAAGCTGGAGACCTTTCCGCAGGGACAAGGCTTCGATTCGGTCGTTTGCCTCAACGTCGTCGAGCATCTTCCTGACGATGTGGGCGCACTGCGCAATATTTGGAGTGTTCTGGAACCAGATGGTTGTGCGGTCGTGCTGGTGCCGCATGGTCCTAAGCTCTTTGGAACGCTGGACGAGGTGCTGGGGCACTGCCGGCGTTACACAGCAGAGCAACTGACGGCTGTGGCGCGAGAGGCAGGGTTCCGAGTTGAGGGAATAGTGAAATTCAACCGCCCCGGCGTGCTGGCCTGGTGGTTGAATGGGAAGGTTTTGCGTCGGAAAACGTTTGGCCGGGTACAGATCCGTACGCTGAATATTCTGACGCCGCTCTTCCGCAGGATGGATCCATGGTTGCCGCTCCCGCCGCTTTCGCTGATAGCCGTGCTGAGGAAAGACTCTGCCACGCCGCGCCCGCTCGGATAAAGACTCTAGCAATGGACAAACACCCATGCAGGGGCCTGAGCAAATACGAAGTGATCTTGATTATGGTTTTTCTGTTTACGCTGCCGTTTATAAATCCTTGGGTGCGCGGCGACGGTGTCGGGTATTACGCGTTTGCCAGAGCGCCGCTGATCGAGCATAGCCTGGACTTTCGCGAAGACTGGATGCACGCAAACACGAGCTTCCAAATGGCCCGGCTGGACATGAACGGAAGCGAGAAATCGATTGACCCCGCTCAATTCACGAAGACGGGCCACTTGAATAATCATTTTTCTGTAGGTCCAGCGATTCTGTGGGCACCATTTTTGGCGGTTGCGCAGGGATTTGTGAAAGCGGCGGACGCAGCGGGCGCTCACATTGCGGCGGATGGATTTTCGCGGCCCTATCTGATCGCGATGGCGCTAAGCACGGCTCTGTATGGGTTTGCCGCGTTGTGGATTTCCTTTCGAATCGCGCGAAAGTTTGTCGCGGAGCCATGGGCGTTTCTTGCGACGCTCGCGATTTGGTTCGGAAGTTCTTTGCCTGTCTATATGTACTTTAATCCGTCGTGGTCGCATGCGCAGTCGGCCTTTATGGTGGCGCTTTTCTTGTGGTACTGGCTGCGGACGGTGGGCGCGCGAACCGTATGGCATTGGCTCGTGCTTGGCGCGATCGCCGGATTGATGATGGATGTTTATTACATCAACGCTATTTTGCTCGTATTGCCGATGGGCGAGTCGATTGCGGCGTATCATTCGGCAATAAGGCAAAGAGTCGGAGCGATTGCGAGTCGAATGCTTGCGTGTGACGCCGCATTTTCCGCCGCGCTGATTGCCGCGTTTTCACCGACGCTGATCACGAAAAAGATCATCTACGGCAGCTTTTTGAATTTCGGATATACGGAACGATGGTTCTGCAACTCGCCAGCATTTTTGAAAGTGCTGTTTTCCGCCGACCACGGGTTCCTCTCGTGGACGCCGGTGTTGATCCTCGGGGTGATCGGATTGGTACTGTTTGCACGCCGCAATCGAATGCTCGCGCTCGGTTTGCTCGGCGTTTTGGTGCTGTATGTCTATGTGATCGGGTGCTATCAGGATTGGGACGGCATATCGTCATTCGGGAACCGGTTTTTTGTCTCGCTGACGCCGATATTTGTGGTCGGATTCGCCGGCTTGGTTGATTGGCTGGCGGCGACGGTTGCCGTCCGCGGAGCGGCATGGGGGGGCAGCATAGCGACGGCTGTCCTCGTAATCGTGAATTTTGGATTGATGTTCCAATGGGGAATGCACCTGATTCCGCCACGTGGCCCGATATCGTTTCGCGAGGCGGCGTACAACGAGGTGGCAGTCGTGCCCGAAATGGCCGCCGGCTTGCTAAGAGATTATCTGACGCGCCGGAGCGGGTTGATGAAGCGGATCGAACAACAGGATGTGAAGCAGCTGAAGTTGACCGAATCGAGGGATCTGCCGTGAGCGAGATGAGTGCCGTCGCGTCGGAATCGGCTATCGATGCGCCCGAAGCGCCGCTACTGCTGATCGAGCCGGCGCGCAGATGGTGGGCGCTGCCGGTTGCGGAGCTTTGGGAATATCGCGAGCTGATTTATTTTTTTGTTTGGCGCGATATCAAGGTTCGTTACAAGCAAACCGCGATTGGCGCGTCATGGGCTGTGATACAGCCGCTCGCAACGATGCTTTTATTCACGGCTGTATTCGGCAGGCTGGCGCATATCCCTTCGGAGGGGCTGCCGTATGCCGTCTTCTCTTACGCAGCGCTGCTCCCGTGGAACTATTTCGCTACGGCACTGCAGAGCGCGAGCAATATCGTGGTAAACAATCAGCACATCCTGACGAAAGTCTATTTTCCGCGGCTGACGCTGCCGCTTTTTTCCGTTTGCACGGGACTGGTGGATTTCGCGATTTCGTTTGTGATGTTTGCGGTGCTGCTGGCCTGGTATCACATCACGCCAACGCGGCATGTGATTTGGTTTCCCGCATTTTTGCTGCTAGCAATGCTCACAGCGCTGGGCGTGGGGCTATGGCTGTCAGCATTGAATGCGCTGTATCGCGACGTGGGGCACATCTTGCCGTTCCTGGTCCAGTTCTGGATGTATGCGTCGCCGGTCGTTTATTCGAGTTCGATGGTGCCGGCCAAGTGGCGCTGGCTGTACGGGCTGAATCCGATGGCGGGCGTCATCGAGGGATTCCGCTGGTCACTCGCGGGGCGCGGACCGGCGCCGGGTATGCTGTTTGCGGTGTCGGTCGCAATTGTGATCGTGATACTCATCGGCGGGCTCGCCTTTTTCCAAAGAATGGAAACGGAGATTGCCGACCGCGCGTGAGACCGGCGACTAGGGCTGACGCGGTGCGGGACGGATCGGAATGAGTTGCTCATGGGCCGGGCAAAGCGGCTTGTAATCGCAATAGCGGCACCCGAAGCGTGGTTTCGCTGGAAATTCAGCCGCACGGATTTGGCTGGCCACCTCGTCAATAGTGGCTTTGGCGGCGGCGAGGGCTTTCGCGTCGCGGGACGTCACGACCGGCTCATTCGTCGTCAGGTTGTGGAGAACGAGGCGCTCGGGCTCGAGATCGAGAATTTCCTTCGCGGCGAGGGCATATACGCTTAGCTGAAAATCCTGTTCTGCCTTCTTCTGGTCCTTCGGCCTGCCGGTCTTGTAATCAATGATCTCCACCCGCTTCCCGCTGATGCGATTGATCTGGTCGATGCGGCCTGTGATCACCACGTCATTTTCAAGCGGAAGCTCGAAGAACTTTTCGAGATAGAGCACGTCCGGCGCCGCTCCGGAATATTGCTTGTGGAATTCTTCGAGCTGGCGACGCCCCTCGTTGCGGTATTCCTGTTCGTGATAATCGTCAGTGAACCCAGCCGAGTACCATTCACGATCATAGGCGGAGAGCATATCCTCTAGTGGGACATGCTTTGTTTCGTGGAGGTGCTCCGCGAAATCTCGGATCGTGGTGTGCATCACGACGCCGAACGTCATCTGGGCGTGCGGGGCGCCTCGAACTCCCCACGAATGTCGAAACTGATACTTCATCGGGCACTCGGTGTATTCATTGATCGCGGAAGCGCTCAGCTGGAGCGGTTCGGGCCGCGGGGGGTGATATGCCTTAGCCCACAGCGCTGCACGGGAATAGGCGCCGGTGGTGGACTGGGCTGAGCCGGGGACTGAACCGAATAAGCGCGTGGGTTCGACCGGATTTGCAGCGGGTTCAGCCAGTTCGTCTGTGGGAGGCACTTCCACGCGCGGCGTCGATTGCACGGCGTCAAATTTTTGTATTCTTGGATTTTGGAGGAAGTCTTCGAGGAATGGCGATTCCTTTTTGCGCTTGTTCACGATCGTCGAGAGTGTCAACTGCTGGCGGGCTCTGGTAAGCGCCACGTAAAAAAGGCGCCGTTCCTCCTGAATGTGAAAGTCGCCCCGCGGCTTTTCCTCTTTCATAAGGTCGGGGGGGAATTCGAATACAGGCTCGTGCGACCGGACCGGGAAATCGCCCTTGGCGAGGCGCAGAATGAAAACACGCGAGAATTCGAGCCCTTTGGCGGAATGAACGGTCATGAGCTGTACGGCGTCGTCTGCGGATTCCTCACCCAGGCAAATATCGCCGCCCAGTTCCTGGAAATAAGTCCAGTATTCGAGAAAGTCGCGCAGCTTTTTCCCCTCGCTCTTCCGTTCCCACTCCTTTGCGAACTCAACCAAGCGCTCCAGATATTGCTTATCCGCGTCTGACGGCAAAGGCGAGACCTGCAAGCGCTCGATCAGTTCATCGAGCAGCTCTCGCATGTTAAGGCGCCGAGCCTCCTGGCGCATTCGCGCCAGTAAAGCCACAAGTTCAGACAAACGGACACCTTCGCGATCAAAAGGTGGCTCGTCCTGAGCGGCTTCGATTTCATCCGAGAGCGAACGTCTTTTATTCTTGTCGGCACGCTCGGTGAGTCGCACCAAATCCCGCGGTTCGAGGCCCCAATAAGGGGCGGCGAGAATTCGCGCGCAAGCCACGTTGTCGCCGGGATTGCCGATGACGCGGAGATACGCGAGCAGATCCCGAATCAGTGTGCTGGAAAGGATCGAAAACTTGCGAATCTCAAACGGTATCCGCCTGCATCGCAATGCAGAGATAAGATGCTCGCGGTGCGCGTGGTTGCGATAGAGAACTGCGAATGATTTCCATGCGGCGCCGGCTTCGTGCAGCCGGTCGATTTCGGAAGCAATCCAGTGCGCCTCTTCCTCTGGTCGCGCGAATTCCACCACCCGCACCTTATCGCCTTCCGCTTTTTCAGTAGTGAGATTCTTGGCCGGGAGCAATGTGGAGCGCTCGTTTTGCGCGATCACTTCGCCGGCCACGCGAAGAATGCGTTGCGTGGAGCGATAATTCCGCGAGAGCGAGACGAGGAATTTCCTGGCGGCAGTAGCCGGTGTCGCCCCGCGCAGGTCGCAGAATCGATCGAGAAAAATCGTAAAGCTTCCGAACGAGGCGCCGCGGAAACGATAGATCGCCTGATCGTCGTCTCCCACGGCAACAATGTTCCTTCGCTCTCCGGCAAGAAGCCACAGCAGTTCCAGTTGCGCTACATTCGTATCCTGAAATTCATCGACGAGGATGTGCTTATATTGCGTGCGCATCCGTTCAAGCAGGGCCTCGTCCGAACGGAGACGTTCCACCGCCTGCATCAATTGAGCCCCGAAGGTAACGAGTTTGCGTTCGCGCAGGAGGCGCTCGCTCACACGGTAGGCGCGAGCAATTTCATCCTGCTTGGCGAGCTCTTCTTCGGCGATAGCCCGTTCGTCATCCTGCATCGAATGCCGTACCTGCAAATACCTTTGGCGGACGCCGTCCACGTGGCGCTGATAGTCATCGGGTGTCACGAGTTCGTCCTGGCATCGGGAGAAAAATCTCACGAAATCCTTGAGGAACTGCGCGGGTTCGGCAAGGCGCCTGAAGTGATCAAGCTGCAGTTCGGCTATGCGCCTGCGTAACAGGATGCCGTGGTCGATTTCGTCCAGCCCTTGGATCTCTCCGTTTTCCGTCTGCAGGATTTTGTCGATGCAAAAGCTGTGAAAAGTGCTGAGTAACACATCCTTGCCGCGGTCGCCGGCTGTCTTCAGCACCCTATACTTCATTTCGCCGGCAGCTTTGTCCGTAAATGTGAGCCCCAGTATGTTTTCGCCGGAAAGATTCGGATCGGATTCGAGCAGATGCCGGATTCGCTCGATAATTACGCGCGTCTTGCCCGTTCCGGCGCCGGCCACGACGAGCAGCGGGCCATCACCGTGTTCGACCGCGGCGCGCTGTTCGGGGTTGAGAGGAATGCTGTCGGTTAAGGGGTCCGTTTTTGGAGCCATGCTCTGAGATGCCATGCCGGTCCGCCCGGCCTCATTCTATCATCGTGGCGAATAAAAGGCGAATCGTTTCCCTTATTCGCCGCTTTGCTCGATCAGTTTTGCTACAAGTGCTGTCCAACCCGTTTGATGGCTCGCGCCAAGGCCCGCCCCGGTTTCGCCATGAAAGTATTCATAAAAGAGAATCAGGTCCCGCCAGTAGGGGTCATCCTGAAAGAGTGCCGTACTGCCGTAAACCGCGCGTCTTCCGTCGAGACGCAGAAAAATCCGCGTGAGCCGGCGCGATATTTCGCCTGCCGCGCTCCAGAGAGACATCTGCTGTCCGGATCGCGCCGGGCATTCCACTTGAAATTCGTCCCCATAGTAATAGTGAACGCGTTGCAACGATTCAATCAGCAAAAAATTCAACGGAAACCAGACAGGGCCGCGCCAGTTCGAGTTGCCTCCGAACAAGCTAGTGGAAGACTCGGCCGGCTCGTAATCCACAGTATGTGTGCGGCCGTCGATTTGCAGCTTATACGGATGATCTTTGTGAAATTTGGAGAGCGCGCGCAGCCCATGCGCTGAAAGGAATTCATGTTCATCGAACACGTAGCGATAGATCCGTTCGAGCTTTGTGCGATTGGCAATGGTCAGCAGCAGGCGCGCACCCCTGTCTGACCTCTGGCTCATATCGACGTGTTCGGCGACGTCTTTATTGTGGTCGAGAAACCACTGCATCCGCTTGCGGAAGCCATCCAGGCGCAAGTAGTCCTCGGGCTCGAAGGTGCTTACAGCGAAAAGTGGAATGAGTCCCACCATCGAGCGAACCTTCAAAGGGATGTGAGTCGTTTCGCCCATATGGAGGACGTCATAGTAAAAGCCATCCCCTTCATCCCACAGACCGATGCCTTCCCCGCCCATATCGTTCATCGCGCGGGAAATGTAAACGAAATGCTCAAAAAACTTGCTGGCAACGTCTTCATAGGCCTGGTCATAACGCGCCAGTTCGATCGCCATGCCGAGCATGTCGAGACAATACATGGCCATCCAGCTCGTGCCGTCTGACTGCTCGATGAAGTTCCCGGGCCCGAGCGGCACGGAACGATCAAATACGCCGATATTATCGAGGCCGAGAAAACCGCCCTGAAAAACATTTTTTCCTTCGATGTCTTTCCGATTGACCCACCAGGTGAAATTCAGCAGCAGCTTATGGAAGACACGCTCGAGAAAAATACGATCCGGTTCACCCTGGACGCGAGCCGCGATCTTGTAGACCCGCCATGCCGCCCACGCGTGCACCGGCGGATTTACGTCAGAGAAATTCCACTCATACGCCGGAAGCTGGCCGTTGGGGTGCATGTACCACTCGCGCAAGAAAAGTGCGAGCTGCTCTTTCGCAAAGTCGGGATCGATGAGAGCCATCGCCACGCAATGGAACGCCAGATCCCAGGCCGCGTACCACGGGTACTCCCATTTGTCAGGCATCGAGATTACATCGGCATTGTAGAGGGTGGTCCATTCCTTGTTGCGGCCCAGCCGCCGTGCCGGTGACGGAGGAGGCTGCGTCGGATCGCCGTCCAGCCAGCGCCGCACTTCGTAATGGTAGGCTTGCTTGCCCCAGAGCAGGCCCGCGAACGCCTGCCGCTGCACGTGCTGGCCGTCAAGGCTCAGAGTCCCACCGCAACGTTGAGCATAAAATTCATCGGCATCTTTTATGCGGGCCGCGAACGCCTCCTCAAAGTAGGGGCCGAATACACTTTCTGCATTACCACTCGCCGCGGCCGGATTATGGTTTGCAAATCGCAAGCGAATCGTGCGGCTTTCGCCGGCAGGGATTTCCATCGCATAATGCGCCGCCGCTTTTGTGCCGTAAAGAGCCGGATTCACGGCATCGCGCTCGCCCGCGATGATGTAGCGATGGAATGCGTCTTTCACATAGGGGATGGCATTCTTTACGCCGAAAAGGCGTTCCGCATTGGTTTCGTTTTCGGTGAAGAGAAGTTCGGGATTGCCTTCGGCGAATAGCCAGCGCTTCAGATAATGATATTCCGTGGCTTCAATCACGCTAACGCCTTGCGGCCCTTGCATTCGAGCGGCAACGGGCTTGTCGTAAGGATCTCCCCAGGCCCAGCGGTTTCGGAACCAGAACGTAGGCAGAGCGTGAAGCCTCGCCGGCTCGGGGCCTCGGTTCCAAGCGACAAGCCGCACCAGAATGTCTTCAGACTCGGCTTTGGCGTACTCGACAAAAATATCGAAGTAGCGGTTTTCGTCAAAGATGCCCGTATCAATCAGTTCGTACTCGGGTTGGGTGCGGTCGCGCCTGCCGTTTTCAGCGACGAGCTGATCGTAGGGATAGGCCGCCTGCGGATACTTGTAGAGAAACTTCAGATACGAACTGGTCGGCGTGGCCTCAAGATAAAAATAGTATTCCTTGACGTCCTCACCGTGATTCCCTTCGCGATTCGTCAGGCCAAACAGCCGTTCTTTGAGGATGGGATCCTTTTCATTCCAAAACGCGAACGCGAAACAAATGTGCTGATGCCGATCGCAGATACCGCCGATGCCGTCTTCACCCCAGCGGTACGCCCGAGATCGCGCGTGATCGTGCGGGAGATAGTTCCACGCGTCGCCGTTCGGGCTATAGTCCTCCCGGACGGTGCCCCACTGGCGCTCAGAAAGATACGGCCCCCAGCGCTTCCAGTGCACGGCACGTTCGGCAGCTGCCGCGAGCCTTTCGTCTTCTTTCGTGATCAACTCTCTGTCCCCGGCACGATTAGGCAGTTTATCAGGCGTGGCGTCTCCGTCGCGCTGCTCAATCTTGTTTGTTTCGAGAGTAGCGGACCTTATGGCCTTTACATTGCCGGTTTTGTATTCTCGAATGCGATGAGAGTGCGCAGCATTCCCGACGTTCCCGCGAGCTACACACCTGAATCGGAACGGAATCGGGTCGCTTCCGCAGCGGACCCTCAAATATCGCCCTGGCTCGCTCTACTTTTCGTGATGCTCGCCGCCACGGCGGTCATTTCGCCATTTTTCTTTCTTGGCAATCCTAGCGGACACGACATTCAGTTCCACATCAGTTCGTGGATGGAAGCCGCGCAGCAGTGGCACCAGGGTATTATTTTCCCGCGCTGGGCCGAGTGGGCGAACTGGGGTTATGGCGAGCCGCGCTTCATATTCTACCCGCCCATTTCGTGGACCACGGGTGCGATCCTTGGTTCAATCCTGCCTTGGAAACTGGTGCCGGGAGCAATGATCTGGGCTTCGCTGGTGGTTGGCGGAATGTCGATGTGGGTGTTCGCGCGTGAATGGCTCACCGGCCCGGCGGCCATTCTGTCTTCGATGATTTTTGCGGCGGACCCCTATCACTTGGTCACTCTTTACTACCGCAGCGATTTTGCGGAATTGCTGGCCGCGGCTCTGTTTCCACTGCTTTTCTGGGCCGGAATTCATGTCGCGCGAGGGGAGAAGCAGCACGTCCCGACGCTTGCGCTTGTGTTCTCGTCGATCTGGCTATGCAACGCCCCGGCGGGTGTCATGGCCACGTATTCCATCATCCTGGCAATGGGAATCACAGCTTTCCTGAACCGCAAACCCAGCGGCTTCGCCTGGGGATTCTTTGCGATAGGCTGCGGGTTTGCTTTGGCTGCGTTCTATCTGCTCCCCGCTACTTACGAGCAGCGCTGGGTACAAATTGCGGGTGCGCTGTCCACGAGCCTGCAACCCTCGCACAATTTTCTCTTTGCTCATAATAACGAATTGGGTTTTGTGCAATTCAATACGCGCGTCTCACGCGTAGCCGTAGCAATGATTGCAGCCACATTTGCGGGTGGGTGCTTATTTGCGTGCCGCTCTCGCGTGAGCCGTCTCTTGTGGTGGGTGCTTCTCGGCGCAGCCGTTTCATCCACGTTTGTAATGTTGCCCGCAAGCTTGTTTCTCTGGAGGCTTTTGCCGAAGCTTTGGTACGTGCAGTTTCCCTGGCGATGGCTGGACGTGCTGGCGATACCATTGGCGGTTTTCGTGGGCGGCGCAGCGCAGAGCTTCGGCCGTCGCTGGTTGTTTGCTTTGGTCGCGTTTGTCGCGATCGCCGGGGTCGCGACCGTAGCGACGCTGATCGTGAAAGACGCCTGGTGGGATGATCAGGACACAGCGTACATCGCTAAAGAGATACAGGTCGGACACGGCTTCGACGGAATGGACGAGTACACGCCGTTGGGTAGCGTCCACTGGGATTTGCCCGGCGCGCCGCAAACGGATGATAAGGATGCTCCGATCCCGCCTGAGACGCCGCGAGTCGAAGAGGAGGACCCGGATACGGGCGACGTGGTGCGGGCGAAAGACGTTTCCGTGAAGTACCAGGATTGGGAGGCGGAAAAGCGGGATTTCACCGTGAACGCAAACCAGGACATTTCGATCGATCTTCGTCTGCTGAATTATCCTGCTTGGGACGTTCGCGTCGACGGCGCTAAAGTGCAGCCGGGTTATGAGCCTGATACAGGGCAAATGGTCTTGCCACTCGCCGCGGGAAGGCACCAGATCGATTTGCGCTTTCGCCGCACATGGGACCGGTCGGCAGGAGGGCTGATTTCAGTATTTACTGGGATATTCCTGTTCCTGTTTTGGCGAATCACCCGATCCGATGACCATTCGATTAAAAGAATTGTTTAGAAATTGCGGAAAATCAGCCGCTGAAGCTATTCCTCTCCCTCCTTTCGCAGCGTGTCAGATCCGCCCCCTGCTTTCAGGCTTATCGGTTCGCCGCGGCCACCGTTTCCGGTTCGGCTTGGACTTTGCTTGGCTTTACGATCATGCGGATAGGTTCGCGGATGCCCAGTTCCGCGGAGAAGTTGCGCACTCGCTCCTGCAGGCCGGGCGTCACCTGTTGTCCTCGCGCAATCAGCAGCAGACCTTTCGAAGACCTAACGTCCTCGCCAAACACCATTCCGACCTCGATCTGGCGGAGTTTCAGTTCGTGTACGAGAATTTCCTGCTTCCCGCTGCCCTGCAGTTTGGCGAACGCTTCCAATAGAATCGGGTCGTACCAACCGTTGCGGCTGCGCAGAGTATCGAAGGAATGCTCTTCACGCTCGGATTCGAGCGCATCGAAATCGAGCGCAAGCTTCAGTGCTCGTGCCCCCCACGGGATGCTCGCGCCAGAGACGTGGTCCCGCGACATGCCGTCGCTGTTGAAAGGCC
>Ga0335074_10010544_pt1 | contig 12930 bp, 10 predicted proteins | sample Lox_Sample_23_FD_206715 | JGI IMG/M metagenome (GOLD analysis project Ga0335074, IMG submission 206715) | Soil microbial communities from Loxahatchee National Wildlife Refuge, Florida, United States - Lox_Sample_2.3 | ecosystem: Environmental > Terrestrial > Soil > Wetlands | place: USA...
TGAACGAACCACAGGATGGGCTGTCCATCGGTGAGCTGGCGCGACAGACCGGTGTGCCCGTAGCCACCCTGCGCAGTTGGGAAGACAGGTACGGCTTCCCGCGTCCGCAGCGGCTACCGGGGGGACACCGCCGGTACGAGGAGGGCGATACCGCGCTTATCGGGGAGATCCTGCGGCTGCGGGCGTCTGGCCTGAGCCTGCAGGCTGCCATCGGCCAGGCTGCCGCCCGCGTGGCCGAAGCCCAGCTCTCCGTCTTCGCCGGGCTGCGCCGCCGTCATCCCGGCCTCGGGCCCCAGGACCTCAGCAAGGCCACGCTGCTGGCCATCACCCGGGCGATGGAAGATGAATGCTGCGCACGAGCCGAACATGCGACACTGTTCGCCGGATTCCAGCAGGAGCGCTTTTACCGGCAGTCCAGTAAGCGATGGAAGGAGCTGGCCCGCACCGCCCGCGTGGCGGTGATCTTCGCCGACTTCAGCGAGTCGTCCGGGCCTGACGCCTCGCCGGTGACCGTCCGCATCCCCGCTGATGCGCCGCTGCGCCGCGAATGGTTCTTGGTCTGCGCGGCCCCGGATTATCCCGCCTTCATATCTGGCTGGGAGTTCCCCGGCCAGACAGGGGTACCCGATAACAGGCGGCGCTTTGAGGTGCTGTGGAGCGTCGACCCGCCCGCCGTCAGGGACGCTGCGCTAATCTGCGCCCAGATGGCCCGCGCGTTGTCGCCGAGTCTCGGCCGACTTCCGGACGATCTTCCGGACGGGGTGCCGCCGGCCGCCTCCGCCGATCTGCACCGTGCCATAGGCCTGTTCAACCGGATGGCGAGTTACCTGGACAAGCGGCACGACCGGTGACCAATCGCTAGTCAAACAGAGGTCCGAGTAAGGAGATAGGAGGAGCTCATCCGCGCGAGTTGGCTGGTGTAGGTCGCGTCGTCGACAGGGTCGGCGGCGAAGCCCGGGCCGTAGGCGATGCGGATGACGAGGGCGGAGAACACGGTGGTGAAGCAGGTCCGAAGCACCGTGTCGACATCGGTGTCGGGGTGGGTGATCTGGGGGGAGAGGGGCCGCAGGAGGGTAGTGAACAGGTTGCCGAGTTCGCGGCTGTAGAAGGAGCCGCGACGATTGACTTCCGGGTGCACGCCGGATATCAGCACAACTGCCCGGAGCAAGGCCTGATGGCGGCTGAACACGCCGGCTAGCTCCCGGACGGCGGTTTCGATCAGGGCGGTCGCGTCCAGCCCGAGCCAGTGTGACGGATTGCCGAAGATTTCGTGATCGGCCCTGATCCGTGCCATGCCGTGTTCGTAGACGGCGAGGAACAGGGCGTCCTTGCTGGGCGCACGGTCGTAGACCGCCCGTGGCGGGACCTGCGCGCGCTCGCACACCGCGGCGATGGTGAAGCCGCTATAGCCAGACTCTTCGAGCAGCGTGACGCCAGCGTCCAGGACCCGGGCCCACGCCCGGCGGCTGCGTTCCTGCTGCGGTGGCCGGATAGCCAGGTGGTCGGGCAGGTCTGGCGCGGGATGGGTCATGCATCCATCCTCCTAGAAGGCCTATGCGTCTGGTGCTTCTGCGGGGCCGGCGTCGGCCGCACCGGCGTAGACCCGCATGAATTCTGCGGCTAGGTCCGGGTGCCGGCCTCGCGAGATGCCGCACTCCGATGCGATCCCGAAGTCACGCACGTACTTGCCCGCCACGCTCATTCGGTGCCGGGTGCCCTCCACGCCGTCGCTGACGTGAACCAGGCCCAGGTACAGCTCCGTCCCCGGCGGCAGCCGCAGCGCGGAGAGAGGCTCGTAATAGGCGTCGTCGGTCCGGTGCACCGGCACCGGCATGTGTACGTAGGCGACCGGACGGCCCGCGCTCTCCACGATCAGATTTGCCAGCTCGACCATCTTGGTGGCGTCGACCGGATCGATGAAGTGCGCGGCGTCAAGATCGCCGTAGCAGAGATGGAAGCCAAGCTCTATGTCCTCGGGAACGGCCTTTGACAAGCGCCGGAACATGCCGGCGAAGACCTGTTCCATGCCCGGGAACTGAGGTGCACCCTCCCAGCGGCCATCCCACTGCACCATTTCGATGCAGACGTCCCATTGCAGCGCGAGGTCCTCGTGGGGGATGGCTGCCGTGATCCTGGCGACCTCGCCGAGCATGGCCTGCTCGTATGCGGGCAGTATCTGCTGGGCGTCGGGCTGGACGCAGAACGAGTTGATGACCGCGTACGGGGTCGGCAGGCTCACCTGAAAGCGCACATCGGGTGGAAGGACGCCGGCCCGGCGGGCGGCCAGGAAATCCTGATAGGAAGACCGGGCTTCCCGCGAGTAGCCGAGTTCTCCGAAGTGCAGATCTTCCGCCCGCACGCCATCTCTCAGCTTCAACGGGATCAGCCCCAGCGTCGCGTCCGGCCCGACCACTTCCAAGTCAGGATTGGCTCGCAGCACGGGGACCTGCCAACTGATCCATAGCCGGCGCCCGCCTGGTTCGCCGTCGGGCATTCGCTTGAGGTGCGGTCCGAGCAGCTCCCCTGCGGCGGCGAAGACCTCATCCGGGGTATCAAGTGCGACGCTCCCGACGAAGTGCACGGGGATTGTCATAGCTGTTTCACTCCCTCCGTGACTCTGCGACTAGGCCCAGCAACCGTAGTGTGCACTACGGTTCAGCCTCTGAACCAACCCTGGGAGATCCTGCTCAGCCTGTCAAGAGGAAGACCTCTGGTCGACGGCTAAACCAGCTCCAAGGCCTCTGCCAGTGCGGCTGGGCACGCCGCCTCGTTGCCGGGGAAGGCTTGTTCGGCTCGCTGTTCCAAACGGCGCATCGACCTGCGGACCACGATGATGGAGGTGACAGTGAGTACGCTGGCGACCGCGTATCCGGCGATGGTGATCGTGCTTCCGACACTGGACGCGGCGTTGCCGAGCGCGTAGGCACCGAAGGTGTAGAAGCTCGCCCATAGCAGGCCGCCGGCCGCGTTCGCCGCCACGAAACTAGGCCAGCGCATCTTGCTGACCCCGGCGAAGAACGCGGCGAAGGTCCGCAGCACCGCGATGAACCGACCGAAGAAGACGACCTTCACGCCGTGCCGGGCGAACAGGTAGCGCCCGACCTTGAGTTTCGTGCGGTCCAGGCGGACGTAACGTCCGTAGCGTTCAGCCAGCCGGTAGCCTCCTGTCCGGCCGATCCAGTAGCCGGCGTTATCGCCGATGACCGCCGCGCAGGTCGCGACGGCCGCCAGCACCACGACGTTGAGATGGTGCGTTGTGCCGGCATAGAGCGCTGCGGAAATGAGCGCCGTCTCACCTGGCAGCGGGATCCCCATGCTCTCCAGGGCGATCAGCGTGAACACCGCGTCATAGCCGTATGACTGCACCAGGTGTGTAATCCAGCTCAACGTCATGCCGTCCACGCTAGGAAACGGCCACCTGGTAAGGCATCGGCCCGGCGGCTACAACCTGAGCGGCCGCATATGCCGAAAGGCGTAAGCCTCACCGCCTAAAGGCTTAGCTACCTGGAGTGATCAGGCCGGACTCGTAAGCCAGGACGACGGCCTGGACACGGTCACGGAGGTCAAGCTTGGCTAGTATGCGCCCAACGTGAACTTTGACAGTTCCTTCGGACAGGTGCAGGTCGTCAGCGATCTCACGGTTGGATCGCCCGCCGGCGAGCTGGACGAAGACGGTTTGCTCACGGTCGGTGAGCTTGCTGAGCAGGAGATCCCGGTCCTGGTGCCGGCCAGGATCGGGTATCAGCGGAACGAACTTGTCGATGAGCCGACGGGTCGTCGTGGGGGCGAGAACCGCGTCGCCGCCAGCGACGGTGCGAATAGCGGTGAGCAGCTGGGCGGGTGGCGCGTCCTTCAGGAGAAAACCGCTGGCACCGGCCTTGAGCCCTGCGAAGACGTACTCGTCCAGGTCGAAGGTGGTAAGGATCAGGACCTTGACCGCCGGGTCGGCGGCGGTGATCGAGGCGGTCGCGGCTATCCCGTCCGTGCCCGGCATCCGGACATCCATCAGCACCACGTCGGGGTGCAGAGCTGATGTCATGCTCACCCCGGCCGCCCCGTCCCCGGCTTCGCCGACCACCTCGATGTCCGGCTCTGCCTCAAGGATCAGCCGGAATCCCATCCTGAGCAGGGACTGGTCATCGACTAGCAGCACCCGGATCATGAAGCGTCGCCGCCGTCCAGGCGCAGCCGCGCGGATACCTGCCAGCCTCCGGGCTCGCGGGGCCGGCCTGTACGTCGCCGCCATAGGCGTGGACTCGTTCCCGCATGCCGAGCAGACCACCGCCAACGCCGACGGTTGCGGGGGCGGCGGTGGCACCCGCGCCGTCATCGTCAATGTCGACAAGCAGTTCGCCGGGGAGGTAGCGCAGGCGCACCGAGGCGTGGGCGCCGGCCCCGCCGTGCTTGAGCGTGTTGGTGAGGGCCTCCTGCACGAGCCGGTAGACCGTCAGCTGCACGCCGGCGGGCACGTCCGGTGCCTGCCCCTGGATCTCCAGCGTGGTGTCCAATCCCGCGGACCGGACCTGTTCGATGAGCGTGTCGAGCTGGGTGAGATCGGGGACGGGCTGCAGGCTACCAGCGGCCTCCTGACCGGAGTTCTGACCAGGTTGCTGGCGCAGCACGCCGAGGAGCCGGCGGGTATCGGCCAGTGCTCGCCGCCCGGTGTCCGCAACGCTGCGCATGACGTCATTGGCACGCTCTGGTGAGCTGGCCGACGCGGCGATCGCCGCCTCGCTCAACGTGATCATGACGGTGAGGTGGTGGGCGACGATGTCGTGCATCTCGCGGGCGATCCGGGCGCGCTCGGCCGCGACGGCGAGCGCCGCTTGCTGGTCTCTTTCGCGTTCCAGCCGGTCGGCGCGGTCGCGCAGTTCGGCGAGGTAGGCGCGGCGGGTACCGGTATACAGGCCGAGGCCGAGGGCGGCTCCTATCAGGGCTGACAGGAAGATCAAGTCCGTCCACCAGCTGCCGCCGCCAAACAGGAGCACCTCGGCGAGCACGGCGAGCTCGAGCACGCCGGCGCAAGTCAGGGCGTCACGGCGGGACTGCAGCCTCGCGACGGTGTACAGGGCGATGAGCAGCGCCGGCGCGACTTGCAGGTTCCTGTCCCACAAGATCGCGGGGATCTGGGTGGCCAGGATCCAGCCGAACACCGGGATGGGCCAGATCCTGCGGACCAGCAGCGGCGCCGTTATCACGACCAGCACGACAAGTGTCGCCGCTCCTGGTGCCCTGTGGGGGTGCTCCTTGAACAGATCTGGCAGCGCCAGCGCCATGGCCAGCAAGGTGACCAGCACGTCGAATACCCAGCGGCGCGCGGGGCGGTTCGCTGGGTATTCGACCGGCTGCAGAAGCCTCATGCTTGGAATTGTCCCCCTCGCTCAGGCGTCCGAGCGTCGCAGCCGCCAGGCCGCCGCGGCGATGAGGACCGCGGCGTACCCGCAGAGGAGTGCGAACCCGGTCCACGGCGCGAGCGCGTTCGGCACGTTCTGTGCCCCGCCCCACAGGGCCGCCACCGCATTGGAGGGCAGGTAGGGGGCCACGTGGCTGCCCACTGAGGAGGGCAGCAGGCTGGCCAGCGGGGGGATGACGAAGAACACTCCCGCGAAGGTGGCTATCCCGGCCGCGGTGTTGCGGAACAGCGCACCCAGGGCAACGCCGATCATGCCCGCCACAGTGATGTACAGGGCGGCGCCGATGACCGACCGGAGGGCGTCGGGAGCAGTGATGGACACCCCGATGTGCTGGCTGTTCAGCAGCACCTGGCCGAGGAAGAAGGAGATGAAGCTGGCGATGAGCGAGACCGGGAAGATCATGCCAGCGAAGACGGCCAGCTTGCCCCACAGGACCGGCAGGCGGCGCGGCACGGCGGTCAGCGAGGAGCGGATCATGCCGGTGCTGTATTCACCGCTTGTCACCAGCACGCCGAGGACGCCGAAGGCCACGATGGCGAACAGGACGCCGCTGAGGCTGGGCGTGACGGCGTTGAAGCTGGCCCGATCGGCCGCGCCCAACGTGTGGTACTGGCTGGCGACGAGCGCCGAGAAGATGGCGCCGAGGCCGATCATCAGCACAACGGCGGTCAGCAGTGTGTAGATGGTGGACCGCAGGGAGCGGAACTTGGTGAATTCCGAGCGCAGCACCCGGCCCTGGGTCACCTTGAGCGCGGGCCTGGCTACGACGGGAGTCATAACGGTGGGGGTGCGGACGGCGCTCATCGGGCTGCCACCGCCTCGCGGGCCCCGTGCGAGCGGAAGTCAACGGAGTCGTCGGTGAGCTGCATGAATGCCTCCTCCAGCGAAGCTTGCGTAGTGGTCAGTTCGAAGACGGGCAGACGAGCCTGCCAGGCGGCGGTGCCGATCTGCTCAGCGGTCAGTCCCTGCACATGCAGCACGCCGGACTGCTCGCTGGTCACGGTGATGTCGGGGCCGAGCAGCAAGTCGCGCAGCTGAGCCGCCTCCGGGGTACGCACGGTGACGGCGCCGCCCCCGGCGCGCGCCACGAACTCCTCGACCGTGGTGTCGGCGATCAGCCGCCCGCGGCCGACGACCACGAGCCGGGTCGCGGTCTGCGCCATCTCGCTCATCAGGTGCGAGGACACGAACACGGTACGGCCCTCGGCGGCCAGGCCCTTGAGCAGGTTCCGGATCCACAGCACCCCCTCGGGGTCCAGCCCGTTGACCGGCTCGTCCAGGACCAGGACGCTGGGATCGCCCAGCAGCGCCGAGGCGATGCCCAGTCGCTGGCCCATCCCGAGGGAGAACGCGCCGACCCGTTTGCCTGCCACATCATCCAGTCCGGCCATGCCGATCACCTCATCGACCCGGCGCCGGCTGACACCGTTGGTCTGCGCCAGCGCCAGCAGGTGATTGCGGGCCGACCGGCCGGTGTGCACCGCCTTGGCCTCCAGCAAGATGCCCAGCTCGGCCATTGGGGCAGACGCGGCACGATAGTCCTTGCCATTGACCCGGACCCGGCCGGCGGTGGGCTCGTCCAGGCCGGCGATCATCCGCATCGTGGTCGATTTGCCGGCCCCGTTCGGGCCGAGAAAGCCAGTCACGATACCGGGCCGGACAACAAAGTCCAGGCCGTCGACCGCGACATTCTCTCCGTATCGCTTGCTGACGTTCTCTACCTCGATCATCGAATGTTCCCTTCATCGGTGGTGTCCTGGCACCACCAACGCTAGGAACCGGCCACCCCACGGGGGATCTGCCGAGTGGCCACACCTTCGGGCAGCCACGTATGCCGCAGGGCATATCCGCCACCACCCCGAAGGCCGATGAAGGTACGCCTGACGGGCTACCCGAGCGGGATGGAAAAGGCCGGTTTCCGAGATCGCAACCGGCCGCTGACCTGCGGTGGAGCTAAGGGGATTCGAACCCCTGACCTTCTGCATGCCATGCAGCCGGGTTTCGTCTGACAGCGTCGCGCTGGGTCCGGTTCCTGCAGTTCCGAGGCAATGCGGCGTCTGGGGACGTCGCGCTGCGTCTGGCTAGGTCTGGGGGCGTTGGCACTGGTTTTGGTTCTGGTTTTGTCGGGGTTCCTGGTCGAGGGAAGTCCGGCAAACCTCCTCCTTGTGCCTCCTCGCGACCGTGGCGCGCGGGTGCGCTGATCGCACGGGGCGAGCCAGATGTCGGCGTCAGGCGGCTTCGGTGGAGGTGACTGTGAGGGTGTGGTCGGTGAAGTTGGCGACGAGGTCTAGGCGCCCGCCGAGTGCCTGGACGTAGCGGGCGATGGCCTCGATGGTGGACAGCTCGCCACGTTCGATCTGGGAGACCCGGCCAGGAGTGACGCCCATGGTTTCAGCGAGCTGGGCCTGGGTGAGGCCGCGCTGCTTGCGCTCGTCGGCGAGCCGCTGGCCGCTCTGCCTGGCCATGAGGACCTTGCGGCGCCGTTCGGCTTCCTCGGGTCCGCCGACGCGCTCGATGTAGGCGTCGCGGTCCCACTTGGTGTAACTGGTCACTGGCTGTTTCCTCCTCCTCCGCCCGTTCTTTCAGGTAGATCTCGTAGAGCTGCTCGGCACGGGGGATCATCCGCGCGTACCACCTGTTCCAGCTTCCTGCCTTGTCGCCGGCAACGAGCAGGATCGCGGAGCGCCACGGGTCGAAGACGAACAGGATGCGGACCTCGGTCCGTCCGCGAGAGCCCGGCCGGAGTTCTTTGAGGTTCGCGATCTTTGAGTTAGTGATGGTATCGACAAGCGGGCGGCCCAGCGCCGGTCCCGATCGACTCAGCGTGTAGATGGCATCATCGACCAGGTCGGCGGTTTTCGAGTCGCTGTCCTGCAGTTCCTGCAGCCAGGCTGCGACCTCGTCGGTCTGGTAGATGTCCCACTCATCCACCCATCGACTATAGCAAATCCTATAGTCCAGTATCGGCGCGCTGGTAGGCGGTTAGATCATGCTGTGCCCGCCGTCTTGGCGCTGGGCGTGTAGGGCAGTCGCCGGGGGTCGGGGAAGCCCAGGCTGACGTAGCCGGGTGCGCGCTTGGCGAGAGATGAGGCGAGCACCCCGGTACGCTCGTCGACGTAGTCGTGGACTTCGGCGGTGGTCTTGCCGTCACAGTGCCGCAAGATGCGTCCGGCGTACTGGACGAGCTTGCCTCTGTAGGAGACGGGTGCGGCGAGGAAGAGGGTGTCCAGCGGCGGACAGTCGAAGCCCTCGCCGGCATAGGGACCCGTGGCGACGATGAGCAGGGGCGGCCCGCCGGGCTGCGGCCGCAATCGGGTGAGCGCTGCGGCACGGTCTTTGGCGCCCATACCGCCGCGCAGCACGACGGGGTCGCGGCCCTCGGCCCGCAGCCCGTCTGCGAGCTTCTGCAGGTGCGCGATCCAGTTGGTGAGGACGAGGCAGTTCCTGCCCTGCGCAAGCGCGGCAGTCACATCGGTGACGACCTGACGGGTGCGTGCCTCGCTGGCGATCAGGTCGCGGTAGATCACCGTCATTCCTCCTGGCACCGAGGGGTCGGCGTCGCCCGCGTAACAGTAGGACGTGGCATGCAGGTGCAGCACTGGCGTCGGTCGGCCACCGGGTGTGGTGCCCGGCAGCACCGGTATCCCGGCAGTGGGCTCGCGCGGACCTGTGATGGTGTGCTGGACCGGCCCGGTTTGCATGGCGATCAGGTCGTCGAGTTTGTCGCGCCGGTAGGGCGTGGCGGTCAGCCCGAGCCAGCGGCGCGCCGGGATCTGCTTGACTGCGTGCTCAAATGCGGCAGCCGGGACATGGTGGCATTCATCGGCGATGATCAGCCCGTATCCGGCGGTCAGGGCGGCGACGTCGGCTTGGCGGGCGAGGGTCTGCAAGGTGATGATGTCGATGGTCCCGCGGAGCTTGGTGCGGCCGCCGCCAAGCTGCCCGGCCTTCACGCCGAGGAACTCGCTGATGCGGTTGCGCCACTGGTCGGCCAGCGCCTTGCGGTCAACCAGGACCAGCGTTGACGTTTGGCGGGCCGCGATGACGGCGCAGGCGATGACTGTCTTGCCGGATCCGGGCGGCGCGACGAGCATGCCGAGGTCGTGCCGGGTCAGTTCCGCGACGGCCGCTCGCTGCGGCGAGGTTAGCGTGGCGTTGCACGTGAACTGTTGCGGCGTGCCCGCCGCCCGCTCATCGGCTATCTCTACCCGGCTGCCGGCCTGTTCGGCGAGCGAGGTGACGGTGGCGAGCATGCCACGCGGCAGGATCAGGCCGCCGTCGATGGTCTCGTCAAAGCTGTGCAGGAACCGCGGGATGTTGTACGTGGAAGCGCGCATCCGCTGCCGCTCGTAGAACTCCGGGTTGTGCATCGATGCCGCGTGCCGCAGCGCCGCCCCTAGGGCCGGGGTGAGTTCAGCCTGCTCGACCCGGATGCCCGCGCCGAGCCGGGCGTGCAGGACCGTTGCCGCGGGCGGTCGTATCTGTGATGAGAACGGGGCAGCAAGCTTGGTAACGTTCCCGGCGACCGCGACTCGCCCGGTCCGGTTAGCGGCGCGCTTGACTTCCTGCGGTGTCATCCGGCCGAGCGTCGACAGGTATCTCCACTGGTCCTTGTGCGGTTCGAGGTCCTCCAGGTTCAAGAACATGGTCGCGCCGTTGCGGCGGGCCGGCCGGAACAGCGGCGCGGCGATCAGGTTCCCGATTCCGCCGGCCGGGAGCAGATCCTGGGACGGGAACAGCCGGTCATAACTGTCTAGCTTCATCCGGCCGCGCGTCGCCATTGCCTCGCGAAGCAGGCCGGTGCCCAGCCGGCGTGCCAGCTCAGCTGGAACCGGTGACGTGAAGAACACCCACCCGTGCGCACCGACGCCGGACCGGGATACCTCCAAGGCGACGGGGACCTGCAGCGCCCGCGCGGCCTTGACGTACATCAGCGAGTCGGCCAGCGCGTCCGGCCCGTCGAAGTCGGCGGCCAGCCACCAGCACCGGTCACCGTCCAGCAGCGGATACAGCCCGATGTGCACCTCGCCTTTCAGGTGTGCGGCGAGCACGCCAGGCGTCAGCGGCAAGAACTCGGCGTCCTCATGCCTCATGCCCTTGCGCCAGCCGCCGCGGACCGCAGGCACCCAGCCGCCCCTGCCGGTACGCGGATTGTCATACCGGATCGCGTACACATCCGTGCGAGCAGCGAACAGCGCACCATAGAACGCCACCTTCACGTCCGGCGGCGACCCATCATCTACCAGCCCGGGAGGCGCCTCAAAGAACCCGGCCTGCCCAGGACCCGGGGGAGCCGCCTGCTGCGGGGTCATTTTCAGCAGCCGAAGCAGCCGGGCGTTCTCCGCCCGCAGCCGTGTCAGCTCAGCCTCAACCACCGCCGGGATCTCAGCCACGAGGACACGCTATCCGCCAGCGCTCACAGGTGCGGAATCCCCGGCGGGAGCGGATAGCCGTAGCGGAAGCCCAGCGTGCCAGCGCACCCCGGCCTTCTGCATGCAGGACGGCTGACGGTACTGAGCGTTTTGCAGGTCGGGGCATGATCCAGACCCAATAGTTAGGGTCTTTTCATCGAATAAGCACACGAAAAAGGGTGGAGCTAAGGGGATTCGAACCCCTGACCTTCTGCATGCCATGCAGACGCGCTACCAGCTGCGCCATAGCCCCGCAGCCCACCAAGGTCGCCATCCGGCGGCCCGTACGGTGGAACTCAGCTAGCATACCGGTTCCGAGCGCGTGTGTCGTACTCGAACGAGGACGCCCGCCAGCCGCCCCGTACCCTGACACCCATGAGCACCCACCCGCACCTGGCCACCCCCACGGGCAAGCCGCGCGCTCGCGCCCTAAGCGGCCTGACCTTCCGTGGCACCCCAGGCCCGTGGAACGCGATCACCGACGTCCCGGGTGTCGAGGTCGGCTACGAGACGCTCATCGAAGGCGACAGCACACGAACAGGCGTCACCGCGATCCACCCCCGGGGCAAGGCCAACCCCGGCGACCCGGTTGCCGCCGGATTCCACTCGCAGAACGGCAACGGTGAGATGACCGGCGTCTCCTGGATCGAGGAGTCCGGCACCTTCGAAGGCCCCGTCGCGATCACCAACACGCATTCGGTCGGGATCGCGCACGCCGGCATCATCAGCTGGATGAACAGGTACCACCCGGAGTTCACCGAGGTATGGCTGCTGCCGGTCGCCGCCGAAACCTGGGACGGCTACCTCAACGACATCAACGGCCACCACGTCACCGAAGAGACCGTGATCGCCGCCCTCCAGGCGGCACAAAGCAAGCAGCCAGACGAAGGCTCCGTCGGCGGCGGCACCGGCATGAACTGCTACCAGTACAAGGCCGGCTCAGGCACCGCCTCAAGGAAAGTCGACTACGCCGGCACCACCTACACGGTCGGGGTGTTCGTCCAGGCAAACTTCGGCCGTCGCCGCGAGCTCACGGTCACCGGCATCTACCTCGGCGAGGAGTTCGCCGACGACAACCCGATGAGTGACGCGAGGAACGCAGCCCCAGCGGGCGCGGGCTCAATCATCGCCGTAGTCGCGACCGACGCTCCGCTGTTCCCCAGCCAGTGCAAGGCATTTGCCCGCCGCGTCACCTCGGGCCTGGCCAGGACCGGCACCAGCGGCTCGCACTTCTCCGGCGACCTGTTCCTCGCGTTCTCCACCGCGAACCCCGGCGGTCTCACCTCCGGCGACCCGAACCCCAACGCCAGAGCCCAAGCCTACGACCAGCTCACCTTCATCCCGTGGAACAACCTGGACCCGTTTTTCGAGGCCGTCGTCCAAGCCACAGAAGAAGCCGTCATCAACTCCCTCATCGCCAACGAGGACATGACAGGCAGGGCCGGCCACCGTTCCCCAGCGCTCCCCAGGGACCGGCTGGCCGCGATCGTCGCGGCCAGAAGCACCCAGCGCTAAGCCCGAAGGGGCCACCCGGCGCAGGGGTAGTTTGTATCATTTTGACCCGAGAACGCGCCTCTAATTACCTTCGCGTTGACATTGGTCTATATTCTTGTTTACCGGCGTTCATCTGGCGTCAATGTCCAACGGGGGGAGCCGAGCATGCAGCGCACGCCTGCGGTGTCCCGCCCCGCTTGGGCGAACGCGATATCGGGCACCGGGGCCAACCGGAAGTCCCCGATCGAGATCTTCGCCACCGCCGCGTCTGTCCTCACCCGCGGCCCGTACGCCGAGGCCTCCGGCCTGCGAAACGGCAAGTTCGGCCGCTGGACAGACGGCGTGACCGCGATGCGCGAGGACTGCGTCGCCTTCTCAGCGTACTGGAAAGCGCATAACGACCGGGTGCTGCACGATCTCGAGACCGGAAAAGACACCGGCCCGCTGTGGGTGGCCCTCGGCGACTCCACGGCGCAGGGCCTCGGCGCCCCGGCCCCGCGCGGCGGCTACGTGGGGCAGGCGCTCCACCAACTGCGCCGCCGCACCGGCCAGCACTGGCGCGTGCTCAACCTGAGCGTCTCCGGCGCGCTGATCCGGGACGTCCTGGCTGA
>Ga0335074_10010545_pt1 | contig 12930 bp, 9 predicted proteins | sample Lox_Sample_23_FD_206715 | JGI IMG/M metagenome (GOLD analysis project Ga0335074, IMG submission 206715) | Soil microbial communities from Loxahatchee National Wildlife Refuge, Florida, United States - Lox_Sample_2.3 | ecosystem: Environmental > Terrestrial > Soil > Wetlands | place: USA: Florida...
CCGGCGACGACATCCCGCACCGACAGTGCCGGCGCTTCCAGCCTCATTGCGGTTCACCCAGATAAGCCCGCACGACCGCCGGATCCGTCAGCACGCGAGACGGAACGTCATCGGCGATCTTGCGCCCGAAATCCAGCACGATCATGCGATCCGACAAGTCGGCGATGGCCGCGATCACATGCTCGACACAGGCAACTGCGGCGACTCCCAGCGAAGGCAGCCGTCGGATGACCGCGCGCACGTTCTCCTGCTCCTCACGGCTCATCCCAGCCATCACTTCGTCGAGCAGCACCAGCTCGGGATCCAGTGCCAGCACGCGCGCAAACTCCAGCAACCGCCGGTGGCCTGGCGGCAGCCGCGTGACCGGATCGAGCCACATCGGCGCCAGGCCCACGGTACGCAACACCCAGGCGGCATGTTCCACCGCGCGGCGTCCCTGGCGTCCGTGCCGCGCCGCCAGCACCACGTTTTCCCACACGGTCATCGCGGCCATCACGCGGGGAATCTGAAAGCTCCGCGCCATGCCGAGCTGCGCTCGTCGGAACGTTGGGACACGCGAGACCGACCGGCCCATAAACCGAATTTCCCCCGATGTGGGCGGGATGAATCCGGTAAGGGTATTGAACAGCGTCGTCTTGCCTGCGCCGTTGGCGCCGATGATGCTGATGGTTTCGCCACGGTCGATAACAAACGATACCGAGTCCAGTGCCATCAGGCCGCCGAAGCGCACCGTCAGGTCTTGCACTTCCAGCACCGGCACCATGTTGGCAGCCGTCGTATGCGGCAGTGGCGGCGCCGCGTCCGGAAGTTCCGCTGGTGCCAGAACCACCGGCCGGAGTAACCGACCAAAGCGGTTTGACAGCGAAACCAGACCGCCCGGCAAAGCCAGCACAGTGACGATTACGACCAGGCCGAACAGCGCCAACTCCAGATTCGGAAAATAAACCAGGAACTGCTCGCCAACGAGCATCAGCACCAGCGTGCCGAGGAAAGGGCCCCATACGGTGCCGATGCCGCCGAACAACACGAACACCACGGTTTGCAGGTCGATGGTCGGATCGAACATGCTGGGCGGGTCTATGTAACTGCGATTCCAGGCGACCAACCCTCCGGCCAGTGCGGGAAGCACTGCGCTTGCAACGAAAGCGATGACCTTCACGCGGGTGGTCGGGACGCCGAGGGCGGTGGCGGCTTCCTCGTCCTCACGCAGCCCCATCGCATCCAGCCCGAAGCCCGAGCGCGCGACCCACGCGCTGAGCCCAAACCCCGCCAGCGCGACCAGTGCAGCGAAGATATAAACACCGATCGGCGTCAGCTCCGCCGGCAGCGTCATCCCGTTGCCGCCACCGGCATAGCCCCAGTCGGAGAACACGACACCCAGGATGCGCGCAAGGCCGAACATGCCGAGCGCGAACAGGATCCCGCGCAGCCGCAACATGATCGGACCGATCACGAGCGCAGCGGTCGCGGCCAGCAGACCACCAGCCGCGACCGCGACGTACCAGGGCAGCGGCGTGTGCAGCACCAGCAGGGCGGTCGCATAGCCGCCGATGCCATAGAACGACACCTGACCGAACGACAGATAGCCGGTGAACCCGCTGATCAGGTTCCAGCCATAGGCGAGGGCGGCGGAAGTCAGGATATCGGTTGCGAGCTGCAAGGTATATGCGGAACCCGCAAGCGGAATCACCACGAGTACCGCCGTGACCAGCGCGGCCAGCGATATGCCATGCCGAACGCGCCCACGCGCCCGCCCGGCTCTTTCATACGTGGTCACCTCACGCCGCTCGCCGAAAACGCTGTGGGCGCGCGGCCATGAAGCCGATCAAAAGCACAAACGGCAGGACGTTCTCCGCGTCGCCGCCGAAGTAGAAGCCGACCACCGATTGCGCGATCCCGAGCAGCAGCGCGGCCACCGCAACGCCGACATAGTTGCCCAGCCCACCCAGCGCGATGATGACAAAGGCGAGAATCGTCAGGCTGTCTGCGGACTCCGCTGCCATCGGGATCACCAGCACCAGCAGCACGCCGGCGGCGGATGCAAGGCCAACGCCGAGCGCGAAGGCAACGAGGCGCATCCGCCCGACATCGATCCCGCAGCTCACCGCGCCGGTCGCGCTTTGCGAGGCTGCCAGTAACGCCTTGCCAAGCGGCGTCCGGTTCAGCCCCATATGCAGCAACGCAGCCAACGCCGCCCCGAACAGCCCCGCCACCAGCAGCGCCTTGCTGACGGTGACGCCGCCCACGGTGAAAGTCGATTGCAGATAAGGGACAGAGACGTAGTTCGAGCCGAAGACTTGCAGCGCCAGCTCTACCAGCACGTAATCGAGGCCGAAGGTAACCATCAGACTCAGCAGCTCGGCGCGGCGGCCGTGCTGTACGAGCCGTTCCAGCAGCAACGGCTGCAGCACGGCCCCGACGCCGAAGCCCACCAACAGGACGATCGGCAGCACCAGAAGCGGACTGGCTGCGGTCATCGCGGTGAACCAGGCAGTGAACAGCCCCGCCATCACAATGAAGCTGCCATGGGCGAGGTTCACCACCCCCATGACGCCGAAAATAAGGTTCAGGCTCTGCGCGATCAGCACATAGGTGCCGCCAAGCAGGACTCCATCGACCAGAAGCTGCAGCGCGAGCATGACCTGGCCCGCCGGAGCGTCGCGGTCCCTCCGTCACGTACCTGGATAGGGCACGAGCAGCTTGGCTTCCGCCAGATCAGGCGGAGTGATCAGCTTGATGGCGCCGTTTTGAATCTGCACCATATGCTGAGTGAACCCTGTTGACAGGCCGTCGGCATTCACTTTGAAGACGCCTATAAGCGTCTGCACCTGATTGTGCAGCAGCCACTCGCGCAGCTTCTCCTGGTCAAGCGACTTGGCTGCCGTCACCGCCGCGCCAAGGACAGTCAGCGCGCTGTACCCGGTCGCGGCGTGATAGTCCGGATCTTCGTGAAACATGGCCTTGTAGTCGGCGATGAACGCGGGAGTGCCGGGCGTCTTGTAATTATACCACCAACTTGTGTTGGAGATGATGCCGTTGGCGAGCTTACCCACCGCCTTGCCGAACGCCGCTTCCACCGGCCCGATCGTCTCGGCCAGGAACTGCGGCGCAAAGCCCTGGTCGTGCAACGCCTGGGTCAGGCCGACAGCGTCCGGATAGTAAGTGCAGCCTACGACAACGTCCGGGTGGGCGTTCTTGATCGCCAGCGCAATCGCCCCGAAATCCGGCTGAGGCAGCGAGTAGGTGGTCTGATAGACGACCCGCATACCGAGCTTTGGCGCCTGTTCCAGGCGCGCCTTGTAGCAGGCCAACGAATAAGCCGATTTCAGGCCCAGCACTGCCACGGTCTTGGCACCGTGCTGCTGAGCGATCGGCATCAACTCATCCAGGTACTGCAGCGACGAAGCCGTGCCCTGGAAGTTCCACTTATTCCCGGCGACGTAAATATCGGGCAGCGACGCACCTGGCTCGATGGTGGCAAACCGGTATTTGTTGATCAGCGGCGCAACTGCCTGGGTGATACCGCTCGAATATGGCCCGACGAGCAGATTCACCCGGTCGTCAGTGATCAGACGCGTATAGAGCCGGACTGCCGTCCCTGGATCGCTCTTATCGTCGTACAGCTTCAGCTCGAGCTTGCGCCCCAACCAGCCACCCTGTTTGTTCGCTTCATCGATGGCGAGTCGCATGCCTTTGACCTGGTAACCAGCATCGACGGTCAGCGGTCCGGTTTCCGAGATCGTCGCACCGATCACAATGGGAGCGTCCGCGCCCTTCGCCGGTGGCGCAAACACTGGCGTAAGCACGACGGCAAGCAACGCCAATGCCCTGAGGATAGGTGAATTCATCTCGGCCTCCCTGCGATGCCCGGCCGGGTGCTGGCCGGTCACGTTTGTGGCTGCTATTGAGGACGAGTGTGCAACGAGGTCAAGTCGCCGCTTTTTGACAAAAGCCAAAGCGCGTTGGGCTTATGTAGCGATCAGATCCTCCACCCGGATCGGCAGCCGTCGCACGCGCACACCGGTGGCATGCCAGACCGCATTCGCCAACGCCGCAGCCACTCCCACCATAGGCAACTCGCCGATGCCCTTGGCGCCGAGCGGGTTGGATCGCGTGTCATCACTCGGAACGATGATCGCCTCGATTGCCGGCACGTCGGCGTTCACCGGCATCAGGTATTCCGAGATGTTGCTGTTGACGACGCGCCCCGTCTCCTCATCGACGTGGGTTTCTTCCATCAGCGCCATGCCGACGCCGTACACGATGCCGCCGATAAGCTGGCTGCGCGCCGTCTTCGCGTTCAGCACGTGGCCGCAATCGAAAGCACCAACATACCGCACCACCCTCACCTCGCCAAGCTCGGGATCGACCCGTACTTCGGCGAACTGCGCACCGAACGCGTGCTTCGAGTATTGGCTGTCAGCAGGGGCGGCCGCGGCATGCTCCGTCGCCTCCACCAAATCGATATTACGCCGCGCCATCAGCTCGGCGATCGGCAGGCGTCCGTCCGGACCGACCACCACGCCGTTCTGCAGCCGCAACTCCGAATCCGACGTGCCAGGCCACCGGTCGGCACGCGCCATCTCGAAGAGTTTCGCCCGCACCGATTGCGCCGCGGCCAGCACGGCGGGGCCGACGCTCGCCACGGTCTGCGATCCGCCCGAAACCGGCGCCTTCGGCAGTGTGCTGTCCCCAAGCTGTACCCGCACCCACCCGACCGGCACACCGAGCACCGAAGCGGCGGTCTGCGCCATCACCGTGTAGGTGCCGGTGCCAATGTCCTGAGAGCCGACCGACACCAGCGTCGCACCGCGGTCCGTTACGCGCACCCGCGCATCCGCCGGCGAGCGATTGGTAGGATACGTGCTGGTCGCCATCCCCAGCCCGACCAGATAAGCCCCATCGCGCATCGAGCGTGGTGCCGGCATCCGCCGCGACCACCCGAACGCCTCGGCGCCCATCGCGTAGCAGGCACGCAGCGCCTTGCTGGCAAATGGCTTGCCCTCGTGCGGATCGCTCTCGGCGTAGTTGCGCAGGCGGAACTCGATCGGGTCCATGCCTAGGGCGGCGGACAGCTCGTCCATCGCCGATTCCAGCGCGAAATCGCCGGGCGCCTCGCCGGGGGCGCGCATATAGGTCGGCAGACTAGCATTGGTCGCCACCAGCCGGTGCGTCGCTGCGACGTTGTCACAAGCGTACAGCATTTCCGTCGGCAGCCCGACTGGCTCGCTATATTCGCCGAGCACGGGCATCGACATCTGCGAGAACCCGTCATGCCGCATGGACACCAACCTGCCGTCGGACCCAGCGGCGAAGCGCAGCTTCTGCACCGTCTGCGGCCGGTAGCCGTTGGAGGTGAACATCTGCGCCCGTGTGATCACCAGCTTGACCGGCCGGCCGACCGTCTTGGCCGCCATCGCCGCGAGCACTGCCGGCGGCCAGGTAGCGCCCTTACACCCGAAACCACCCCCTACGAATGGGCAGATCACCCGTACCCTGCTCGGATCGATGCCGAACAGCGCGGCCAGGGACGTTTGCGTCGCCGTAATGCCCTGCGTCGAATGCCAGACAGTCAGCCGCTCCTGACCCGCAGGCCCATCCCAGCGCGCGATGGTTGCGTGCGGTTCCATTGGGTTGTGGTTCTCGATCGGCGTGACATAGGTCACGTCCAGCCGCACCGCGCCGGTAGAGAAGGCTGCATCAGGATCGCCGCGCCGCGAATCGGGCGGGCGCGTGCCGTTACGGAAGTGCTTCGGCACGTAGGCCTGGTCGAGCACCGCCTCCATGCGCGTGACTGGCTCGCCGGCCTGATACCGCACGCGAACCTTAGCCGCGGAGGCGATCGCGCGGTCCAGCGTGTCGGCGACGACCACGCCGACGTGTTGGCCGTTATAAACAACGGTCATATCCTGCAGCAGCGGGGCGTGCACCGTTTGCGGGCTGCCCTTCTGCATCGGCAGGCGGATCGCGTTCTGCGGCGTGATGATCGCCAGCACGCCGGGCATCTTCTGCGCCTCGGCAAGGTCGAAGCCGATGATCTGACCGGCGCCCACGGTACTTTCCACCAGCACCGCATGCACCACGCCGGGCACAGAAAATTCCGCGGCATAGCGGGCCGTGCCCGTTACCTTCTGTCGTCCGTCGATACGGTCGATCGGCTGTCCCAGAATGCTCATCTTGCCGATATCCTTCAGGCAGATACGATGCGCAGCGCGCGAAGCACGGTGTTGTGCAACAGGGGCAGCTTGAAGCCATTCTGACTTGCCGGCCGCGCCCCTTGCCCCGCCTGCATCGCCGCTGTGCGCAAGGTGTCGTCGGACAACGGGCGGCCGCGCAGCGCCGCCTCGACCTCCGGCAGTCGCCAAGGCTTGGTGCCGACACCGCCGGCGGCGACGCCGACATCACCGATCGTGCCGCCGCGCACCTCCATCGCCACCGCGGCTGATACAAGAGCGAATTCGAAGCTTGCGCGGTCCCGCACCTTTACGTAGGCGGATCGCCGTGCCGCCGCGCTGGCCGGCACCATCACCGCGGTGATCAGCTCGCCGACACCCAGGTTGGTTTCGATGTGCGGCGTGTCCTCCGGCATGCGGTGAAAGTCGCGCACCGGTACGGAGCGCGTCTGCCCGTTCGATCCGCGCAACTCGACAGTCGCATCCAACGCGACCAGCGCGACCGCCAGATCGGACGGATGCGAAGCGATGCAATGGTCGCTGCCGCCAAGGATCGCCAACAGCCGGTTCTCACCGCGGATCGCCGGACAGCCAGAACCGGGCAGGCGCTTGTTGCACGCAAAACCGGGGTCTCGGAAATAGCCGCAGCGAGTCCGCTGCAGCAGGTTGCCGCCCATCGTTCCCATATTGCGCACCTGCGGCGAGGCGGATGCCAATAGCGCCTGGCTGATTACCGGCCAGCCTTCACGCACGGCAGGATGCGCGGCGACATCGCTCATCCGCGCCATCGCCTCCAGCCGCAATCCGTTGCTGTCGGCGCGGATCACCGTCAGTGGCAGAGGCTCCAGATCGATCAGATGCGTCGGCGCCTCGACGTTGTCCTTCATCAACTGCATCAGATCGCTGCCCCCGGCGATGTATTTCGCACCAGAGGTTCCGGCACCGGCTACCGCGGCATCGATGCTCGCCGGCTGCGCCCGGGTGAAAGCCTGCATCGCTCAGCCCTCCTGCGCGGTCGCGGTGGCCGCGTCGCGGATTGCATCGACGATGTTGGGATAGGCGCCGCAGCGACAGATATTGCCGCTCATCCACTCACGGATTTCGGCCGCCGAGCTGGTGTGGCCTTCGTCGATCAGCGCGACCGCCGACATGATCTGGCCCGGCGTGCAATAGCCGCACTGGAATCCGTCGTGCGCCAGGAACGCCGCCTGCACCGGGTGCAACTCGCCGTTCACTGCCAACCCCTCGATGGTGGTAACCGCCTTCCCCTGGCAGCGCACTGCCAGTGTCAGGCAGGACACCACGCGTCGGCCGTCCAGATGCACAGTGCAGGCGCCACAGGACCCGTGATCGCAGCCTTTCTTCGTGCCGCTGAGCCCAAGCTGCTCGCGCAGCGCGTCGAGCAGCGAGGTCCGCGGTTCCGCGGTCAATTCCAGTTGTTCGCCGTTGACCAGCAGCACCATCTTCTGATGCGGGCCGAGGTCCGACCGGGCGTTCAAAGGTTCAACAGCCGTCGGTACGCCTTGGTCGGCGTGCCCGGCGAGCGGCAACAGTGCGAGCCCACCGGCGGTTCCGCCCAGCAGGCCGCGTCTTGTCATCGACGACGGCGCCATCCGGTTCTCCTCCGAAATTCACTCGGAATTAGGGGAGGCACAAACCATACGCAGCGTCGGATCACGCGGCGTTGATTTGAAAAAGACACACTTCTCCCGCTCGGCGGGAGGGGTCGGTTCGCGAAGTGAACCGGATGAGAGTCCCGCGAGTTAAGCGACGGCATCGCGGCGGGTCGAGCAGCGTTATCTGCGTTCGATGCGCCCGTCGCTTGTACGAATTCTGATCGGCCGGCCGGTCGCCAACCGCGAGGCCGAAGGCCTGAAACTCGGCATCCTGGCAGGGGTGCCGGCAATGGGGCTGGATGCGTTCAGCTCCGCCTCCTATGGACCGGAAGCTACGCTCGCCATCCTGGCGGCGGCCGGTGCCGCGGGCGTCGGCCGGATCGTGCCGATCACGTGTGCGATCGTCGCCCTGCTGGTGATCTTGTTCCTTTCCTACTGGCAGACCATCGCTGCCTACCCGAACAACGGCGGCTCCTACATCGTCGCCAAGGACAACCTCGGCACCGGCGCCGGCCTGCTGGCCGCGGCGGCACTGATGATCGACTACACGCTCAACGTTTCGGTCGGCATCTCGGCAGGCGTAGGCGCGCTGACCTCAGCCGTCCCGGCCCTCCATGCCGGCACGCTATGGCTCTGCCTAGGCGTGCTGGCCACGCTGACATTGATGAACCTGCGCGGCACGAGGGAGGCGGGCCTTGCCTGGGGTGTGCCGACCTATTTGTTCGTCGCCACGCTTGGCTTGATCTTGGTCTGGGGCACTTGGAAGGGTCTGACCGCTGGCGGGCATCCGCACCCGGTCGTGCGCCCACCCAGGCCCAGTCACGCCACCGAGGCGCTCTCGCTCTGGCTGCTGCTGCGGGCCTTCGCCAGCGGCTGCACCGCCATGACCGGAGTAGAGGCGGTCAGCAACGGCGTCAGCTCCTTTCGCGAGAAGCGGGTCTGGCACGCCCGCGCCACGCTGGCGGTCATCGTCGGCACACTGGCGCTGCTGCTGCTGGGCGTCGCTCATCTCGCCCGTGGCTACAGCGTCATGGCGATGGACCAGACCCGGCCGGGCTATCAAACCGTACTGTCGCAGCTTGTCGGCGCCGTCTATGGGCGCGGCTGGTTCTATTACCTGACGATCGGCAGCATCCTGGCTGTGCTCTGCCTCTCTGCCAACACCAGCTTCGTGGGCTTCCCCCGGCTATGCCACCTGGTGGCACAGGATGGGTTTCTGCCCCGTCCTTTCGCTGTACCGGGACGACGGCTGGTCTATTCCGTCGGCGTGGTATTCCTCGCCGGCGGTGCCGGGGCCCTGCTGGTTGCCTTCGGCGGCATCACCGACCGCCTGATCCCGCTTTTCGCGGTCGGCGCCTTCTTGTCCTTCACCCTCTCGCAGGCGGGGATGGCGGCGCACTGGCGCAACGCTCTGCGCAAGGGCCGCCGCCGTGGTGCCAGTTCCGCCTACGCGGTGCGCGCCAAACTGACGATCAATGGATTGGGTGCGCTCGCCACCGGTATGGCGCTGGCGATCATCCTGGCCGGCAAATTCCTCTCCGGCGCCTGGCTGACATTGATCGTCATCCCGGTCGTGGTGCTGCTGTTGCACAAGATCCGGCGCTATTATGACGATTTCGACCAGCTTGTCCTGCGCGGCAGCCGACGCACGATCGACCCCGGGAACCGCACCCCCCCGACGGTGCTGGTGCCGATCGAGCGCTGGGATTCGGTGGCTCGCAAGGCGGTTGAATTTGCCCTGCGTCTCTCGCCCGACGTGACCGCGTTGCACATCACCGATCTGGAAGGCCCGGACGCCAAGGACGAGCAGCAACGGCTGCGCGAGGAGTGGCAGAGACTGGTGACCCGTCCGGCAGCCGCCGCCCGGTTGCGTTCGCCGACATTGAAGCTGGTGCACTCCGAGTTCCGCAGCGTGCTCGCTCCCGTGCTGCGCGCAATCGAGGAGACCGAGCGGCGCTGCCCCGGCGGTCTGATCACTGTGGTGCTGCCGGAGTTGGTCGAGGCAAGCTGGTGGCAGTACGTGATGCACACCCATCGCGATCGGCGGCTGCGCGCCAAGTTGCTGCGGCAGGGTGGCCCGCGCGTGGCCGTGGCCATCGTGCCATGGCAGGTACGACCGTCCAATCCGGACGAGGCAATCGAAGAGGAAGAGCCGGCGAACGAAGTGCCGGGTGGGCCGTAGGGCGGACGAAGTCCGCCGTTTGGCGTGCGCGGACTGCGTTCGCCCCGCGGGGGCTGCCCAGCATTGCCCGCAAAATCAACAACACAGGCCGCAGAGCACGCACGGGGGCCGGCCACTGCTAGCCCCGCTGTCTCGATTCGGCGCTGGCCAGGCTAGCGCGTGGGATCACAGCGAGAACCCCATCACCTTGCCTGGACGACGGTTTTTTCATCACGAAGGTTGGTTTTGGGCATTCGATTGGGTCCCTTCAGCGGATCACACGGCCAGCCTGTAGGGACGTAACCGCAATGCGGCATCGCAGGAAGAGATTTAGACCGCAGATGCACCCAGATGAAGCACGGTTTCCAATCGATACTCGAGGTCCCCGACAGCGAAAGCGCCCAAAGTCTCCTTCGCGCCCTTCGTGAATCTTCGTGCCTTCGTGTCGAATAGCCCTCGACGCATCTCCTGCTTGGCCTATATGGCCGCGAACGAACCTGGCACCAAAGACGGCACGAGAGCCCCCCCGAAATAGAAGCACCGTGTCACCGGTGATCGACGCATGGCGACGACGCAGCGGCGTCCTTCTCAGCCAACAATGCGACCGCCACCGCCGGCGCACAGAACCCCGCCCACTCGCCGGTACCCGCACCGGCTGAAACCAATTCAGCAAAGTCCAGACACGGCCGACCGAGCCGAGCCGCCAGCCGCGCCACCACGTGCCGCCCCACGCCGGCAGCGATCACCGGCGCAGCCCCCCGCACCACCAAGCGCGACAGCACAACATGCGCACCATCGAAGATCTGCCGAAGCTGCGCCTCCGCAAACCAGGCGGCAAGTTCGCGCCACGCTGCCTGATCCGCCGACGCAGCGTCGCGGCCCACCATGCGCGCGAGCCGGCCGATCGACGCAGCCACGGTCTTCTCGCGATGATCCGCCGTCGGTAACTGGTCGGCGTCATCAGGCAGCTCGCCAAGAATGCGATACACATCGGCGGTGTTGGCGAAATACTCACAGGCCAGCGTCGTCCACGCGCCGGCCATCGGAGCGCGCGGCGTCAGCGCCATGACAAAGCTTCGGGTCAGCCCGGTATAGACCAGCTCACCGCAAGCCAGTCGCTCCGCGTCGGTGTAACCGCTGGCGCACACGCGGCCGCCACTAAGCGGCACGATGTCCGTGGTAGTCGAGCCCATATCCACGAACAGCGCATTCCCCACGAACCGAGCGGCGAGCGATGCGCTCGCATGCCAATTGGCCGAAGCGATGTCATCCACATGCGCCGAGGCAGCCTCGACGGGCAGAAAGCCGGCGCGACCGCCGTAGATGCGCACGATTGCCGGGTGCAGATGCCGCGCGAGCATGGACGCAAGCGTTGCCACCCCTTCCGCCCGGTCGGGGAAGATGTCGGCAAGCTCCGCTGTCATGGTGGCAGCATGGCGCTCCGCCACGCCCAGCCGCGCCGTCACGACATCGAGCGCATCCGTCAGGCGGTCGAGCCCGAGCCAGAGCGGGCAAGGCGACTGCACCACATCGACGATCCTGTCGCCCTCCGCGCGCGCTGCCTTCAGATGCGCGCCGCCCACGTCCCATCCGATGATGCTCTGCATGTCGGCTTCCTTGACCTTGCGGACCGTCACGGACAACTATCGCGCATGGAGGTCGTTCCCGTCATCGATCTCAAGGGTGGCGAGGTTGTGCACGCGCGCGGCGGACGCCGCGACGAATACCGCCCGATCGAAACCCCCCTGAGCTCAACAAGCAAACCGTCCGACGTAGTGGCGGGGCTGTTGCGGCTGTTTCCGTTCCGCCGGATTTATGTCGCCGATCTCGATGCGATCGAGCGCGTCGGCGATCACGCTTCGGTGCTGGCGGGATTGGCCAAGGCGTGGCCAGAGTTGGAGTTCTGGGTCGACAACGGTGTCGCCGAAGTAAACCACGCCGCCGGATGGCTGGCCGAAACCGTGGCCTGTCTGGTGATCGGCAGCGAGTCACAGAACTCTCCCGATCTGGTGCAGTCATTATGTATGAACCCGCGCGTGGTGCTGTCGCTCGATTTCCGTGGCGACGTCTTCCAGGGCCCGCCGGCGATTCTGGCCGACGCCGCTCTCTGGCCATCGCGAGTCATCGTCATGACTTTGGCGCAGGTGGGCTCCGGCGCCGGCCCCGATCTGTCGCGCGTCGAACAGATTGCCCGGCAAGGCGCCGGGCGGCAGGTCTACGCGGCCGGCGGCGTCCGTGACGCACAGGACCTGCGGCTGGCGACACGCGCCGGCGCCGCCGGTGCGCTGGTCGCCACCGCGCTCCACGGCGGCAAGCTCGGTGCCGAGGAACTGAAAGCGCTCGCCCGAGCCTGAGCCCTGTGTCTCCTTGCAATCGCCGGGACGCTCCATTAGCACTGGTCTCCATAACGATAGAGAATACAGGGAGGCACCGGGCACCAACATGGCCGCGGTGGCCGCGAGCACTGGCCCGTCCGAGTCGCCTCAGCTCAGTGTTGACGGCGTCAGTCTCCGTTTCGGCGGCGTCACCGCTCTCGAGAACGTCTCGCTTACCGTGCACTGTGGAGAACTGCGTTCCATCATCGGCCCCAACGGCGCCGGCAAGACATCGTTGCTCAATGTCATAAGCGGCTTCTATGCTCCCAACCGCGGCACGATCCGGCTCGAAGCGACCGAGATCACCCGGCTCCGGCCCTCGCGCATCGCCGCACTCGGCGTCGCCCGCACCTTTCAGAACATCGCGCTGTTCCGCGGCCTGACGGTGCTCGACAACATCCTGCTGGGGCGGCACGTGCACATGCGGTCGGGCGTGTTTGGCTCGATCCTCTACTGGGGGTTGGCGCAGAAGGAAGAGATCGCGCATCGCGCGAGGGTGGAAGAGCTGATCGAGCGCCTGCGCCTCGGTGACGTGCGCAGGCAGCCGACGGCATCACTGCCCTATGGGCTGCGCAAGCGGGTCGAAATCGCTCGTGCGCTCGCGC
>Ga0335074_10010546_pt1 | contig 12929 bp, 13 predicted proteins | sample Lox_Sample_23_FD_206715 | JGI IMG/M metagenome (GOLD analysis project Ga0335074, IMG submission 206715) | Soil microbial communities from Loxahatchee National Wildlife Refuge, Florida, United States - Lox_Sample_2.3 | ecosystem: Environmental > Terrestrial > Soil > Wetlands | place: USA...
CCCGTACTGCGCCCGATCCGGGCCATAGGGATAGCGGGCAGCCCGCATCGAAGTCAACCCCCTTAAGTCACCCGCTCAAGGGTGATGTTCGAGGCCAACGATAGCGATGAGACTGAGGTCGTGACCGAGCTCCGCGTTCGGGCCCGGGCCCTCGCGGGCGCGGCCAGGGGCCTCATGATCTGGTTCACCGCCATCAGCGCGGTGATCGTGCTCGGGGCCGTGGCGGGTACGACCTGGAACCAGCACAAACGCCGTCCCAGGGGCACCACGGTTACGCGCTGACGGGACCGGTTTCTGGCGCGCCTTCCGCGGTCCACTGAGCGCCGGTCTCTTCGCGGAACGCGGCGACGGCGGCTTCGACCGTCGGGTAGAAGTGGCGCGGGTCAATCGTGCGGGTCAGCCCGTAGCGCTCGATCTTGCGTCGCACCGGGTCCTTGAGCTCGGCGAACACCAAGCTGATGCCCCGGTCGTTCAGCTCCTCGTCGAGATCCTCGAGCACGTCGGACGCGGTGGTGTCCACGTCGGTGACCGGCTCAGCCGCGACCAGGATCCACCGGGGCGGCGGGTCGGCCTTGGCCATCCGCCTGACCTCGTCGCGGAAGTTCTTGGCGTTGGCGAAGAACAGCGGCGCGTCGAACCGGTAGATCACCAGGCCGGGCAGGTGACCGGCGTTCGGGTAGGACCGCAGGTCGTGGTACCCCTCGATTCCGTCCACGCGCCCGAGTTCGGTGTCGTAAGGCCACCACGCCCGCCGGAACACGTTGAAGATCGACAGCGCGACCGCGATCGCGATCCCGGCGAGCACGCCGAGCAGGGCGACCCCGAGGAAGGCGGTGATCGAGAGGGCGAACTCCGCCTTTCGCTGCCGCCACAGCCGCACGGTTCCCGGAATGTCGGCGAGGGACAGCGACGCCGTGATGACAACGGCCGCTAGCGCGGGCTGGGGAAGGTTACGGAACAACCCAGGGAGGAGCACGATCATCAAGATGATGAGGGCGGCCCCGGTCACGCCGGTGAACTGGGTCTTCGCACCCGACCGCTCCGCCACCGCCGTCCGCGAGCCGCTCGTGCTCACGGGGAACCCTTGAAAGAGGCCGGCCCCCAGGTTCGCCACGCCGATCCCGATCATCTCCCGGTTGCCGTTGATCTCCTGCCCCGTGCGGGCGGCGAACGCGCTCGCGGTGGAGATCGTGTCCGCGAGAGAGACGACGGCTATCCCGAGGGCTCCGGCGAACAGCGGCGCGAGGTCGGCCACATGGACGCGCGGGATCGTGAGCGGCGGAAACCCCTTGGGCAGCACTCCGACCAGGCTCACGCCGTGGCCGGCCAGGCCGAACACCGAGGTCGCCGCGATCGAGAGCACCACCATGACCAGCACCGCCGGGACCTTCGGCAGCCAGTGCTGCAGCACGAGGATCACGATGATCCCGGCGACTCCCACCGCGGCCGCGGCACCGATCGCTTCGCCTTTCGCGAGCCCCTCGACGAACCCGGTGAACTCCGCGATCAAGCCGTCGCCGCTGACCTTGAAGCCGAACAGCTTCGGCAGCTGACCGATGAGAATCGTCAGCGCCAGGCCGTTCATGTAGCCGATCATGGTGGGCTTGGAGATCAGGTCGGCGATGAAGCCAAGCTTCGCCACGGCCGCCAGGATCATGATCGCCGCGACCATGATGGCGAGCACGGACGCCAGCGCGATGGCTCGCTTCTCGTCGCCGTTCGCCGCGACCAGCGGCAGGATCGTCGCGGCGATCATTGGCCCGAGCGAGGAATCCGGGCCCAGCACCAGGATGCGCGACGGGCCGAACACGGCGTATCCGAGCAGGCACATGATCGAGGTGTACAGGCCCGTGATTGGCGGCAGGCCCGCCAGTTCCGCGTAGGCCATGCCCTGCGGGACGAGCAGGGTCGTGAGCACCACCCCCGCCATGATGTCCCTCGCAAGCCATTCACGGCGATAGGAGGAAAGGCTCAGCCCGCCCGCCAGTCCGACCATCCCTCAAGCATGCTCGCGCCACGGGTTCCCGCGCATCCCCCCCGAAGGGGTGATCCGGGTGATCCCGGCCTGCTGGTACACGGCCTGTCGCGCGGCCAGTTACCCGGGCGGTGGTGCCACGAGGCTCACGTCGATCACATCCAGCCCCAGACCGGTGATCCGCCCCATGAGCCCGGTGAGTGCGCCCTGATCTGGCAGCTCCGCCCGGAGAGTCGTGCTGTCGGGACCTACGGTGACCTCACAGTCGTCGAACTCCGCGCGCAACGTCGCGCCCGCCTGGCCCAGGAAGGTGATCTCATACGTTCGTGCGTCCACCGGGCTATCCCCCCGGTCTTCTCGTTCATACATGCTCGGGTTCGTGAGACCCCAGCCTCCCGCGCTGCCCGGTCCCAGGCATCGCCCCATCGCGGGTGAGCTGTCATTTCTGTTTCGCCAGATACCTCCTGCCGAGGGATGCTTTCGCTGTACGCCGCCGCGACCATGGCCGACAGGAGGCACACCACTAGCGCAGCCGCGCCTGGACGGCGGAAAGCATGACAGAAGGCATCACTGCTGGGCGAGGGGCTCGGTTCGCGCTGGCCAAATTCCGCCCGCCGACGCTGCCCGCCACGCTGGTCGCGCGGCCGGCGCTGCACGGGCTGCTCTCATCGGGCGCCGGGCAGCGGCTGACCGTCGTGATCGGGTCGGCCGGCGCGGGCAAGAGCGTGCTGCTGGCGGACTGGGCGGCGGCGCGGCCACCGGGCACGACGTCCTGGCTGTCCTGCGACCACGCCGACGCCGACCCCGTCCGGTTCTGGTCGGGTTTTATCGAGGCTCCCCGGATCAACGAACCAGGGTTCGGCGCCGATGCCGCCGACCTGCTCGCGATGGACGGGAGCATGTCGGCCGACGTCACGGCGTCGATTGCCAACGATGCCGCGAAGCTGCCCGCCGGATCGGCGGTCATCGTAGACGACTTCCACTTCGCGTCGGCACGGGACATGACCGATCTCGTCGAGCGGTGGCCGGCCACGACCGTCCAGCTGGTCTTGTCTAGCCGTTCGGACCCTCCGCTGCGGCAGCACAGGCTGCGCATGTCCGGTGACCTGTGCGAGATCCGCGACCGCGACCTGTATTTCTCCCTCGCCGAGAGCCGTGACCTGCTGGCGAAGCTCGGCGCGCGGCTCTCGGACAGCGACCTGGCCGTGCTTCACGAGCGCAGCGAGGGGTGGGCCGCGGCACTGCAGATGGCGGCACTGTCGCTGCGCGGCACCGAGGATCCGGCGCACGTTGCCAGGGCACTGGATGTCGGTGATCGGCCGCTCGCCGAATACTTCGTCTCCGAGGTGCTCGACCAGCAGCCCCCCGAGGTGGCCCGGTTCATGCTCGACACGTCCGTCCTCGGGGTCCTGACCGCCGACGCATGCGCCGCGGTCACCGGCAGGCAGGACGCCGCCGCGACGTTGCGCGGCCTCGACGCTGCTCACCTGTTCCTCGTCGCATTCGATGACGACCGGACTAGCTTCCGGTACCACCATCTGGTCCGCCAGGTGCTGCGCGCCGAGCTGAAAGCCAGGGATTCCGCACGGGAACAGGCACTTCAGCTGCGGGCCGCCGAATGGTTTGACTCGAGAGGCGAGAAGCGGCGCGCGGCACATCACTTTCTCACGGCGCAGCAGCCCGACCGGGCGCTGGCCGTGCTGCAGGACGGGGTCGTGCCCGACTATCTGCGCCAGCCGGTACCGCCGACTCCGCCGGATCTGAGCGCGATCGACCCCGCACTGCTGATAGACGCCCCGGAACGCCTGCTGGCCCTGGCGGCCGATCTCGTGCTCGGGGGTGATACGGCCCGTAGCGGCCAGTACCTTGACCTGCTTGAGCGCGCTCAGAAGATCCCCGCCAGTTCCGGGCTCACGAGGAGGTTCGCGGTTATCCGGTCCTACCACTACGGGGTGACCGGCCAGCTGGACAAGGCCGTACAGGCCGCCGAGAGCGCGCGGGCCATCCAGGACACGCCGCTCACCGACGGATGGAACGCCGCCATCCCGGCGATCCTCGTCCGCGTATACAACTGCCTGGAAGATTTCCCGGCGGCCGAACGTGAGGCAGCCGCGGCTCTCGCGGCTCCTGACGTTACCGACCCGGTCAAGCTGGTCATGGTGCCTGGCGCACTGGCGCTGGCATGGTTCGAGTCCGGCCGCCTGGATAGGGCCGCCGAGGCGGCCGAGGCCGCGCGTGCCGAGGCGCGGCGGCTGGGATTCGGCCAGCATTTCTTCGCTGTGGACCACCTGCGCGTGCTGAGCGGCCTGGCACTGGAACGCCGCGACCTGGACAGCGCCGAATATCTCGCCGAGCGAGCGCTCTCGATAACCGAGCAGCGGCGGCCGGTCTTCGAGTTCCTGGCGCTGCTCGACCGCGCCAGGATCTGGGCCGCCCGCGGGATGACCCGCGATGCGCTAGCGACGGTGGCGGGGGCCCGCGAGATCCTGGCCGGGACCGGGACGGCGCTGCTGTCGAGGGCCGATGAACTGGAAGCGCGGATTCGGCTGTCCCTCGGCGACCTGCGATCCCCGGCCGAACTGGCAGGCGGACTTCCCGCCGCCCGCGGCGGCCTGCTACGGGCCAGCATCGCGCTCGCCGCCGGCGACCACCGCGCCGCCGGGGAACTTCTGCGGTCAGCGCCCCTGGATGAAGCGACCCCACGACAGGCAATGGTGCGCGAGATACTGCTGGCCGCCACGGCGATCGAGCGCGGCGATCCAGCGGCCGCAAGCATTCTCGGCGGTGTCGTGCACGCGGCCCGCCAGCGGGGGTTCCTCAACACCGTCGTCTCTACCGCTCCACAGGTCACCAGCTATCTCATCGAGCATGCGCCTGAGCTGCGTTCTGATCCGTTCCTCGAGCGGCTGATCGAGGCGGCTGTGGAAGAGCGCGCCGCCCAGCCCGTCACCTCCCAGCACGGCCGTCCGCTAGCCGAACCCCTGACCGCCGCCGAGCAGCGCATCCTGGAACTCCTGCCGACAAACACCTACCTGCAAATGGCGGCCACCCTTTACGTCTCACGCAACACGGTCAAGACCCATCTCCGCGCGATCTACCAGAAACTCGGGGTGGCCTCACGCTCTGAGGCCATCCAGCGGGCGATAGACCTGCGCCTGCTGTGAGTAGCCGGATCACCCCGGCCAGGGTGACGACAGCCCGCCAGGCTCATGGCTCGCTTGAGGGTACAGAGACCGGCCGCGCGCCCCGAATGCCCGTCCCGCCTGAACCATGAAAGAGGAGACAGATGTCTGGCTATCCGCTGCTCAACGCATTCTGGACCATGTTCCTGTTCTTCGGCTGGCTGCTGTGGATTTTCCTGGTGGTCTGGGTCCTGATGGACATCTTCCGCAGCCGCGACATCAGCGGCTGGGGCAAGGCCGGCTGGACCATCCTGGTGATCTTCCTGCCGCTGATCGGCATCCTGGCCTACGAGGTCGTGCACGGCGACCACTTCTTCGGCAGGAGCGATGCGTACGGGAACGATGTGTATCAGACCGAAGTGCAACCCCAGGGCCGGCACCGCGGCGGCGGCGGCGCCTCCGACCTCGCGCAGCTCTCCGACCTGCACGACCGCGGCGTGATCAGTGACGCGGAGTTCGAGCGGGGAAAGGAGAAGATCCTGCAGTAACGGCCGCCGCCGCGCTGCTCAGCGTGTCAGCGCCCTGGCGACCTGCGCGATGCCCTGACCCCAGGCGGTGATCTGCCCGGCGGGAAGGTACGACGCACCGGAGGATGTGTGGTCGGCCATGGGGGCGGCGACGAACCGTTCCCGGCCGGCCGGATCGATGAAGTAGACGGCGGAGGTGTGCACGATGTCGGCGTTCGGGTTGGGCGCCTGCACCGTGATCTCGTAGCCGTTCCATACCTCGCGCAGGTCCGGGACCGGCCCGGTAAAGAAGTGCCAGTCCGGGATCGTGATGAGCCGCTGCTCGCGGGAGTAGGCCATCATGTCGGAGACCGCGGCGTGGTACTGGTTCACGTTGACGGCGGCGAACACGACCTTGCCGGCCAGCGAGCCGAGGTCGTGGTAGGCGTCGACGTACTCTTGCGAGACGATCGGGCAGATGTCGGTGCAGTGCGGGTCCATGAACTCCAGCACCACGACCTTGCCGCGCAGCGACGACAGGGCCAGGGTGCGCCCGGTCTGGTCGGTGAGCGTGAATCCGGGCGCGCCGCGCACCGGGATCGGGGACAGGCCCATCAGGTTGATCTGCGCGTCGCTGACGCTGGCGGGGATTCCGGACGGGCGGGCTGGCTGCGCCCCGCCGCGGGCGCGCAGGACGGCGAAGACCGTCACGACCGCCGCCCCGGCCAGGATCACCGCGGCCAGGCTGGCCAGGAATCTCAGCCGGCCCCGCCGCACTCTGCCAGCTGACGGGGCGCCTGCCGATGCGGCACTTTCCGGCGCGGCGCTTTCCGATACGGGGGCCGGCCCGGCCGCGTCAGCTTTCTCAGCCGGGTCCGCCTCACGCATACCCGGCAGCATAGGCCGCTACGGGCTTGCGGGCCGCCGCGGCCGGGATGACAAGTTTGTCATTTTCGCCGCCGCTGACGGCTATTCGAAGCGGATCGTCGAGGGTGCCGTCATCCTGCGGAGCAGCGGAAGCGTCAGCGTGATGACCCCGAAGGCGCCCGCGAGCCCGATGCCCATGATCGTGTAGTAGTCCTCGGCGAGCACGCCCAGCAGCAGCGCGACGCTGACGGCGACCGCGGCCGCGGTGATCAGCAGCCGGAGAAGGCCCTCCCGGCCGCTGCGCAGGGCAAGTTGCAGGCTTAGGCGGATCACACCCTGGAATCTACGCTGAGTGTATACACTGAGCAAGTAAGGACTAAGCCTGACAGGGCTTCGCGAGCGGCCTTAGAAACCGCGCGTTCGTTCGGAAAATTCAAAATCCCTTATCCCGAACGAACGGTGCTGTCTCTGACCGCCGTATGGCCCTCGCGTCAGGGTCACATGCCCGCCGCTGCTCCGATTACCGCGAGGCAGGCCGGCGTGGCGACGACCCCGGCGATGATCAGCCATGCGACTCGGTTGCCGAAGTTGAGCGTCCACCCGGCGCCGAAGCGGGCGGCGACCATGATGGCGGGATCGTCGCGGTTGACGTAGAACAGGCCGGCTTTCCACAATCGGTCGTCGTCCCGGTCGGTCCCGGTTGCCAGCGCCAGGCCGCGCACGTTGCCGTTCAGCCGCGACCCGCCCTGGCCCGAACGCGCGGCGACGGTCGCCAGCAGCACCAGGCCGGCCGCGACCGGCAGTATCGGCAGGGCCTGGACGGCGCCGGAAGGCCGGTAGACCTGCCAGATGCCCAGGGCGATCAGCAGCAGGGTGGTGTCGACCAGCGCGGCCATGGTCAGCAGGGCCCGGGCGAAGGCGGCGAGGAAGCGGCGGTAGCGCAGCGTCGACGCCGCGGGATCGGCCGCCTCGATGTCGGGCCGGGAGCGGTAGATGATCAGCATGATCCCGGTCCACTGGGCTGTGACGTACAGCTGGAAGGCCACCAGCAAGGCGCTGACGGCAGACTTGGACACCCGGTGACCGGAGGTGGTGACGATGTGGGCAGGCAGGCCGGGGTAGCGCAGCGCGCCGACGGCGATGGTCGCCGCGATGACGGCCAGGGCGGGTACCAGCCAGCGCAGCGGAAAGCGGGGCGGATCGGTGCGCCAGCTGGTGTCGGTCACGACCGTCTGCCGCAGGCCCGCGAACCACTCGTCTTTGTTCTTGACCGCGGCGATCTTCCGCTGCGCGATCCGGAAGCAGCAGAAGCCCGCGGCCATTTCCGGCACCAGGATGATCCTGGTCAGCCACCATGACCCGTGGCCCACAATCGCCACCGCGACGGCGGTACAGCAGAGGCCGATGGCCGCAGTCCGCCAGTAGTAGGCGCGCCGTTCCCGCTTGATGACCGGCGCGCCCGCCCGTGCACGGGGAACGCGGACCCCGAACGGCAGGGTCGGCCGGCTCACTGCGGGCGCCGAGCATATCGCCATCCCGACGATCAGGACGGGGAGAATCCCGGCCAGGCTCGCGGCCCTCATGGCGGGCTCCCGCTTCCGTTCCCCGCCGCTGCCGCGGCGGGGAAGGCGAAATCCGCCACGGCATCCTGGCATTCGCCGGCGATATCGGTGGCCGGCATCCCCTGGGCGGCGGCCTCGGCGAGCAGCGTCCGCAGCCGGCCCGTCCAGTCCTCGGCCCAGCCTGGATCCGGCGGTCCGCTGCTAGCGTCGCGGCGCACCACCGCGCCGGACTTCCGGCCGAGCCGCAGCAGGCCCTCCTGCCGCAGCAGGTCGTAGGCCTTGTTCACGGTGTGGAAGTTGACTCCCAGATCGACCGCCAGCTGCCGGGTGGACGGCAGCGCGGAGCCGGCCGGCTGCCGACCGCCCGCGATCGCCTCCACGATCCGGTCCCTGATCTGCTGGTAGATAGGCACGGGGCCATCTGGTTCGATGCTGAGCAGCACCACGCCTCCCGGGATCTCAGTGACCGCCGCCGCGCTCATCGCTGGCTTTCCTAGCCGCAGGCAGCGCCTCGCCCGATGGCATTTGTGCCATTAGTTGTAGAACAATTACCCAACGCTGTCAAACGCTCGCCGACGGCAGGGTGGCCTGTTGACATCTAATCCATCTGTTCTATAAGTTATATAACAGATGCGAGTCGACCGCTGCCGCGCCGCAGTTCGCGACGGGCGGGGAGGTGTCAATGATGACCAGCGCTGGGTCAGCCAGGAAAGCAATCGTGTTCGGGGGCGTGGTTGCCCTGGCGATGGCGCTAGCGGCGTGTTCGTCGGCGCAGTCGTCCGGGTCCGCTGCGGCGGAGGGTACTGCCGCTGGGGGCACTGCCGCGGGGGGCAGCCGGCCGGTTATCTCCGTGCCCGGCATGTCGTGCGCGTGGCCGACGGAGCTAAGCGCGCAGACGGACAACGTAGCGTTCCCTGATGCGGCAGAGGAAATATTCGGCCAACCGATCGTGGCGTCCGCGGGCACCCGGATCGTGCTAGCGGGCCGCTTCCCTGACGCCCGCTACGTCTCGGTCCAGGTTTACACGCCTGACGGTGTCGGCGCGTCGCTGACCGATTACCGGATCGCCCCGCAGCCCGGCAACCTGAATCCCTGGCAGCGCCAGGGCCCGCCCGGCGGCCGGTTCACGGTGACCCTGCGCTCGGATTCCGCACCGGGCCAGCCCAACACGCTGCCGCTGCCTGTCGGCACCACAAGCCGGCACACGGGTTATCTCGTCTACCGGGTCTACCTGCCGGCCGGGGGTGCTTCGGCTGTGCCGGTTCCGGTGCTGACGATAGACCAGGGAGGCGTGTCACGCGTGCTACCCGCCTGCCCTAGCCGCAACGCCGCCGTGACCTTCCCGGCGGTAAGCGGCTCAGGATCGAGTACAGCACCGCCGCCCGAGCTGGAGTTCTTCAAGCCCGCGCAGAGCACGTTCAACAACGGGGGGCTCGCCAACGTCGACACCTCCTACCTCCTGGCCTACCTGGCCCGCCCGCCGGCGGCCGACGTCGTCGTCGTCACCGCGAAAGCGCCGACGTTCGCGCCCGGCAGCCATCCGTCGCCCTGGCCGGCCCGGGGGGAGGGCGTCCGCTACTGGTCGATGTGCGTCGGGGTGCTCATCCGCTCTGTTCCGCTCGTCGCCAACGAGTTGCCGGGGGGAGGGACCGACTACGGGTGCCGTGCCGACGAGGCGACCAGGCTGAACGCGGCCGGGGATTACACCTACGTGATCGGCAGCGAGTCGCAGCGGGCCGCCATCAGCCGCGTCCCCGGCGTCACCTTCCTGCCCTTCTCCACCACCTACCCGGCTGGCCCGTACCTCCTGGGCCTGCGGAACGTGCTGGTCAGCACCTCATTCGCGCACTCGCCCCAGAACGTCACGCAGGCCGAAGACCCGGCGGCCGCCGCGGCCGTCATGGGACCGTACTATCCGCGCGCGGCGGTCTGCCCGCTGTCGACCCTCACGGCCCGCGGCCCGCAGGCATGCCAGGGAAACAACTCGTAAGGAAGGTGAAGAGAACGGTGCCAGCAACGCTCAGAGTGACTCACGTAACTTCCGGCGTGGAGCTCAGGCGCGGCGAGTTCAAGATCGCGGTCGACGGCAAGAGCGTCGGCCCGGTTAAGCACGGTGAGACGGTCGAAACGCTGATCGAGCCTGGACGTCACACCCTGCGGATACGGAAAGGCCGGTACTCGAGCCGAGACTGCTCCTTCGATGCGGCCGACGGTGAAATCGTCAGCTTCCGCTGTAGCGGGGCCATCTTCTGGCCGACATACGTCGCGTCCCTGGTCAAGCCGGATCTAGGGATCTTGCTCAAGCGGGATAAGGCAGGCTGAAGTGAGCGGTGACTCCGCGGTGTATCAAGGCCTGGACGGAACAGGAGCGGCCCGAACCGGACAGGCTGCCCGGAGGCTGCCGCCGGCACCGGCGGTGTCCGCGGCCATCGAGGTCAGCCGCCTGACCAAAGTTTTCGGCGGCCGCACCGCCGTGTCCGACGTGTCGTTCAGTGTGTCGGGCGGCGAGGTGTTCGGGTTCCTGGGGCCGAACGGGGCGGGCAAGACGACGACGGTGCGGATCCTGGCCACGCTGATCTCGCCGACATCCGGCTCGGCTTTGGTGGCGGGCATCCCGGTGGGGCCAGATGGCGCGGTGGAGATCCGGCAGCGGATCGCGGTCATGCCGGAGTCTCCGGGACTTTACCAGCGGCTGACCGTGACCGAGAACCTGGAGTACTTCGCGCGCCTGTACGGCCTGCCGCGACGGTCGGCGCGGATAGCCGAGGCGCTGGCTGCGGTAGGCCTGGCCGACCGGGCGCACGACCTGGCCGGCAGCCTGTCCAAGGGCCTGCGACAGCGGGCGGCGCTGGCCAGGGCGCTGCTGAACGACCCGGCGATCATGTTCTTTGACGAGCCGACCTCGGGGCTCGACCCGGTGGCGGCGCACGAGGTGCACGGCCTGATCGCTGAGTTGCGCCACCGCGGGGTCACGGTTTTCCTTACCACCCACCGGCTGGAGGAGGCGGAGCGGCTGTGCGACCGGGTGGCGATCATGAGCACCAGCCTGCGGACCATCGGTCGGCCCGATGACCTGCGGCGGGAGCTGTTCACCACGTCGCTGGGCGTCACGGTCGCCGCCGCGCTGCGGGAGCCCAACCGGGTCTTCGGCGGCCTGCCGTCCGTGCAGGGGTGGAAAGCTGCCGGCCCGCCGGGCAGCGGCCCGGCGGACTACGCGCTGACCGTGTCGGACGTGGCGCAGGCGGCGCCTGCGGTGACCCGCGCGCTGGTCGCCGCCGGGGCCGACGTGCTGTCAATCGCCGAATCGAGGCACACGCTTGAGGACGTCTACCTCGAGCTGATCGGTGACGAAGAAGGGGGGCCCCGGTGAGCGCGAGCATCGCCCGCGTCGGCGCGGTCATCCACAAGGAACTCGCGGAGTTCCGGCGCAACCGGCTCATCGCCACCACGGCGGCCGTACTGCCGGTGGTGTTCCTGATCGGCCCCACCGCGTCGATTCTCGACATCAAGGCCGGGGCGCTGAGCGCGATGCTGGACACTCGGGTCGAGTATTCGCTGTTCCTGCCGTTGCTAGTCCCGGTGTTCGTGCCCTCGATCATGAGTGCCTACTCGGTGGTCGGGGAGCGCGAGCAGGGCACCCTGGAGCCAGTGCTGACCACGCCGATCAGGCGGGCCGAGCTGCTCATCGGCAAGGCCGCGGCGATCTTCCTGCCCTCGGCCGCCCTCGGCTACGTGATCTTCGGCGTCTTCGTGGCGATCACGCAGCTCGCCGCCAGCCCGCCGGCAGCCGCCGCGGTGCGGCACGCTCCGCAGTTGCCCGCCGCGCTGGTGTTCATCCCGCTGCTGGCCGCCTGGGCGATCTGGGTCGGCTTGGCGATCTCCGCTCGAGTCAGCGACACCCGCGTTGCGCAGCAGCTGTCCACCCTGGGTAGCCTGCCCCCGCTGGCGCTGGCCGCGCTGATGCAGTTCAAGGTGATAAGCCCAACGTTTGGCCTGGTCGCTGCCCTGGCCGGCGGCCTGCTGGCTGTTGACTGCGCCGCTTGCCTGGCGGTGGCCCGGCTATTCGACCGCGAGCGCCTCATCACCGGGACCAGGCCCGGCAGGCCCACCGAGAAGGAGACTCAAGGTGTCGGCAACGCTCAAGGTGACGCATCAAGCAACCGGCGCTGAGGTCCGGCGATCATGTCGTCGAGCGAGCTGTCGACGATGCGCGTCACTTCCGGGCGAGCGCCTGCATTCGCATTTCCGTGAAGGCGCTCGCGACTAGCTTGCGCAGCCGGCTGTGCTCGGGCGGCTCCATGCTCGCTAAACCCCGTGACCAGCCAGGCCGCCGAGCCGTCGGGAAGCTCGACCCTCGTGACGGGGCACCGCGCGGCGAGCGCGCAGCTCGGGTCCGGTGTCTATCTCTCGCGCGCCAGCGGCAGGTGCTACTCGAAGCGGACGTTGCCGGGGGATGTCATGCGGTACAGCAGCGGCAGCGTCACCGCGATCACGCCGAAGGCGACGGCCAGGCCGATGCCCATCAGCGCGTAATAGTCCGACCCGAGCCGCGGGATCGCCGTCCCGGCCGGCGCGAGCCGGACGAATGCCAGGATCGACGTACCGTAGGCGATCCCCGCGGCCACCACGGTGGCGGCCAGCAACGGAACTGCCGCTTCCAGCAGCACGACGCGGGACAGCACGCCGGCCTGAGTGCCGCTCACCCGCAGCAGGGTGAACGGGCGCTTGCGGTCGACCAGCCCGCCGCCGACCGCGACCGCGAGGCTGCACCCGGCCACGATCAGGGTGAGCGCGACGGCGGCGTACACGATCTTCTCCAGCGTGGCCGCGCGGTCAAGCCGGATCTGGAGCGTCTCGCCGAACGTCCGCGGCGGCGTCGGCGCCGAGCCCTGGCCGC
>Ga0335074_10010547_pt1 | contig 12928 bp, 8 predicted proteins | sample Lox_Sample_23_FD_206715 | JGI IMG/M metagenome (GOLD analysis project Ga0335074, IMG submission 206715) | Soil microbial communities from Loxahatchee National Wildlife Refuge, Florida, United States - Lox_Sample_2.3 | ecosystem: Environmental > Terrestrial > Soil > Wetlands | place: USA: Florida...
CAATCACCCGACCTCGGCGCGCCGTGCCAACACTGCTGTCCGAGGCCATTGGCATATCGAGAACAAGCTGCATTACACCCGCGATGTCACGTTCCTAGAAGATCAATCCCGAATCCGCCGTAACCCGGGCGTCTCCGCACGGCTGCGCTCGTTCGCCTACAATATCCTGCGCCGTAACCAGCATTCCACCTTCAACCGGGATCGCTACGCCGCCGCGCTTGGCGGCCTCGATGAACTGCTCAAGTGGAACTCAAGTTGAGAGCGTTGAACAGCCCTGCCGCAGTACGGATGACCCAGCGCACTATCCAGGCCGATACCAACTCGGCTTGCGCTTCTCCTGGAACGCCGCGGTGCCCTCATGGCCTTCCGCTGAGTACCGCTGCGTCCAGCTTTCGTGCGCCAGCATCCCCATCTGCCGCTCGTCCAGCAGCAGCCCGTTGGCGCCCAGGAACGAGCGCTTGGTCATCGCAATCGCCCCCGGCGCGCCAAGGAACACCGCGTCCAGCACCTCGGCCAGTTTCGCCTCCATCGCGTCCGCCGCCACCACTTCGTGCAGCAGCCCGATCCGCAACGCCTCCTGCGCCCCGAAGCGCTCGCCCGTCAGCGCGTAACGCCGGGTGTGCCGCAGCCCCATCGCGTGCACCATGTGCGTGGAGATCGGCGTCGGCGCCACGCCGACCCGCACCTCGGTCAGTCCGAACATCGCATCCGGCGTCGCCAGAGCCACATCGACGCAGCACACCATGCCCGCGCCGCCGCCGAAACACGCACCATGCACCACCGCGATGGTCGGTTTGGGGAACTCGTTCAACAACTGCATCGCCCGCGTCGTCGCCATCGACGCGGTGTAATTCTGCTCCGGCGGGTAATTCGCGGCGCGGCCCAGCCAATTGATGTCGGCACCGGCCTGGAAATGCCGCCCGGCGCCACGCAGCACCAGGCAGCGCACGGCGGGATCAGGCGCCAGAGCCTGCAAGCCGGCGATCAATTCGTTCAGCAGGTCCTCATTATAGGCGTTGCCCACCTCCGGACGGTTCAGCGTCGCGGTGGCAACGCCGCGCGCGTCAACATTCAGCAGGACGAGCCCCTGCGCCGGTTCACTGCTCATGATGCCACCTTCGCCGGATCGGTATTTCCGCCGCATACCAGCACGCCCACATGCGCTTCGTCGGGTGGCACGAATGCGCCCGACAGCAGCGCCGCCAGCGCGGTCGCGCCGCCGGGCTCGGCGATCAGCCGGTAGCGGTCCCACAACAGCCGCTGCGCCGCGACAATGGCCTCGTCAGTCACCAGCACGGCCGCGCTGACGAAACGCTGCGCGATCGGGAACATCAGCCTGCCGACGCGCCGTGCACCCAGGCTGTCTGCCGCGGCGCCGCCAACCGGCGCATCGACTGGCCGTCCGGCACGCAGGGCATCGTGCAAAGCGGGGCAACCCTGTGGTTCAACGCTGATCACCTGTGCGCTGCCGTCATACCAGGCCGACATGCCGCCAATCAGTCCCCCGCCCCCCGCCGCGACCAGCACGTGCGTCAGGTCAGGCGCATCGCACTCCCATTCCCGCGCGACGGTACCCTGGCCGGCGAGGACGGCTTCGTGATCGTAGGCATGGATCTCCAGCGCTCCGGTTTCGGCCTGGCGTTGGCGGGACGCGGCCAGCGCCTCGGCATAGGTCTCGCCGGTCTGCACGACCCGCGCGCCATAACCCGCGATGCGCGCAACCTTGGCTTGCGGCGTCAGCACCGGCACGAAAATCTCGGCCGCCACGGACAAGGCGCGCGCTGCATACGCCACCGCCGCGCCGTGGTTGCCCCCTGAAGCCGCGATCACGCCGGCGGCGGGCGGCGGCTCCGTCAGCAGCCGGTTAAATGCGCCACGCGGCTTGAAGCTGCCGCTGTGCTGCAGCAGTTCCAGCTTCAGCGTGACGGGGCACTGCGTGCCCAACTCGACCCCCGCGAGGCGCAGGACAGGCGTGTGGCGGATGTAGGGGGCGATGCGCGTGGTGGCGGCAGCAATTTCGGCGCGGCTGACCATGGACGCGACGCTGGCATGCCGGGCCATTGCGGGCAAGCGCCGTCCGGCGGGGCGCATCGCATGCCGTTGCGCAACGCGCAGCGCTGGACGTTGGGCAAAAGTCCGGTCGGTGCAACTTGAATCAAGCTTCAAATTCATGATCTTGACGATCATCAACATTGCGGCCGCTGCTCAAATTGCACTTCGCCGCGTTGCCTTGCGTGCCGAAATGCGCCAAAGGCGCTGCACCTTGATGCGATTTGCCGGGCCCCGGCGTTCTGCCGTCGCATTGGATCGCCGCCTGAATTTACCAACCGCAAGAGCCGATCGCCGTGGCAGATCTGAAACGACCCACGTTCCGCCGTCTTTCCGTTTCTGAAGCCTGGCGCCAGCGGCTTCTGTTCTGCATCAGCGCGGTGATCGTCGGCGCGATCTCGGTCGGCTTCGGCCTCGGCACCACGAAAGCCATCAATCTGTTCTTTGAGATCACCGGCCCGCATCCGCTGATCGTGTTCGTACTATGCCCGGTCGGCCTCGGAGCAGTCGCACTGCTGACCCGCAAAGTGTTTCCCGGTTCGCAAGGCAGCGGCATTCCACAGGCGATGGCCGCGATCGAAATGGAAGGCATGGAGTTCGCCGACACCATGCTCTCCTGGCGCATCGCGGTGGGCAAGTTCCTGTTGACGCTGGTCGGCTTTGTATGCGGCGCCTCGATCGGTAAGGAAGGTCCAACCGTCCAGATCTCCTGCAGCGTCATGAACAGTGTGGGACGGTGGGGGCTGAAGCCGTCGCATGACCTGCTGCGGCTGCTGGTGCTGTGCGGCGGCGCGGCCGGCATCGCCAGCGCCTTCAATACGCCGATCGCCGGCGCGGTGTTCGCCATCGAGGAGATGGCGCATTACCACATCGACGGCTATGTCGGCCGCCGCCTGCTGATGGTCACGGCCTTGAGCGGCATGGCAATGCTCGCACTGGTCGGCAATTACACATATTTCGGCACCGTGCGCGCTGTGATGCCGTGGGGCAGCACCTGGGCGGCACTCTTGCCGGTGGGTATCGTGGGAGGCTTTCTCGGCGGCGCCTTCGCGAGGGTACTGACGATCCCGGTGACGAAATTTCCGCGCGGGCTCGCCTGGCTGGTGCAGCGCCAGCCGATCGCGTTTGCCATGGTCTGCGGCCTTCTGCTTGCAGTGGTCGGCTATCTGTCCGGCGGGCTCGCCTTCTGCTCCAGCTATGCCCAGGCGCGCGGCGCGCTGCATGGCACACTGCTGCTGCCGCCGACATTCCCGCTGCTGAAATGGGCCGCGACCGTCATTTCCTACATGTCGGGCATCCCCGGCGGCATCTTCGCGCCATCGCTGTCGGTAGGCGCGGGACTCGCCTATTGGTTCGTCCCCCTGTTCCCGCATCTGCCGATCAGCGCTTTGGCGATGCTGTGCATGGCCGCGTATTTCTCCGGCGTGGTGCAGTCGCCGATCACCGCGGCGGTGATCGTGCTGGAGATGACCAACAATATCGAGATGACCGTGGCGGTGTCTGCGGCCTCCGCACTGGGCACGATCGTCTCGCGCATGGTCTGCCCGAAGCCGATCTATGCCGCGATGGCGGAGCAATTCATCGCCGCGGTGGGAAAGCGCTGAACGCTGCCGCATTCGACCCTGGTGCAACGGGCGCTGACGCCGGCGCCGTGGCTCCTGTTCGGCGGCTCGGCGTATCTCGACGCGAATGAAGCGCCGAAAACCGCCGAAGATCTTCGCAACCGCCCCTCACTTTTCATGATGCGCACCGGGGTTGCGTCCATTTGGCGGCTTCGTCGTCCGGACGATGAGAGCAATGAGGGGGTCATTCCGCTGACGCCGCGGCTGGTGTGCGACGACATGATGGCTTTGAAGCAGGCTGCGATCGCCGGGCTCGGCATCGTCGCCTTGCCCGGCTATGTCTGTCGCGAGGACGTTCGTTCGGGCGCGCCGCGCCGGGTGCTGCCGGCCTAGCTCGCCGGCGATTCCACGCTCACGGCTCTCATGCCGTACCGGTGCGGCCTTCTCCCCTCGGTTCGCGCTTTCCTGGATCATCTGGCAGCAGAGTTGCCGAAAGCAGTGCAAATCTGAGTTTATGGCGCATCGCTTCAGGATGCTAAACTCGCTCCTCAACCGTCCCCGAGTCGCCCGCCCGCATGCTTCGTCTTCTCGGCATCGACCCCGGCCTGCGCTTCACCGGTTGGGGCCTCATTGAGGCGGACGGCAACCGCCTGCGCCACCGCGCCGACGGCGTCATCAGCACCGATGCCGCGTCTTCGGTGCCCGACCGGCTGCGAGCGCTGCACGATGCCCTGGCCGCATTGCTCGCCGAGCATCGCCCGCACGAGGCCGCCATCGAGGAGACCTACGTCAACCGCAACGGCAGTGCGACGCTGAAACTGGGCTATGCCCGCGGCGTGGCCCTGCTGGCGCCGGCGCTGGCGGGCATCCCGGTCATCGAATATGCCGCCAAATCGGTGAAGCTGGCCGTGGTCGGCACCGGCGGCGCCGACAAGACTCAGGTACAGATGATGGTGCGCCGCCTGCTGCCCGGCGCCGCAATCCGCCGGTCCGACGCCGCGGATGCGCTCGCCGTGGCAATCTGCCACGCGCACCACCGCGCCAGCCGCGGAGCCTGGGCTGCGGCGGCGCGCCTCCAGGCTTCGCAGGCGCCCTGACGCACTGCCATCGCGGAGTACACCTCCGCGCCGGTTCCCCGATTGAGATCGGCGGCGTGTCACATCTTCGTCATCCCAACGCAACCAAGACTTCACACGCCAAGCACCGAACCTTGTGGCCAAGTTCCGCCGTGCGTGCCGCATCCCGCGATCAATCGGGAGCGGCCGTGAACGGTTGCCCGCAGGGCAGCCAAACCGGGGGAGCCATCGCATGAGCGAGGTTGGGACGGCAGCGCGCCCCGCGCAGGCCAACGCCAAAACCGTGCAGGACTACATCGACGAATTGCCGGTCTGGTCCGACGGCACCAACCTGAAATCCGCGCCGATGACCGCGATGCAGTGGCGCATCTGGGGCCTCGCCGCCGCCGGCAAGTTCTTTGAAGGCTTCGTCGTGTTCATGACCGGCGTCGCCCTGCCGCTGATCGTCCGCGAGTTCCATATCGGCGCCGCCGAGAAAGGCATCGTCAGCGCCGCCAGCTTGTTCGGCATCCTGCTGGGCGCGCTATTGCTCGGCGGCCTGTCCGATTATTTCGGGCGCAAGCGCATGTTCATTGCGGAGATGATCCTGTTCTGCGCCTTCCTGGCGCTGTTGATCCTGTGCGAAAACTTCCTGTCGCTGGCAATCTGCTTGTTCGGTCTCGGCATGGCGCTCGGCTGCGACTACCCGACCGCGCACATGATCATCTCGGAAAGCATCCCCAGCACCAGCCGCGGCAAGCTGGTGCTCGGCGCGTTCGGTTTCCAGGCATTGGGAGCGCTGGGCGGCACCGGCATCGGCTGCCTGGTGCTGGTGCTGGACCCCTCGCTCGATGCGTGGCGCTGGATGTTCGCCACCGCCCTGGTGCCGGCGCTTATCGTCACCATCGGCCGCTTCTTCATTACTGAAAGCCCCAACTGGCTGTCGGTGCGTGGTGCGCATGAGGCTGCGGAGCATGCGGTGCGCCGCCTGCTGCACCGCGAGCCACGCTATCCCTCGCAGATCGTGCTGCACCCCCGCAGCGCCGAAACAGAGCATGGCAATGGGGGCAAAACCTCCTTCATGGCCTTGTTCAACAGCCGCAACCGCCGCGCCACGATTTTCGCCTCGGCGCCGTGGTTCATCCAGGACCTGGGCACCTATGGCATCGGCATCTTCACGCCGACCATCCTGGCCGCGGCGTTCGGCGGCGGTGCCGACCACATCCGCAGCCTGAGCGACATGATTTCCGACGACATCCTCGCCGCGAAAGGCGCCGCGATGATCAACGTGCTGCTGATCGTCGGCATCTTCTGCGCCGTGGTGCTGGCCGACATCACGGGCCGCATCAAGCTGCAGGTGCTCGGCTTCATCGGCTGTGCGGCGGGGCTGCTGATCGCGTCGTTCTCGATCGACTTCAGCGGCGCGATGAAGATCGATCTGATCTTCATCGGCTTCATGTTGTTCAGCTTCATGACCAACCTCGGCCCCAACGCGCAGACCTACCTGCTGGCGGGCGAGGTCTTCCCCACTGAAGTCCGCGGCATGGGCGCCGGCTTCGCCGCCGCTTTCGCCAAGGTCGGCGCGGTCGCTACCGCCTTTCTGTTCCCCATCCTGCTGGCCGGCATCGGCACGCGCTTCCTGCTCTACGGGCTGGTGGTGACGTCATTGCTCGGCGCGGTGGTGACGTGGATGTACCGAATCGAGACCACAGGTGTGAATCTCGACACCGTCGGCCGGTAAGCCGGACGCAAGCCCCAGGCCCAGATGACAATGAGGCACCCCATGTCCTTCCGCCGGCCCCGCCCCGCCGTGCTGCCACGTGTCGCCTATGCGATCGCCCTGGTGCTCGGCCTGGAGATTCTGCCCCCGGCAGCCGGTTCCGCGGCCGGCCTGACCTTGCACGAGGCCGGTTCGACTCTGCTGTACCCATTGTTCCAGCGTTGGGTGCAGGACTATGCGACGGCGCATTCCGGCATCGCCATCACCACCGATGCGTCCGGCTCGGGTGACGGCATCGCCGCCGCCATCGCCAGGCGCGTGCAGATCGGTGCATCGGACGCCTACATGTCCGATGAACAAATGGAACAAAATCGCGGCATCATGAATATCCCGCTGACGATTTCGGCGCAGACCGTGAACTACGACGTGCCGGGGCTGAATGGCACGCAACTGAAGCTGGACGGCCCCACGTTGGCCGGCATCTACGCGGGCACGATCCGCATGTGGGATGCGCCTGAAATTGCCGCCATGAACCCGGGCGCGAAGCTGCCGCACCAGGCGATCATACCGGTGCGCCGCGCCGATGCCTCCGGCGACACCTTCCTGTTCACGCAGTTCCTGGATTTCTCGACCCAGCGATGGGAGGACACGATCGGCTACGGCACGACGGTCGCGTGGCCGACCGTGGCGGGTGAACGTACCGCGACGGGGAATGAGGGCATGGTACAGGCGCTCGCCGCGACGCCCTTTTCCATCGGCTATGTCGGCATCAGCTTCCATAATGCGATCGCGAAGGCCGGCCTGGGCACCGCCATGGTGAAGAACCAGGCGGGCAAGTTCCTGCTGCCGACTGCGGAAACGGTCAGCGCCGCCGCTTCCGAGCTCGATCCGCGCACGCCGACCGACGAGCGGTTGAGCCTGGCCTTCGCGCCGGGCGACAATTCCTATCCGCTGATCAACTACGAATATGCCGTGGTGTCGGTGCAGCAGCCTGATGCCGGAATGGCTGCCGCGATCCAGCACTTTCTGCTGTGGGCGGTCTCGATCGAGGGCGGCAATGCGCCGAAATACCTCGATGCGGTACAGTTCATCCCACTGCCCGATTTCATTCGCGCGCTGAGCGAGAACCAGATCAACCGCATTCATTGACGCATAATCGCCCCCCTATACCTGGACAAAGCTGTTGGCATTGAACGTCCAGGCCGCGGTGCCGTTGGTCGTGATCGTGCCCACCAGCGTGCCCCCCCCGGCGAACGACCCGTTGCCGCTGTAATACAGCCCGCCCGTATCCTGCTCGTACACAAACCCTCCGTAGCCGTGGTTGGGCAGCGTCGTGGCCAGCCGCGCCGTGGCATTGGCGACGTCAGCGAGATCGGTTCCCACCGCCAGTGTTGCGCCGCCAAGATTGTAGGCCGCGGTCGAGATCGTCGCGTTGGCGGCGGTATCCAGCCCGATCCGGTCGCCCTGCGACGCGTTGAAGTTCATCACCGTCGTCCCGTTGCCAGCACTGTCCTGGTCTAACAAGAACAGATCGGCGCCGCTGTTGCCGGTAATGAAGGTCATGCCGGCGCCGCCGATTACGGTCGCGGCATTCGATCCGGTCAGCGCGATCGTATCGCTGCCACTGCCACCCAGCACGGTTTCCGCATTGGTCACCGTGATATGGTTCGTGCCGTTGGCCAGCGTCAGCATGTTGCTGCCGCCACCCAGATCGACCGAGCCGTTCGTCACGCCGCTGGCGAGGGTGATCGCATCGTTGCCTGACCCGCCGATCAGCGTTTCGACATTCGCCACCGTGCCGGTATTGGCGCCGCTTGCCAGCACCAGCTTGTTTTCGCCGCCGCCGAGATCGATTGACATGGCGGTCGTCAGTGCGCTGGCCAGCGTCACGGTGTCGTTGCCCGTACCGCCCACGATCGACTCGACATTCGCCACTGTCATCGTGTTGGCGAAATTGCCGAGCGTCAGCGCGTCGCTGCCGCCGCCCAGATTGACGCTGGCATTCACTGCCGACGTGCCCAGCGTGATCGCGTCCGTCCCGCCGCCAGCGGTCAGCGTGCGGACATTGCTGACCGTACCGGTATTGCTGCCCTGGATCAGCGTCAGCGTATTCACACCGCTGCCCAGGCTGATCGACATGGCATCGGTCAGCGCACCCGCGAGCGTGATAGCCTCGCTGCCGGCGCCGCCGATGATGGTATCCACATTGGCCACCGTGGCGGTGATGGCGGACGCGCCGAGGGTCAACGAATCCGCACCTGTGCCGAGATTGATGCTGGCATTGGTCAGCCCGCCCGCGATGATCAGCCGGTCGTTGCCGCTGCCTCCGACGATCGTTTCGACATTCGCCACCGTGACGACGTTGGCCCCATTCGCCAGCGTCAACTTATCGTTGCCGGCACCGAACGCGATGCTGCCATTGCTGATGGCGGTTCCCAGCGTGATGACATCCGTGCCGGTGCCGCCGATCAGCGTGCCGATGTTGCCGACGGTGCCGGTGTTGCTGCCATTCGCCAGCGTCAACTTGCTGGAGCCGCCGCCGAGATTGACAACCATGCCCGCGGTCAGCGCGGTCGCAAGCGTGATCGCGTCGGTGCCGCTGCCGCCGTTGATGGTTGCGACATTGCCGATCGTCGCACTGTTTCCCGTGTTCGCCAGGGTGAGGCTGTCGGCGCCGGTGCCGAGCTCGATGCTGCCGTTGGTCACGCCGGTTCCCAGCGTGATGACATCGGTGCCGCTGCCGCCGATCAGCGTGCCGACATTGCTGACAGTGCCGGCATTGTTGGCTGCGGTCAGGGTCAGGCTGTTGCCGCCGCCGCCCAGGTCCAGCTTCATGCCGTCGGTCAGCGCGGTCGCCAGCACGACCGCATCGTTGCCGGCCCCGCCGATGATCGTCTGGGCATTTGCCACCGTCGCCTGATTGGCAAAATTCCCGAATGTCAGGCTGTTTTCGCCGCCGCCAAGATCGATGCTCGCGCGGGATGCCGCGGTAACCAGGGTGATCATATCATTGCCGCTGCCGCCGGTGAGTGTTTCGACATTCGCGACAGTCGCCGTGTTGACACCGCTGGCCAGAGTCAGACTGTCACCGCCGGCGCCCAGATCGATGCTGGCACCGGCCACTGCGCTGCCCAGCGTGATCGTATCGGCGCCGGTCCCGCCGATCAGTGTGCCGATATTGCTGACGGTGCCGGAATTGCCGCCGTTCGCCAGCATCAGCTTGCTGGAGCTGCCGCCCAGGCTCACCGCCATTTCGTTCAACGCGCTGCCCAGCGTGATGGCGTCGGCCCCGGTTCCGCCGTTGATGGTCTCCACATTGACGATCGTGGCCGAATTGGTGCCGCCGGCCAGCGTCAGGCTGTCATTGCCACTGCCGAAATCGACGCTGCCCTTCACCAGCGGCGTATCGAACGTCACCGCATCGTTGCCGCTGCCGCCAGTCAGGGTAGCGACATTGCTGACGCTGCCGACGTTGTTGCCATTGGCCAGCGTCAACGCATTGGCGCCCGCGCCCAGGTCGATCGCCATGCCGGCGGTCAGCGCCGACGCCAGCGTGACGCTGTCATTGCCGGAGCCGCCCAGGATGGTCTCGGTATTGGCGACGGTGGCGCGGTTGGTGAAATTGCCGAACGACAGCTTGTCGGCCCCGGCGCCGAAATCGATCGAGGCGCCAGCCGCGGCCGTGCTCAGGCTCACAGTGTCGTTGCCGCTGCCGCCCAGGATGGTCTCGGTATTGGCGATGGTCACGGTGTTGCTGCCGTTCGCCAGCGTCAGCGTGTCATTGCCCGCGCCAAGATCGATGGCGCCGCCGCTGACCGGCGTGGCCAGCGTAATGGTATCCGTGCCACTGCCGCCGATCAGCGTTGCAACGTTGGCGACCGTGCCGGTGTTGGTGGCATTGGCGAGGATGAGCTTGTTGGCGCCGCCGCCGAGATCGACCGACATGGAGGTGGTCAGCGCGCTGGCCAGGGTCAACGTGTCGGCACCGCCGCTGCCGGCGATCGTCTCCACATTCGCGACTGTCGCGGTGTTGGTGAAATTCCCAAAGGTCAGCGAATCCGCGCCCGTGCCCAAACTGATCGAGTAATTGGCAGCGGCCGTGCACAGCACGATGGAATCGTTGCCGGTGCCGCCGATGATCGACTCGACATTGGCGACGGTCGCGGAGTTGGTGCCGTTCGCCAGGGTCAGCGAGTCCTTCCCGCCGCCCAGTTCGACCGAGGCATTGGTGAGAAGATGCGTCAGCACGAGGTTGTCGTTGGCCGGCCCGGTGATCACGTTCGAATCGCTGCACTGGCCGATATCCACTTCGACGATACCGCTGGAAAGCTGCGACAGTGGGATCGCCGAGGGCTCGTCGAACCCCCACGGGTTCGCAAGCTGCACCATCGGCGTCCCGTTCACCGTGGTGAGGCTTTCGAACATATAGGCGTGGTCGTTGTACAGCCCGTACGGCAGGGTGCCGGATGCCGCGGTATCCATCACGATCAGGTCGCCCGCCGCCATGTAGCCCTGAAGCTGCGATACGGTCAGCGACGCGGGCGATTCCGAGGTGGCGGGCTGACCGGTGAGTTCCTCCATGGCGATCATCGGATTGCCGCCGTTGGCGATCGCGCTGTAGCCGCCCTCCAGCGTCGCGACCGCCTTCTCCAATACCTGGACCCAGATCTCTTTCTGCCCGTTCACCACGTCCTGCGTTGCGCCGTTGTTGACGGCATCGCTGGGGAAGTCGTTGTCGATGGTGACCTGGGTGGTTTCGAAGGACGTGGTGCCGTAGGTAGGCAGTGAACCGTTGGCCGCGAGATGCAGCGTCACCGTTTCGGTGCCGTTGGAATTCGCGTTGATCATGTTGACGATGTCGTCGGAGTGCCAAAGGGCGATCTCGCCGATCGACGACAGCAGGAAGCAGTCGCCGATCTGGCCCTGGTAAATGTCGTCGATGCTGATGGCAGACGAGTCGCCCGGCTCCTGCAGGTACAGAACGTCAGTCAGCGCCGCCGCGACGGAGACCGGCGCACCGGCGGTTGTAGCGGTGGTTTCGGTCGTGCTGTCGTCCGGTGCGACCTGGCCATCTGCCGAAGCGGTGCGGGCGAGGCTGCCGTCAACGGGCGCTGCGGGACAGGTAACGCCATGCAGGCCGCCAACGCCGCTTGTCCAGCCCGCCAGACCTCCCGGCAGTGTGCCGCCGCCGAGGCTCCACCCGCCCAGGCTCCAATCGCTCGGGTTCGAACCGCCCAGCGTCCAACTGCCGAATCCCAAGCCGCCCAGGCCGGTGCCGTAGCCGCCATACCAGCCGCCGAAGGCGCCGAGCCCGCCTGTGGCATAGCCACCATTGCCGAGCGCGGCCGGAGCCGCTTGATAAACCCCGTCGCCACCTGACTCGCCAGGCCCCCACGTCGATGCCGCGCCGGCGTTGCCGTGCGTCGTCCTGATCCGGGTAGTGGAAGTGATGCCCGCCATGGCACCCTCGCTGCGTCGCCCGAAGCGGGGGTTTCACCCTCTCCTCACCGGCGGTCCGTCCTCGCGAGTTTTTCGCCAGGCTACCCCCGGGGTCGCTACCCGGCGGGTTCCATGGCCCTCACCCTACGGAAGAGGTGTGAACAAAAAGTGAATACCGCGGGCGCAGCGGAACAAAATTGCTTACTTTGGACGCGCCTGGGCGCGGCTGGTCCGCCATGCCGGCCACTGGCGCCGATGCTCCGGTGCTAACCCGGCATCGTCTCGATCTCCGCCGCCGAGAGCCCGAACGCCGCCAGCGTCTCCCGCGCATCCACCGTGCCCGGCGGGCGCGGCGGCGGAAGCCCGCTACGCCCAAACCGCGGTGCCGGCGCCGGTTGCGTCACGCCGCCAACATCGATAAACGCGCCACGTGCAACGTTGTGCGGGTGGCGCGGCGCTTCATCCATTGACAGCACCGGGGCGAAGCAGGCATCGGTGCCCTCCAGCAGCGCGCACCAATCGGCGCGCGTGCGGGTACGGAACTTCGCCGCGAGGACCGCCTTCACCTCTGGCCAACTCGCACGGTCGTGCTGGGGCGGCAGTGTGGCCGGATCGATCTCCAGCAGCCGCAGCAACTCCGCGTGGAACTTGCCTTCGATCGATGCCACCGACACGTATTCGCCGTCGGCGCATTCATAGACCTCATAGAAATACGCGCCGCTATCGAGGTGGTTGTGGCCGCGCGGCCCGCTCATCCGGCCCCCTGCCTTCATGGCGTAAATCGGGGTCATCAGCGACAGCGCGCCATCGACCATGGCTGCGTCCACCACCTGTCCTTCGCCGGTCGCACGCGCGTGGATGATCGCCGCGAGCAATCCGACCACCAGATACAGGGCGCCGCCCCCGTAATCGCCGACCAGGTTCAAGGGCGGCGTCGGCGGCTGGCCGGCCCGGCCGATCGCGTGCAGCGCACCAGTCAGCGCAATGTAGTTCATGTCGTGGCCGGCGGCCTGCGACAGCGGCCCTTCCTGCCCCCATCCGGTCACGCGCCCGTAGGCCAATCGCTTGTTGCGTGCGAGGCAGGTCTCCGGCCCCAGGCCGAG
>Ga0335074_10010548_pt1 | contig 12927 bp, 14 predicted proteins | sample Lox_Sample_23_FD_206715 | JGI IMG/M metagenome (GOLD analysis project Ga0335074, IMG submission 206715) | Soil microbial communities from Loxahatchee National Wildlife Refuge, Florida, United States - Lox_Sample_2.3 | ecosystem: Environmental > Terrestrial > Soil > Wetlands | place: USA...
CTACCTCGCCCAGCAACTGGACACGAACACATCACAGATCAGGGGGTCGGGATGAGCGGATCGGGCCGGGGTAAGCGATGATCGCGTCGCGCGGAGCCACCATGGCGGTGGACTGGGAGCAGCGGGTGGACTACCCGCGGTTGCGCGCCGAGCGGCTCGATCGGGCCCGGGCCGCGCTGGCCGCCTCCGATCTGGGCGCGGTGCTGCTGTTCGATCAGAACAACATCCGGTACGTGACCAGCACCCACATCGGCGAATGGGCGCGGGACAAGAGCGCGCGCTGCGTGCTGTTGCCGCGGGAGGGCGACCCGGTGCTCTGGGACTTCGGTTCGGCCGCGCGGCATCACCAGCTGTACGCGCCGTGGCTGCCGAACACGAGCTGGCGCGCCGGGGTGACGAGCATGCGCGGAGCGATGCCGCGCGACACCGGCGTCCCCGACCTGCTCGCCGGGCACGTCCACGAGGAGCTGCGCGAGCGGGGGCTCGAGCATGAGCCGGTCGGAATCGACCTGACCGACATGGAGACGCTGGCCTCGCTCCATCGCGTCGGGGTGAGGACCGCGGACGCCGCCCCGGTCATGCAGAGCGCGCGCAAGATCAAGACGCAGGACGAAATCGCGCTGCTCGATCACGCGGCCGCGATCGTCGACGCTGTGTACGAGCGGATCTACGAGCTGCTGCGACCCGGCATCCGCGAGCACGAGATCGTGGCCGAGGCCCAGCGGCTCTTGTTCGAGCTCGGTTCCGAGCAGGTAGAGGCGATCAATGCGGTCTCCGGCGACCGCTGCAACCCGCACCCCCACGTGTTCTCCGACCGCCTCCTGCGGCCGGGCGATCAGGCCTTCTTCGACATCATCCACTCGTTCATGGGCTACCGGACGTGCTACTACCGCACGTTCTGCATCGGCGGCGCCACCCGGTCACAGCTCGATGCCTACAAGCAGTGCCGTGAATGGCTCGACGCTGCCATCGAGCTCGTGCGGCCCGGTGTCCGGACGGATGCAATCGCCGCCGTCTGGCCGACCGCGCAGGAGCTCGGCTTCGCCAGCGAGGAGGCGTGCTTCGGACTGCAGTTCGGCCACGGCATCGGTGTCGGCCTCTACGAGGCACCGATGATCTCCCGCCTGCACTCCTTCGACGCGCCGGTGGAGATCGAGGAGGGCATGGTGTTTGCGCTCGAGACCTACTGCCCGGCCAGCGACGGCCGCTCGGCCGCCCGGATCGAGGAGGAGGTGCTGGTCACCGCCGAGGGCCCGGAGATCCTCACCCGCTTCCCGGGCGAGGAGCTGCTCGTAGCCGGCCGCCAGTACGTCCGCGGCGCCGACCTCCTCGACACGGACCGCGAGTCGGTGCCCGTGAGTTGAACAGAGCCCGGGCAGAGAACGCGCTGAGCGAACCGCCGGTCGAGCTCGACCGCGGCTTCGGTGGCACGACGGTTCGGGTCGACCGACGGAGCACCCGCAGCGCCCAGGTACAGTCCGGCGAGTTGAAGCCATGACGCGTCCCCGAACTTCCACGACCAGCCCCGCCGAGCCGGCGGACCAGGTGGGCGGTGTCGGGCTCGACGATCGATCCACCCGCAACGGGGTCGAGCCCGAGACGGTCGGCCGGCGTGTGCGCGAGGAGCGGCTCCGCCAGCAGATCGGCGTGCGCGAGCTGGCCCGGCGTGTCGGCGTGTCGGCCAGCCTGATCTCACAGGTGGAGCTCGGCAAGGCATCGCCTTCGGTGGGGACGCTGTACGCGATCGTCAACCAGCTCGGACTGTCGCTCGACGAGCTGCTCCTCGGGCCGCCGGACAGGCGACGGCGGCTGGGTGTGGCCAAAGGCGACAGCCGTCGCCGCCGTCCTGCCGCTCCCGAAGCCGAGACGGCGGACGAGTCCCTCGGCGGCGCCTTCGACCCGGTCGTCCGCCGAGGAGACGGGAAGGCTATCCAGCTCGCTTCGGGCGTCCGCTGGGAGCGCCTCACCCCGCAGACGCCGCAGGACGTCGACTTCCTGAACGTCGTCTACGAGGAGGGTGGCGAGTCGTGTCCCGAGGACTCGCTGATGCGGCACTCGGGCACCGAGTACGGCCACGTGCTGACCGGCCACCTGCGGGTGACGGTCGCGTTCGACACCTATGACCTGGGACCGGGCGACTCGATCTCGTTCGAGTCGACCATGCCGCATCGGCTGTTCAACCTGGGTCCGGAGCCGGTGGAGGCAATCTGGTTCGTGGTCGGGCGCCGCGGCGATCCGCGGATCGTCCGAAACCAGGACTGAACCGGCTCGGACGTCGCACGGGGGGCGTGCTGCGGGCTCAGTGCAGTAAGAGTCTCAGGCCCAGGATGGCCAGCCCGACCGCGGCGCCCACGACCGCCTGAATAACCAGATCGCGCCCGGACAGGTCGGCCTTACGCCCGGCGACCACCTCGGTGACGACGATCGCCACAACCGAGGTCCACAACGCGATCCTGATCGCGGTGCCGAGCGAAGCGCCGGCCACCCAGGCGATCAGCACTGCGAGTAACGGCGGAGTCGCGCCGACGAGGATCGGCAGCTCCCACACCAGCGTTTCCCTGAATCCCTCACGCGTCAATCGCTCGCGTGTTCGGACCCGCCAGCCGACGAGCTCGGAATAGGCGTGGGCAAGCCAGTAGAGCGCCGTCGCCAGCACAACGCCCGCCACGGTCTCGAGATAGGTCTCTGCCGTCGGGCTCTCGGCCGCGATCAACACGCTGACGGTGATCAGGCCATAGACCCCTGAGCCAAGGTTGTAACGCCCGCGATCGTGGTCCGGCTCACGGGCCGGTGGCGCCGGAGCGGGGGATGGGGCTGGGGTTGGCGTCGCCGACATGCAGATCCCTGTTCTACCGGGTTTCGGGAACGGTCCGCCAGGGGTATCTGAGAACATATGCAGCGTGCATATGTCTTCGGACCACGACGACGCGGTCGACCACGCCGCGGTCAACGTGACTGGGGCGCTGGCGGTGGCGATCTCGGACCGGCTCGACGCCGACAGCCGCGCCGCGGCGCTGATCACGCTGCTCGAGCGAGACGCGCTGACGATCGAATGGCTCCGGCGGATCATCGGCCTCAGCCACTCGGCGACTGTGCGCCTGGTCGATCGCCTCGCCGACGACGGGCTGGCGCTGCGGCGGGCCGGTCCCGACGACCGCTCGGTGTCGATCCTGCTGACGGCGCACGGTCGGCGGACGGCGGAGCGGCTGCGCCGAGGGCGCGAGGCCACGCTGGGGAGCCTGCTTGCCCCGCTCGAGCCGGCGGAGCGCCGTACGCTGCTCGCGCTCGCCGAGAAGGTCCTGGCCGGAGCGGTGGGGGGACGCTGGGAGGCCCGGCTTATCTGCCGCCTGTGCGACCACGGCGTCTGCGCCGGGGCGGGCGGCTGCCCGGTCGATCGCGCGGCCACCGAGCGGGGCGAGTGAAGTGAGCGCGCTGTCGTCCGAGTTCGGGCCGTTCGACGGCCGGGTCTGGATGAACTGCGCGCATCAGGGGCCGCTGCCGGTCGGTGCTCGGCGCGCCGCGCTCGAGGCCATCGAGCTCAAGCGGACTCCGGCGCGACTCAAGGACGCATTGTTCGCGGAGGTGCCGGCGCGGCTGCGAGCGGCGCTCGGCCGCCTGACCAGCGCCCCGCCGGAGCAGATCGCCCTGACCAACAGCACCAGCTATGGATTCAACCTGCTCGCCCAGGGCCTCCCCTGGCAGGCCGGCGACGAGATCGTGTGCGTCGAGGGCGACTTTCCCGCCACCGTCGTCCCGTGGAAGCCGCTCGAGCGCCGGGGCGTCGAGGTTCGGCTGATCGCGGTCCCGGATGCCCGGCTGACCGCTGAGATCCTCGCGGCCGAGATCAGCCCGCGCACGCGGGCGGTGTGCGCGAGCTGGGTGTACTCCTTCTTCGGCAATGCGATCGACCTGGAGGCGTGCGGCCGGGCCTGCCACGAGCGCGACGCGCTCTTCTTCCTCAACGGATCGCAGGCGCTCGGCGCTCGAGCGATCGACGTGACCAAGCTGCCGATCGACGCGCTCTCGTGCTGCGGCTTCAAGTGGCTGTGCGGGCCGTATGCCACCGGGTTCGCATGGCTCTCGCCGCGGATCCTCGAGCGACTCGACTTCCCCAACCCGCACTGGCTTCGGCTACAGCTGAAGGCGGCCGCTGACGAGGCCGTCGAGCTGGACCGCGCGCTCGCCTACGATCTGCCGACCGAGACGGCGGCCGACGCCTACGACGTTTTCTGCGCGGCCAACTTCCTCAACTTCATGACCTGGACGGAGTCCGTCGAGCACCTGCTCGAGCTCGGGCTGCCCCGCATCGAGGAGCACGACCAGCGACTCGTGGAGCGGCTGGTGGCCGGGTTGCCCGAGACGATCGCGGTGCAGAGCCCACGCGAACCGCCGGCGCGAAGCACGCTGGTGCTGGCCAGCCACGCCGATCGTGAACGCAACCCGGCACTCGCCCGCGAGCTGCAAGCGCGCGGGGTCGACATCGCACTGCGAGACGGCAAGCTTCGGTTCTCGCCTCACCTCTACAACAGCCCGGCCGACGTCGACCGCGTGCTCGAGGCGCTCCACGAGCTGGTCTAAACGGGCGGGCCGGCTAGCGCTTGTAGTACTGGGCGTTGATCTCGATGTACTTCTGCCACTCGTCCGGGAGCTGGTCCTCGGCGAAGCAGGCGTCCACCGGGCACGCCTCCACGCAGGCATCGCAGTCGATGCACTCCTCGGGGTCGATGTACAGCTGGGCCTCGTCGTCGAAGCCGGCCTCGTCCTGGGTCGGGTGGATGCAATCGACCGGGCAGACCTCCACGCACGACAGGTCCTTGGTGCCGATGCACGGCTCGGCGATCACGTAGGTCATCGGCTGGCCTTCCTGGCGGGCTTGGCGAACACGTGGGTGGAGGGTTGCACCTCAACCCGGGTTGAAGTCAAACCGTCCTGGTCATCGAACATCCGGCACAGATCGATCGATTCACAGCTGCAGGTGCTGCAGATCTCGAGCAGCCGGCGCACCGACACCGCCCGCTCGATCAACTCGTCGAGCTCGGGCAGCTTGAGCTTGGCCAGCCGGCGCAGCCGTTCGTGGGCCGGTTCATCGCGCGAGCCGAGCAGATCGCGGATCTCCTCCAGGGCAAACCCGACCCGCTGCGCGGCGTCGATGATCGCGAGCCGGCGCAGGACCTCGTCGTCGTAGCGGCGCTTGCCCGCCACCCGCTCGGGCTCGGGAAGCACGCCGCGGGCCTCGTAGTAGCGGATCCGCGAGGCCGTCGTGCCCGCACGCTCGGCAACCTGGCCGATCGTCAGCTGCGGTCCGGCCTCGCTCGTAATCCCACCTCGATCCCAAGCTGGCGCAGGCGCGTCAGGTTGTCCTCGACCCCGAACGCAGACACCACGCGACCGTCCCGGACCCGGAAGACGTAGATCTCGTCGACGTCCTCGAAGCGCCGGCCGGTGGCGGGTACGCCCAGCCACTCGGCGCGATGCGTCCCCGAGCACCTGAAGTGACCGACCACGGTGTCGCGTTCAGCGATGAGGTCGACCACCTCCATCCGGAAGTCGGGGAAGGCGCTCTGGAACGGGCTGACCCACCGCTTAGCCGCCGCCGCGAACTCGCCCGCCGCCAACTCGTCGACCGCGTCAGGATCGCGGGCGGCGATCACCTCTTCGACGAACCGCCGGACCAGCCGCTTGTTGGCCTCGGCGTCCGGCAGCGGGTCAGCGCGCCCCGGCGCCTGCGCGCGACGGGCTTCGCCGATCAGATCGGACAGCTTGCGCCGCTGAGCACCCTCGTCGTCGAAGTTGCCCGGAACGAGCCACGCGCGGAAGCCGGCGCGCACCCCCGGCCACTCCTCGTCGGTGATCGCGTACCAGGCAGTGTCGCGGTTGCGGCCCTTGACGACCATGTGGTTGCGAAAGACGCCCTCGAAATGGAATCCGAACCGGCCGGCGGCCCGGCGCGAGGCGTCGTTGAGCGAGTTGCACTTCCATTCGAGCCGGCGGTATCCGAGTTCATCGAACGCATGCGCGGCGAGCAGGTAAATCGCCTCGGTGGCGGCGCGCGTCTGCCGCAGCGATGCGCCGAACCAGATGTGGCCGATCTCGATCACTCCCTGCTCGGGGGTGATGCGCAGGTACGACGCGACGCCGACCGGCCGGCCTTCCGGTCGCAGGAGGAGGGTGAAGAACAGCGGGTCCTCGGAGACCTCGGCCTGCTCGAGCGCGTCGCGCATCTCACGCGCGTCGCGGTATGGGCCGCCGGGAAGGTAGGTCCACAATCCCGGATCCGCCGCGGGCGGATGTGACTCCGCGTACAGCGCGTCGGCGTCGGCGCCGGCGTCGAGCGCCCGCAGCATCACGCACCGGCCCTCGAGCGGGCTGCGGTCCGGCCGGCGAGCCGGGCGCCAGTCGAGCGCTGTCCCCAGGGGCGGTTCGGCGGCCATGTGGGTGATCGAATCACACCGCAGACCCGTGCGCGTATAGGCTGCCGCTCGACCCACCGGCCCGGTGGATCACGACCGAAGGAGGGAGGCCAGCATGGCAGACAGCGTCTATCGCGTGACCGAGGTGATCGGGGTGAGCAGCGACTCGTGGGAAGCCGCCGCGCGCAACGCCGTCGAGACGGCCGCCAAGACCGTGCGCGATCTCCGCGTCGCCGAGGTGATCCGGCAGGACGTGACGATCGAAAACGGCGGGCTCGTCAACTACCGAGTGCGTCTGGGCATCTCGTTCAAGTACGAGAGCGGCGACTGACCCTCGCCGCGCGGCCGGTCAGCCGCTGCCACTGACCGGGCCCATGACGGATCCAAGTTGCCCGGTCGCACCGCGGATGGGATCCTGTGGCCTTGTTCGAGCGGTTCACCGAACGAGCCCGGCAGGTCGTGATCCTGGCCCAGACCGAAGCTAGGACGCTCAAGCACGACCACGTCGGCACGGAGCACCTCCTGCTCGGGCTGGTGCGGGAGGACAAGGGCGTCGCCGCTCAAGTGCTCGGCTCGCTCGACGTGACGCTCGAGCGCGCACGGGGCGAGGTCGTGCGCGTCGTCGGCGTCGGCGACCACGACGAGTCGGGTCAGATCCCGTTCACCCCCGTCGCCAAACATGTCCTCGGGCAGGCCCTGCACGAGGCCCTCGTGCTCGGCCACAACTACATCGGGACCGAGCATCTGCTGCTCGGACTGGCGTCGGTGCGCGAGGGTCCGTCCGTCCGGATCCTGGCCGACATGGACGCCACGCCGGATGCGATCCGCGCCGAGACGCTACGGCTGATCGGTCCCAGCCAACCCGCGCCGGCGGAGGAGGGCTCGCAGCCAGATGCCGTCGCACACGCGGCCGAGGAGTGGTTTCACGTCGGTCCGGGATCCCACGCCCGCCGCCTCCTGATGCTCGCCGGCGCCCGCGCGCTGGCCGATGGTCGATCGCTGATCGAGCCGACCGATGTGCTGCTCGCGATGACCCGCGACGAGGACACCGCCCCGCTCCTGGCCGAGCTCGGGGTCGACGAGGCCGCGGTGGCGAACGCGCTCAGGCGCCGGCGCCCGCCGAACGGGCCTCCCCGAGCCTCCGCGCCGGGTTAGCTATGCACCAGGGGCCGGCGGGCGAAGTCGCCGGCGCCGGGCGACGTCGATCTCGCTCGAGTCGACCTCGTGGCCGGCGGCGCAGCGCAGCGACACCTCGACGGGCTCGCCACAGTCGCGATGCGACAGCTGGACCGGGCCGCCCCGGTCATCGAGCCAGCGGTCGCCCCATCGCATGAGCGCGGCGAGCACGGGGAAGAGATCGGCGCCCTTGGGCGTGAGGCGGTACTGCTGGCGCGTGCGCTGGCCGGGCTCGCGATAGTCCTCGCGCTCGAGCAGGCCCTCGTCGACGAGCTCGCGCAGCCGGGCCGCGGTCGCGGGCTCGCTCAGCCCGACGCGCTCGGCGAAGTCGTCGAAGCGAGTTGTCCCGTAGAAGGCTTCGCGCATGATTAGCAGCGCCGACCGGGTGCTCAGCACCTCCATGGCCTTGGCGATCGTGCAGCGCTCGGCGGTCCAGGCGCTGCGCGGATCGAGTTCTCCGGTGAGACGAACGGTGGCAGACATGGGCCGTATGATAGCTGACTATTGACGGGTTTAGCCAGCATGCTAGGATGCCTGACTATGTCCTCGTTAAGTCAGCTCCGAGGGGCGTCGCGCTCTGACCCGGCAGCCCGATCCGCCTCCCCCACCCTCGTGCTCGTGATCGTCTGCGCCGGCGTGGTGCTGGCCAGCCTCGACCTCTTCATCGTCAACGTCGCACTCCCGTCGATGGCCCGGAGCTTCGGCTCCCACGGACTCGGCGACCTCTCCTGGGTCCTCAACGCATACGCGATCGTGTACGCGGCGCTGCTGGTGCTGTTCGGCCGACTCGCCGATCGCTACCGCCGAGATCGTGGATTCCTGGTCGGCGTGGCCGTGTTCGTCGCCGCCTCGGCCGCGTGCGCGGCGGCGACAAGCCTGCCCATGCTGGTCGCCTTCCGCGTCCTCCAGGCGGCGGGCGCCGCTCTGCTCACGCCTACCTCGCTCGGGCTGATCCTGGCCAGCTACCCGGCCGAGCGCCGGGGCGGCGCGGTCCGCACCTGGACCGCGGTCGGCGGAATCGCCGCCTCGGTCGGTCCGGCCGTGGGAGGCGTGCTCGTCGCGGCGAGCTGGCGTTGGGTCTTCCTGGTCAACGTCCCGATCGGTGTGGCCGCGCTGATCGCCGGCTGGCGCCTGCTGCCCGCGATCCCGGGCCATCCGGTGCGGCGGCCCGACGCCCTGAGCGCACTGCTGATCACCGGCGGCGTCGGCGCGCTCACCCTCGGACTGGTCCAGGGCGGTAGCTGGGGCTGGGGCGACACGCGCACGCTCGGCGTGCTCGCGCTCGCCGCGGTGTTGCTCGGACTGTTCGCCCTCCACACTGCGCGGGCAGCCAATCCCCTGATCGACCGCGCCCTGTTCAAGGTGCGGCCGTTCACCGGCGCCTCGGCGGTGGCGGTCCTGTTCTCGATGGCGTTCGGCGCGATGCTCCTGTCCCGCGTGTTGTGGGCCCAGGACGTGTGGCACTGGTCGGCCCTGACCACCGGCTTCTCGATCATGCCGGGCCCGATCATGGTGCCGCTGTTCGCCTTCCTGCTCGCCGGGCGCCTGATCGACCGGTTCGGCCCCGGGCTGGTCATCGCCGCGGGCTCGACCAGCTTCGCCGTCGGCATGGCCTGGATGGCGCTCGCCGCCGGACTGCGACCGGATTACGTCGGCGACGTCCTCGGTGGGCTGCTGCTGACCGGGATCGGCGTCGGCCTGACCCTGCCCACGCTGATGTCGACGGCAACGGGCTCGCTCCCGCCCGCCTCGTTCGCGACCGGCTCCGCGGTGGTCAACATGCTGCGCCAGGTGGGCCTCGCCGTCGGAGTCGCCGTGCTGATCGCGGTGCTCGGCACGCCGTCCTCGCCAGCCGGAGTCCTCGCCGCCTATCAGCGGGGATGGGTCGTGACCGCCGCCCTTGCCCTGGCCGGTGGGTTCGTCGCTCTCGGGCTTCTGACCAACCGGCGCCGGGCGCTGGTCGAGGCCCCTGCGGTCGCGACCACCAGCGGGTAGCGTTCCGCGCGATGAGCGTTGGCCTGTCAAGCCCGAGCGAGTTCATGCGGCTGCTCGAGATCGAGTTCGAGGAGCGCGGCCCGACGCGCGTGGCCGGCTCGATCGCCGCCGACGAGCGCCACCACCAGCCCTGGGGGCTGATCCACGGCGGGCTCTACATGACCGCGATCGAGTCGTTCGCGACGACCGGCGCGTTCGAGGCGGTCAAGGACCAGGGCATGCAGGCGGTCGGGGTCTCGAACCTGACCGACTTCCTGCGCCCCCACCGCGGCGGCCGGCTCGGGGTTGTCGCCACCCCGATCTTTCAGGGGCGCACCCAGCAGCTCTGGCAGGTCGAGATCCGGCGAGGAGAGGATGAGAAGCTGGTCGCGCGCGGCCAGGTCAGGCTCCAGAACGTGCAGGCCGGCGGATGAGCGCCGCTCCGCGGCCGGCGGACGGGCTTCGAACCAAGACCATCACCTGGGAGGACCCGTCGATCTCGGCGGCCGCGATGGCCACCATGACCGGCCGCGAGCAGCTCCTGGCGATCCTCGACGGGCGGCTTCCCCGGCCCCCGATCGCCGAATTGATCGGTGCCCGGCTGGTCTCGATCGGCGAGGGCATGGTGGTGTTCGAGTGCACGCCCGACGAATCGGTCTACAACCCGATCGGCCTCGTCCACGGCGGCCTGCTGTGCACGCTGCTCGACTCGGCCGCGGGCTGCGCGGTGCACACGCTGCTGCCGGCCGGGGTCGGCTACTCCTCGATCGAGATCAAGGTCAGCTTCCTGGCGCCGGTCAGGGCCGACATCGGGAAACTCGAGGCCGAGGGCCGGGCCCTGCGCGTCGGTCGCCAGGTCGCCTTCGCCGAGGCCCACGCCCGCACCGCGACCGGCAAGCTGGTCGGGCACGCCACCAGCTCGCTGGCCGTGATGCGCCCGTAATTTCGTTGGGCCGCTGCGCGGCGTCCATGGGGCCGCGAGGGCCCGTCCGGTCCCTACGCGCTGACCCCCGAAGGGGGAAATTTCCACCATCCCACCGGAGTCCCGCCGCTAGAGACGGATTTTGCGCCTGTAACGCCAGAAATCCGGAATTAGTGGCGCGGCTGACGGCTAATGATCGAAATTTGCCGTTTGGTGCGCGGTTGGGCCGGCCGCCGAGGCCCCGGGACCCGAAATTTCCGCCATTTCGGGGCGGCCCTCCGGCTAGTGACGGATAACTCGGGCTGGAGACGAAGAATCCGGAACTAGCGGCGACCCGAAATCCGGAATGGCGGAAATTTCGGGGGGGCCGGGCGGTGCGCGCATCCGGGGACGCGGCACGGCCACCGGGCACGGACGCCCGGCGGAACGGCCCCGGGGAATTCGGCTCCGGAAACGACTCTCGTACATCACCGGACGGAGCCGGATTCCCATCAGGAAATCCGGCGCATACGAGTCTGGCCCTGAGACCAGCGGCGCCGGATTTCCCACGGAGGCCGCCGCAGGCGGCCCCTACTCGTACTGGAGGGCCTGGAGCACGTTCAGCCTGCCCGCGCGGCGGGCGGGCCAGATCGCCGCGATCAGCCCGGCGATGATCGCCGCGAACACGAAGAAGATCAGCGTCCCCACCGGGACCGTGAAGGTGCCGAAGTTGATCGCCGCGCCGATGAGCGCGGCCAGCAGAATGCCGAGCGGGATCCCGAACGCGGCGCCGAGCAGCGCGGTGATGACGCTCTCGTGGCGGATCATCCGCCGTACCTGGCGCCGGCTCATCCCGACGGCGCGGAGCATGCCGAGCTCACGGGTGCGCTCGAAGACGGTCAGCACGAGCGTGTTGACGATCCCGAACAGGCTGACCACGATCGACAGCGAAAGCAGCACGTAGAGCAGGTTGAGCAGCGTGGTCAGCCCGGACAGCTGGTTGTTGATGAACTGCGACTTGGTCTGGAGCTTGGCGTCCGGGAAGCCGGCCAGGGCGGAGTTCAGGGTGTTCGTGTTGGCCGGCGTTACGCCGCCCTGCATGTTCACGAACGAGTAGAGGTTCTGGGGGTTCTGGTAGACGCGGTCGAACAGGGCCTGGGAGATCGAGACGTCCCCGTACGGGGAGGCGCCCGAGGGCGGGTTGCTGATGCCGATCAGCTTGAGGTTCAGGAACTTGCCCGTCGGCGTCTCCACCGAGATCGGCGAGCCGACCTGGAGATGCTGGGCCTTGGCGTAGGCCTTGTCGACGAACGCGCCGTCTGAGCCGAGCTCAGCCGGGACCTGCTGACTGCCGTGCGTCCAGTCGACCTTGATCGCGTCGGCCGCGTTCGGCGGGACCCCCGTCACGTTGATGGTCGAGCCGAACGCCTTTCCGTCGCCGGCCCGGATCCCGACCACCGAGGTCACGCCGGAGACCCCCCTGACCGCCTGCTCGGACGCGAGCCCGATCGGCGAGAAGTTGTTGCTGGCCGTGATCGCGTAGTCGGCGATGAACGCCTTGTTGACGTTGTTCTTGAAGCCGGTCCGCAGCCCGGCGGCGAGCACGCCGACGAGCGTGACCAGGGCGAGCCCGATCATCAGGGCCGACGCGGTCGAGGCGGTGCGCGCCGGATTGCGCGACGAGTTGCCCTGCGCGAGCTTTCCCGCCGAGCCACCGATCCGGCTCGCCGGCCACCCGAGCACCCGGACCAACGGCGGCACCAGCTTGGGCGCGAGCATCGAGACGCCGATGAACAGCGCCACCGCCCCCACGCCGACCGCGAGCAGCCGCAGACCGGTCGACAGGCTCGAAACGAGCAGCCCGATCAGCATCAGCACGACCGCTCCGACGACCGTCGTGTAGGCCGCCGCCGGACCGTACTTCGCCCAGCGCGAGGGCGGAAGGAGCGCGCCCTCCCGGGCCGCGGCGATCGGCGCCACGCGCGTGGCGCGCAATGCCGGCCGGAGCGCGGCGATCATCGTGATGATGATCCCGACGGCGAGCGCGACGATGACCGTCCGGGTCTTGAACACGGTGGACGTCTGGGGCAGGTTGATCCCGAACGAGTCCAACAGCGAGTTCAGTCCCTTGGCCAGCAGCAGCCCGAGGAACAGGCCGATGATCGACGCCAGGGTCCCGATCACGAACGCTTCGACCATCACCGAGCGCAGCACCTGGCGGCGAGTGGCCCCGAGCGTGCGCAGCGTGGCCAGCTCGCGCGTGCGCTGGGCGATCGTGATCGAGAGGGTGTTGGCGATCACGAAGCTGCCGACGAACAGGGCGATCCCGCCGAAGGCGAGCAGGAAGTCCTGGAAGATGTTGAGGAACCCGGCGGTGTCCTTGGTCGCCTGCTGGGCCTCCTGCTGACCGGTCTTGACCTGCGCGCTCGGCCCGAGCAGCGGCTTGATCTGGTTCACGACGTCCTG
>Ga0335074_10010549_pt1 | contig 12927 bp, 10 predicted proteins | sample Lox_Sample_23_FD_206715 | JGI IMG/M metagenome (GOLD analysis project Ga0335074, IMG submission 206715) | Soil microbial communities from Loxahatchee National Wildlife Refuge, Florida, United States - Lox_Sample_2.3 | ecosystem: Environmental > Terrestrial > Soil > Wetlands | place: USA...
ACACTTCTTTTTGATCACTTATATTCTCCACACTTTGATTCTACATGCGTGTTTCATACGCTCCACTTTTCAAAAAATGTAATTCTACGTGTGACAATATTTGTACTTCTATTACTGGTATCTGCAAAACGCTCACAGCACATAAATCGCTGATTTCACGCAGGCTACTGGCGATTTCTGCACTGGTCATTATCGGACCGCTCCTTGCTATGTACTTTTTACAACTGGATGTGCTCTAGGCACGCACTCTTCAGCGCAAACTTTGAAGCATGGCGTTTAGCATAGTTGGTTGGTTTTCGATCGCGAGGGTGATCAAGGGCATATGAATCAATGGTGGATGGATGAGCTTGGCTTTGCATAGTCTGTGCTTGACTGACTAGCTTACAATAGCTTGTATGTGGATAACAGAAGACACTGCATACCAATGATCTCTGTATGTGTTTGAGTGCCTGTGTGATTTTATATAAAGTTCTATGAGGCCATTGCTACTACGGCTGGTTGAAGAGTTGAACTAGTGTAATGACATCTGAATCTCTCACTGGCTTGCTATGCTGGTATGTAAATACGAATGCAGCCACAGGAGGTACTCAAACGACCTGGCCAATGCTACTTATCGTCTTCCTGGGATCTCTGCATAGCATACCAAGCCTATTATCATTGTATCATTGTTGGTGCTGGTAATTCCCATCGCTTTTAGTCTCCTTGTCGTCGCCACAAAGTGTTGTCTGTAACTTAGTCATCGAAGTCATTACAATCTCATACTCCTTAGAGAACCATTCCTTTGTCTGATGATTGGTATATGATTCCCTCTTGGAAATCTTCATTCGGGACTCCTTTGGCAGTGGATTGCCCTCCTTTCCGAACCTCCTTGAATGAGTTTACGGGCATATCTCATTGGGTTCTTGAGTGCTACCCTCTTCGTCTTTATCATCATCTGCTTCAGCAGTATCTAGTAATTAGGTAGGAGGAGGGTCGGCTCTTTTTTGACGGCCTCCTTGAAAAAAAGGCCGGGTCCATCTGAGCTTGAAGTGGTCATGTAGAATTGTGATATCATTGAATGGTTATCACAAGATTGATTGTATTTAATTTCCTACATTGATCGATCCGATCGCATATTGCGACGTTGAGTTTGGATATCTCACTCTTCTGCACCGTGCTGTAGTTCCTTGCCTGAGCTTTCTTCCTACTCTGACATGTATGTAGTAGCTCCTCCTTTCTTCCTACTCCGGCCCTCACGTTCCGATCACAAGACCAGCGTAACCTCCCTCTGCCCTCTGAGATAACTCAATAGAAACTATAAGGACACTCCTTTCCGCACCCTCTACACTGCACTTCAATCTTGTACTCCTCTTCTCTCGGCCCACAGCTCTCACATAGGGGTTGACTCTCTTGTCCGTCCCCTCCCTTACAATTCTCTGTCTCAAGCTTCATCTCCAGCAAAATATTTAGGAAATCAGCATGAAACTGAGGGACTTCGGTACAGATCTCCTGGAAACTTGCCAACACGGGTGGTGCGGAGAGGATTTTGGAAAGATCCGTGAACGCAGCGTCAATGACTTCGGCGCGTAGGTGGTGAGCTGGCGGGTGATAGTCGGGCTGATTCTGGGCATCTGGTAGCGGAGATGGCTCATCTCGAATCGCGGGAAGGCTGTACACTTCGCGAATTGATTGGAAGTAGACTTCTAGATCGCAGACTCGTCGTAAGGCGTTCGAGAAGTTTGTTGCGGAGAGGATAACGAGGCCTTGAATTTGATATTTCAACGCTAGTCCATAGACTCTTGTGTGAGTATGTAGGGAGAAGGTGGGGCTGATGTCAACAGTGTTGTAGCTGCCCGTGTAAAGGAACTCGGTCATCTTCGTAACGGCTTCAAGGTCGTGTGAGTTAAGGTTGATGAGGCCCGAGAACTGAGATGATAAGCGGGGTATCATAGATCTAGGTGGAATGTTGGAGGCACGAACCAGGCTCTCTGTGCAAAGTGTTGCCAGGACCGAGGATTGAGAACACACGATGAGGCGGTGGGTTTTGAATATTTGCTCTCCACACACGAGAGTCAGGTCCGAGAAAGCACCGCTGACGAGGGCACTAGATTTATAAGCAGATACTCTATATGTTTGTCAGGGGGAATACACACCTGCGAAGCGCATCTAGAGGCCCCTGGGGCAAGGCAAGTTCCAAAGGAGGTGCCATTTCTTCTTCAGATATTTTGGCCGTGGCGTGGTTGAACTCGTGGCATAGTTGTACATCAGCTTCATCCATGAAGCATGCTAGTTCTGGTGACGTGTTTTTGCGATGTTGACGTATTGAAGGTGGATGATAAGCTCGTACACGAGCTTGTACGCGGTCAAGGCGTTTATTTTTCATATCCACAAGACTGAATTTTGGCATTAGTATTTCGTTGGAACTGGCTACGGAATCTTATTGGAAATTCACTGACTTTTGATATTCTGCAATAAAAGGCTACCTTTTGGCAGAAGTAGTAGATGTGATGGAACTCTTGCATAGCCTCAAACGACCTCTTTTAGGATTTATAATTCCCTCAAGCCAGCTAAATCCGGAGCCTTCTGATTGCTCGACCCTTTGTTAAGAATTTGTACTCGGAAATTTCGCCACTTATATTTCGTCTTCGGTCGACCCTGCGCCTCCAGGGTTTATAAAGCAACACCGATGCTATTCCAGTAAGAACAAAAGTGCCACGTATTGCACCGCCTATGATGTCAAAGTGATTGTCCGCATTATTTACACCATCTCAGAGAGCTCCCGTAGGCGAGGCAATGTTGAGAACGAGAGTAAGAAGCTGGTTGACACCAATACATGTCAACACGATCGGGTACTATAAAATAACAATAATATCACGGGCAAGTGATGTAGATGTGTATAGCGTCATCATCATCAATGCACCATCAGTTGTATCGATGAGGCATATTCCAGTCATATTTCATCAACAGTAGCCAGGTACTAGTTGAAGCACAGGATGAAAATTTCGTACTGGTGAATAAGATTGGAAACATTAAGATTAATCAAATACTGGTCCTCTCAGCTCCTTGAATCGAAGCAATCCCTAAGACTGCAATTTCGCTGCTAGTGTCGAAGCCCAATCCAAATGGAACCTCTATTGGGTACATATTCTAGGGACGGTCAACTATCTTGAAAATCTTCTTGAATAACCTCACCATGATTCCGCCACCTTCAAAATCGAGACCTCTATCACCGGTTACATCTGCTACATCTCCAGAGACTTCTTCCTTTAGTATTTGACGCATTTTTTGAACCAACTTAACTAGAATCCATAAATTGCCCAATCCTAGAATCATCAAGACACTCGAGCTTACCGCTGTGCCTACGATACCTCCAACATTTTGGAAGCCTTGGAATCTCTGTTCCAGTGCTCCACTTGTTGCAGCTACAACAATGCAGGTGATGACCACGATAGGTCTGGAGCCTGTAGCGACTAGTCGGCGGGTTATAAAGTCGATGACTGAGATATGGTCTGCATCGAGGGCATAGCGGAGCCCAAATGTATAAGACAATAAAGCGGAGGAGGAAAGTACTCGGACCTGGATTTGGGATTTAGGTTCGCCCTATAGGTTGGGGGTCATTGTCTCAGATGATGACCCGCAAAAGCGAACGAGAGCACGTGAGCGGCGGGCAGAGCGGTCGCGGCTGCGTAAATCAACGATCAAACCCTCAGCATCCAGAACCGCAGTCCTTAGACATTTTGTGGTATTATGCGCGTTAATTAGGTGAATAAAATACTAATATATAACCTTAATGTTTACGTTCACCTAATTGGGATGTGCACAGAACGCTACACGTGATTCTAAATCTATGGTATGCCATGGGCTGATATGTTTACCTAGACGATAAGTCACTAATGTCGTGACACGATGCCGCCCTAACGATAAGATAATGATAGGGGTTACAACTAAGGCGGCAAGCCGTGTTATATTGCTTCAACAACAGAGCGTGATACAAGTTCAATTGAATGCACCAGAAATCCTATCGAACTCTATCGAACTCTATCGAGTCTTTGGTAGATGTAGCTGCTCACAAATGAAGCATTGACTTCTTAGGAGAAGCAGCCTGCATTGACATAATAATTTACACGTGTGCGTCCATAATTATCCGTACCCGCCAGTACCCGCACGGCTATGACCACGCCAGGCAGCCCTTCAGGACCGACACGAATACCGGGAAAGGCGACTGCTGAACGTGATCGCATTCTTAACGACTTATCTGTTCGTTGGGGCCTCACAATTCAGCCGCCTAAGGATGGAGAATCTCCTTCGAAACGGCTAGAGAAGCTGACTAGTGCCCGCAAGGCCGAAACTTATCCTGAAGAGTGTTTCTTCAAGATCAACTTTCTATGCTTGAAGGACGAGAGTGCTCTATTGACGGCGCTGAAAAATTTTCAACATGCTGCCAATGCATTGCAAAGCGGTTGGGTGTACAAGCCCGGTGCCGACGATGACCTCCTGCCAAGATCGCCTGGGTCCAAACCTTTTGGGACGGCTGTTCAACGGGAACAGCTCTTCCAATGCCTTCTTCGTTTCATTACTCCGGCATTTGAACAGGCCAAGGAAAAGGCCAAGGAACGCCATATCAAGAGCGTTATAACACTGGAGAAGCCGACTCCTCTCAGTAATGCTACTCTTCCTGTCTTCACCCCTCAACACATTGTGGAGAGACATGTTGTGGACGAGCAATTGGATGACACACCGATCCCTTTTCCTCTCAGCGCTAAGAGACGAGGGGGGCAACACTCTGATGGAGACGAAGACCGTAATGATGCCCTCAAGAGGTCGAAAGGTCTTCCAGATGACTCGGCTTCTCAGAAGATCATTGATGCAGTGGGCAGCGTGCCTATGGTAATCCGTCAGACAGGAATTGGTACCAGACCCACTGCTGCGCTACCAATACCTATCGATGGTTCAAGTGCCTTTTCCGTAGCAGCTGCTTTCAAGGCTCCAGACCTTCCCGGTAATACATCCTGTGATGATAGAAACCAAAGGCGCCAAGGGGAACAACCCGAGACAGCCAACACAAGTGCTGCATCCAGTGCATCAGTATTCTCTGGTGTATTCGACGAGGAAATGTCTGATGCCTCCGATGAATCGTTCTTCTCCACGGAGACCTCTGTGATGGACACGTTTTCGGACCGGAGGTGGACACAAGATCGGGAACCTCCCGCCGAAATGGATTACACCGAGTATGGAAGTAGCATTGGCGATTTTGAGATCAATGATGGTATTAGCTTTACACCAGAGGACCTCCTTCGTGAACGACTGCAAAACGTGTTTCGTGAGTACCTCTACCTTTCCAATATTACTTGTTATTGTATTTTAAGCCTTCATACGCCTCGCGCTAACTCTTTCAATAGCTGTTCAGCCAGCTTTTCTGCAGCACGCGCCGCTAGTTATACGATATGAGATCACCAGAGTGTGCTCTTTTGCCAAAGTGCCCATGACTGATCTTCACTTCCCAATAATAGACTTTTCCAATCTTCGCGACTATGATAGCCTATGGAATTTACTGAAAAGTCAGCCTGCATTGAGGAACAAAGACTTTCCAGAGAAATCTGAGCGAGATGCTTGGACAGCAAGCCTGGATAAGTTCCATAAGGGTTTCCATGGCGTTATCCTATCCGCGAAATTGAAGTTCAGCGACTCCCATGGAGGTCCATTCTTTAACTTTCAGCTTGACCCCTTGAAACTTGATGTTTCAAACCGTCTGAGCCGCCGATTTGGTAATGATCGTTTTCTGGAATTGTCAATTCCAAGTATCTCTGGACATAGGCTGCCGAAGCTGCTAAAGGATGCTCAGCAGTTGGGCCACGGAGAAGCATGTCGTAAAGTCATTATTGATTGGATGACTCTTGAGCAACACAACTTCTTAGGCATAGCGTGGGGAGCATTCTTTCTTAAAGACAGCGCGAAGAAGAGGCCTAGTCTGAGACTTTCGGTTGATGAAGAAGTAGATAACCACGGGAAGTATACGGTTTATCTCTTCGCAACTGATGGAATAGGGTTTCAGGCCGGCAAAACTATTCCTCCAAAGGGAGAGTCTTCCCATCGACACCCCAAGATGACTGTTGATGCGCTGGTGAACTGGTTGATACCGCTGGAAGAAAACAAGCAGCAGAAAGCTCTTAAACTATTCTCTAGGATCGCCCTCGGTGAGAACTAGGTATATTGTATGGAGATCCTGCATTTCTGACATACGTTAGGTTTGAGCAAGACTTGGAAAACTGTGGAGCTGGAGCCATCAGAAATAAGATACGCTCCAGACCTCCTATCTGGTGATTTGAAAGAGGTGATGAACGATGGATGCGGTCGGCTCTCGCTGAAAATGGCCAAAAACGTTGCCCGATGCCTTAGATTGAGCCATGTCCCTAGTGGCTTTCAAGCCCGGATTGGAGGTGCAAAGGGATTCTGGGTCGTTGATGTCAATGATGATGGTGAGCAGCAATGGATTGAGATATACCCGTCTCAAATGAAATGGGATCGATGTCCTGAAGTCACGGATCTGGCAGAGTATGAAGCGGATCATCGTACATTCGAGGTTGTGAAATGGGCGAAGCCATTGAAGTCGGCGGCGCTGAATCTCCAACTGATTCCACTGCTGGAGGACCGTGGAAAGGATCGAGCCGCAATGCGTGAAGCGATATCCCATCTGCTAGTGAATGGGTTGGTACATGAGATTCAAGTTCAACGAGCAGCTATGGAAAGTCCCGAGTCTTTTCGCAAATGGGTCCGAGATAATTCAGGTATCGAAGAAAGGATTAAGCATGGTCAAGTTCTGTACTTGGCCGGCCTTCCTCGGTCACTGGAAGAACAGTTAAATATACTTCTAGATGCTGGATTTGATCCTCAAAGACTTCAGTTCTTGAAGGATTTGGCATGGAAGGCGTACACTCAGAAGTGTGACCTGTTAAAGAAAAAGCTGAACATTACGGTGGGCCTTTCCACCTACGCATATATGGCAGTGGACTTTACAGGCACCCTCGAACCCGATGAAGTACATTTGTGCTTTTCCAGCCACTTCACCGATGAGGTGTCGGGATTTTCCGAAACACTACTGGAAGGAATGAATATTCTTGTTGCAAGGTGTCCAGCACATTACATCAGTGACATACAGAAAGTCAAAGCTGTATGGAAGCCAGAACTGAAGGCGTTGAAGGATATCATAGTGTTCTCTTCCAAGGGTGATTTCCCTTTGGCGAAAAAATTATCCGGAGGCGACTATGATGGAGATATAGCATGGATTTGCTTCGAACCAGCTATCGTGAACGAGTTTATCAATGCTGATATGCCAGAGTGTCCAGATCTTGTCAAGCTTGAGTACCTCCAGAAAGACCAGACTACCTATTCTGATATATATATGGAGTATGCAGACCCCGTCCCGGTATTTCTGCAGCATTGCTTCGACCTTAACCTACAGGACAATCTTCTGGGCATATGCACCAACCACAAGGAGTGGCTTTGCTACACGAACAATAATGTTAGCAACTCAGAAGCCGTCTTTTTGAGCACTCTCCTGAGTGACCTAGTGGATCAACGTAAACAAGGTTACACTTTCAGCATGCAGTCCTGGGAACGGGTGAAAAATGAGGTCATCAAGACCAAGGTCCGTGAGCCAAATTACAAGCGCGATAAATTCGATGGAAGGAGGCAGCCTGAGCATATCATTGACTACCTAAAGTTCATTATCGCTGAGAGAACTGTTGAAAATACTCTCGTAGAATTCCACAAGAGTCTCGCAACCGCGGCATGCTGGGACGACGACGTCGTGAAGCTCGCACACTGGGCACGAGAGCGCGTAAGGGAGTCTCTCGATTGGAAGTCTCTACTAGAACAGTTGGAGCACGATATCAAAGCTGTCAAGAAAGAATGGACTCGCCATTCTAGCCGCAAAAGAAACCCAGAGTCGATGACAAATTTCAACTCCTTCATCACAAGCCTGCATGATCAATGGCAAGCCATCTCTCCTCCACCATCTAACCCCCTCTCCCAAGCCCTCGCCCCATCCTGCCTCCCCTCCCTCGAGCTCTCAACATTTTCCCTCCTGAAAGCATCCCTCGGCTTCTCGCTCGGCTCGCGCAAATACGTCAATAAATTCATCTGGTGGATGGCTGGGAGACAACTCGCAGCTCTTAAAGCTATGTATGGTAGAGAAGGAGGCGGCACAGCATTCATGACGCCACAGATGTACGCTACGTTACGCCCGGACTCAACGGTTGTGAAATTGATGCAGAACCAGGGTCATGATCCGAGGTTCTGGGAGGCGAAGGCTGAGAGTGTGGTGCAGGATGAGGAGATGGTGGGTGGGGACTGGGAGGAGGAGATGGGTGGGTAGGAAGAATCGACATCGAAGGATCAAAAAAATACCATTACGAACGCTTGGCTGCCATAAACCTACTTCAACATTACTAGGTTAAACCTAGAATCGATCATTATTACGAAGCTCCGAATCGACTGCCGGTAAGCAGTATTTGCGTGGGATTAGGCAAGACCGGAGGGATGGGATTTGGGATTTGGATTAATGGATGGCTACTGGCTGGAAGATTAGGGATATTTCCTTTTAACGGGTATGCTGAAGACTTTATGCAGGGCATTCTGTGGTGTTAGGAGAGGGTATTTTCTTTAGTCACAGATATCACGATGGAATATGCGAGTCTCGTTGTATTGTTTCCCCCGTGCATGGAGAGAATATGGTGAATTTACTTTCCTATTTCGCAAGATCAGAAAATTCGGGCGTATAGGGTCTTTCTCTGGCTCTTTTGAGTCTCTCTCGGTTCTTCAAGTCGCGAGCCAAAGCCAAGGCCAAATCCAAACCCAAACGCCATCGAGTTTGAAGCTGCCTAACCAACTACCAAGTAGAGTAACATAATACCATTCGGTCGTAGCCATCGTGGCTTTCGATTTTCTGAGGGCTGAAAAAGTCCGCTGCCTTCATACAGGGAGCATCCTTCTCTCGAGCTTATGAAGTTGAAGAACACTGCACCTTTCTTACCCCTTCTGTCTTCTTGTGCAGGAAAGTTCTCACCGTGCGTTATCAGGAAATTTCTCACATGCCATTTGCCCTCTCACTATCCTCCTGAATACTCTATGTGGTATGATGTTGGGCTCCTCTCTGTATGACCTCGGGAAATCCTCGAATCTCGGCAAAATGATTTTTCCTACATTCTTCTGTTTTGCCAGGAGGGACTCTACCATATGTTAGAGATCCTGCAGGCTCCTCTTGCGATCATGTAGGATCAAGCCATCCCGCAAATAGATTACCCTCGAGCTCTTCCCTTTCACCGCGGCCGGTCGTAGGGGTTCAGATGAATTGCGGCGGCTTTCCTCGGCATACTGTTACCCAAGAAGAAGGCTTTGACCCGGGACCATTTATTGGAATAGTCCGCTGCAGCCGCGCCAACATTTAGTCTGCAAGTTTCGGAGTGTACCTGCGACACCCTATAGGCCGTGGGATCAGGTACCCGTGGGGTTCATGTTGGTCTCATCAGGCCTGGATGGAACGGCAGAGGTCCAGTAGGGTACTTTCGTTGACGAGCACATGGCCAATTTAGCCGGCGAATCCGACACTGAGGTACAGTACCTGGCTTCCCCCCCACGCAAGCCCCCACCTCCTTGAGGTCGATGGGTAGGAAGTCGCGGGTGTGCAGTTATATAATCTTTTGCGATGAGAGAGTTTCACGGAAGAGACGCACGGGACTACGGCTTGCATGTCTATACACCATTGGGCTCTTCAAGGCATAATGACGAAGCAGGCGTGACGTGGAGAATTCACCGACTGGAGACAACTGGGTTATGCAGGGAGTGTGGAGTTTCAAGAACAACTCCAGCAAAGCTCCATCTGTGCAGACACTCTTTCAGCAGCAGCAGCAGCAGCAGCATGTAAGACGCCTTGACACCTTGATGGTTCAGTAGAGATCTCTACAAACTGAGTGGACCCTGTCGTTTCCCATAACGCAATAATGTGCGGCAGTGCATCACATAATAAACTCGTGGGATGTCCAGCGTTGCACATGATGCCATCCAAGTGTGATTTACATAAGTCCTCCCCCATCTCTTTTTGCTCGGGTCGCTGCTGCGGTCATCGACAACACAAAACGTCCGGACAAAGCTTTGTTTTCCATCAAAGACGATCCCCAAAAGGAAACAGGCCTGACAGATTACAGCAAGGAGTTTATTTCCTCGGTAGCAGGTCTCTTAACAGCCAATCTTTCGTTATCTATCTATTCATGGTACATCTGCAGCTTGATAAGAGCCTGCCGAATTGCGTTGACGAAAGCAACATCTCCATACCTTGACGCTCCGAAAGCGGAATTCGACTTCTATATTCATTTAAGGCAATATCCTTTTCATGTGAATTTTGAAAACTCTCGACATCAATTTCACACTCTCAAATAGCTTTCATATCTCACATAAGCTGAACCGGCATATAAGAGTCACACGGAACAGAATTAGTTATCAGACGATCTCGCCCATCAACGCGACACAAAGCCGATCTCGCAGCTGGCCTTCATTTTATAAACCATAAATCCATCCCTTCGTTACCTTCGAGTCATCCAGACAACCAAGGAACCGTCAAACTGGCTCAATCACGCCCTCCACCGGTGCGCTCCAGCTCCAGCTCAGTTGTATCCCCTCCGCCGCTCTCTCCAGTAGAGAAGTCATCCAGACATGGGACATCGTATTCAAAACGGAAATCAACGCCGGGAACGAGCGACCGGAAGTCGAGACCGCCGATCGTAAGTCGAAGAAGTACCCCACAATACGCCAGCAAAAGCAGTGGGGGAGGGCGGACCAGCAGAGAAAAAGAAAGGGAGGATGAAGATCGCGGATTGGTTGGCGAGAGCTTTCCCCAGTTCTGGTATCTCTAACCCCGCGATATTCGAAGCCACTCTGTCATGTGCCGGTACTGACAAGGTACAATAGTACATACTGCGAAAAGCAAATAAATTTTTCGAGTACTAACTTTCTCTATTGCTCAGAAGCGTTTGTCTCCCCTCGCTGATATGCAATTCAATGCAACTACTAACACACGTCACCAATCATAGCTGCCGAAAACATGACCTTCCATCATCTGGACATTCCCGTCAAACTTCATTGTCCAATTCTCCCACGTCACCCTCCATCTCCTCTCCGACTCCCTACGCCTATGCCCGCCCCCTTTCTACAGTCTATCCCACATCCCCCGACCGAGATATCATACCCCGCGCCTCACCCACCACGCTCCGACCCCGCTCCTACTTCGCCAGCGAACCTTTCCCAACAAAAGCTGTACCCATTTCACCCTCTCATCCCTCGGCCAACTCTAGTAGCAGCGCCCTTGCCAGCCTCCGTGAGCTCAGCGCTGCTCTAGAAAACACCCGTGCAGAGGTCCGCGATAGACACGGCTCACTAGCATCACGACCCATTCCGCACCCCAGCACCGGATCCGGTTCGGATGCCGACGGCGAAGATTGTGAAGCTGAATCCGCTCAGACATCCGGGACTACAAGTCCTGTGAGTCGCTCCGCGAGCGGGGCATGGAGTTATTTGACCTTCGTGGGGTCAGCGAGTAACAATGTGAGCGCTATGGCGCCGCTGAAGCAGATCGCGAGGTCATACACCACACCACAGTCCACGCGATCGAATTCAAATTCGAATTACGCTTATGCGAGAACTGAGACTGCCGGATCTGGGAAGGCGGGTTATGGATATGGGACCTACGCGAATGGGAGCAAAGATACGAGCAAATACCGTTACGCGCCGGCGACGTCTACGGCGCCGCTCGTGACAGCGGCATCAGGACTGGTGGGCATGGAACGCCCTTTGCCGCCCAGGAGCGGAGGGTATAGCCATCGCCCACGGAGTATAGATTTGGTGACGCCTTATTCGGTAGGGTATAATGGTTGATTTGGAGTAATGGCTGTCAACTTCTCTTGATGATCGGTTTAGGGCAATTCAGGGGATTCGCATAGCATTGGGATAGCGGGGTATGGATTACTGGATGTTGGATAGGGTCCTTGGAAGAGTACATATATACCCATTACATGATTTAAAGCAAGTTAAAATGTAGATGATGTTTTAAATTTACTCCATGTATTATGTAATTTCCTGTAAATAGCATAAGGGCTGAGTGTTATCTGGGTAGGACAACCTGTGGTATGCCTCTTTCGCTTCAAGTACCTTGTCCTCTTAGATCTCAATCATAGTACAGACCTTGGACGGTGGATCAGAAGCCGGTATCGGCGGGTCCCTAGACTTGTCTCGCAGTCGCTACTTGTATGGCCCACCCCTCGTCTGAAGTATTAGAACATGCCGAGGTATCTATAAAAGTATTTCCGTCTCTGGATCGCGAGATCTCCTGTCTCCTGTCTCGGGGCCGCTATAGGTGCTTTATGAGCAAGTGATTCTTCAGGCCGTCACTTCAACGTAAACTTCTGCCCGGCGATAACAGGAGCAGCCGCTGTTGACTTCGAATTCGCCTTCCCGCAAATGGCGCACGCTACGTCTTAATCAGTACTAAATTTTTCTTGGTAATTTCCATACAAAGGGAACATACCATTTGCTTTATAGGCACATTTCTGGCAGTACTTGCGCCCTGATTCGATCTTGGTGCTGCAATCCGCGCTGGTGCATGTGTTGGAGTACGCGGCATATGGATTCTTCGCGGACTTCGAAAGCAGCTTGCTCTATACTTCAGGTCAGGACTCGAACATGCTTTAACTCAAAATATTCGACCTACCTTGCCTATACCAGTGTTGCCTAAAGTCGCAGATGTTTTCGCCTTCGCCCCGCTCTTTGATGACCCCGCCGGCGACCCATAGTACATCTCATTCTTCTTCTTGACTCCTGGCGTGGCCAGAGATGTAGGCTTCGTAAGCTTTTGGCATTTTGAGCAGACCATGTTGGCGTCCGATGAGCGGTGGGAAAGTG
>Ga0335074_10010550_pt1 | contig 12927 bp, 11 predicted proteins | sample Lox_Sample_23_FD_206715 | JGI IMG/M metagenome (GOLD analysis project Ga0335074, IMG submission 206715) | Soil microbial communities from Loxahatchee National Wildlife Refuge, Florida, United States - Lox_Sample_2.3 | ecosystem: Environmental > Terrestrial > Soil > Wetlands | place: USA...
GCGCAACCGCTCGCTCCCGTCGAGGACAACCCGATTCTGGGGGTTTCCGATGCCAGCTGGTCGTTGGTCATCAACGCCATGATCGGAACGACGAGATGTGATCGCTACTGTGGAACCGCTTGGGTTGCCTTCAGGAAAGTGGCCTACACGGCCGCGGGCAAGACCGGAACGGCGCAGGTATTTACCGTCGCCCAGAATGCCAAATACAGCGAGAAGATGGAGCCGGAGAGCCTCCGCGATCACGCCTGGTTCGTCGCCTTCGCGCCCGCCGAGGCACCGCGCATCGCCATTGCCGTGCTGGTGGAGCATGCGGGATTCGGCGCGAGCTTCGCCGCGCCGGTCGCGCGCCAGGTGATGGATGCCTATCTGCTCGGCCCCGACGGCAAGCTGAAGCCTCAATTCGTGCCGCCCGCACAGAGCACCCCGCAGACGAGCACTGCGCAGGCATCGCTCGCACAGGAATCGCTGCGATGATCTACGAGGAGCTGACGGACGCCTCGCGCGCCCGCCGCACCCTGACCGGCACCGCGCGAATGCTCCTCGCGCTGAAGCTCGATGGGCCGCTCGTCGTCGGTCTCGCCCTGATCGCCGCGTACGGTCTGGTCGTGCTTTACAGCGCCTCCGGACGCAGCCTCGGCACGGTGCTGCACCAGGTCGGCCATCTGGCGATGGGCACGGCCGCGATGCTCGCCCTCGCTCAGGTCAATCCGAACGTCCTGCGGCGCATCTCGCCCTGGCTCTACGTGGTCGGTATTGCGATGCTGTGCGTCGTCGGGGCGATCGGATACATCGGCAAAGGGGCGCAGCGCTGGCTTGATCTCGGCCTGTTTCGCTTTCAGCCTTCCGAGCTCATGAAGCTCGGGGTGCCGATGCTCTGCGCGTGGTACCTGCGCGAGCGGCCACTGCCCCCGAGCGCCCCTTCGCTCATTCTGCTTACCGTGCTGATTCTGCTGCCCTCCGGGATCGTCGCCATGCAGCCGGACCTCGGGACCGCGGCGCTCATCATGATCGCCGGCGTGCTCGTGGTCATCATGGCGGGGCTGCAGCTGCGCGTGATGGCGGGGCTCGGGATGATCGGTGCGCTCGGCATCTGGGCGGGCTGGCACTTCATGCACGGCTACCAGAAGGAGCGCGTGCTCACCTTCATCAATCCGCAATCCGATCCGCTCGGAGCCGGCTACCACATCATTCAATCGACGATCGCGATCGGCTCGGGCGGTGTGTTCGGCAAAGGCTGGATGAACGGCAGTCAGGCGCAGCTCGACTTCCTGCCCGAGCGCTCGACGGACTTCATCTTCGCGGTCATCGGCGAGGAGTTCGGACTGCTCGGGCAGTGCGTGCTGATCGTCCTCTATGTCTTCATCGTCTGGCGGGCCCTGTATCTCGCGACGCAAACGCAGGACACCTTCTCGCGCCTGCTCGCGGGCAGTATCGCCCTCACGTTCTTCGTGTATGTCTTCATCAATACCGGCATGGTGAGTGGACTGTTGCCCGTGGTCGGTGTCCCGCTGCCGCTCGTGAGCTACGGCGGGACCTCGATGGTGACCCTGCTCGCCGGGTTCGGTATCCTCATGTCCCTCTACTCGCACCGCAGGCTGATCGGTTCGTAGTGGCCATGCGAACGATTCATCCGCTTCGCGCGTTCACCGCCTTTCTGGCGCTGACCCTCGCCGTCTGCGCCGCGCGCGCGATGGCGCAGGCGGAGCCCGCGGACCTGCAGACCGTGAATCCGCCGGTGACTGCGACGCCGCTGTTCACGGCCGACCCCTTCGATCCGAAGCGCCCGGAGATTCGCCGCTTCGTGCGTGAGGTGGCGCATCGGGATCGGCTCTCCCGCCGACGCGTCCTGAGGCTCATCGAGCAGGCGCGACCCCAACCGCAGATTCTCGACCTGATGACGCGGCAGCCGGAGCGCGTGCTCGAGTGGTGGGAGTACCGGCAGCATTTCGTGACCGACCTGCGTATCGAGGAGGGCGTGCGGTTCTGGCTCGAGCACCGCGCCGTTCTCGAGCGCGTAGCAGCGCAGCAGGGTGTGCCGCCCGAGTACATCGTCGCGATCCTCGGCTGCGAGACACTCTACGGCCGCAACACGGGCCGCGATCGCGTGCTCGACTCGCTCGCGACGCTCGCCTTCGACTATCCGCCGCGCGCAACCTACTTCCAGCACGAGCTCGAGCAGTTCCTGCTGCTCGCGCGTGAGACGCATTTGAACCCGCTCGTCGTGAAGGGCTCGTACTCGGGTGCCATGGGCGCCCCACAGTTCATGCCGTCCGCCTACCGGCGTTACGCGGTCGATGAGAACCGCGGTCACCGGCCCGATTTGTGGAAGGACTGGGCCGACGTGTTTGCGAGTGTCGCGAACTTCCTGCGCATCAATGGCTGGCAGCCGGGGCAGCCGGTGCTCGCCGACGCGCGCCTCGATCCAGAGCCCGAATTCCAGCTCGATTCGCGCGGCGTGCTGTCCGCGACTCTGGCGGAGCTCAACGCCCAGGGTGTGCACGTCGCGGTGCAGCTGCCGGACTCGACGGAAGCGATTCTCGTCCCGGCGGAACAGGCCGAGGGTCCGGCATACCGCGTCGGCTTCAGCAACTTCCGGGTCATCATGCGTTACAACCGCAGTACGCGGTATGCGATGGCGGTGAACGATCTCGCCGAGGCGATCGCCGCCCGCGTGCACGAGAGCCGCGATCCCGGCAGCGCGCGCACGGAAGGCGCCTCGGTCGTCCCGCCGAGCTGATGCGCCCGCGCCCGCGGCTCGCCACCGCCGCGCAGCCCGTCGTCGCCGCGGCGCTGCTTGCCACGCTCCTCGGGACACTGCTCCTTCAGGGCTGCTCCGTCGCGCCACACCGGGTGCCGCCGGGCGGCGAGCACGTGCCCTTCCCCTCGGTCCCGCCGGGGGCTCCGCCCGGGGACCTGCTCGCCGTGCCCGATGCGGTGCCGAGCCTCGAGCCGCGCAGCCGGCTCGGCAACCCGCCCTTCTACGATGTGCTCGGTCATCGCTACTATGTGCTGGCGAGCGCCGAAGGCTACGTCGCCCGCGGCGTTGCTTCCTGGTACGGCCCGACCTTTCACGGGGTGCGCACCGCGATGGGCGAGCCCTACGATATGTTCGGAATGACCGCGGCGCACAAGACACTCCCGCTGCCCTGCTATGTACGCGTGACCAACCTGCGTAACGGCAAAAGCGTCGTCGTGCGCGTCAACGACCGCGGCCCCTTCGTCGCGAATCGCCTGATCGACCTCTCCTACACCGCGGCGTTGAAGCTCGACATGGTGCGCGAGGGCACGACGCTCGTGGAAGTGCGGGCCCTCACCCCGGGGGAGCCCTCGAGCTCCGAGCTCACGCGCGCCTCGGAGACCCCGTCGCCCGACCTGTATGTTCAGGCGGGAGCATTCGCAAATCCGAGCAACGCGCAGCACCTGCTCGACAGGCTGCGAGCGGCAGGCCTCGCGAACGCCTTCGTGCTCGCGCGCCCCGAGAAGAGCCGCCTGTATCGCGTACGGGTGGGGCCGGTCGCGACCGTCCCGCAGTACGATGCGCTCGTCGCGAGACTCGAGAAACTCGGTATTCTCGACGCACGCCTCGCGCTCGATTGAACCGCCCGGAGATGACGCATGCCCCCTCCGCTTCCGATCTGCTATTTGAATGGCGCCTACCTGCCGCTGTCGGAGGCGCGCATCACGCCGCTCGACCGCGGCTTTCTGTACGCGGACGGCGCCTATGAGTTGATGCCCGTCTACCGCGGCCGGCCGTTCCGTCTCGCCGATCACCGCGCGAGGCTCGCGCGCAGCCTCGGCGAGCTCAGGATGGAGGACCCGCTGACCGATGAGGGATGGCGCACGCTTTTCGCGACGTTGATCGAGCGCAACGGCGGGGGCGACCTGTATATCTACTGGCAGGTGACGCGGGGCGCCGAATGGGGCCGCAATCACGCACCGCTTCCGCAGGTTCCGCGCACGATCTTCGCGTTCTGCGCCCCGCTTCCGCCAACGCCGCGGGACGTGCTCGAGCGCGGCCTCGATTGCATCACCGCCGCCGACACGCGCTGGGCGCGCCGCGACATCAAATCGATTGCGCTGCTCGCGAACGTGCTGCTGCGTCAGCTCGCCGTGGACGCGAACGCGGCCGAAACGATTCTGCTCGAGCGCGGGGAGCTGACCGAGGCTTCCTCCTCGGCCGTCCACGTCGTCATCGGAGGCGAGCTGCGCACACCGCCGCGCACGGAGCGGGTGCTTCCGGGCACCACGCGCAGTGTGCTCGAGATTCTCGCCGAGCGCGTCGGCGTGATGCGACGCTCGATTGCTGTAACTGAGGCGGAGCTGCGCGCCGCGGACGAAGTGCTGCTCTCCGCCGCGACGCGCGAAGTCGTGCCGGTGACCCGGCTCGACGGACGCCCGGTCGGGCGCGGCACACCTGGCCCCGTGTGGCGCCGCCTCTACGATGCACTGCAGGAATACAAGGAGGAGCTCGCGAAGGAGCCCTGGTGAGGCGCGCGCCTCTCTTGAGATTCCCGACCGACTATCCGATCAAGGTGGTCGGACGCAACTCGGCGTCCCTGCGCGGGGAGATCGACGCGATCGTGAGCAAGCATGCGCCCGATCTCGATCCCAGCCGCACGAGCGAGCGACTGAGCGCGAACGGCAACTTCCTGTCCATCTCCTACACCATCCACGCCGTGAGCGCCGAGCAGGTGAGCGCGCTCGCCGCCGAACTCGCCGCGTGCGAATCGATACTGCTCGTTCTTTGATCGATAGCGCCCGCTGCGGCGGTTATGTCGATATGCCGTCTAATGCTCCGCTTATAACCAGTTTGTAACCGGTCGACGCTTAACTCGTCGCGCGGCGCCCGCTAGGATGCCTCGTCATGTCCATCTCGCTGGATCAGGTCACCAAACGATATCAGGGTTCGACCGTCGTCAACGACGTGTCCATCGATATCGGCGATGGTGAGTTCTTCGTCCTGCTCGGCCCGAGCGGCAGCGGCAAGAGCACGCTCCTGCGCGCCATCGCGGGCCTCACCGGCGTGGACCACGGGCGTATCTCGCTGCACGGCCGCGACGTGACGCATCTCGCCGCGCGCCATCGCGGCGTCGGGCTGGTGTTTCAAAATTACGCGTTGTTTCGCCACATGACCGTGGCGGACAACATCGAGTTTGCGTTGCGAGTGCGGCGGATGCGCGCCGCAGCGCGACGCGCGCGCCGCGCCGAGCTGTTGCGTCTGGTGGCGCTCGAGGGGCTCGACGACCGGCTCCCCGCGCAGCTCTCCGGAGGTCAACAGCAGCGCGTGGCAGTGGCGCGCGCGCTCGCGCACAAGCCGGAGGTGCTCCTGCTCGATGAGCCCTTCGGCGCTCTCGATGCAAAGATCCGCGAGGAGCTGCGCCGCACGATTCGCGAAGTGCAGCGCGAGCTCGGGATCACCACGGTGCTGGTGACGCACGATCAGGAGGAGGCGTTCGCGCTCGCCGACCGCATCGGCATCATGAACCTCGGGCGCCTGCTCGAGGTCGGCCGCCCCGACGATCTGTATGCGCGGCCCGCCACGCGCTTCGTCGCGACGTTCCTCGGCGCTGCGAATCTGTTGCTTGCGCGCCAGGGCGCCGGCGGACTCTCCTTCGGCAACGGTCCGCTCGTCGTGCCGTACCAGGAATCCGCCTCGCGCGGCCGCACACACGAAGTGGTCACCGTATTGCGTCCCGAGGAGATTGAACTCGCCCCGTCCCGCGAGGGACTGCGAAGCCCGTACATGGCCGACGGTGCCGTCGAGGAGATTCTATTCAGCGGGGCTCTCGAGCGCCTGCGCGTGCGGCTTCGCGACGGCGCGGCCGGCGCGCATATCGTGCGCTCGGACAACAGTTCGGAGGAGCCGTATCTGGAGGTGACGCGCACTCAGCACGAGCAGCGCGTCTTCCCGCTCACTCCCGGTCAGCAGGTCGCACTCGGCGTGCGCCGCCTGCACGTGCTGCCCACACCGCTCTCGAGTTTCGTCGCCTGCGCTGCGACCCAGGCACTCGCCGAGGCGCTGAGCCGCGAGCCGCTTCTCGCGGAGCTTGCGATGCGCATGAAGACTCGCGTCGCCGTGCGCGTCGAGCCGGCACTCGGCGCGCATCGGCCGGGCAGCGACGCGGCCGCCGCATCCCCAGCCTCGGAGACCGATGCGGCGGGAGCCGATTTCTCGGGCGCCGCGGTGATTTCCGCCGGCGTGCCGGCAGTCGAGTGGCTGCTCGAGCGCGGTGTGGATGAAGTGCTGATTCTCCCCGAGCGGGCGGCAGCACCGGCCCGGGTACTCATACATTGGGTGAACGAATCGGCGCGACGGGCAACGCTCGCGGTGTCCGCGAGCCTGCTGCGGCACATTTCCGCCGAGGCCGTCTATGTCGGCATCCTGCCTGAGCACGGCCGCCCCGATGCGCCGCGGCCGCTCGGCATGCGCGCATTGCTCGATGCGCGTTCGGAGGCGCAGTTCGAACACGGACTCGATATGCGCACGGAGCTTCGGTATGGAGATGTTGCGCGCGAGCTCGCGCTGCATCTCGCGGAATCACGCGATCAGTTGCTCATCCTCGGGATCTCGGATGCGTCCGAGGTGAGCGGGCGTTTCGCGCAGCTGCTCGCCAATCCCACCTCGCCGCTTCTCATCGTTTATCGGCGCGCGGAGCCCGCCGCCGTGCACGGGCCGCTCGAGAGTTCGCCGCGCGTCACCGCCGGGCAGCTCAGGTACGCGTAGGTGGCGCGCGGAAACGTTGCTCGGCCGCTGACAGCGATCCGCCAGCCGAGTGTTCTGCCCGGATTCGGACTGACGTTCGGATTCACGACCTTCTTTCTGAGCGCGCTCGTGCTGCTCCCGCTCGCCGCGCTCGTCTTCATGGCGGCTTCGATGTCCTGGAGCGAGTTCCTGCACGTCGTCTCGAGCGGGCGCGCGATCGGCTCTTACCGGCTGTCCTTCGGCGCGTCTTTGCTCGCGGCGTGCATCAATCTCGTCTTCGGCTTCGTGATTGCCTGGACGCTCGTGCGCTATCGGTTCCCCGGACGCAAGCTCGTCGATGCGCTCATCGATATGCCGTTCGCGCTGCCCACCGCGGTCTCGGGCATCGCCCTCACGACGGTATTCGCGCAGAACGGCTGGATCGGACAGTATCTCTCCGTGCTCGGAATCCGCGTGGCCTACACCTGGATCGGAGTCACCGTCGCGTTGACCTTGATCGGCATGCCGTTCATGGTGCGAACGCTGCAGCCCGCGATCGCCGAGGTGCAGCGCGACCTCGAGGAAGCCGCCGAGACGCTCGGCGCGGGACGCCTCTACGTCTTCCGGCGCATCGTGCTGCCGACCGTGCTGCCCGCGATGCTGACCGGCTTCACGCTGGCCTTCGCGCGCGCGGTGGGTGAGTACGGGTCCGTTATCTTCATCGCCGGTAACATTCCGAAGAAGACCGAGATCACCCCGCTCCTCATCGTCATTCACCTCCAGGAGTTCGACTATCGCGGGGCCGCGGCGCTCGGCTTCGTGATGCTCGTCATGTCGTTCATCGTGCTGCTCACCATCAATCTCATCCATAGCTGGGGCCGGCGGCGCCTCGTCGCGACGGCGCACTGATGGCCGGCGGTATCCCGTTCGCCCTGCGCGAGGAGCTCGCGAGCCGACCCGGGCGCGAGACGTTCATCGCCGAACTCGTGCGCTGGGGTCTCGTCGTGCTCTCCCTCGGATTTCTCGGCGCGCTGCTGCTCGCTCCGCTCGCCACCGTGTTTGCAGTGGCATTCGAGCATGGGCTCGCCGCCTACTGGAGTTCGTTCGCGGATCCCGACACCCGAGCTGCGATCCGGCTCACGCTCCTGACCGCGGCAGTGGTCGTGCCGCTCAACACCGCGTTCGGCCTCGCCGCCGCCTGGTGCATCGCAAAATTCGAGTTCAAGGGAAAGAGCTTTCTCATCACTCTGATCGATCTGCCGCTCGCGATCTCGCCGGTCATCTCCGGGATGATGTTCGTGCTGCTCTTCGGTTTGCAGGGGTGGTTCGGCGCGTGGCTTCAGGATCACGACATCAGCATCATCTTCGCCCTGCCCGGCATCATCCTGGCAACGATGCTGGTCACCTTTCCCTATGTCGCGCGCGAGCTGATCCCACTCATGCAGCAGCTCGGCAACGACGAGGAGGAGGCCGCGATCACCATGGGCGCGGGCGGATGGATGACGTTCTTCCGTGTGACGCTTCCGAAGGTGCGATGGGGCCTCATCTATGGCGTCATTCTTTGCAACGCGCGTGCGATGGGCGAATTCGGCGCCGTTTCGGTAGTCTCCGGGCACATCCGCGGTCTCACCGACACGATGCCCCTCACGATCGAAATCCTATACCAGCAGTACAACTTCGTCGGCGCATTCGCGGTAGCCTCCCTCCTCACCCTGCTCGCCGTCGTGACGCTCCTCATCAAGTCGCTGGTTGAGCGGACGGGCTACAAGAGGCGCTGAGTGGAGCTCACCGGCATGGCCGTGCTCACCCGCCGCCTCCTTGCGCCCCGCGAGCGACTCCTCTCGGCCGCATCGCGTCTCCGTTCCGGCCTGCGCGGTCTCGCCGGTCGGCCGCGCTTCGATCCCTCGAAGATCTCGCTGTCCTGGTGGCTCGCGATAAGTCAGGTCATCGTCGTTCTCGGCGTCGCAGGCGGCATCTCGGCGTATGCCATCGGACGGCTGCACGACCTCGCGGATGAGCAAGGCAAATCGCGTGTGCAGCTCGCAGGGGCCATGGCGCGCGAAGCGGTGCGACGCATGAGCGAGGATGCCCTCACCCAAGTGCGCGTGCTCGCCGACCGCCCGACCCTCGATCGGCTGCTGGCCGAAGGACACTCGGAGCAGATCACGCTCTTTCTGCGGCGCTTTTGCGATGCGGACACGATCGACGGCTGCGCCGTCTTCGATGCAGGGAATCTCGTCGCACAGTCTGGCACCCCCGTGCCCTGGAAGGATGTGGCCGATTCGAGCATGGAGCAGGGACCCAGCTTTCTCGCCGCGCCAGCGGGAGCACCCAGCCCCATGCTCGGAGCCGCCGCCACTTTGACGAGCCGCCCCACGGCCCGGGTTTTCGTCATCCGGCTGCTCGGAGACCGCGTTGCCTCGACCCTCACGCGTCAGGTCGGGCTGCCCGTGAGCCTCATCGCCTATCGCAGCTTCGCCAAGGCACCGGTCGATCCCCTGACGGCGCTGCACACCGCCGCGCTCGCGGATGGAAATTCCGCCGTGCAGCGAGTCCACGCGCTCGGTCTTTACGTCGCGAGCTTCCCCCTGTTCGCCTCGACGGGTGAAGCCATTGCGCTCATCGAAGTGCGGCTGTCCGCTGCCGCGATCGACAGCTCCGCGGGCAGGCTCATCCGTCATCTGCTCGTCACGGCGCTCATTCTCGCAGTGCTCGCCGTGCTTGCCGGCATCCTGCTCGGGCAATACGTCACCGGCCCCGTCGAGGCGCTCACCGACGCCGCGGTGCGGCTCGGCCGCGGCGACTTCTCCACGTCCATTCCGAGCGGCGGCGCAGCCGAGGTCGGCGCGCTCGCGCGCACGATGGAGGACATGCGGCGCAACCTCGTCGAGCTGACCGGAACGCTGCGGCGGCGCGAAGCCGAAGCGCAAGCCGTGCTCGCGGGTATCGTCGAGGGCGTCTATGCGGTGGATCGCAATCGGACGATCCGCTATCTGAATCCGCAGGCCGCGCGCCTACTCGGCATCGACGCGGAGCGAGCCGTGGGCCGATTCTGCGGCGACGTGCTCAAGCCCTGCGCGAGCGACGAGCGCGGCATGCGGCCCTGCGAGACCTCCTGTCCGATTCTGGTGGCGCGCGCCGAGGGCACCGCGCGCGCGATCGAGCACCTGCAGACGGCGCAGCGCGGCATCCGCACCGCGCTCATCACGAGCTCCGGACTGGTCGAAGGACTGCAGGTGCAGGTGATCCGCGACGAGACGGAGCTCGAGGCCGTGCGCCGGGCGCGCGATTCGGTGCTGGCGAACATCTCGCACGAGTTCCGCACGCCGCTCGCCGCGCAGCTCGCCTCGATCGAGCTGCTGCGCGGGCGCCTCACCGGGAGCAGCGCCGAGCATGAGCCGCTCGTGAACTCGCTCGAGCGCGGCACGCTGCGCCTCACGCGTCTGATCGACAACCTGCTCGAGAGCGTTCGGATCGAGTCCGGTCAGCTTGGAATTCGTCGCCAGAGCGTCGATATCGCCGAGGTGATCGAGGAGGCGCAGGCGCTCGTCGAATCGCTCCTGCGATTGCGGCAGCAGAGACTCGAGGTCGATCTGCCGTCCGAGCTCGGACACGTCAGCGGCGACAAATCGCGGCTCATCCAGGTGTTCGTGAACCTGCTCGCCAATGCGAACAAATTCGCCCCCGAAGGCAGCGTGCTCAGGATCGGTGCGGTCGCGCGCACCGACACGCTCGATGCATGGGTCGAGGACGAAGGTCCGGGCGTCCTGCCGAGCGAAGGCCAGGTGATCTTCGAGCGCTTCCGGCGGGGCGCCGGCGAGGAGCCCGAGCCAGGCGGTCTCGGTCTTGGCCTGTGGATCGTCAAGTCGATCGTGGACCGACACGGTGGCTCGATCGCCGTCACGCGCACCCCCGAAGCGCGCACTCGCTTCACCGTGACGCTGCCAGTCGAGCCTCGACTCGAGCGCTCGGCATGAAGGTGCTCGCCGTCGACGACGATCGCGACCTGCTCGAGCTGATCGGCTTCGCGCTCGCACAGGCCGGCTATCTCGTGGTGAAGGCTGCGGACGGCGCGAGCGCGGTCCGCATGTTCGACGCCGAGGCTCCGGACCTGGTGGTACTCGATATCAACATGCCGGGCGCGAGTGGCTTCCAGGTCTGCGAGGCAATCCGCGCCCGCTCGCGTGTGCCGGTGATGATGCTCACGGTGCGCAGCGAGGAGGAGGACCTCGTCAAAGCACTCGAGCTCGGGGCGGACGACTACCTCACCAAACCCTTCAGTCCGAAGACCCTCCTTGCGCGCATTCGGGCCCTGCTGCGACGCGCGGGCATGGAGAGCAGTGCGCCGCCGGTTGCCGCCGGCCGCATCGCGCTCGATGTCGAGGAGCACAGCGCCCGCATCGACGGCGGCGAGCCTGTCCGCCTCACGAAGCTCGAGCTGCGACTCCTGCAAATGCTGCTTTCGAATGCGGGGCGCACGGTGAGCTCCGATCGCCTGCTCGTGCACATTTGGGGTCATCGCAACTCCGGCGACCGGCAGCTCCTCAAACAGCTCGTGCATCGCCTGCGGCAGAAGATCGAGCGCGATCCTGCGCTACCCCGCTATTTACAAACCGCGGCCGGGGCGGGATACAAGCTCGTCGTGGACTGACTCAGAGCGTTCCCCAGACCCGGCGCGCGGTGTCGACGACGAGCTCGAGCTTGCGACGCTGAACCTCCGGCGTGACGGCGTTACCCTTCTCGGTGCTTGCGAACCCGCACTGCGGACTCAGGGCGAGTCTCTCGAGTGGCACGTAACGCGCAGCCTCGTCGATGCGCCTCATCAGGTCGTCCTGCGATTCGAGCTGGGCGCGCTTGGTACTGACGAGACCGAGGACGACGCGCTTGTCCCGCGGCACGAATCTGAGCGGCTCGAAACTCCCCGCCCGCGCGGTGTCGTATTCGAGGAAATAGCCGCGCACGTGCGGCTGCGAAAAAACCGCCTCGGCGATCGCGTCGTATCCGCCTTCCGCCATCCACATGCTCTGATGATTCCCGCGGCATGTGTGCACCGTCACGATCATGCCGTCCGGAGCGCCGGCAGCAATTGCGTCGACCACCTCGGCGTACCGCCGCACTGCGCGATCCGGATCGATGCCGTCGGCGCGCACGCGCTCGCGAATCCGCTCGTCGCAGAGAAAGGCGAACACGACCTCATCGATTTGCAGGTAGCGGCAGCCGACCGCGGCGAGCGCCCGCATCTCCGCGTGATAGGCGGCGACGACATCGCCCCAGAACTCCTCGATGTCGGGATAGATGCTCGCGGGCACCGTCCTCGGTCCACCCCGCATGTGGATGTAGGTCGGTGACGGAATGCAAAGCTTCGGCGTGCCTTGCCTCACGGCTGCGGCCAGGAATTTGAAATCGTCCACGGCGATATCGCGGGTACGGCGAATCTTTCCGTTGACGACGAGCATCGAGCGAGTTTCGCCGCGCTCGCCGTGCTCGCCCTGAAATGAGATGGCGTAGCTCGCGTCTGCCTGCGCGATGCCGTCGAGCCCGAGCAGGAAATCAACGAGAAAGTGGCCGCGACGAAGCTCGCCGTCCGTCACCGCCGGCACCCCCACCGACTCCTGCATTCGCACCGCCTCCCGAATCGCCGTGTCCTCGATGCTGCGGCGCTCGGCGTCCGAGACCGCGCTTCGACGCGCGCGTTCGTGCGCGGCCTGGACGCTCGCCGGGCGCAGCAGGCTGCCGACGTGCTCCGCTCTGAACGGTGGCCGGGACGGACTGGTGTTTGACATGACTCTGTTGAGGGGATCAGCCGTGATGGGCTGGTTCCTTTGCCGAGCTTAACAAACTTTAATAGAGTGTTAATGACGCGTGGGGATCCGCGTCTAGCATTCCTGCGGAATTACGCTTCCGCTCACCGGCATGGATTGCCCGCTTCGAAGGAGCTACGCCATGGGAGTCCGCCTCGTGACGCTCGTTGGAGCAGTAGGCCTCTTGGCGTCTGCCGCCGCGGGAGCGACGAGCTCCCCCACGACGGCAAGCGGTTCGGCCGCGCCGGCCGCAGGCCGTTCCTTCTCGGGCGGGGGTCGTGGCAGCTTCGGCGGCGGAATCCGCGTTGGCGCAGGTGGAACATCGCTGGCCATTGCGCATGCCGGCCGCGCCTCGGGCTTCGATTTCATCGTCGCCGCTCACGGTCCTGCCGCGACGCATGAGTTTGCGGGCCGCGGGATGGCAACTGGAGCCGACCGGGGCTT
>Ga0335074_10010551_pt1 | contig 12926 bp, 13 predicted proteins | sample Lox_Sample_23_FD_206715 | JGI IMG/M metagenome (GOLD analysis project Ga0335074, IMG submission 206715) | Soil microbial communities from Loxahatchee National Wildlife Refuge, Florida, United States - Lox_Sample_2.3 | ecosystem: Environmental > Terrestrial > Soil > Wetlands | place: USA...
CTTTACTTGCGAGCCGGGTCAGCCGATCAACGCGCCACACGTGGCCACGTGAGTGTCGAGTGGCCCATGCCGGCCCGACCGCGCGGCGGCCAGGAGCGGTTTGTCCACAGGGCCTAAACCGGACCGATTTGATGCCATTGCCCGTAACTTTTATTGGGCCAACGTTGTGAGGTTCTTTGCAGGCTGCTTTACGAAGGGTGAACTTCTTGATTTGGCAGAACGTGTCAAAACCTTAATCGATGATCCGGTCCTGGGGCAAACAAGACAACCGATTCTTCTCGCTGCCATGCTGCTGTCGGATTGGGTATTCGAGCTGTCACCAAAGGCGATTGGGGAGCTGACCGCACCGCTAAGTCAACCGGACCAGCTGCTGAAGCTTCTCCCGTACGAGCCTTTTTGGCGCCGGCAAGAGATTGTGCAGATTGCACCTGAGTGCGGAGGTGGCTCGGTGGCAAGAGACGCATTGAGATTGCTTGAATCAACGAAACTAAAACCGGACATGCTGCAGCGACTTGGAGCATGGTTACGGCTGAGTCTTCCCCGGGAGGCTCTTGACCGGTGGTGGTCTGACAAATGGGGAGGTGTCAGCACCTCTCCTGAGGTCGATCATTGGCTCAGAGTGGGTGGCTGCCTGGAGACACTCGAACGCGCGCCCACGGAGTCACTCGTGAGCTGCCTCGATAACCGTCATCTCTCCCGCGCCGCGCTTGAGGCGCTGGTCGAAGCCGGGAGGCGAGACGTACTAATGTCATCGGCGCACCTAGCGGACGCCCTAATCAACTTCTTTCTTAACGATCCAGTGGCATTCAGCAGATCTCTTAACCCAAATTGGCCTGCTGATAAGCCTCCATTCTATCTACTTCCATTGTTGGCCACCATCCCCTATCGTTGGGCAAAGATGGGAAGAGACGCGTACGGATTTCGCTTTGATCCGGAATTTATAGCACGTGTTCAAACGGTTACGGTACCGTCCGAAGCAAACGGGAAGGAGTTTGCTACTGATGCCTTGCGTCTAAGCCATGCCTTTATTGATTTTGAGAACGATCAGGGCAACGAATCACGTCTATCGCCGTTGGAGCGTGTTCTGGATGCGTACTGGCAGACATGGGGTGATCGACCCTTCGTGTTTATGGCCGCAAGCGCGTTATGTCAGCGACTTCCGGCGCCTCGCGGTAGGCCGAGACAAGTCGACCTTAGCGACCACCACGGTTCCATCCTCGACCGAGTCAGATATGCGAAATCTCGCAATCGGGACCCGGCTTGGTGGAGCCGACAGCTTGCCGCAGCCGGTACGTTGTCGGAGAAAGAGCTGTTTCACGTAGCCTTTTGGACAATGGTGTCCGTCGATTCTGTCGTGGCGCTTGCGAAAGAAATTGCACGTGACCTTGATAGTATGTCACCGCAGGAGTGGGGCCGGCTGTTGTTTCTGTTCGAAGGCCGTGTCGGCTTTGCTATGGCTAACAGCCGGGACCAAGAACGGCTCCCTCAGGGTATCACTTCACGGAGATTTTCTTTAATGCTGGCGCTCAAGGACCCGAAATTCGTTCGATCTGCTTTTGCTGAACACTTTATGGAGGGACTGGGCGAACAACCAGAGGAGTCCCACTTTAGGGTAGTACAGGCATTTCAGTGGGCCCGCTCGGGTACTGTGCAGTGGGACAAGGCGCTCAATATTGCGAAGAGCGAATATGCAAACCATTATGAAGATACTGGCGCCAGATACGTAAATTCCCATGTAGCACTCCCCGATTCTGTTGTTAAGGCGATCCTCGACAAGCCGCGGCAATTCCCTCTTTGGATTTGGGATGGAGCGATTGCGAATGCTACTGCTTCTGCTCGCAAGGCGGTGAGGCCGGTTGGACGAGTGGCGCAGCAAGAAGGTTGGTTTCGTAGGTAGCCTAATTCTATAGTTCGCAGTAGGCGGTAAAACGTCGTTCACGGTTATAGGAGAACGCAACAAAGTAAACCGCAATCATTGCCGAGGCCAGACGAATGAGCGTGCGGATCTGCCTATCCTTCTCGCTGCTCCACTTCGCCGATCAACCGTGAGATAGCGGCGAGCAGCGGCGGTAGATGTTCCTGGACGATGTTCCAGGTCGCCTGGATATCGGCGCGCTGGTATTCATGGCGGAGCAGATTGCCAATCGCTGCGATCTGCCGCCACGGGATTTCCGGAGCGAGCGCTTTGAGATCGGCATGGCACATGCCGGCTGGCCTCGGAGATGATTTCCAAGCCGCGCTCGACTGCACGCTGCATTCCCCAATCGCGGCCAAAGCTGTCGAAACTTGCACCGCTGGTCACGTTCTGAATGCCGCTGATCGCGTCGCGGATGTCAACCAGACGAAGGAGTACCGTGCGTGGCACTTCAGAACACGCGCAACGCTTCCGCCTCAATGCTGTCCCGCACCATGGGGTGCAGACTGGCCCGCGTCATCACGTCGGTTTCAGTTCCCAGAATCTCGCTGACACGGTCCCGCACATCGACCAGCTCGATCAGGCTGAAACGCGGGTCATCGCTCTCGAAAAACAGATCGACGTCGCTTTCAGGCCTCGCTTCCTGTCGGGCAACGGAGCCGAACAAATACAGCCGGGCGACGCCGACGCGATGCAGGTCGGCTTCGTGAGCGCGCAGCTTCGCGATGACCGCATCCCGGTCCATGTGCAACCCTCTAAACGCGAGATTCGTAGTGTCATCGCCCGGGTTGTTCAAGGGCCGCTGTTTCAAAGAACCCCCGCCACGCTGCCAGCTTTGCGGCCGCGCCCGGCAGCCTCGCAGCCGCCTGCCCTGCCGAGTCGCCGTTCCGGGCATGTCCGGCGCCAGCCTTAACCCTCCGTAAGCATCTCGCGGCTCACCCTGCGCCAACCTCTTTGGAATCCGCCCGTGCCATTGCCCCTCGCACCCGGCCCTCCGCGCCAGGCCCACCCGCCAGACTGCATTTCCGATCGCCACGCCCCACCTGCTATATCGCCGGAACCGCGATGTCGCGAGCAGCGGAGGCATGCCGCCCATGGCCGACTATGACACCGATCTGCTGCTTTGGAGCGAACGCCAGACCGATCTCCTGCGCCGAATGGGCGCCGGCGAGCGCGTCAATGATCAGGTCGACTGGGCAAATGTCGCCGAGGAAATCGAATCCTTGGGCATAAGCCAAAAACACCAGCTTCGCAGCCGGCTGGGGACGATCCTGCTACACCTGATCAAGTTGCAGGCTTCGCCGGCAACAGACCCTCGGCCAGGTTGGAAGCAGACGATCCTGCGCGAACGCGTCGGAATCAAGAAGTTGATCAAGGACTCACCGAGCCTTCGGCCGACGGTTCCTGCCTTGGTCGATGACGAGATCAACGACGCCGTGATGCTGGCACTGGCAGAAATGGCGCTTTATGGCGAGCAACCGCAGGTCGATCCTGCTGAACTGACCTACACAGTGGAGCAAGTGCTCGGGCCGTGGATGCCGGACTGACTGCGCACGGTCACGTGCTGCTCAGCGCGCCACCAACTTCCCCGCCCCCTCGATCACCTCGTCCCAATCATCCACCTCCCGGTTCACCGGCCCGATCAGCACGTGCTGCACGCCGACCGCCTCGTACGCCGCCACCCGCTCGCGCAGCTCCCCCAGATCCTTCCCATTCCAATGCGAGCGAATCGAAATGGTGAAATCCGCCCCCGGCCGTTCCGCACGCAGCCGCTTGATGATCGGTGCCGCTTGCTCCGGCGTCGCCTGCGACCCATGCCACCCATCGGCAATCCGCGCCGTCCGCTTCAGCGCCGCGTCCGAACTCCCGCCGATCCACAGCGGAATTTTCCCCACCGGCAGAGGCTGCATCGTCATCCCCTCGATCTTCGCATCGATGTACCGCGCCTCGAACGTCACCGGATCCTGCGTCCACACCGCGCGCATCATCGCGATGCCTTCATCCATCCGCCGCCCACGCTCGCGAAATGGCACCCCCAGAGCAGCGAATTCCGCCTCCAGCCACCCCACACCCGCGCCCAAAATCAACCGCCCGCCGGACAGGTTGTGCAACGTCGAAAGCTCCTTCGCCAGCGGCAGGGGATGCCGCATCGGCAGCACCAGCACGGTGGTGCCCAGCCGCACCCGTTCCGTCACCGCGGCGACATAGCTCAGCGTCACCACCGGATCATAAAACAACGGCGAGCGTGGAAACGCCGCGCGCGGCACGATGATATGCTCGCTCACCCAGACGTCGTCGAAGCCCAGCGCCTCGGCACGGATCGCATGACGGCGGATCAATGCCGGCGTTGCTTGCTCGCCGGCATGCGGCAGGTGAATCCCGAGTTTCATCACGCTCTCTCCTCTGCTCCGTAATCGTCCAGCCTTCGCCCGCTATTGTCCAACTCCACGCCGTGCCCCGCCACCTTGATGCGAACCACCGCGTCCGGCCGTGCCCCGAGCGACGCCACATCGAGAAAGAACCCGTGCCGGCCTGCCCCGAAGCCTGCATCCAGCAGATCCTGGCGGAATGCGTCGGCGACGAAACTTGCTGCCAATCGGTTGTCCACGAGCAATTCCAGCGAGACCGGATCGGCCACGCCGGTCAGCCGGCACCAGCCGTACAGGCGGCCGCCGGCAATGCCCTCGACGCGGCCTTCATAGCGCCGCCGCGCGCCTAGCAGATACATCTCCCGATTGGGCTGGATCGCGCCGATCAATCGCTGCCGGAGTGCCTCGCTTTGCGGCAGAGCGCAGAAGCGGGCGATGGCATCGACCACGTCCTCCGGGAACACCAACGCCTTCTCGTAGCTCAACAGCAGCGTGGGACACGGCAGCTGCGTCACGAATTCGACCATCGCGGCCATATCGTTCGCCGCGTCGCGCAACGCCTGAAGCGGCGCCTGATATTCCGACAGAGATGCACGCCGCGAAATCGCCAGCAGGTCGCGGAACGTCACGATGACATGCGGGTTGTTGAACAATGCCATGTCCGGCGCATGCAGCCAGCGGCACAGCATTGGCAGCTTGAACCCCCAGGTGCCGTACCCCGAATTGCGGCTGGCGATGAGCTGGCGCAGTTCGCCCTGGTCTTTTGCTTCGATGAGCTGCGCGAGGTCCTCGTCTTCATGAACGATATCGTTGATCGCCGCGCCCATGAAAATACCGACCTGGCGCAGCATCGACGCAATCAGTGTCGTGCCCGACCGGTGCAGCCCAGTGACGATGAAGGTGCGGCCTGCCTGCTCCGCGTCGCCGGCGTCCGGGTTGCTGACGACGAATCCCTTGTTCACCAGGTCGGCAAGCGTCGAGCCCATCGTCGTTCCGCCGGATATGAACTTGGTCAGAAAAGCGCCGCCGGCCCGCCGCGCGCAAGGTTCATCGCCGGCACACCGCACAATTCCCGCGTGCGTTGCTCGATCGTCGGCGTATCGGTGCAAGGTCCCGAGATCAGCGTGATCGTCAGCCCCATCCCGGAGAGCACCGATTTCGCCCCCAATGCGGCGAGCGAGTCCGACGCGACCAAAACGACCTTCACATCCGGCCGCCGGCGCACCACGGCGTTCAGGAACACCGGTACGTTGGCGCCCAGAATGTCGCCGCCGCATTCGATCAGCAGCGCATCGACCTCAAGGCACAGGCATGCGTCCAGCATCGCCTCGAACACTGCGCCGATATCAGGGCGGCCCGATGGGTATGTGGTTGGCAGGCCGAAATCAACGCAATCGAAACAAGGTGACGCGCCGTAATCCTGGTAGCTGTGCAGCTCGGCCAGGGAGGATGTGCCGGTGGCCTTCAGGGCCGCGACACGCGTGAGCCCTTTGCGGCGCAATGCGCGGAGCACATTCACCGCCGCCGTGGTCTTGCCAACTTCAGAAGAGGTTCCAAGCACCAGAAAAAGCGGCGCGCTTCGATCCGCGGCCGGGCCTGATGGGGGAGTCCAGGCGAACTGACGGATGTTCAGCGAGATTCCATCGGCATCCCGTACCACGCCGCGAAACTTCACGCGCCCCAGGTGGCCCTTCTCACGTGGTGAATCGCCAATCAGCGCGCCCACCGTGCCGCAATCGGCCAGCAGCCAATATTCGTCGCCCGGCATCAGGCCACCATCGGGCACGCTGCCAACCACCCAGCGGGTGGATTCACGATGCCCAGGGGTGCCCAGGAACAGATCGCCGGGTGCAAGAATCAGGGGGCGGCCGGAGATGGATTCGGCACTCAGTGGTGCCGCGCCTGCGGGGAGTTCAAAGGCGCAGACCTCGCCTTCGAGGCCACATTGTTCTAAGACGCTGACAGACCGTCCCCGCGGCACGCGCCGCAGGGCTGACAGGCATTTGACATCGTTCGCCAATAGCACGCGTGCGATCCAACTGCGCCGCGCGGAAAAGTTCAGCCGGCTGCGGTTGTGCCCTGGTTCACCACAACAACGACGTGGCCGCCGCTCTTCAGTTTCGCTGTTTCTGTGGCATCCAGACCCAGCAATTGGGCGAGCGCGTCTAGTTTATCATCCGCGACCGACTGCACCAGTGTGCCTGTAACTGCGCGAATCGTCTTATTCATGATACGTTTTCCCCTGTCTTGCCGCCTGCCGATAGGGTGGCGGGATTTTTGGTGCGCAACCCGCACCCGGCCAATGGCGAAGCACCCGCACCAGCGAGGTTTCGCTTGTCACCTTCGCCATGAAGTGTTTCCTTATTACAGCAGCGCCGCATATGCAACGACGGCTGGCTGGTCAGGGTCAAACAGGACAAGACACATGGACTGCCTGCGCTGCGGAGCGACAGCGCCGGAAGGCAACCGTTTCTGTGGCGCATGCGGTGCGGCGCTGCCGTGGCGTTGCACGTCCTGCGACAACACCAACGCGGCCGGCAGCCGATTCTGCGGTCATTGTGGTGCCGGCGCTGCCGGCATTGCCGGGTCAACTGCAATGCCTGTGCAACGGCCGCAATCGCAGCCGGTGCCCGAACGCCGCCAGCTAACGGTCATGTTCTGCGATCTGGTGGGTTCTACGGCACTTGGCGCGCGGCTCGATCCCGAGGATCTGCGCGACGTCATGGCTGCCTATCATCGCTGCGCCACAGCCGAGGTGATCCGTCACGACGGGTTTGTCGCGCGCTATATGGGTGACGGCTTGCTGGTCTATTTCGGCTACCCAACGGCGCGCGAGACGGATGCCGAGCGTGCGGTGCGTGCCGGACTGTCGCTGGTGGAAGCGGTCGGCCGGCTTGAAACAGTGGCTGGTCCCCCTGGAACGCTGGCGACGCGTGTCGGCATTGCCACCGGGTTGGCCGTGGTGGGCGACCTGATCGGCAGCGGCGCCGCACGTGAGGAAGCGGTGGTGGGCGATACCCCCAACCTGGCCGCCCGGCTGCAAGCGTCGGCAGAGCAGAATACTGTACTGATCTCGGAAACCACGCGCGGCCTGACCGGCGGCTTGTTCGAGTACAGTGCGCTTCCCGCGGTCAGCGTGCGTGGATACAGAACGCCGATCCGATCCTGGCTGGTGCTGCACGAACGCACGATCGAGAGCCGCTTCGAGGCGTTGCGGTCCGGCGGCCGCATCCCGATGCTCGGCCGCGATGACGAACTCTCCCAATTGCTCTTGCAGTGGGAGCGAGCGCGGATCGGCCAGGGACAGGTGGTGTTGCTGTCGGGCGAGGCGGGTATCGGCAAGTCCCGTCTCAGCGCCGCGTTGGAAGAGTACCTGCGCGAGGTGCCGCATCTGCGTCTGCGCTGGTTCTGCGCGCCGCATTACCAGGACAGCGCGTTATATCCTGTCATGACGATGTTCGCGCGGCGCGCCGGTTTCGCGCAGGAAGACGACGTACCGGCCCGGCTGGCGAAACTTGAGGCGTTGCTGGCGCACAGCGCGCCATCCCGCGAGGAAGTTGCGCTGATCTCTGACCTGCTGTCGCTGCCCGTATCGCCCGATGCCCGGTTGTCAGACCTGACGCCGCAGCGGCGCAAGGAACGCGGGTTTGCCGCGGTGCTGCGCCAACTTGAAACTCTGGCACAGGCGCAGCCCGTGCTGGGCGTATTCGAGGATCTGCACTGGGCGGATCCCTCCACGTTGGAATTGCTCGAGCGCGTGGTAGGCATGATTGCACACACGCCGATGTTGCTGGTGGTCACCACGCGGCCCGAACTGCAACCCGGCTGGGTAGGGCAGTCCCATGTTTCGGTGCTGACGCTGAACCGTCTCGGGCGCGAGCAAGCGGCGTCGTTGATGCAACGCGTCGCCGCCGGCCGCAATTTGCCGGCGCAGGTCACGGAGCAAATCCTCTCCCACGCTGAAGGCGTCCCCTTGTTCGTGGAGGAGCTGACCAAGACGGTGCTGGAGTCCGGTTCCCTGGCCGCAGAGCAACGGCCCGCGGCGGACTTGCGCCCCACGGCGGTGGTGCCGAGTTCGCTGCACGCGTCGCTGATGTCGCGGCTCGACCGGCTGGCCAGCGTGAAGGACGTCGCGCAGATGGGCGCGGTGATCGGGCGCGAATTTTCACTCGAAGCGTTCCTGGCCGCGTTCCGTCTGCCGCGCGACCTGGTGGCGGCCAGCCTGCGTGCCTTGGTCGAAGGCGACGTGATGGTGGAACGCGGGCGTGCGCCAAACGTGGTGTACAGCTTCAAACATGCGCTGTTACAGGATGCCGCTTATGGCTCGCTGCTGCGCGATCGCCGCCGTACTCTGCATGCGCAGGTGGCGGAGATGCTGGAAGACGGCTTTGTCAATGCGCCACGGGAACCGGAGTTGCTGGCCTATCATTTTGCCGAGGCCGGCGTCGCCGGCCGGGCGATCGACTATCATTTGAAGGCCGCGGAACAAGCGATGTCGCGCTGCGCTGTGGCGGAAATGGTCAGCCACCTGCGGCGCGGGTTGCGCCTGCTGGAGACACTGCCCGACGGCGCAACGACACGGCGGCGCGAGTTGCTGTTGCAGGCGGCGCTGGGGCGCGGGTTGATCGACGTGGTCGGATCGGCCAGCGATGAGGGCCATGTGGCATTCATGCGCGCCCGCGAGCTGTGCCTGGAACTGAACGAAACCGACCTGCTGCTGCCGATCCTGTATGGGCTGCAGGTCTATCACTTCAGCCACGCCCAGCCCGAGGTGGTGATCCGTTACGCGCGCGAGATTCTCGACCTGGGCGAGCGCACCGGCAACCGGCAGGCGACAATCCTGGGCGAACGGGTCGCTGGCAGTGCGTATCTGATTCTTGGCCGGTTTGCCGAGGCACGCACGGCGTACGAGAATTTGCTGCGGCTGTACGAGATGGAGAGGGGGCCCGCCGGCACCGACACCGGCCGCAATCCGATGGTTGCAGGGTGTGCCTTCCTGGGTATTTGCCTGGTCGTGCTGGGCTATCCGGACCAGGGCCGCGCCGTGACGGAACGTGGACTGGCGCATGCGGAGGCAATTTCGCACGCCATCAGTGTGGTGTTCATCCTGCGCCGCGGCAGTATTACGTCAATGCTGCTGCGCGACGTGGACGAAGTGCGATGGAAAGCGGCGCGGCTGCTGGAAGTCTCGACTGACTACGAGACTTTCCTGGGCGGGCCGGAGGGGCGTTTCTTCCAGGCCTGGGCTGCGCTGCAAGAGCATGACGATCCGGCGATGGAAGCGCAATTGGATCAATCGCTGGAGCAACTGGACAAGACGCGCATATGGGCGCTGCTGTCGTATTTCATGGCTGCCGCGGCAGAACTGAAGGGGGGACGCGGTGACCGCGACGGAGCCCGCGCGCTGCTGACTCGCGCCGCGGAACTGGCGCGGCTGACTGGCGAACGGTGGTGCCTGCCGGAGATCACGCGGCTGCGGGCGCGCTACGAGGCTGCTGACGCGGTGGAGAGCGAGGCTATGCTGCGTGCGGCGTTGGCCGGCGCCCGGGCGCAGGGCGCGAAGCTGTGGGAGCTGCGCGTGGCGATGGATCTGGCACGGATGGTGGCGGCGCGCGGGGAGAGGGCGGCTGCGCACGCGCTGCTGGCGCCGATTTGTGAGTGGTATCGGGAGGGGTTGGAAAGCGAGGACGTTCGGGCGGCAGTTAACCTCGTTCACGAAGTGGGGTTGAGCCGCGAAGCGGATCAACGCGAAGGTGCGAAGCACCGAGGGTGAGGGTGATCCGGGCGGTACGTTGTGAGTGTGTACCGGCCCGATCACCCTCACCCTCGGTGCTTCGCACCTCGACCTCTCCCACGCGCGCGAATAGCGCGCGTGGGAGAGGCTATTTCACGGCTGAGTAGGATGTTGGGGCCAGGATGAAGTTTTTCACGTTTGCCACGATCGCGCCGTTTGCTTCGGTCTGCGCGCGTGCGCTCAGCCAGTCGGGATCGGCGCCGAACGCATTCCACTTTTTCTCGCGGTCCGCCAACGAGTCCCAAACCAGCATGTAGTACAGCGTCTGGTTCGACTCGCCGATCACCGTGGTCCAGAACCCGGCCTGCTTGATGCCGTGCTTTTCCCACAGCTTCAACGTGATCGTTTCGAAGCGCTTGTTAAGGTCCGGCAGGCGGCCCGGCACGCACTCATAAATACGCAGTTCGTACAACATCGCTGGTTCCTCCTGGGGCAGGAGGATGCGTCACTGCGCGGGATCCCGCAAGCACGCCGGGATGACGATCCGCGGGGCGTGGCTCACGGCGCTGTCGTGGAATCCGGCCGCCGCGCGCCTCTTGCGTCGCCCCAAGGATAGCGTGGATCGCGCGGCATCGGCGGCGGATGCAGCAAGCGGCCGGTCATCACCGCAGCGCCGACACCGGCCAGCACAGCCGCGGCAAACCACTTGGTCCCCGGGTCGTACCAGCGCGTCCCCACCAGCAGCAGAAACAGGATTGTCACCAGCAGCCAGGTGCCGCCACCGCGCTGCCCACGCCGCCGTGCCATGACCGTCAGCACCAGGAACACGGCATAGAGCGCGATCGCCGCGGCGCGCACGGCATCGAAGGCCCGCGCAGAGAGCGTCTCGATCAGGTCGCCGAGGAACCACCACATGCGGGACAGGAAGTCCTCGCAGGTCTGGATGAAATTCTGCGGACCGATCCAGTACAGCGCCACCATCAGGACGATGCCGCCAATCCAGACCATACCGACGGTTTTGCGATCCAAGATACCTCCGCGAATTCGCCACCGGCCGGAACGGCCGCGGCACTGTGGGGCAGCGCGAACCCCGAGTCATCCCCGCCGTGGCCGAAGCGCTGCCTGCCGCGCCGCAAGGAAATGGCGTGCCGCGGGATCGTTCTCCAGGGCCAGCGCGCGTTCGTAGGCAGTGGAGGCGGCCTGGGAGCGCCCCAGCCGCGCCAGCAAATCGGCACGCGCGGCCCAGAACGGTTGGTAGGTTGCCAGCTCTGGGGCGTCCTTTGGGGCGTCCTTTGGGGCGTCCTTTGGGGCGTCGGCCAGCCCATCCAACGCTGCCAATCCTGCGGCCGCGCCGGCCGTCTCCGCCAGCGCCACCGCCCGGTTCACCGCGACCACCGGCGAACCGGTCAGGGCCAGCAGAGCGTCGTACAAGACGACGATGGCTTCCCAATCGGTGCGGCCGGTGTGCCGCCGCGCCGCATGTGCCGACTGCACAGCGGCTTCGAGTTGGAACCGGCCGGCACGCCGCCGTGCACTGGCGCGGAGCAGGAGAGATTCCGCTTCGGCAATGGTGGCGGCGTTCCAACACGAGGGGTCCTGCGCCGATAGCGGGACGTACGCGCCTGACCCATCGCGCCGCGCGGCCGTGCGCGCCGCAGAGTGCAGCATCAGCGCGAGCAATCCCAAAACCTCGGGCTCGTCCGGCAACAGGTCCGCGAGTACGCGTCCGAGCCACAATGCCTCGTCCACCAACCCATGCCGCCGTTGATCCAGGGCCGCCGGATCGACCCAGCCGGCGGCGAAGACGGCGTAGATCGCTTCCAGCACCGCATCCAGGCGGGCCGGCAAATCCTCTTGTTCCGGCAGGCGGAATGGAATGCCGGCGTCGCGGATGCGCCGCTTTGTGCGTACCAGCCGTTGCCCCATGGTGGCGGGTGGTACCAGGAACACGGCGGCGATCGTGGCGGCGTCCAGCCCGAGCACCGCCTGCAGCATCAGCGGGCTGCGCATAGCCGGGTCCAGCGCCGGATGGGCGCAGGCGAACATCAGGCGCAATCGCTGATCCGGTATGCTGCCGGACGCGTCGGCTTCGGCCGCTGCCTCCTCCAACGACAGAAGCAAGTGGTCGGAGGCCGTTTCACGTGTCTGCCGGCGCCGCGCCATGTCGATCAGGCGCCGCCTGGCTGCCGTCAGCAGCCAGGCTTCCGGCGCCGATGGCACGCCCTGCGTCGGCCACACGGCAAGCGCCGCGGCGAAGGCGTCGGACAGTGCGTCCTCGGCTGCCGCGACGTCGCGGCTGCGGGCGGCGAGCCAGGCAATGAGCTTGCCGTAACTCTGCCGCGCCGCTTGTTCTGCCGCGCGATGGGCGTCCGTATTGCTCACATCGCCCAGATTGGCCGCACTTCGATGCTGCCATATTGCGTGCCAGGGCAACGCCCGGCCCAGGACAACGCCGCGTCGAGGTCGGGCACGTCGATCAGGTAGTAGCCCCCGAGTTGTTCTCGCGTTTCAGCGAAGGGGCCATCCACCGTCTGCATCTTGCCACCGGCGGCGCGCACCGTGGTGGTCGCCGAGGTGGGCCGCAGGCGATTTCCGCCGCGCAGCACGCCGCCGTCCAGCAGAGCCTGGGTGTAGGCCATATAGGCGCCGGTCACCCGTTCATGCTCGGCTTGTGGCATGACCGCGAAGTCTTTTTCATTGCTGTAGATCAGCAGCAGGTATTCCATCGTCTTGCTCCTTCTTGTGGGACGACCGAATGTGGGCGTCCGCTGCCATGACGTGCGGGGCCGGGCAATTTCGACACCGGCCGGCGGCACCCCAGGGCAATCGGGTGAAGCAAGCAAGGTCAGGGCTCCGCCCTGAAACCCGCCAGGAGAGCTCTGCTCTCCTGGACCTCTCGGCAAAGGCT
>Ga0335074_10010552_pt1 | contig 12925 bp, 13 predicted proteins | sample Lox_Sample_23_FD_206715 | JGI IMG/M metagenome (GOLD analysis project Ga0335074, IMG submission 206715) | Soil microbial communities from Loxahatchee National Wildlife Refuge, Florida, United States - Lox_Sample_2.3 | ecosystem: Environmental > Terrestrial > Soil > Wetlands | place: USA...
AAAAGACCCTAAGTGTGGATGGTCATCTGGAAAATGTCGGTTGACACGAGGAGCTCGCACGCATGGGGGTGGTGATCGTTACCGGCGGCAGTCGTGGGATCGGGGCGGATATCTGTCGTCTGGCAGCGCAGCGCGGTCACAGCGTTTGCGTCAATTATCTGCGCGGCAGGAATGAGGCAGATGCTGTCGTCGCAGAGATCATAAAAAGCGGTGGCCACGCCATTTCCGTGAAAGCCGACGTTACCGTCGAGCCCGATGTCTCGCAATTATTCGAAGAAGCAACAGCGAAGCTTGGCCGAGTCACCGCCCTTATCAACAACGCCGGATGGGGCGGCCAGCATGGTCCGATTGAAACCTGGCAGATCGATGCGACCCGCAAGCTCATCGAGTTGAACCTCCTCGGGCCGATGATGTGTAGCCGCGAAGCAGTCAGGCGAATGGCGCGCAAGTACGGCGGGGCCGGCGGCAATATTGTCAATATTTCTTCGGCCGCAGCAAGGACGGGCGCTGCCGGTGTCTTTGTTCATTATGCCGCGACCAAAGGAGGACTTGATGTCTTCACGACCGGCCTAGCGAAGGAAGTGGCCAAGGAAGGTATTCGGGTGACCGGTGTTCGTCCCGGCTATGTGCGAACGGAAATGTACGAGGAGGATCTCAAGCAGAGTCCCGACTGGGTGCGCGCCACCGTGGCCTCGATCCCTGTGGGGCGGATTGCAGAAGTTCGTGACGTGTCTACTGTGGTTTTATGGCTGCTGTCCGACGAGGCGGCCTACGTTACCGGCAGCATCATCGATGTTTCCGGGGGCAGGGTCACTCAATGAGACGGGGCTGCGGCCTGGTTCCGTCAGGTCTTGCGCCGATTGCAGGGCCAGGTCTTTTTCATTGTGCAGTTCACGACGAGGCCATCACGCGGAGGGCGATGCGGCTTGCTTGATGGAAGCGACGGCGACGAGCGGTCGCTAGTGAGGTTCGGCAGTAGCGGTAATTGGCGTGCAGGAGGTTCCGGAGTTCATCATGACATCGGCAAAAGCGAGCCCGCCGAGTTGACGGCACCGAAGCCGCGCATTGGCCCATATCGACTCTTGATCGCTCGATGGATAGGCGGGCTGGTTGGCGGGCTCCGGTGGCGCGGACGGGGTCGGTCATGGAGGTATGGTCCCTAACACGTGAGAAGGACGCTTATCGCGTGTTACGGTCATCCCGGTGTCTGTCCCGACTGTCGCGTGGTCGAGGTTGATGAGAATCTGGATCGGAATGGCAGCTACTGCGTAATTCCAATTGAAGTTACGAATGCGAGGGCGCACCAGAGCGGCTTTATCGATTGATGATACGCTCGCAACTCTCAATATTGGAATGACCGCTGGACATGCGCCGCAGCTTACACCGTCCGCCTGACTTCGGAAGGAGTCGAGCCAGCATGTGACCCCTATGCGTGATGCTATCCATGTTTCACTGTCCGCTTTCCGGCGTCAGCTCCGCGTGCATGCGCCGGGAACGGAAGGCGGGCTTTGGGGCGGAATTGACGTCCACGGACAACTCCTCGGTAAAATCATACGATATAGTGGAAATGCGTCCGGCGTGCCAAGTGCGGCCGCGCCCCTACCGGCGCTGAGCGGCCCCATCTCGTGCACAGATGCCGCGCTGGACGACGCGGAAAGGGCGGGCCGGTCAGCCTGACATCCTAGTCTGGACTACTGTGCATACCGGTTGCGCGGACGCGGCAGTCCGAGATTGTCGCGCAGGGTGGGCCCCTCGTACTCGCGGCGGAACAAGCCACGGTCCTGCAACTCGGGAATGACCATCTCGATGAAATCGGCCAAGCCGCCAGGCAGATGCGATGGCTGGACCAGAAATCCGTCGACTCCATAGTTGACAAACCATTCCTCCATCTGATCGGCGACCTGCGCACCGGTGCCCTTCACCGTGCGCTGCCCCCGAGCCCCGGCAAAGCGCTGATATAGCTGGCGGATGGTAAGGTTCTCGGTTTTCGCCCAGTTGAGCACGTTACGAAACGAAGTCGTGCTGCCCTTCGGCACCACGCTGAACACCGCTTCGGGCAGTGACCCGTCCAGATCGTAGGGCCGCAGGTCAAAGCCCGCCAGTGCGTTGGACAGCAGTTCCAGCCCGACATCGGGATGGATCAGCGACTGCAGATACTGGTGCTTTTCCTCTGCTTCCCGCTCGGTCCGGCCGACGATCGGGTTCAGACCAGGCATGATCTTCAGATGGTCGGGTGAACGCCCGTATTTCACCATCCGGCCCTTGAGGTCCTTATAGAAGGCCTGCGCGCCCTCGAGCGTGTGCTGGGGCGTGAAGACCGCCTCGGCGGTACGGGCGGCGAGCTCGCGTCCCACCTCGGAAGAGCCGGCCTGAAAGATCACCGGATAACCTTGCGGCGGCCGCGCCACATTGAGCGGTCCGCGCACCGAGAAATGCTCGCCCTTGTGGTTCAGCACGTGCAGCTTGGCGGGGTTGAAATAGCGTCCCGTGGCGCGGTCGCGCAGGAAGGCGTCGTCCTCCCAACTGTCCCAGAGGCCAAGCACGATTTCCGTGAACTCGAGCGCCCTGTCGTAGCGCTCGCCATGCTCGTAATGCTCCTCCCGCCCGAAATTGAAGGCTTCCGACAGGTTTGCCGAGGTTACCACGTTCCAGCCAGCCCGCCCGCCGCTGATGTGATCGAGGGAGGCAAATTTGCGGGCGACATTGTAGGGTTCATTGTAACTCGTCGTTGCCGTTGCAACCAGCCCTATATGCGTCGTCAGGCCGGCGATTCCAGACAGCAGGGTGATGGGCTCGAAATATGCCATGTATTGCGGCCAGCGGCTGAGCGCCTGCAGATCGCCGTCACGCACCGCCAGGGCGTCGGCGAGAAACATCAGGTCGAACTTCGCCCGCTCACTCATCTGCGCCAGCCCGACGTAATGGCGGAAGTTCGTGCCGGCATCGGCCTGTGCATCGGGGTGCAGCCACGATGCCACATGATGACCGGTGGGGTGAAAGAATGCGGCCAGCTTCATATGGCCGCGCACGGAGCCTGATTGCACCACGCCTGCCCTCCCTTAGCCCGCGAGTTGCCATTCCTTGAAACGCTGGAAGGTCTTGTCGAGATTGGCAGCCCACCACGCATCGTTCTTGATAAACACCTTGTTCCGCAATGCCGGATTTGTCGGCAGAATATCCGCGATGTTCTTGGGCACCGCGGAAAGTTCCGCGGTGTTCGGGATTGCGTAAGCGGTAGCGGTCATGTACGCAACGCCGCCTGAAACATTGTTCAGCATGAAATTGAGGAACTCGAACGCCTCTTTCTTGTTGGCGGAGGCACTACTGACGCAGTAGTAGTTCCCGCTGACGCCAGCATAATCGGGGGTGAAACCAAGATTGGCGCCGGCCTTGTTTGCCAGCAGCACGCGTCCGTCGAAGGCCGCGGCCAGGGTAACCGCGCCCGAGGTCAATTGCTGGATCGGCTCCTGATTGGTATTGTACCAGATGATGTTCTCTCGTCCGAGTTTGTCCAGGCTTTTCAACGCACGTTCGACATCGAGCGGAAACAGCTTGTCCACCGGCACGCCATCGGCGAGCAGGGCCAGCTCCAGCGTGCTGCCATCGGATACGTTGGCGTCCATCGACCGCTTGCCCGCGTACCGCTTCGTGTCCCAGAACTGTGCCCACGTCTTCGGCGCCTGGTCGTCCGGGATCCGCTTCCGGTCCCAGCACATGACGAACAGGTAGAGCGAGAACTTGATTCCGTACTCCTGTTTGTACTCGGGAGGGACGTGCGTCGTGTCGATGACGCTGTAGTCGTACGGGACGATCAGCTTTTCCTTGATCGCGGCGACATATTCTGCGCCGGTAAGATTGATCAGGTCCCACTGGGCAGCCCCGCCCGAAACGGTTTGCAGCTTTGCCAGGGCGAGAGAGGCACCGGAGCCGAAATTCACCTTGATGCCGGTCTTCTTCTCAAACGGCTTGGCGAAGTCGTCGGTGAGGTAGTTATTGAGCGCCCCGCCGTAGCCGGCGATATTGAGGGTCTTGCCCTGCGCAGATGCCGGCTGCGCGAACGACGGCAGCGCAGCGCCGGCGAGACCGGCCAGCGCTGCCCGCTGCAACAGGGCTCGCCGATCGATTTTTGCTCCCATCACACTACTCCCTTGCGCTTGTTCGGTCCTTTCGATATGCTTCCGCGACGGACCCGCCGACGAGCAACTGGGCGTCATCGAAATTCCATCCGAGACGAACGCTGGCGCCGACGGTTCCATCGAATGGCGGCGGCGCATCGGTCGTGCTGACCGCCAGCGCTTGGCCAAGCGACTGGATGACCGAGCGTCCGTGGCGGCCCAGGAAGGTATGTCCGGTAAGCATGCCATCCGCGACCTGCTCTGCTGACTGCGTGGTATCGAGGAACCGGATGCGCTCCGGGCGCAACGACACCAACCCGATTTCGCCGGGCGCTGGACGGATGGCACCATGCGGCAGCCGCGCGCGGCCCAGCACGTCGCCATGAAATCGTACTACGGCCTGGCCGTTATCGATGCTTTCCAGACGGACCGGAAGCAGATTCGTCTCGCCGAGGAAGCTGGCCACGAAGGCCGTACCCGGATGCAGATAAACCTCGGAGGGAGAACCGATCTGCACGATCTCGCCGTCTCTCATCACGGCGATCCGATCGGACATCGTCATCGCCTCGTCCTGGTCATGGGTCACGAACAGCACCGAGACGCCGACGCGCCGCTGGATCTCTTTTATTTCTGTCTGCAACTGCTCGCGCAGCCGGCGGTCCAGTGCGCCGAGCGGCTCGTCCAGAAGCAGCGCGTCCGGTTCGAAGACCAGGGCGCGGGCCAGCGCCACGCGCTGTTGCTGGCCGCCTGACAGGTCGCGCGGGCGGCGCGCGGCGAACGCCGCCAGGCCGACCCGGTCCAGCATGCCCATCGCCCGCCGGCGCCGTTGCGCGCCCGGCACCCGTCGCATACGCAGTGAGAACTCCACGTTCTCTAGCGCGCTCATGTGGGGGAACAGCGCGTAACCCTGGAAGACCACGCCGAAATTACGCCGCTCCGGCGGCAGATCGACCACGTCCTTGCTGTTCACACGGATGGTGCCCTCGGTCGGCTGTTCGAAGCCGGCAACCATCATCAGGGTCGAAGTCTTGCCCGAGCCGCTCGGTCCCAGCAGGGTCAGGAACTCCCCTGGCTGCAGCTCGAAGGTGACGTCGCGAACGACGTAGGTTCCAGGTGAGTACGCCTTCCAGACGTGATGCACTTCCACCCGGCGCCCGGAGGTGCGCGGCGGCGGCACATTGAGTTCCACCGAGGCATCCATCAGCGCGCTCCGCGCCGGGAGGCGAGTAGACCCTGGGCGATTAGCGACAGCGTCGCCAACAGGATGAACAACGAGGCGCTGGCTGCGATCTTGGGCGTGAGTTCGAATTGGATGGCGGTGAACATCCGCACCGGCAACGTGACCATGCCGGGCCCCTGGAGGAAGAATGCGACCACCACCTCATCGAACGAAACTGCGAAGCCGAGCACGGCGCCGCTGAGTATTCCAGGCCGGATCGCCGGCCAATAGACATGACGAAGCACGTTCGGCCAGTGCGCCCCGAGGCTGCGCGCTGAACGGATAAGCGCCGGATTGAGTCCCGCGGTCAGGCTGGTCTGCACCGAAATGAAGACGTAGGGCGTGACCAGAACGCTGTGCACGAGGCCGATCGCGACCCAGCTTCCCACCATGTGCAGGTGGGCGAACAGCAGGTATTCGCCAAGCGCAAGTACAACCAGCGGAATGATGATCGGCACCAGCAGGGCACCGGTGACCATTCCCTTGCCGCGGAAGCGCCTGCCGTGGAGGCCAATAGCGGCGGCGCTTCCGGCCAGGCAACCCAGCACGACGGCGAACACCGAGACCTGAAACGACAGCACTGTCGAATGCACCCATTGCGGGTCTGACAGATAATCCGCGAAGGAATGCAGCGAGATCCCCGCGGGCGGAAACTGGATCAACTGGCTCCTGGTCAGGGCCATCGGAATGATTATCAGTGACGGCAGCAGCAGGAAAACCAGGATGGGCACGCTGGCAAGGAACAGCATGTTTGGCCCGCTCCGCTCACCCCGCCCCATGCATACTCTCCTTGGGCAGGAGCTGCTGCAGGAAGATAAGCGGCAGAATTCCGAGCAGGATCAAGATCGCCAAAGCCGAGGCGGAGCCGAAATCCACGGTCGTGTGAACGTAATAATCGACGAGATTCGCCACCATCATGTCGGACGGGGCACCGAGGATAACCGGCGTGATGAAAAAGCCGCAGGAGATGATGAAGATCAGCAGGCCGGCGCTGCTCACTCCGGACAGGGTGAGCGGCAGGATGATACGCCACAGCACCTGCAGCCGGGAGGCGCCGAGGCTCCGCGCCGCCTGCTCCATGCGCCGGTCGATCCCCTGCATTGAGCTGAAGATCGGGAAGACTGCATACGGCAGGACATAGTGCACCATGCCGATAATCACTGCCAGGCGGTTGTGCAGCAGGGTGATGGGTGTGCTGGTAATCCCCAGCAGTTGCAGAAGCTCATTGACGGCGCCGTTGTCCTGCAGGAGCGATGCCCAGGCGAAGTTCTTGATCAGGACACCGGTCCAGAACGGCAGCAGAATCACCGCGAGCAGCGCGGTGCGCCGGCGCGGAGCGGCCCGCCACAGCGCTGCGGCGACCACATATCCCAGCAACAGAGCAACCGCCGTCGTGATCAGGCTGATGACGAGAGTGTTGCGGACCACCACGGGCAGCAGCGGGCTGTTTAGCACGGTGGCGTAATCGGTTCCTCCGTCCGCCAGGCTGAACCACAGGATCAGCGCCAGCGGCACCAGGATCAGTCCGCCGTACAACAGGCACACCGGCGCCAGCAGCCATGGCTCCCATGGCCGGCGAGACCGGTCGCCGAGTCTATTCATAAGGGAGCAAACTGTTCGGTCCGCCACTTCAACGTAGCGGCGAGACCTTCAGTGCGGCGTATCGAATCGAACTTGTCCACCTCCGGCGAGCTGATCGCGCCCATGATGGCCGATGCTTCGGCGCCATACATGATCGCGCTGCGCAGCCCCATCGTCTCGAACGCCTGGTTGATGGAGCGCTTGTTCCAATTCAGACAGTCCACGGAGACGCGCGACATGCGTTTTGCGATCTTGGTAGCCTCTTGATGCACGGTGGCTTTCGGGAAGACCTTGTCCACCAGTCCGAGCCGGAACGCCTCAGTGCTGTCGAAGCTGTCTCCGGTGTAGATGAGCTGACGACAGCGCTGGCCGATCAGCCATGGCATGATCATGGTGGCGATGCCGTTGGAGAACCGCGCCTTCACCGCCGCGGAGGTGGACGTATCGGAGTAGGTGAACCGGATATCCTTCTGCATGCGGGCGCGCCATTCAGCCAGCTTGCGCCTGGGATGCTCCGCCGACTCCTTGATGTCGTAACCGGCGAAGAACGCCTTCCCTCCAGCACCCGTGACTATCAGGACCCGCACATCAGGATCGGCGTCGGCCTTTGCGATGGCATCCATGATCTCGTCAACCAGCGGCTGGCTCAAGGCATTGTGCCGCTCCGGCCGGTTGAGCGTGATAGTAGCGACGCGGTCATCGACGGTGTAGAGAAGGAACTGGTAACTCATGTGCTCTCCGGTGAACGCGCGACCCCGCAAGCATGTTCGCGTGCAGATTGCATTCTTCGCCGTACCCGTGTCACGGCACGATCTCTCCGCGCTCAATAGTATAGACCCGCTCCACCAGCGAGACGAGCAAGGCAGGATTGGATTCGGTGATCAGGATTGCCGTGTCCGGCCGATGCCGCCGGAGGCTCGCCAATGTCTCGGCGTAACGCCGCGCCACTGCCGGCGCGAGTCCCTGGAACGGTTCGTCCAGCAGCAGCAAACGTTCGCCGATCATCAACGCGCGGCCGAGTGCCGCCATCTTCTGCTGTCCCCCGCTCAACACGCCGGCGGGCCGCGGAGCAAGAACCTCCAGTTCGGGCAACAACGCGCAGATCGCCTTCAGCCGTCGCTCGACCTCCGCCGTCGGGGCGCCGCACGCCTCGGCCGGAAGCCGTAGATTCTCGGCCACCGTCAGCGTCGCAATCAGCCGCCTGTCCTCCGGAACGTATCCCGTGCCGTGCCGTGCGCGCCGCGCCGGTTCCCACGCCTCCACCGGCACGCCACCCATCAGGATGTGGCCGCGGCTCGGGATCAGCCCCATCACGGCACGTAACGTCGTCGTCTTGCCAGCGCCGTTATGGCCGACCAAGCCGACGCTCTGTCCGTTCCTCACCTCCAGGCTGACGCGCCGCAGCACACTCGCGCCGGCCAAGCTTACGTCGAGTCCGGAGACCGACAGTGCAGGCGCTGCCCGGTTCACAGCACGCGCGCCTTCACGTCCGGATCCGCCAGCACCTCCTGCGGCGACCCCACCCGAAGCAGGCGCCCTTCCACCCACACCGCCACGCGGTCGGCAAAGCGCGCAACCACTTCCATGTCGTGTTCCACGAATATCGCGCTGACGCCGCGTGCACGAAGTGCGCCAACAAGGCGCGTCATGAGTCCCAGCTTCTCGGCGCTGCTGACGCCGCTCGTCGGTTCGTCGAGAAGCATGATCCGCGGCGCCAACGCCAGCGCCATGGCCACGTCCAGCAGCTTGCGGGAGCCTTCGGGAATCGCGCCGGCGGGCAATTCCGCCACCAGTTCGAGATCGCATAGCCCAAGCAGTCCTACGACCTCATCGGCTAATGCGGCAGATGCGAGCGGATGGAAGGGGCGCCAGAAGCCGGCGCGCCCCGCCGACACCGCGAAGCGCAGATGATCGAGCACGCTGCGCTGCAGGAAAAGTTGCGGATGCTGAAACGCCCGGGCGATCCCAATCTTGGCAATCGCCCGTGGCTTCAAGCCAAGGATGGATCGCCCGCCCACACGGACCTCGCCACTATCGGGCCGCAGATAGCCGGTGCAGATATTCAGGAACGTGCTCTTGCCCGCCCCGTTCTGGCCGATGATCGCAAGGAATTCGCCTGCCGCGAGGCTGAGGCTCACATCGTCCACGGCGCGGACCCCGCCAAAGCCGAGATGCAGGTGTTGCGCCTCCAGCACCGCCACGCCGGTCATCGGATGTGCCCGCGCGGCAGCCCACGCTCCCGCATTCTGTCAGGCCACAGCATCGCCTCGCAGGTATTAACCAACCCGGAGAGGCCACCGCGGGCGAACCGGATCACTAGCAGGATGACCGCGCCTAGAAGGATCTGCCAACTGTTGCTGAGATATTGTGCCGCCGAGATGCTGAGCAGCTCGTAAAGCGCCGCCCCCAGGAACGGCCCCAGTACACCCCGGCCGCCGAGGACCGCGATCACCACGAATTCCGTCGATGTCGTCCAGTAAACGGCATCCGGCGCAACATGCCCGACCGCGGTTGCCGAGATCGCACCGCCCAATCCAGCCAGGAAGCCCGACAGCGTGTAGGCCTGCAACAATACCCGGTTGGCGGAGATGCCGAGATACTCGACCCGGATCTCGCGGTCTTCGATCGCGCCTAGCGCCCAGCCGGCGGGACTGCGCAGGTAGCGTCTCATGACCGCGCCCAGAAGCAGCGCGCTGCCGAGACTGAAGTAGAAGAGCCAGCGTCCGAACGCCTGCGGGCTAAGCTGCGCGCCCACGATCCCGCTTACGTCCACCACCAGCCCGTCCGAACCGCCGGTCAGGTTGTACGACTTGAGCAGGATGGAATACGCGACCATGGCCATCGCCAGGTTGAGCATGGCAAAGAACACGCCACGGTAACGTACGACGAACAGTCCGGTCAGCACCGCGGTTACCGCGCCGGCGATGGCGCCGGCCAATATAAGAACGACCGCGAAGTGGCTGACCAGCGGCGAAAGAGCCGCCACGGTGTAGCCGCCGATGCCATAGAACAGGGCATGTCCGAACGAGAGCAGCCCTGCTTCCAGCAGCAGCGCGACCGCAAAGCCGGCGAACCCCGCTGACAGCACGATCGTGAACTGGAACGTATCGCGCGGCAGGATCACCGGCAGCACGGCACAGCAGGCGAGAAGAGCAGCAAGCGATGCGGCGCGACCTGCTTGCACGTCAGATGCTCCGCTGCCGAACCGGACCGAACAGCCCGATGGGGCGGACCAACAGCACCAACAACATGATAAGGAACGGCGCCACCGTGCTCAGTACCGGCAGGAAGAACACTGCCAGCGAATGCGCGATCCCGATGATGACTGCTGCCAGGACTGCTCCCTCTATCTGGCCCAGGCCGGCGATGGCAACCACCGCGAATGATAGCACCATCATGTCGGCGCCGATGCCGATGCTCACCCCCACGGTCGGCGACGCCAGCGCGCCGCCAAGCGCGGCGAGCACGGCGCCCAAGGTAAAGCTGAGGACCCGCACCGGTCCCACCCGTATACCCATCGCCGAAGCCATCTCGGCATCGGCGGCAACCGCGATCATCCACCGACCGATCCGGCTGCGCCGCAGGAAGATCCGCAGCGCGAGCAGCACAACACCGGCCAGCGGTACCAGCAGAAGCTGGTAGTTCGTATGTAGAAGCCCGCCGATCCGCGTCGCTCCCAGCAAGCCTAGCGCGCCGCCGGAGTAATAAGGCGAAGTGCCGAACACCAGCTTCTGCGCGTCCTCGAGCATCAGGAACGCTGCGAAGGTCGCAAGGAGCTGTAGATTCTCGCGACGCGTCGCCGGCTCGATGTCGAAGGTCCAGCGCAGCAGCAGGCGCTCCAGCGGTGGACCCAGCAGGACGCCCACCACCAGGGCGCTGACGAACAGGCAGGGATAGATACAGTAAGTCGGCAGGCCGATCGCGCCGATCACCCCCCAGGCCCAGGCCGCCGTGAAGGCACCGATCGCGTAGAAGCTGCCATGGGCCGCATTCAGCACCTTGAGCACGCCGAAAATCAGGCTGAGCCCGACGGCGACGAGAAACAGCGTTGCGCCCGAGGTCACCCCGTCGATCGTCGCGGAAACGACCTGCCAGAACATTCCGGCCGCCGAGCCTGCTCGGCGCCGCCGCTTACGGGTTGTACTCGCGCGGCGCCGGCAGTTTCGCCAGCACGTCAGGCGTCAGCTTGCTGATCCAGTCCTCGGCGCTTTGTCCCACCGGGGGCATGATCATGTCGGCCGGAAAGGTGATGATCTTGTCGCAGACAGCAAACGGATAGGCCTTGGTATGCACCGAGACCCCGACCTGTTCGCCATAGCTCGCCTGGTGGTCCGTCTGAATCGTCATCGCGCCGAGCATCGTCGGCACCGTCAGTCCGACCAGTGCATGGGCGACTGCTTCGCTGGTCGGCCACGAACCGCCGCCGCTCTTCAGGGCCGTCTGATAGCCATCGCGCAGCGCCAGCAGTGCCCGCTGGATCGTAAAAGGATACGGCGAAACCGGGTATTCATTGAAGCGCTGGTGGTATGCATTCACGAATTTCGCCACGTTCGGTTCGTCGATCCGGCCAGGATGCATCAGGTAGCCATGCTCCGCACCGACCACCACGCCGGCCGGCAGCGCCTTCATGCCCTCGACCCCGCCCTGCGTGCCGGCCGCTAGCGCCACCAGCCCTTGGCCGAATACGCCTTGGGCGGCGCCCTGCTGGATCAGCGCCACGACGTCGCCGCCCCAAAGGCTCGAATAGATGAGCGCCGGACGCTCGCCGGACAGGCGGGACAGCTCGCTAGTGTAGTCACCGGAGAAAAGAGCGGGAAACAGCGCGGTCCCGATCTTCACTTGCGGGTTCAGCCGCTGCATCGCCTGAGTGAAATATTTCCACTCGTCGCGGCCGAACGCATAGTCGGGATTGATCCCGGCGATGTCCTTGATCGCCGGATACATCTTGGAGATGTAAAGTGCCATCGCGACAGCGTTCGATGACGCTGGAGGAATGGTCCGGAAGATCCACTGATAGGAATGGCCTTCAAACAGGGCATTGGTGTCGCAGTCCGACATGATGGTCAGGAGCGACATCTGCTCGGCCACCGGTGCGACCGCCAGGCAATCGGCGCTCGATGCGTATCCGATCACCGCGGCGACATTGCCGGCCACGGAACGCAGCTCGGCGATGTTCTTGGTGGGTCCTCCCGACTCGTCGATATATTGTGCCTCGATCGGTACACCATCGATGCCGCCCGCGTGGTTGATGTCGTCGATCGTCAACTTCGCCGCGTCGGCGGTAGGCCCACCGACGACTGCGCCAGAACTGGAAAAGAACGTCACAATTGCGATCTTCAGCGCGCCCGGCTTCGTCGCGGCATGGGTGGCAACCGGACCGAACGCCATGGCCAGTGCCAGACCGGCTGCGGACCACATGGTCTTTGTCATGACGATACCTCCGCGAGTTGGTCATTTTTCTCGGTGTGACGACAGTCATCGTTCGGTAGCGCGCTGCCGCGAAAACCTGCTGACCTGCCGGTGCAGCCAGCTCGCGAACAACGACCACAGCAGGCCGAACAGCCTAAGTTCGCGCGCCGGTGCCGGAGCGTCCGCCGAAGCGCCGCCGCGCGGAAGCTCGAGCGGCGTCGAGGCGTCCGGCGTCTCCTCCGCCATCGGCGATGCCGCCGAAGCGGCTGCCCGTGCCTCCATTGCCGCCGCCAGGTTGCGGGCAAATTCATCGGTTATACGCTGGGCCACGGCCTGCACGATGGCGCCGCGGCTGAACTGCGCCAGCGTGCCGGTCAGCGTGAAGTCGACCGTGACATCGACCCGAGTACCCGGACCCTGTTCGGCAAGGCCGAACCGGATATCGGCGCGTGCCCTGGAATTGTTCTTCTGATCGCGTCCTGCGCCGTGGATGACCCCTGACCAGTCCGCGTCATCCATCTGCAGCTCCGCCTCGCCGGCGAACGCGGCAGTAATCGGGCCCAGCTTGACCCGCATCTGCCCGCGCATCCGATCTCCCTCG
>Ga0335074_10010553_pt1 | contig 12924 bp, 9 predicted proteins | sample Lox_Sample_23_FD_206715 | JGI IMG/M metagenome (GOLD analysis project Ga0335074, IMG submission 206715) | Soil microbial communities from Loxahatchee National Wildlife Refuge, Florida, United States - Lox_Sample_2.3 | ecosystem: Environmental > Terrestrial > Soil > Wetlands | place: USA: Florida...
CGCGAGCAGCCGTTCCCGCTGGCCGATGGCGTCCTGAGTTCTGCGCTGCCCGAAGAACAGCCCTTCGAGCAGGTGCACGGCCATCGGGAACCACTCGTGCATGAGCTTCGCGAAGTCTTGGGCGTCAAGCACGAAGAAGCGTGATGGTTCGGGCACCCGCACCGAATTGTTGTACACGTGCGGCAACTGGTCGATGTACGCGTTGAAGGCGCCGGAGTAGGTGCCGCGACCGGACGTCCGGTTCACCTCGATGTCGTCCCCGCCGACCCGCCGCGACATGATGACCGTGCCCTCGATCAGCACGTAGAAGCAGGTCGCGGGGTCACCTTCGGTGTAGACCGGCCCGGTATCGATCAGCTCGACGTGCCCGTGGCCGCACAGCCATTCCAGCTGCTCGTCGGTCAGCTTCGCGAACAGGAACAGGGTGCGCAGCTCCTCGGGGCTGCACGGCAGCTGGGCTGCCCGGCTGCAGGAGACCGGCTCGGTCATAGCTTCTCCAAATAACGGTGCACGAGCATGACGGCCATGGCGCCCTCGCCGACGGCCGAGGCGACGCGCTTGGCCGACTCGGACCGTGCGTCGCCGGCCACGAACACGCCGGGAACGCTGGTCTCCAGGTGGTACGGCGGCCGGTCCAGCTCCCAGCCACGGGGCCGCTGCCCCTCCACGGACAGGTCGGGGCCTGATACGACGAAGCCGCGCTCATCGCGCTCGACGACGTTGTCCAGCCAGTCGGTGAGCGGGGCGGCCCCGATGAACAGGAACATCCACTGTGCGCTGGCGGTCTCGGTCGCGCCGGTGGCGGTGTTGCGCAGCGTCAGGCTCTCCAGGTGGTCGCCGCCATCGGCCCGGATGACCTCGGTACAGGTGCGGACCGAGATCTTCGGGATGTTCTCGATCTGCTGGATGAGGTAGAACGACATGGACCTCTCCAGCGAGGGCCCGCGGACCAGGATCGTCACCGACCTGGCCCCGCGGGACAGGTAGACGGCGGCCTGCCCGGCCGAGTTGGCCCCGCCGACGATGAACACGTCCTGTTCCGAGCACGCTGCCGCCTCGGTGAGCGCGGATCCGTAGTAGACGCCGCGGCCGGTCATCTCCTCGAGGCCCGGGGCGGCCAGCCGGCGGTAGGAGACGCCGGTGGCGAGGATGACGGTGTGCGCGTCGATCGTGCTGCCGTCCGCGAACCGGACACTGCGCGCGGAGCCGTTGACCTCCAGGCCGACCACGTCGCGCGTGGTGAGCACCTCGGCTCCGAACTTGGCCGCCTGCCGGCGGGCCCGGTCGGTCAGCTGGGCCCCGGACACCCCGTCCGGGAAGCCCAGGTAGTTCTCGATCCGGGAGCTCTGGCCCGCCTGGCCTCCGGTCGCGGTGCGCTCGACGAGCACGGTGCGCAGCCCCTCGGACGCCCCGTACACCGCCGCGCCCAGGCCGGCTGGGCCGCCGCCGATGACGATCAGGTCGTAGAAGTCCTTGGACGGTGTGGTGGCCAGTCCAACCCGGCTGGCCAGCTCGGCGTCCTCCGGCTCCACCAGCGCCTCGCCGTCCGGCGTGATCACGACCGGCAGCCGCCGCCCGTCGGCGCCGGCCGCGGCCAGCAGCCGCTCGCCCTCTGGCTCGTCCGACGCATACCAGCGGTAGGGCACCTGGTTGCGGGCCAGGAACTCACGGACCTGCGACGACCGCGCCGACCACCGGTGACCGACGATCTTCGTCTCGGGCACCGGCCGGTGATCCGACGACAGCCACGCCTCCAGCAGCCCGTCGACCACCGGGTACAGCTTCTCTTCGGGCGGGTCCCACGGCTTGAGCAGGTAGTGGTCCAGGTCAACGACGTTGATCGCGTCGATGGCGGCGCCGGTGTCGGCGTAGGCGGTCAGCAGCACGCGCCGGGCCCCCGGATACAGGTCCATGGCCCGCTCGAGGAACTCGATCCCGTTCATCTGCGGCATGCGATAGTCGGCCAGGATCACGGCGACCAGGTCGCCGCGCAGCTTCATCTGCCGCAGCGCGTCCAGCGCTGACGGCCCGGACTCGGCCCGCACGATCCGGTGCTGCTCGCCGTAACGGCGCCGCAGGTCGCGGGCGACCGCCCGGGACACACCCGGGTCGTCGTCGACCGTGACAATCGCCGTGCGCGTCGCGCCGTCCGCGGCCATTACCGGCATCCGCACTCCCTGCCATCCTCAGGCTCGCGGCCTGGCCACCGCATCCCCCCATCCTAGGTTCTCCGGCCTGCTACCCGGATCCCCCCAGGGCCGGGCGGGCGTGGTCGCCGGGCGGGTACCCGGATGCGCTCACAACTTGGTCGCGACCACCGTGTCCTGACCGCCCAGGCCCGAGCCCTGCGGCCAGTGCCCGGGTCGGCCACACCATGCCCCGGGGTAGATTTTGGGCTGGTCAGACAGCCCGTGCCGGGCGTAGAGCTCGCGGATGTAGCGCTCGTCATAGGCGACAGACAGTTCTGGGACGCCCCCGCCCTGGAGCCAGTGCGATCCGAGGTTGCGCTTGAACCGCACCGAGCTGCTGCCTGAGTTCATCAGCTCGAGAGATTCCGGGGTGATCAGGAAGTACGTCGCGAACAGGCGCCCGTCCTTCTTGAGCACACGCGCGATCTCGCTGACGTACCGTTCGACGTCGGCGGGCAGCATGTGGGTGAACACCGATACCAGCACGGCAACGTCGAAGCTCTCGTCGGCGTAGGGGAACCGGTAGTCGGCCGGCTGCACGCGGCCCTTGGGGTTGTACTCCTTGTTATAGAGGTCGGCCAGCGTGAAGTGCACGTTGCCGTGCGGGCTCCCGATGTGCTGCTGGCACCACTCGATGCCTTCCGGAACGATGTCGAAGCCCTCGTAACGGCCGTTCACGTCGAGGAAACGCGTCATCGCCAGGGCGAGGCGGCCGAGGCCGCAGCCGATGTCGAGGATTCCGGACGAGGGGGTCGCCCCGGCGACGCTGCCGAGCGCTTCCACCAGGACCTCACCACTGGCGGCGAAGTCGTCCACGGCCCCGGTGAACGTCCCGGACTTGGGCGGCACCGCGGGATCGCGGCGCCCCAGCACCCGGTCGGCGAGGTCGATCGGCCCCAGGTAAGCCTGGCGAAGGAGCCAGCGCAGCTGGCGCGGCATGGCGGGCAGCAGCACGCTGGAGAACCATGATTGGTCGAGCAGCCACATCCGCATGCGCTCGGCCGCCGACACCGGCCCCAGCAGTAGCTTCTTTACCGCGTTCGTAGCCATCGCACCGTTACGTGATGAAAGTCACAAGGCGGACCTAGCGACATCAAACGGATCACATCCTGAAGTCATGAGGGAGCGATCTTACGCTCCTGGTAGCTGCTGTGAAGGGTTCATGCTCGCGTCTGCACCTCATCGACGGCGCGGAGGTCACGGTGGAACCTTAGCCCGAGTTTCAACGACCATGGTTTCGGCCTGGCCGCGGCGTGGGCTGCGGCGGCCGGCGGTAGGAGAAGCGTCCATGGGCTACGATGTGTGCGCGACTGGGCTCCTCGCTGGCTAACCAGTCCTGACGCTCAAGAAATGCGCTGGTTGGCGCATTTTATCATTGACCCTCCAGCAATCTCACAGCATGACCTAAGCGATTCATGGCAGACGCGCGATTTAGTCATTTGATGCAAAGGACTTCCTGGGCAAGGCACGGCTGGCGGAGAACCTACGGTAAGCAGCCACGGGCAGCTGGTATCCGCGGTTCGGCCTGCGGGCTTGCCTGCCTGGCGGTTTGCGCCGCACTGGCCCTGGCCAGCTGCAGCAGCCCGTCCGGAGCGCCCGCGGGGAGCGCCTCCCAGGGCCGGTCGGCGGCCGGGACCTTGCTGGCCGGCCCGTATACGGTCCAGGGCAACGAGATCGTCGGGTCTAACGGGAAGCCGTTCGTGCCATACGGCATCACCGTCGCCGGCCTGTCCCAGTCCGACTGGGCAGCGAACATCGGCTCGGACGAGGCTCAGATCGCTGCGACGGCCCGCTACTGGCATGGCAACACCGTGCGCCTGCAGGTCGCTCCGCCCAACCTGCTCAGGGGTTACCCCTACAACCGGCCGTATCTGGCGGCGGTCGAGCAGGAGGTCGCGGCCGCCCAGCGCAGCGGGCTGGTCGTCATCCTGTCCGCCCAGTACGAGAACACGACGCACCTGCAGATGCCCAACACCTCCACGGGCCAGTTCTGGCGGCTGATCGCGTCCAGGTACCGGCGCGACCTCGGGGTGTGGTTCGACCTGTTCAATGAGCCCGAACTCGACCCTGATCGGGGGAACCCGGGAAACAAGCAGGCCGCCGAGCAGTTCTACTGGGACCTATGGCAGAACGGCGGTTACGGCTACGTGGGGATGCAGAGCCTGGTCAACGTCATCAGGGGCACCGGGGCCCGGAATGTCATCCTGGCCGAGGGGCTGGCCGTGGCCAAGACCCTGGCCGGGCTCCCGGGACACATGCTGACCGGCGGCAACGTGGCCTACGCCGTGCACCCGTACTTCAGCGCGGCCTACTGGGCCACGCCCCAGGGCTGGGAATCCAACTGGGGCTTCCTGACCGGCGAGGTGCCGGTGGTCGCCGACGAGTGGGGGGAATTCCAGAAGGCAGGCTATGAATGCGTACCCCAGGCGCCCACGCTGGTCCCGGCCTTCCTCAGCTACCTGGCTGAGCACCACGTCGGGCTCATTGCCTGGGCACTCGTCCCCGGCGCACTCATCCGCGGCACTAATCTCGACGATCCAACCGCCTTCAACCCCGGCGTGACCTGGAGATGCGTGAACACCAACGGGGGCCCGCCGTCACAGGGCGCAGGCCAGCTCATCCAGGACTTCTTCGCCGCGCACAGCGTCCAGTTCTAGACGGCAGGATGAACGCGGCCGGGCATAGGTTCAGTCAGGCGGCGCGGGCAGTGGGGATACCCCGCGCGGGCGTTGCCCGGAGCAGCCAGACCGGGTTGGACAGGCCGATCACCTTCCCGCTGCCATCGCGCACCTGGGTGCGCACGAAGCACTCCTGGCTGGTATCGATCGCTGTCGTGATCGATCCACCGCCGACGTCGCCGGCTCCGTAGGACCCGATCAGCCGGGTGTTGGCGCTCGGGTCCGCCACACCCGCGCGGTCGACGACGCCCTGGAGCACCTCCAGTGACCCGCCCGCCGGGATCTTCGTCGCGGTCGCTTCGAGCTGGCGCGAGCTGACCGTCGAGACACTGGCCGAGCCCATCGGGCAGGAGCGGTCCACCAGCAGATCGAGGGTGCCACGGTAGTCGGACAGGGAGTTGCACCACGCCCGTCCCGCGGCCAGGGCGGCGAGGAGGTCCGCTTCTGATGTGCTGGCCGCCCAGGTCGAGGTGACCCAGTTGTTGATGAGCCCGAACCAGTCGTTTCCGAAGTGGTCGTCGCTGGTTCCGTTGCCGGTGAGGAAGACGCCGTTGCGGGACATGATGTCCCACAGCGCCACGTGGTGGTCGAGATCGACCCCTTGGCGCAGGGGGTAGCCGACCTCGAGCAGGTCGGCGCCGAGGGCCGCTGGTCCCGTCTTGGTGGGCAGCAGCGCCCTGGCGACCCCGGTCAGCAGCGTGTCCTGGTGCCCGATGGGGAGCTCTGGCGGCGTGTCGTAGCCGAACGGGTGGTTGTAGCTGACCAGGCCGCCGGCCGCGTGGATCTGGGGAACTGCGGTTCTCTCCAGATAGCTGGCCCAGCTGGGCTTGGTGTATATCTTCTGGGCGCGGTAGTCGGGCATGACAACGGCGCCACCGAACCAATTGAGGTGCGGCAGGCGCCAGGACACCTCAAGGCCCTGCCGCTGGGTGACTGACGGGTACTTCGGGGCGAGCACGGCCTCCATGGCCATCTGCTGGTGCAGGAAGACCTCGCCGCTCCTGCGGCGGGTGAAGCGAAGGTAGTCGAAGTAGCCGGAGACCGGGTCGCCTTCGCTCGCGGCGTTGAGGTACAGCTCCCACAGCGCGAAGTCACGGTAGTCCATGTCCGGCCAGAGAGCGGCGATGTCGTCCGAGGGCGTGATGGTGACACTGCCCCACGGATCCTTCTTGCTGTCCGGCCGCACCGGGATGGTCATGATGCCGTGGTTGCCGTTGGCCACCCGGCTGGCCGGGGTCCCGGCAGGCACGAACCGGTAGGACAGGGTGTAGATCCCGGCTGGGCGTCCGCCCACTGCCTGGTGGTAGGAAGTGTGGATCAGCAGCTCGAGGTAACCACGGGTCCAGCCGTGGGTCAGCATCACGTCCATGGTGAGCGACTGGCCGGTGAGATTGTCCCGGTAGTTCCAGCCGGCTGGGTGGCAGTTCGCGAAATAGCCGAACTTCGCCGTTTCGGCCGTGTTGCTGTCGGCCCGCAGATGCATGCTCCCGCCCCGGACCGGGTCCTCAGGGGAACAGGGAAACTCGACGATTCCGCCACCCGACCCGCTCGTCAGCGGGCCGCTCTCGACCTTCGTCCATATCCAGGGCCCGCCCTGGCCCGGGCCCCCTTTTTCCTTGGTCAGGCTGGTGAAGTGCACTACCCGCCGGTAGCCGTCCCCGTCCATCCGCGCGTCATGATCGGTCCACCAGAGCACGTCGACGGAGTTCTTCGCCGCCTGGAAGAGCTGGCTGTCCATCGAGCCGCTCTGCTCGCTGAACGAGGAATGTATGTGCATCGCCATCGAGTACGCGCGGCTGCCGTCCGGGCCGACTGGCCGTGCCGGTGACCACACCGGTTGCCGCGGACGCAGCTCGTCGTAAGCCACCCCGCCGCCGGCCAGAACGGCCGCACCGGCCGCCGCCCCGATCAGGAACCGGCGCCTGGTAGATCCTCGCTGCCGGTCAGGGCCGCCTTGCCGGTCGGCACCGCCTTGCTGGTGGGGGCCGCCTTCGTGGTCAGGTCCGCTGTGTGCATGGTCATCGCACATGGTCGAAACCCAATGCTCTGTATACCTCCTGTGGACGGCGCAACATGCAGGTCTCGACGCCCGCGGCCAAATATCTTCGCCCATGGTATGTGCCGCTGAAGGCCAGCATTGAGAGCTTTGCTGGCTGAATGTTTATATCTATGTAAACTTACGGTAAGAGCGGCATAAGGTTTCGTTACCGATCAAGCTCGGCCGTAGCAATACGGCGTCCGGCCTTGGTTCCACGGCCAGGTGACCAGGCGCCTGTCATGGCTCGGAGTCATGATCGCGGACCCTGATCCCAGGCTGGCCACGGCGGGGCGGCGGGACCAGGGCCAGGCCGGGGGTATCGGGTGGCCGCAGGCAGGCATGTTTCGCCCAAGCCGGGCTGACCTGCACTTGGGTTTCGCTTCCTCGGGTATCGGGCCATTGCTACTCTCTAGCTCGTCTCGGTACCAACGTGAGGAAGCTGTATGAGAGCATGCTACTTGCCGGTCTTAGGAGGTCCAACGTGGACAGCAGGTGACGACCGTGGACAGTAAGCGCCCACGCGAGCGGGTTGGCCCTAGCCTGCAGGCTTCGGTCATCGTGTGCGCGTATACCGAAAAACGGTGGCCCCAAATTGAAATGGCACTCGACAGCATTGCCCGGCAGACAGTACCGCCGCAGGAAGTGATCGTGGTAGTCGATCACAACCCGGCTCTGCAGGAGCGCCTTGAAGCGGAGTACCCGAAGCTTGAGGTTACTCCAAACAAGTTCGAGCGTGGCCTTTCCGGGGCACGCAATACCGGGATCCTGCATTCTGCGGGTGACATTGTCGTGTTTCTCGATGATGATGCCCGCGCTGAGCCCCGCTGGCTCGAAACGCTGCTGGCCCCGTACGATGATGAGTCAGTCCTTGGTGTGGGCGGCCTGGCGCAGCCCGACTGGGGGTCAGTGGCCCGGCCCGGCTGGCTGCCGGACGAATTTCTCTGGGTCGTGGGATGCAGCTATCGGGGGTTGCCCGAGGTCAGGGCGGAGATCCGCAATCCCGTGGGCGCCAACATGTCGTTTCGCCGGTCTGCATTCGATCGGGCTGGACTTTTCGACTCTTCTGTCGGGCGCAATGTACTCGACTCCCGCCCAGCCGGATGCGAAGAGACCGAGTTTAGCATTCGGCTGATTCAGCTGTGGCCCGACGGCAAGATCATTCATGAGCCACAGGCCGTGGTCCACCATCACGTAGACCCCTCTCGCGGGACATGGCGCTACTTTTTCGATCGGTGTTATGCGGAGGGACGCTCGAAGGCACGAGTGGCCCGGCTCTCCCAAAGATCGGTCGCGTTGAGTTCTGAACGAACATACGTGCTCCAGACGATCCCGTCGGCTATAAGCCGAGAGTTCCGGGGGGGTCTGCACCTGCACGGCAAGAATGCACGTGGGCGGCTCGCCGCCTTGTTTCTCGGGGTCTCGTGGACGGCGGGGGGATACCTGCGGGCACGGGTGGCCACCATCAAGTTCTCGTTCCGGAAGCAGGGGCAGGCGGAATGAGGCTGGGGCAGGCCCGGAACCTGGCTGAGCGGTCTCGGCAGGTCACCGCGGGTGGGGCTGTTGCCTAGCAGGCCAGGGCTGCATAGGTCGGCGCGCTCCGTGCTGGGCGCGTCGGCCTCCGCGCCGGTCTCCGAGGAGCATGCGCAGGTGACGCGCTCTCTCACCCGCGGCGGCGTGGCCCTGCTGGCCAACAGTGGGCTAACCGCGGCTCTGGGAGTGGCTTTCTGGCTGGTTGCCGCGCGTCTTCTCACCACCGCGACGGTCGGCCGCGGGTCGGCCCTGGTAGCGGCGCTGCTGACGGTGTCCGGCCTCAGCCAGGTCAACTACGCGCGGGCACTGTCCGGGCTGCTGCCGCAGGCTCACCGGCCTCGCCGGCTCCTGGCCCGGGTCTATGGGATCACGGTCGGGCTCAGCTTGGTCGTCGGCCTCGCGTCTGCCCTGATATTGCCCAAGATATCTAAAGATTTCACCTATCTGCGCGACGATTTCGTCTTCATCGCCAGCTTTACCGTGTCAGTCGGGCTCTGGACGATCTTCAACCTTGAGGACGCTGCCCTCACCTCGGTCAGGCGCGCGACAATCGTTCCTTTCGAGAACGGTACGTACGGTGTCCTGAAACTCGTCTGCCTGGTGGCACTGTGGCACGTCGGCGATCGGGGCAGCCTCGCGGTATTCATAGCCTGGGTGCTCCCATTGCTGGCGGTCATAATTCCGGTCAACCTCTTCCTCTACCTGCGAGCCGTTCCGCCATCGGCTGCGCACCCAGCCGAACCCATGAGGCGCTCTCCGCCCTGGCTTCGCTACGACTTCGTGGGCTATCTGCTCTGGCTGGCCGGGACGCTGCCGTTGCCCGTGCTCGTGCTGATAACCGCGGGTGCTGCGAATTCAGCAAGTTTCTACGTCTGCTTCACGATAGCGTCCGCGATAGACCTGCTCTGCCTAATGCTGGGTAACTCGCTGACTGCCGAACTTGCGAGAACAGATGGAATGATGACACCGGCAACAAGGTCTCATCTATTGCGGGTGTGGGCGGCAGTCGGATTTCTCGCCGTCGTGATATTCGCGGTCGCGCCTGAAGTTCTCCAGGTCTTCGGCGATAAATACCGGGCCGGAGGCAGTATCGTCCTGCGGATCTTCATGATTGCGACCTTGCCCCGCTCGGTCCTGTTCATGGGAATCGCCATTCAGCGTTCGCGTGGCAACGGCCCGGCCATTCTGCTGCTCCAGGCGATTGCTTCGGTTGGTACGCTCGGCCTTGGGCTCGCTCTGGCCCACTCCCTGGGCGCACCTGGTATAACGGTAGGATGGCTGGTGGCGAGTTGCGCCGCGGCCCTCGTCAGTATGCTCTTCCTGGGTCGGGGGGGCTGGCGAGGCCGAGGCAGCCGCCGGGCACCGCGCCCGGGACTGGCCGAACGTGTTCCGTGGGTAGCCGAGCTGCCCGGCTTCAATCTGCTAGTAAACCGGGGGTCGGCCCGCCGCCGGGCGCTTGGGCCCGCCCAGGCGATGGCAACTGTGGCTAGCCAAGGCGACGGTCTGCCCGACGAGCAAGCCCGATCAGGAGACGTCATGCCAAGGCCGGTGGTCATGTGGGAGCCGTCCGGAGACACCATGCCCTTGCCCATAGTTATGTGGGACTCGTCCAATAAATGAAACGGCTTAGTAATGAATAGCATCTTGAATGCAATGGGCAACCACGCGATTGTGCTTCCTGGCGTGCTTGTTGCAGTGCTTGCGGGTGCCGCGCTCCTGCTCGTGGAGTACTTGCGCCTAAGCGGTCCCTCAGGTCGTTTCAGGAACCTGGCAGCTGTCCTGCCACGTGTCCAGTTCTTGGCCGTCAGCCTCACTGCTCTCTCCGTGGTGCTGATCCTCGTCCGCTTCCTAGGTGTGGAACGATGACCGGAGCGGCCGGTAAGACGACGGTCCTCTACATTGGCGGCTACAGCCGTAGCGGCAGCACGCTTCTGCTGAGGCTGCTGGGCGAGTACCGGGGCTTCGTGGCCGTGGGGGAATTGTTTGACGTCTGGGAACGTAGCTACATCCAGAACCAGCTATGCGGATGCGGAAAAAGTTTCCGCGAGTGTGATTTCTGGACTGACGTAACGGTCGAAGCGTTCGGTTGTAAGCCCGGTGAGGTACCCGCGTCGGAACTCAACCAGACACGCTCCCAGGTGCAGGGTCACAACAGAATTCCCATGCTGTGGCGTCCTGAGCTCAGGTCGCCCAGCTATCAGCGGAGACTTCGTGACTACGCTGCGGTTCTCGACCGCGTTTATGCGGCGATGCGGAATGTCGCGGACAGCACGGTAATTGTCGACTCCTCTAAAGTGCCGCAGTATGCATGGGTGCTCGCTGAGGCCGAAGGCATTGAGCTTCACGTAGTTCACCTGGTCCGTGACAGCCGGGCCACGGCGTTTTCCTGGCAGCGACAGCGGCTTCGTCCCGAAATTACTTCGCGCCGGACCTATATGGATAAGCACTCAGTCGCCCGCTCTGCCACAGAATGGAACATTTTCAATTACCTGCTGCACAGTCGCCGTAAGGCATATGCCTCCTACACGGTGGTCAGATATGAGGATCTTGTAACTGATCACCATAGTGAGATCAAGAAGATCCTCAGGGCCGTCTGCGGGGAAAACCAACTGCCCGAGGAGCCTGACGGCGCGTCAGTGAATCTCGGGACTTCGCATACTGCGTCCGGGAACCCTGGCCGCTTTCTGGTCGGCGAGACCAAGATCTCAGTTGACGCCGAATGGATGCATGCGATGCCCACCGCCAGCCGCCTGATTGTGACCGGCCTGACTGCTCCGAGCCTCGCCCGATATCACTATCCGTTGCTGGTTCGGCGGGCCAGAACTGAAGTGCCCTAGCCGTACGCGGGACCGGGCGGACCGCCGGTCGTCTTCAGCGCGACGGCCGGCGGATTCAGCGCCATAGCCGGCGGGCCAGCTGTGATATGAGGTAACGGGTTGACCACCGCGGGCAGTCGCAGAGCGCGCAGTCGCTGCCATGCCGGTAATGGCGGTGCGCGCCGCGATCGTGACCGCACTCGCAGAGCCGGCGCGCCCAAAATGACGTTCTCACGACGTCGGCGCCTTCGCTGGTGGAGTGGGTGAGCGGCTGGTTACGGCCGGGGTGCGCCGGGTCCTGGCCGGGTCCTCGCCGGGGCGTCATCGGTCCAGCCCGGACCGGTAAGCCGGGTAAAGGTGCACCGAACCGTTGACTCTCCGTTCTTGCTAGCATATTTGGATATTGGCGCGTTCTGATTGAGGTATTTGGCCCGTACCACGCGCGGCTACTGCGCCTGGATGCGCCAGTAAACCCATTCAAATGAACCTCGCCGGGCTGCTGGGCGCCCCTCAAGGGAACAACTGGAGTATAGCAATCTTTTGGCGCTGCCCATCCTCGCATATAGTAATCTTGCCTATTAATCCCGTAAATCCGGCAGATCGCAAAACGGACTGCGCTCAGCGGCCTGGCCGGCATCGTCGCAGGAAGGCGGGGTGCTGACCGTCGCTTCCGTCGGCGCGTGTGGCCTGACGGGCAAGAGGATGCGGGCTATTGCGGTGTATCTGTCTCCGGCCGCTTGGTGACCAAGGCCGGCCGGTGGAGGTGAGAGATGCGCCACACCGGAACCCTGCCCCTGATGGTGCCGGCGCTCGGGAATGCCTGCTTTAGCGAAAAAGCCGCCCAGAACGCGGCTCGGTATGTTTCAATGAATTATGCTCCCTTTGAGCCGTCGTGGGCTGCTCGGCAGCCTGGCCGCCTCCGCCGCCAGTCCCCGGGTTGCCGCAAAGGCGACTTTGACAAGTGACCTTGTAACCCACCCTCAGGGTGGTCCGTCCAGTACTTACACGAACGTCCGGACCTTCGGCGCCACGGGGGACGGGAAGACTGATGACACGCACGCGATCCGCGCGGCCATCGCGAACACCGCTCACGGCGGCACTGTCTGGTTCCCGCCGGGTGTCTACATAGTCAGCCAGACTATCGCGCTACGATCGAACTCCACTTACCTGGGCAGCAACAATAACTCGTCCATCATTCAGCAGAAAAACCACGCGAATCTCTTCGCCGTCCTGGCCGATGAAAACTTCGTGGGGAACGCCCCCACAACCAGCGGCAACATTCGGATCGAAGATCTTGGCGTCGATGGCAACTCGGGAGCTAATCACTCAGGCCACGGGATCCTCCTGATGTCGCATAGATGTATGGTGCGGCACGTCATGGTGTCCAACACTCCGGACTCGGGCATCGTTCTTTCCGATAAGAACCTAGACGGCAAAGTCTGCAAGGACAACGCCATCGAGAACCGCATCGAGGACTCCACAGTCATCCAGCCGGGGGAATACGGCATCTGGATCATGGACACCAACTCTTCGGGGCGCGTCACCGATGGGTACCTGCTCAACAATGTTGTTGCGAATTGTCTCGGTCATTTCGCAATGCACATTGATCGTGCCGCCGGATGGTTCATCGCAAACAACCATGTCTATCACAACGCGCGCAACGGAATATATCT
>Ga0335074_10010554_pt1 | contig 12924 bp, 13 predicted proteins | sample Lox_Sample_23_FD_206715 | JGI IMG/M metagenome (GOLD analysis project Ga0335074, IMG submission 206715) | Soil microbial communities from Loxahatchee National Wildlife Refuge, Florida, United States - Lox_Sample_2.3 | ecosystem: Environmental > Terrestrial > Soil > Wetlands | place: USA...
CCAACCTCAAGACGCGCTTTACCGATTTCGGCGAGATTTTCCGCGACCGCATGGCGCTGGCCGGGCTGTGGACGGCGTCCGATTATGTGCAGGCGGTGCGCCGCCGGCGTGAGCTGGTCGATGAGCTCGACCGGGCGATGGCGAACCTCGATCTGGTGATGACCGCCGCCGCCCCGACCGAGGCGCCAAAGATCGACGAGGTGCCGAAATTCGCGATCATGGAGCGCCCATCGCTGACCATGCCGTTCAACGTCACCGGCTCGCCGGCGATGTCGGTGTGCTGCGGCTTTACCGACGCTGGTCTGCCGCTGTCGTTCCAGATCGTCGGCAAGCGCTTCGACGACGCGCCCGTGCTGCGCGCGGCCGACGCCTATGAGCGCGCGACACCGTGGCGGGGGCGGCGTCCGGCGCTGTGACCTCGTCTATCGCGCGCCCGCGTACTCGACCTGGGCGAACAGATACGGCACCCGGTTCGGCTGCACCTGCTGCAGATAGGAAACCTGCGGGGGGTTGCAGTCCCAGGCGCCGTTGTCGTCCTGCGAGACCTGCAGCGCATATTGGGTGTGCGGCTGCAACGTCATCGTCTGCGAGCTGCCGGACTGCGGCAGGCAGTTCTCGACGCTGAACGTGTACCGGCCGGGCGCGAAGTCGCGATAAAAGACCATGCCCTCGCCGATCGTCGAGATTGGCGCGCCGTCGACATAGAGCAGCGGCGGGTGGAACGACTCGCCGGGGAGCAACTGGCGCAGGAACCAGACACGTGCCTGCCCCGGCGGAACCGGCGGCGCCTGGTCGGGGGTCGCGGCAAGCGCCACGCCGGCCAGTGCGACGAAAGCGAGGACCATCGCCGACGCCACCGCTCGTCGTATCGAAAGTGCTGACTTCATGGCACCATCCTCCTCGTCGAGGCACATGGCGATCGGAGAGAGCGGATGAAAGTGCTCAAAAACGCGCGGCTGATCGACGGCACTGGAGACGCCCCGGTCGCCAATGCGGCGATCGTCATCGACGGCAATAAAATCAAAGCCATCTCGGCAAAGACCGAGAGCGACTTTCCGGCCGATGCCGAAATCGTGAACTGCGCCGGGATGACGGTGTTACCCGGCTTGATCGATTGCCACGACCATATGGCCAATCACCGCTACGATTTGGCGCATCGCTGGGGTATCGACGAGCCGGAAAGCGCACGGCATCTGCGCACCGCCGCGGTGCTGCGCCAGACGCTTGAAGCCGGCTATACGCTGATCCGTGACGCGGGCGGGCTCGATGCCGGGTTCAAGCGGGCGATCGACGAGGGGCTGACCGTCGGCCCGCGCCTTTTGATCTCGATCTCGATCATCTCGCCGATCGGCGGGATCGGCGACCGCATGGCGCCGTCGGGCGATTGCTGCTGCGTGCCGGGCGACCCGCTATTGCCGAGCGGCGTCGCCGAGACCCTGACGGATGTGCGCCCGGTGGTGCGCCGGATGGTGCGCGCCGGCGCCGACGTCATCAAATGCGCGACGACCGGCGGCGCCAGCTCGCGCCCCGGCCACGGGCCGCGCGACAGCGCCTTCAACCTCGATGAGATGCAGGCGCTGGTCGACGAGGCCCACGCGCTCGACCGCCGGGTGATGTGCCATGCGCTTGGCGGACGGGGCCTCGACATCGCGATCGAGGCCGGCGTCGATTCGATCGAGCACGGCTGCTATCTCGACGAAGACCCGCGCCATCTGGAGTTGATGGCAAAGCGCGGCATTGTCTTTGTGCCGACCCTCCTCGTCTACGAATACCACCGCAAATCGCCGCAGCCGCACGTTCGCGAGCGCGCGCAGCACCTCTTTGAGCACCACATCGTGGCGATCAAGAAGGCGCTGGCCGCCGGAGTGAAGGTGGTCGCCGGCACCGATGCCGGCGGCCACGGTCACCCGGCCAATGCCGGCGAGCTGCGTTGCCTGGTCGATGCCGGGATGACGCCGATGCAGGCGATCCAGGCCGGCACCTCCTGGGCCGCGGCCTGCTGCGGCAAGGAGGCCGAACTCGGCACGGTCGAGAAAGGCAAGCTCGCCGATCTCGTTGTCGTCAACGGCGACCCGCTTGCCGACATCGCCGTCCTGGGCGACGCGAATAACATCGCGCTGGTGATGAAGGACGGGCAGGTCGCGGCCAATCGGATGAAGTGAGGTATCGTCCCGGCCTTCGCCGGGACGATACCTCAAACCTTTGCGTGCTTCAGCACGAAGTCGCGCGCCAGCTCGCAGGCTCGGCGCGCGGCGTCCGATGTCGGGTCGCGCATCACAAAGGTGTGCGGCTGCCCGTCGAATTTGTGCAGCTCGATCGTCCCGCCCTTGGCGCGCCAGGCGGAGGTGAACTTGTCGGCCATATCGGGCGTGACGTTATCGTCGGCCGTGCCCTGCAGGAGAATAGCCGGCGGCAACGCGCCGGTCTCGCCCGCCTCGACAATGCGCTGCGGACTGCCCTCGCCCATCTCGGCTTCCGAGTTCCAGTACGCGTCGTGCGATTGGATCAGCGGCGTGCGGCCCTTTTCCTTGACCATCCGGTAGCGCGCGAGCGGGTCCGAGATTGGCCAGCACAGCACCAGATAGGGCAGGCTGGCGTCGAGGGCCGGCGCCTCGGCAAGCGGCAGGGCGGCATAGCGTGGATCGTTTGGCTTCAGCGCGCTCAACAGGAGCTGATGCGCGCCGCTCGACGTGCCGAGCCCGCCGACCAGCTCGGCGCGGCTGCCGAATTCCGGGGCATGCGCCTTCAGCCAGCGCGTCGCGCAGTGGATGTCGGCGATCGAGGCGGGATAGCGATGCTTGGGCGGCATACGGAAATCGACCGCCAGCACGACAATCCGGCTCTTGGCGAGCGCTTCGTCGAGCGGCGCGTTGTTGAGCCGGTCGCCCCCGGCCCAGGCCCCGCCATGCACCTCGATCAGCGCCGGAAAAGGGCCGTTTCCCTTGGGTTTGTAAAGCCGCGCCAAGAGCGGGCCATCCTCGGAGCGACGGTATTCGAGATCGCGGATTTCGATCTCATGGGTGGCGGTGATGGCGACATCATTCGGCATGGCACTCTCCTGTCGGAGACAGGGTGCACGCCCTCGCGGGTAATGCCAAGCACGCCGCGTTCGCGCGACCGCCTGCGCATGGTGGTGAGACGCCCCGCCTGGCGCCGCGGTGCGCCGCGTTGGCAGCGGCCGCCGGAGTTTCGGGCTGTCGAAAGTCTGATGGTGCCGCTTGCCGCCGACGGACGCACGGTCGACAAGATCATGGGGTTGTCGATCACCTTCGACGCGAATGGCCGAATGATCCGAACGGCCATCGGGTTCATGTCGAATTAACCAGTTTGGCCGAGTCTCACGTCGTACAACGCGGCGGGGGGACTGTGAGCCATCAACCGGAACGATTGCGCGAGTTGGCGTCGTGGTATCGCGAATATGCCGAACGGACCGGCAATCCGGCGATTTGGGACGTGCGCATCCGCACCGCTGAGGATCTCGAAGCCGAGGCCGCGCGGCTCGAATTCCCGCCCGAGATCGAGACTTGATCGAGACCTGATCGGGACCTGAGCTAAGCGGCTGCCTTGGGCTGCGGCGCCCGGGTCGTGGTCGAGCCGGCCGGCTCCGGCTTGGCGGCCGTCGACGCTTCCTCTTCCTTCCCGGCAAAGCGCGGATAATACGACGATGCGTAGCTTCCCTCGGGCGCCGAGTGGAAGGAAGTCATCGGCGCGCCGGGCAAGTCGAAATAGGCGGGCCGCGCCGACGCCGGGCAATAATGGAAGACGATGCTCTTACGGGTGTAGGCGGGGTTGACGATCGGCGCGCCGCCATGCGCCAGATCGGAATGCCAAATCAGCAGCGTCCCCTTCTTCGGCCAGAAATATTCGAGCCGGCGGTCGAGCCGCAGCGCCTCCTGGTGCAGCCACGCCAGATGGTGGTTGTGCAGATCGTGGCCGTGAGCCTCGGTGTTCCAGTGGCGCCCCTCGCCATAGAAGAAGTCGTCGAAGCGGTGACTGCCACGGTAATACATCAGCTCGCCGCTGCCGGGCCTGACGTCCTCGAGCGCGACCCATGCAGCCGCCAGCGCGAGCGCCGGCTTGACCACGACATAGGCGGTGTCCTGGTGGATGGCCTGGGTGCTGCCGACCTGGAAATGCAAGCCCTGATGCACCGCGGCCGGCTCGCCGAAAATGATCTCGAGCGCGCGTCGCAACTTGGGCGCAAAGGCCATAAGCAGCGAGCGGCGGGTGACCATGTACGTGTCGAGCACCTTGGTGAGCGCCCGGTTTACCTGCGCCTCGCCGAGCCGCTTGATGTCAGGCCCCTCGGTCACCCACATGTCGGGGCGGGTGTCGAACATCTCCTCGACCTCGCGGAGATACGCATCGATGAGCTCGCCGTCGATCGCGTTTTCGATGATGCAATAGCCGTTGGCGATAAACCCCGAGACCAGGTCGAACTCTTCTTCGTTGATGAGGCCTTGCTTGAGCCGGCGTACGGCTTGCGCGTCGGCGCCCTTCTTATCGATCCACAGCGGGGAAAACGGCGAGCCGATACTGGCCATCGAAATGCTCCTCCCGTCAGAATACTATAAAAACATCGGCAATTTTCACATAAAACTTGTGGTTAATTTACCGGCTTGCGGTGTTTCCCTGCAGTGTCCGCCAGGATCGCATTCTGGTCCCCGCCGGGGATTGCGGCGATCTCGCTGACCAGCTTGCGGACCATCGCTTCGGTGAAGGTCCCGAAATTCTCGACCTGCAGCAGAAACGCGCCGGGTCCGCCGATGACGTTCTGCCGATAGTATTCGGGCAGGCCTCCCGGTGGCTGGGTGTGCATGATAAAACCCGGGCCGGCATCGGTATTGATGATCGCCAGCCCGTTGATCGTGATACCGGCGCCGACAGCCTGGTCGCGCGCCTCGGTGACCACCGGGCCCGAGTTGTTCGTCCCGTCGCCCGAGATGTCGATGATCCGCTTATCGGCGCTGTCCTTCGCCGCGGCGAGACGCTGCATGGAAAAGCCGATCGCGCTGCCGATCGCGGTGCGGCTGGCGAAGGAGCGGGGCGCCTTGAGGATCGCCGCGCCGACCGCGGACGCGTCCTCCCCGTTGCCGATCGTCGTCCAGTCGACAACGATCTGCTGGTCGAGTGTGTCCGACCATTCGATATAGGTTACCGCGATGGCCCGATGTGCTCCGTCGCCGATGGCCTTGAGCACGCGCGGGTCGGTGAGCGCCGCGGCATATCCCTTGCGCTGTAGCTCGAACTCGCCCTCGTTGATACTGCGCGAGACGTCGGCGGCGAGCACCAGCAGAACATCGACGCCGTCAGCGTGCGCCGGCGCCCCTGCCAGCAAACATGGAGCCAGCGTGCCAAGGATCAGGGCGGCGAGCGGCGCGCGGGTCATCCGGTCAGCTCGCGGCGAACGATGGCCGCTCCCTCGACCATCGCCTTGAGCTTCGCGGCGGCGCGCGCCCGCGGCAGGTACTTCATGCCGCAATCGGGCGCCGCGACGAGCCGCCCGGCGGCGATATGCTGGAGCCCGGCGCGCAGCCGGGTCGCGACAAGGTCTGCCGTCTCCACCTCTTGCGAGCCGAGATCGAGCACGCCGAGGAGGATCGTCTTTTGCGACAGCTCCCGAAGCACGCCGAGGTCGAGCCGCGGTTGCGCCGCCTCGAGCGACACTTGGCTCGCCAGTGAGTCGGCGAGTTGCGGGAGAAAGGCGTAGCCGCTCGGCTTGTTGTGCACGAGGTGCCCGTAGCCGAGACAAATATGGACGACAGTCGGTCCGTCGATACCGTCGAGCGCCCGGTTGATCGCGGCGATGCCGTATTCGGCCGCCTTGCCGGGAGCGGCGCGCACCCAGGGCTCGTCGAGCTGCACGACATCGACCCCGGTTGCCTTCAGCTCCTTCAATTCGGCGTTAACCGCGTCGGCGTAGTCCATCGCCAGCTCGGCCTCGTCCTTGTAGAACTCGTTCTGCACCTGCTGCGACATGGTGAACGGGCCGGGCAGCGTGATCTTGGCGGCGTGCGTCGCGTGAGCCATGAGAAACGCCGCGTCGTCGACCTCGACCCTGCCCTTGCGGCGGATTTTGCCGACCACCCGCGCCACCGGCGTCGCCCGCCGGTTGGCGCCGATCACCGAGCCGACCTCGTCGGCATCGATGCCGTCGAGCGCCAGCGAAAAATAATTCGAATAGCTTTCGCGCCGCATCTCGCCGTCGGAAACGATGTCGATGCCGATGCGCTCCATCTCGTTGATCGCCAGAATGGTCGCATCGTCTTGCGCCTCCTTGAGGCGCTCGGGCGGGACGCGCCAGATCTCGTGCGCGTGGACGCGCGGCACCCCGTGCTTTTCGAGCGCGGCGCGGTCGATCAGCCAATCGGGCTGCGGGTAGCTGCCGACGACGGTGGTGGGGATGAGGTGCGTGGGGTACGTCATTTCGACATCTCCACGGTGCGGCCGGTATCCGAGGCTTGCCGGATCGCGTCGACCAGCCGGTGCATCTCGACGGCGGTCGCGAAATCCGGCTGGTCCGCCTTGCCGCCGCCGATGGCGCGGGCAAACATCGTGTACATCTGACCGACATGAAAGGCTTCGCCTGCCGGCGTCGCCGCGGCGGCGGCCGTGAGGCCTTGGGGCACGGCGATCGGCGCCAGCGTGTTGCCGCGCTGCGCGCCCGAGAGGGTCACGTCGTTAAGCTGCGGCGAATCCGCGCCGGCGACGGCAAGCGTTCCGTCGCGGCCGTAGATCTCCATGCGGAACCCGCTGCCGGCATAAGGGATCGCCGCGACATGACTGGAGACGACGGCGCCGTTGGCGAGCACGCCGCTGGTCAGGATGTTGTCGGGCGAGGTCACGTCGAGCCAGGTATTGGTGCCGGTGTCGAGCCATTGCTTCGCCTGGGTCGTCACCACGGCCGACAGGCGCGCGAAATCGCCGGTCACAAAGCGCATCGCGTCGAGCACATGGCCGTTGGCGATGGTCAGCGTGTTGGCGCCGAGCGTCACGTCGCGCTGCCAGGTGCGGTGCGACGGCCGGGTCAAGACGCCCTCGCGCATCAGCGTCACCGTGACGGCCAGCATCTCGCCGACATAACCGGCGGCGACGAGGTCGCGCATGTGGATGAGCGCGGGGTTGGCGCGCGCCTGCAGGCCGATTGCGGTGGTGAGGCCATTCGTCTTCGCAAGCGTGGCGAGCTCGACCGCCTCCTCGGTCGTCCTGCCGAGCGGCCATTCGCAATAGACGTGCTTGCCGGCGTCGAGCGCCGCCTTGGTCGGCCCGTAATGCGATGGCACGCGCACGACGACGGCGACCGCGTCGATCTCGGGCGAGGCGACCATCTTGCGGTAGTCGTCAAACGCGAGGCGGGCGCCATGGGCCTGCCGCGCGGCCTCGGCGCTGTCGGCGCGGGTCGTGCACACCGCGACGAGCTCGACCTCGGCGCTGGCGCGCAAAGCCGGCAGGTGTGAGCGCGACGACCAAGTGCCGCTGACACTGGCGCCGATCAGGCCGAGACGGATTTTGTCTGCCATATCGTTCGCTCCTTCCCGGCTAGCGCGGCAGGCCGGCGTAAAGGTGCGGGATGCGGCGGATGTCCTGGACGAGATCGGGCGGCATCCCGCCGACGCCGTCGGCACGCAGGGTCAGCGCATCGGCGAGCCCGCCAAACCGTTCGCTGATCGCGCCGACAATCTGGTCGTGGCGGCCGACCGCGGCAAAGAGATGCGCCACGTCATCGGGAATTTCCCTCGCCATCTCGCTCCATTTGCCTTCGCGCACCAGGCGGTTGAGCTTGAGGCCCAGATCCTCGAGGCCGTGCACCGCCAGCACCGGGTAATAGGCCGGGGTCGAGCCATAGAACGCGACGCGCTGGCGGACCCATTCAAAGCGCTCGGCGACCGCCGCGTCGTCGGGCCCGGTGGCGAGAAACCCGCCGCCGGAAATCTCGTATTGCGGCCGGGTGCGGCCGGCCTTGGCGAGCCCCGCTTCGATCCGCGGCATGATCTCGTCGGTCAAATATCGCTTCGTGCAGAAGCCATGCAGCTTGACCCCGTCGCATTCCTCGGCGGCCACCTTGAGCATTGCCGGGCCGACCGCGGCGATGGTGATCGCCGGCGGCGGGCAGCTAATTTTCGGCGGCGTGAAGTTCGGCGTCATCAGGGTGAAGCGGTAATGCTGGCCCTCATATGACGGTTTTTCGCCGGTCGCCCAGCAGCGCCAGATCGCCCGCAGCACCTGGACGTATTCGCGCATGCGCGGCGCCGGCGGCGTCCAGGCGACCGAAAAGCGCCGCTCGTTATGTGCCCGCACCTGCGAGCCGAGCCCGACGACAAACCGCCCGCCGGTCGACCCCGCGAGGTCCCAGCCGACCTCGGCCACCGCCATCGGCGTGCGGGCAAAGGCGATCGCCACCGAGGTGTGCAGCTCGATGGTCTCGGTCGCCGCGCCGGCCACCGCGAGCGCGAGGAAGGGCTCGTGCTGGTTCTCCATCGTGACGATGCCGTCATGCCCATCGGCCTCCGCGGCGCGCGCCGCCGCCGGCACTTCTTTCAGATTGCCCTGCGGCACGGTGGTGAAAACCCGCATGGCGCTCGCTCCTCGCAATGGCGATGTGATCCGGCCATACTTGCCCCCGCCGAAGCAAGGAGGATCGCGATGGCCCAGAGAGTCGCCGTGGGCATGGGCATCATGGAGTTCCCGTTTTCCGGGGCTTCGGCCTATTGGCGCTGGGTCGACATGCTGGAGGCGGGCGGCGTCGACTCGCTGTGGCAGACCGACCGCCTCGTCAGCCCGACACCGTTTCTCGAATGCATGAGCGTGATGGCGGCGCTCGCCGGCCGCACCCGCCGGCTGAAGTTTGGGGTCAACGTGCTGTCCTTGGCAATGCGCGACGCGGTGCTGGTGGCGCGGCAATGCGCGACGATTGATTTCCTTTCAGACGGGCGACTCTTACCGGCGTTCGGCATCGGCAGCCCGCTCGGCCCCGAATGGACGACCCTCAACCTCGACACCAAGACGCGCGGGCGCAAGACCGACGAGGGGCTTGAGGTGATCCGCCGCTTGTGGAGCGAGGACAAGGTCGATTTCGAGGGCGTGCATTACCATCTGTCCGGCGCGCAATGCCTGCCGAAGCCGGTGCAGCCCGATCTGCCGATGTGGATCGGCGGCTCGTCCGAGGCGGCGATCCGGCGTACCGCCAAATTCGGCACCGGCTGGCAGGCTGGGCCGGAAACGCCGGAACAGGCGAAAATAGTCGTCGCGGCGATCCGCCAGGCCGCCGCCGCCGAAGGCCGCGCGATCGACGACGACCATTACGGCGCCGGCATCCCGTTCCGCTTCGGCTCGGCCGACGAGCCGGGTTTGAAGCCGCTGTTCGACGCCTACAAGAAGCGCACCGGCCGCGACCCGGCCGATTATTTCGCGATCGGCGACGCGCAGGCGATTACGGCCAAGATCGCCGAATTCGTCGACGCCGGGGTCTCCAAATTCATCCTGCGCCCCGCCGCCAAGGGCGACGACGACATCATGGCGCAAACCCGCCGCCTGATCGACGAAGTGCTCCCGCTCGTCGCCGCCAGATGGCCGAAACCGCGGAAACGGATGGCGGCGGAATGAGGGGATGTGATGCGTGTGGTGCAGGGATTCCGTTATTTGTAACGTTGTGCTAACATAGAAAACGAGCAGGCCAGGGGAGGGCCCTGGCCTGCTCTCTCGTCACACGGCTTCCCCTAATGGAAGTTCCACCGTGTTACGAGCTTCTAAGCGGCGTAGTTTCCTACGTCGCTATGGGGCGCCGACGCAGGTGAGGCGGATGCCTCCGCCCCACCTGCGCCGACTAAAGCGCTAGGCACCGTCGCCGGTGCAAGCCCCAGCGCTTGTTGCGGATCACCGTTCAGGAACCATAGGCCGTCTACTTGACGGTAACGCGTTCCCAAGTTGCGGCGAAGTTCGTTGCTAATTGACGCGGGCGCGATGTTCTTGTCCAAAATCGCCGCCTGCTGCTGAATCTCCACAATTCGTAAACCGCGACTTTCGCTTGATAGGACTGCCTCCACGATGGGGCGGATAGTACCGTGCGCCACCCTCGTAGACGACGTTCCGCCTCGGCGCTTGGCCTGCCGCCGAGGAACAACTGCGGGGGTGTGCTGACTAGGGTTGGCCTGCGCCAATATCCGCTCGGCATTTTTTTCCGCCGCATCAAAGCTGCGCGCCGCACTGTCTCGTGCGATCGAGACGCCGGCCCGTAGCCCTTGACGAAAGGCATTCTCAACAAATGGACGAACAGCACCAAGGACAAGCGTGCCAAGTTCCTGCTCAGCACCGTCCAAAAGGTGATCCATCATCGTGGCGATATCGATGTCGCTCATGCGTCCAGAGTAAGCCATTGACACGATCAAGCGCAAGTGGGCAGCGGTCAGCCAAAGCCAACATCAATGGTACATTGGCTTTTGGCTGAGTCATTGGCTCGATCGCGCGTCAAGCAACGAGCGAATCACTCATTTCGCAGCGTGGCATGCCGAGCCGTTATGAGGTTTCGATCATCTGCCGCAAAGCCCTTCGATCAGCGCCATTGCCGCGTGCGGGGCGGACCGTGACGTCATTGATGAAATAGACAAAGCGCCCGGGGCCGCTTGAGCCGTGGGCGACGGGACTCTACTTGGATTGTGCTTGACAAGAATGTTCGCTTTATGTTCTTATAATAGGTTCAAAATTCCGGGTCGACAGCCCGCACGAGACGCGGGCCGCCTGCAGATTCCCAGCAGATGCAGGTGAAACGAAACGGAGGTGGTAAGTTTAAGCGGATAGTGAGACTAGGTTTTAAGCCTGTCGATCAGCGCCATCGCCGCGTGCGGGGCGCGGATTTTGGCGCCGTTGATGAAATAGACAAAGCAGTCGCGGCCGGCCTTGGCGTGCGTCTGGAAGCGCTCGGCGATCTTGGCGAGCTCGTTGGCGGAATAGCCGGTCGGCTCGTCCTCGGTGCATTGGCGCAGCCGCGTATAGACGAAGTCGGCCGTCACGGTCTCGATCAGCGGCACCTTCGCGTCCTCGACCCAGGCGATCGCCACCTCGTGCTTTTCCATCAGCTTGTAGAAGGCCGGATCCTTGAAGCTCGAGCTGCGCACCTCGAGCACATGGCGCAGCTTGCGGTTGCCGAGGCTTTTGGGCAGCGCTTCGAGAAACGCCGCGGCATTGCCCTCGTCAAATTTGAGGCTCGGCATGAACTGCCAGAGGATCGGCCCGAGCTTGGGGCCGAGCTCGGTCATCCCGCTCGCAAAAAACCGCTCGACATACTGTCCCGCGGTCGCGAGGTCGTTGCGGTGGGTGATGAAGCGCGAACCCTTCAGCGAAAAGACAAAATCGTCCGGCGTCTCGTCATGCCACTTCTTGTAGCTCGCCGGGTTCTGCAGCCGGTAGAACGTGCCGTTGATCTCGATCGCGGTCACGTGGCGGCTGGCATAATTGAGTTCGTCGGCCTGCCTCACCTCCTTCGGGTAGAACGTGCCGCGCCACGGCGGAAACACCCAGCCGCCGATACCCACACGGATTTGGCCATCTTTGCTCATGGGCCCTTGCTCATCGCCTCACCACAAAGCTGTCACTCGTCCGCCGCGCTTCCCAGCCCTCGCGTTCGAGCCGCGGGACGTCGTCTTCCGCCCCCGGGTAGCCGAGGCAGAAATAGCCGATCAGCCGCCACGAAGCCGGCACGTCGAGGATCACGCGCACGGCCGCCGGATCGAGGATCGAGACCCAGCCCATCCCGATCCCCTCGGCGCGCGCCGCGAGCCACAGCGTGTGCACCGCGGCGACCGCGGAATATTGCGCCATCTCGGGCATGGTCAGCCGGCCAAGCCCATGACCCTGCCCGGTATCCGGGTCGGCGAACACCGCGAGGTGGCAGGGCGCGTCGTCGAGCCCGGCGAGCTTCAGGCGGGCATAGCGCGCGGCGCGGTCGGGTTCCTGCGCGGCGAGCGCGGCGGTGTTGCACTCGGCGAAATTGGCGGCGATCGCGGCGCGCCGCTCGGGCGCGTCGACCAGCACGAAGCGCCACGGCTGGCTCAAGCCCACCGACGGCGCGAGGCACGCGGTCTCGATCAGCCGTTCGATCGCGCCGTCGGGCAAGGGCTCGCGGCGGAAATGGCGCACATCGCGCCGCCACGCCAGCAGCCCGCGCAACCGGGCGCGGAAGCGGTCGTCAAAGACAGGAGCCGAAGACATGGTTTTCCCTACGCGTCTCGGGCGATGGCTGCAACAGCGTGCTTGGCTGTTCCAGCCGGATTGCGCCTGTCACATCGGGCCGCCTATGCTTATCGCGAAAGATTTTTGAGAGAGGAGGAAGCCATGCCCGTCAAAGCAGGGGTCGTTCGCGCCGGCCAGCGGCAGACGCGCCGCGGCGCTGCCGAAACCTTTACCGGCGTCGTGTTTCAGGACCCCGTCGTCGTCACCGAGGCGCCGTCGCGCATGGGCGGCTCTGTCGTGACCTTTACCCCCGGCGCGCGCACCGCGTGGCATGCCCATCCGGTCGGCCAGACGCTCTATTGCCTGTCGGGAGTAGGCCGCATCTGCTTCAAGGGGGAGGCGCCGCAGGTGCTCAACCCGGGCGATGTCGTCAACATTCCGCCCGACACGCAGCATTGGCACGGCGCGTCGCCCGATCGGCTCTTCGCGCATCTCGCGCTGTCCGAGGCTGGCGAGCAGGGCCAAGGCACGGCCTGGGGCCAGCACGTCAGCGACACCGAGTACAACGAGCCGGCGACGGGCCCTTAAGCACCCACGCCATAAAAAATCGCCTCCCCCGGGCTTGACCCGGGGGTCCACGAATAGCCCTCAAATATTCGTCGATGGCCGGATCAAGTCCGGCCCAGGGGAGGAATAATGGGCGCATGAGTCATCTTCCCTCCGAGGTCGATGTCGCGGTGGTCGGCGCCGGCGCGGCCG
>Ga0335074_10010555_pt1 | contig 12924 bp, 8 predicted proteins | sample Lox_Sample_23_FD_206715 | JGI IMG/M metagenome (GOLD analysis project Ga0335074, IMG submission 206715) | Soil microbial communities from Loxahatchee National Wildlife Refuge, Florida, United States - Lox_Sample_2.3 | ecosystem: Environmental > Terrestrial > Soil > Wetlands | place: USA: Florida...
CACGCCCACGAGTAATGGCATTCGCAGTTTATTGATCAGCGTGACCTAACGGGCACCTGTCGCGCCAAGCCGGTCACTCATTTGGCATCGTTTTAATCGTTATATCTTCCTCCTACTGCTTGCCTCCGTCAACATGTGTAAGGCTCTCAGCGTTGTCCTACGAAAAGGTTGCAATTCGATGCAGCTGGCAAGAACAGCTGCGATACCACGCAGAAGCTCAATGGTCATCTACCTATGCTTTACCACCTCTGCGTTTTCGAAGCTATCCTTTTATGACCCTTCCTCGCGCGCAGGACACGGGTGGCGAGAATCTCTGTATCGACACCAAAGATGTTTAAAGCTTCTGATTGTGGGCGACTCGGCCGTCAGGCTGCTGATCAGTCTTGGAGCGCGCTCCGCGTGGTGAAAAGCTGCCGAAAAGACTGCCCAACGGCCAAGATGCTGCTGGAAGCTAAAAGCAGCAGCTCTGCATCCAAAACGGTACCAGAGCTCACCACCTAAACTATCTACAAAAGAGGGAGGGCGGGGCGGGGAAAAGAAGCGCAGGCAATCGGACTGGCCAGCCAATCAGATCGACAGAAAGGTGACAGACAGACAGGTTGAAGACAGGCAGGCAGGTCGAAAACAGGCAGATGAGCTGGTGCACCAAGCCAGCCGTACAGCATCATAAGTAGTGACTTTAGGACACTACGACGATGAGGCTGACGCACATACGCGACAATCCGGAAACCCATAGCTGGAGCTGGAACAAATATGCGACGGTGCGGTGACGCGCTAGGGCCTCATAAAACACCTCCATTTCCACAACCACCACGTTCGTGCATGGTGAGGCGTTCTTAGTGACGTCCTATTCAAGATTCAAATACGAACAAATAATTCTCCGAACAATGCAAAACGAGACTTCCTTGGATGTATTTACAGATCTTATGCACTTCAACATCCGGGGCAGATTGATCCTGCACCGTATTCCAGAGGGACATCGTCTGCCTTCTGCTCCAAGAACAAACATGCCTCTTCGGATTTTCGGATGTACTGGATGTACAGTCCATACACCATATACTGGGTTCGTTTCGCTCCAGGAAACCCACTTCTCTTCGGATATTTCGCATTCTCACGGAGAATAAGTCAGTACCTGACGCGGATGCTCTAGCTAGTGGGACCGCGGCTATTCCTTCACTTGATATTGCTCTTAACCATCAACCTCTGACTCGGCAATCCGAGCCTTTGAGTCGGATTTACTATCGTCTAAAGTATCTCCATCGCCATCATACACGAGATTGCTGCCAGATAAGTCGCCCGTTAAATTCTCTCCGGAGTTTCTGCACGACGAGTCATTGTCCGCAAGCAGTGTAGCTAACCGACTGCCGGTGAAGGTAGAGAAGAGCATCAGTAGACTCATTTCCACCCGCTGACGAAGATAGACATGCCGTATTTCTAATGCTATTCTATGATCCCACGATCCTCTGACAATGAAATATTCCATCTACGGCAGCGGATCGTCAGTCTCAGTCAGATATGATTTGAAGGGGTCTTCGCCAAACATTTGTAGCATCGAAGAACGCAGAGAGCGTAAGAAAGCGGCCTATCATCATTCGCTCTTCGTCGTTTTTGCCTATCAAATCTACGCTCTCCTACTATCAGACGGCTTTGTGGCAAATCCCTGTGACCTTTCTGATTGAAGTCATGCGAGCAGCCACCCTCCCCCCAAGCTTGGCGACGTCGTCATCAGACATCCCGCGACGGATGTTAGCAGCTTTGGTGATCTGAGCAAGGTCTGCTAGCGCAAGCGGTGAAAGTATCAAGTCAAAGATAGCCAGAGGTGCATTCTGGGGGTCATCGACGATAGTATAGACGTCCATCGCGGCATTACCAACAGCGCCCAGTATCGAGATAACACTCGCGACGTCGGCCAGCTCGGTAACAGCTCCGAGCACCTCGCCGGCGATGGGCACGAAGAAGAGGATGGCTCCAAGGAAAGCTAGAATAAGAGCCTTACGTTTTTCTTCGTCGATTTGATTAGCGACTGATTCGACTTGCGCCATACTGTCTATCGCATCGGCGATCATCAAGACTGGGACGGAGACCGAGTCAACTAGTTCAAAGCTGTCACCATCGTAACAGTCCAACTTCAAGTTTCTAAGGACACTAGTGAGCTGGCCTGCCAAGTTGTTAGAGTTGCTAAGAGCTTTTTGAACGATATCCTTTGGATTTGAAACGTCGCTTTTACTGTATCCACTCGGCGTGGCCATGCCGTAATCCATTCCAGTGCCCCAGCAAGGATCGTTGGGCTTGGCGCTTGGTGCACAATCGTTTCCGCGGTCGAAATTTTCGAACTTAATCTTGTTCTGCGTGATACCGGTGTTGGTAAGCAGGTCGGCCCAAAATTTGTTTGCTTTATCGGGATCCAGGCTCCAATACACGCTTTGTTCGTACGGGTTGTTAGGGCCGAATCCACGTTTCGAGTAGTCCGGCGGGCAGGGCTCGCTTTCATTGACGGTTTTGACGATGAGGACCTGCTCATGTCCTGGTGCCTCGTGCTCAACTGGGTGGATCAATTGTCCAAACAATTGTTGCTCTTCCATCTGCCCCAATCTGTCACTTCCGTTGTTGGCGTGTTCATTGTCGGCACGTTTCTTGATAACACGTTCGCTCAGGGCACGTTCATTGAGGCTGCATCCAGTGATTGTACTACAGGTCTTGAAGCAATCACCACTGAAGCAGTAGTTGCATTGACTGGCCGAGTGGGCACCTCCGTTGCAATAACTGCAGCACACCGACGTCTCACTGACGATACAGGAAAAGTACTGATTACCATTGTTGTTCACGAAATCACGGACAGTACTAGCGGCGCTATCAGCTATAGCCTGCGCGTAGGTATTGAATTTTGCGTCGTAGCCGCTCTTCATCATGTCGGTGTAGCTTTGAATCGCACTGTTGAGCACTTTGGAAAGGGTGTCGACGAGGTAGATAGCTCTGCAGTTGGAGGGAATACTGCCTGCGGCGGCATCGAGGTCCTCTATAGAATTGTAACTGGCATCGCAACTTGGCAGGATGCTTGCGGGAGGAAGTCCATCGTCATCGTCGTCCGCATCGCGATCTTCGTCGGTGAACTGTTGGAGGTCGAGCGCCCAGTCAATGATGCCGCCAAAACCAAGGCTTTTGTAGTAGTTGGTCCTGGACGTCTTTGTGTCATCGGACATAAATGCTACCCATTGATTTCCGTCATAGACTAAGATGTCGGAGTTGCTGTCTGTATCGTACCACGTTTGTGGGTTCGTTGTGTTAGCGTTTATGATGCCATAAATCTCGGCATTGGAGATATAGCCCGCTGTGACCGTGCATTCACCAGGGGTGGCTGTAGATTCAGGTCCGCCGAAGCTGCACATGGGACCGAAACAGCCAGCCTGTGTCATTCCAAAAGAACGACCATAGCTGGACACGCCCACAATGATCTTGCTTGCAGGAACACCGGCCTTGGTGATCATAGCAAGAGCGTACATAGTTTCTGTTAGATTGATGTGGCTTCGGAGACAGTTTCCTGCGGGACATCCATCCTGACTCCACGAATTTCCGTAGTCCCATTGGCCGTGAAGGTCGTATGTCATGTAGACGATGTAGTCGAGATTCTTGGCGATGTCAGCTATCGGGAATGCTCTAAGATACCAGTACGACGCCGGCGCAGCGATCGAAATTGTCTTGCCATGGGGCATCTTTCCCCGGAGCAGCTTCAAGAAGGCGAGGTAATTTGGGCCATCAGATGCTAGGCCGGGAGGAATACCAGGGATGTCAGGGGCACCTGGGTATTCCCAGTCGAAGTCAACGCCGTCCAAACCGTTCTTATTCAAGAAGTTGACGATGTTGTCAGTAAAGATCCCCGAATTTGAAGGATCCATGGCATTCCGGAGGACTTCGTATGTAGAAGGATCTGTTGAATAGCCCCAGCCACCGAACGAGACGATCCTCTTTATGCCGGTCAGGGCGACAAATGGGGGGAATTGGCTATATGTGTCGTTGATTAAAACATCCCAGTCGCTCGTGATTGTTGCAAAACTCCAGTGAGCATGCGTATAGACAGTAGTGTCAATACTATCCGACCTCATATTCAAGCAGTTGCGGTCCCAATTCCACGACTCATAGTATCCCACTTTGGTAAACGTACTAGGGGCTTGACTATTTCCAGCGATGGCCGTACCGCAGTTGGAGATACATCCGTTGTGCCCAGGCGGTGCGGTGCCCGGATTGCCGGTGGGACCGGTCTCCGCGGTGCAGTACTCGGGAGTGATTCCACACTGTCCCCAGATGTTACAGCAGGCGTTTAGTGGGCATGGGTTAAGGTCGGCTAGCGCTACCGATCCTTTCGGAGGGCTTGTGCCAGGCATGATAGGACCGCAAACGGCGTTGGCTACCGGAGCCGGCATTGGAGGTGTACCAGTGCTTAGGCAGATGGCAAGGCCAGCCATGAGGTCGTTACAGCCGGACCAGCCCCATGTAGTTTTATCATTCAAGTTGCTGATGTCGTTTGCCGTGAGGCCATTGTTGTTGGCGATAGCAGAACAGGTATCGAGTGACTGGACCGTGTAGCTCGCGCAAGATCCATCAGGATTAGGCTTGGGTCGAATGTCAGGCAGTGATCCTGGCGAGCAGCAGACGCGCTGACCCGGCGTGAGAGTCGAACAGAGATCGCTCTGAGGGTTAAACTGGGCGAACTGAGCGTCAGATATACCACATTTAGATGCCAATGAGCCACAAGAGTCGCCTGAGACGACTGTTTGCGTCGTACAATCACCATTGGCGAAGAGGCGGCGAGCTTGGTCAAACAGGCGACCAGCTTGGTTGACAAGGCCACGGGCGCCGCTCGTCAACTTGACATCTGGAGTGGCATTCGAAGCAGTCGATATGGGCTTCTCACCGATGCTCGCGTCCTTCAGGTGACTGGTAGTCTCTTGAGCGGCGACACTCGCGGCCAATGATGCGCAAAACGCCGCTGCCCATACACGTCTAGCTGAACGCATCTCTGCATTGAAAGAAAGAAGAAAGTGGAGGGGATGAGAAGCAACCAAGAGAAACAAAACGGCCAACTTTCAGGATGAAAAGGGGACTATCATGTTTGCCAGAGCAAAACTTCCCTATGTGGGCGGAAAAAAAGACGGGTAAAAATCTTTGAAAACGATCAGAGCACATGGCAATGAACGCTTCGTCAGTCTTTCCGGATTCACTGAACAGCCCGTACCATGCTGAAGCTGCACATGCTGACAAGCTAGGATGTACCTGAGGTCTAAATGCCATCCAATCGCAGGGATGGTATGGTCTTGAGGACTCACTAGGAAGTCGGTGACGGAATGGCAGAGAGACTAGCCAATGGAGAGAGTCGTGATCCAAGATAACATGGCTTGCAAGATATTTTCTTGAGGATGATGGACAATGTGACAGGAGGAAGAAAGGGAGAAGGATGATGAAAGTTTAGCAGGATTGTCTGCACAGCTGCTAAACCTTTTCTCCTCCACAATCTTCAGTTGGCGAAAGCGAAAGGTCAATTGTAGCACAGAAGTCATTGGATGAAACCCCAGTCGGCTTACGAAGGCCGGCCCATGTCTTTTCAAAGCTGTTCAGCTTCAACCGGGGTAATCGAAAGGCATGACCACAGTGGCAGAATGCCTTATCCTTCTGCAGCTTCAACCGGGGTAATCGAAAGACGTGACCACAGCGGCAGAACGTCTTAATCATTCTGCAGCTTACCTGTTACTGTCGCTGCTTCCGCCGCCAGCATTGTTTCAGTGCAAACCTCTCATTCTCTTTACGAGACCTAGATTGCCCTAGTCTCTTATGAAAGCCTCTGACAAAGTTGCTGAATACTGTTCACCCATCGTGTCACGTCTCTCTTCAGTCTTCCACTCTTGTCTAGTTGAACGCGAGAGTTCAGTCTCGCTGGCGGCTAGTTGTCTCTCACTTACAACCCGTTCTGGACGGAATCACGACGCCTGACTAAGGACCATGCATGCGCGAGTTTTCTGCTGGCCCTTTGCTTTTAGTGCCCTATGTTTGCCTATTGCTGCATATGGTACTCGCGGAGCGGTTGAGCGGTACGTATACCATCATCATCTAATGCTACCCTACATAGGATGACGAAGAGGCTAATCTCCGATCTGTAGTATCTTGTATTACTATGCCTACCTCGCCGAAGAAATATCAACAGCCGAAGGCACATTTACCGTCGGCGCCGGCTGTCGGGGCAGTCGTGATGGCGGCCGATGTACCTTCAACGAATTCTGTGAATGGATCTGGAAGCCACAGGAAGACAAGAATCAGAGGATACACGACGTGACCCGACCCCACGTTACCATCCTTCGTGCTGAGGAGGACTTCACGCAGATTTCCATCAACAGTCTCTACAACAGAGTCTACCAATGGTACGACCCTCGAACTGGCTACGGTGTGACCGGAAATGTTGATGCGGATCGAGTGTTTGACGACGCCACCGACTACTACGATGCGCTTGGCAAGATTGGTGGCCCCATAGGCATCGCTGCGGCGGCCGCCGACGCACTTGACGCCAGTGACCCAAGGTTGAAGGCATGGTCAAAAATTGTCACCAATGGCAAGAATTCTGCCATGCTGCTACACGACATGCGATTCCAAGACGTGGAAAGTTACCGGAGAGAAAGAGTCGCCCAAATTTTAGGCCTTGAACTTGAATTCAAGCCTGGAAGGAACACACTCAAAATCCCCGGCCATTACAATGTCATAGATGCCGACGAGACTATCAAAAGGTACATTGGTACGCATCCTACTATCGAGGCAGATTTGGGCGCCGCCATACGCTCGTGGGAAACAGGGAGTGAGTCGGCCATAAATCATTGGGCTGCTCTCAATGCAGCCAACAAGGCCCAATTGAGCTGCGGTTGCACGTAAACAATGGAGCTTCGGAATGCACTCGGGCCTCGCGACCAGCTTACCTAGATACACAACCGGTAACATCCCAGAAAAATGTGCACACGGGAGCTTGTGGTCTTGCTCCCCTGCTGAGGGGTGATCCCGGCTTTGTTCAAACCCCCTTGTCTGGACGCCTATGTCGTGCTGCTGCAATCTTAGCTATTTCCATCATAGGCTTGGAGTTCGACAAGAATCAGAATCTGGCATAGAAATAGATACGTTTCTTTTGCATTCGATGATGCTGCACCTAGCGTTATTTTGAAGCGAGGAAAAGAAATAGGCTCATTTCACGATGAATTGCTGAGAATGGGCAACCACGCCTGAATCACGTGAAATTACAGAGGCGACCATCTCTAGTCCGCCTCAAGCTTTCTACAGGCAAATTCCTGAATTAAATCCTCAGCTGAATTCTATGTAACGTTGGCCCCATGGGCTGGTCGCTCGCCGCGCATGCCAAGACAATCATGTGAAAAGAATTGTATTGTTGTAAGTGATTTGTAATTCAGATGGAGATTTAGCTGGCAAGAACACGCTTAAATCCCCCGACAGTAACAAATTAAATGGCCACGACTCCCCCCGATCCAAAGCCTTTTCTTAACTACCTCCAAAAAGCAGCGCGAGTACACATGCTTTTTCGCTTTAAGGATACAAGATAGTTTCAAACATTACAACCTCCGTTGACGTTGTCAACGTGCATTGTTACCGAGAAACCCAAATTATTTCACAACTATGGCGGAGATGCTCCCCCCTTCACCTGGCAGCGAGGATCTTCAGGAATGGCAAGATCCTCTTGTTGCCAAATTCGGTGACAACATCCTCGTCCAAGCAGCCAGAGAGCCTGAGCGCGTCCGGCAACTGTTGACGGAAGGCCACGCCGTGACGGCGAATGCCATGTTCGCCGCAATCGAATGCAAGGCTTTGAATACATTGAGGTTGTTCTTATCTTCTGGAGCCAGCCCGAACTTGAGATCAGACGCGGCTGGCAGCACTTACGTGGGCGTACGCGAAGGATGGGCGAGTGCAGATTTCACACCGACGTTTTGCACAGAAAAAAACGAGTGGTATCCGCTTCAGCACGCAGCCCACGTCTGGACGCTGCACGATGAGGACAGGGATCGACGAGTTGCTATGATAGGCCTGCTTCTCAATCGTGGAGCAGATATCTATGCGCTCTACCGTCAGCCATTGCGGCGTCCAGAGCCATTTCCCTTCCCAGGGGAGGAAGAGACGGATCAGCAAGAATTAGCTCCCGAGGAACCAGAGTCTGAAGACGTGCATGGCGTCGGGGCAGATCACGAAGCTAGTTCACCATCGACGGTCCCGCGTACATATGGTGTTCGTAGCGTCATACATTCCATCTTCGAAGACGGTGGGTGCGTCCAACCTATCCTCGACCATGCCGGTACCCGGTTGGATCTGGAGCATCGAGATCCTCAGGGCTGTACGCTGCTCCTTTCTGTTTGTCGAAGTGCTTTAGGTGCAGACGCTGCGAGCGATGGAGTGTTGGAAGACGTGCGATGGAGCACTGAGACCGGAGCCTACAAGCGCGATCCCTTTCCCACATCCGAAGCTACTCCTTCGCTGTTCCACGCGCTCCGCATGCGAGGCGCAGATCTTAACGCGGTGGACCGGAACAGGAAACACGTCCTTCACCATCTTCTGGAAGCACAAGATCCAGTGTCGAAAAGCTGGAGGCCACCCATGATCCGCAACTCGCTGCAGTATGGATTGACGAAACTGCCTCATCTGATTAATCAGCCCGATCGACACGGCACGTATCCACTACACTCTGCTCTACAGCGCTGGCGTCGCTACCCGATCAACAATGCCTTCACCAAAGCCGCAGGCCTCGAGACGGTGATCGATGATCTGCTCGCTGCTGACGCAGACCCACTGGTCCGGGATGGTCGTGGCAACACAGCGCTTCACTATCTCGCCGAGGATAGACTTGCGGTGCAGTTGCAGGGAGAGCAGCACCGGCGCCTGTTCCGAGTCTTTCTCGGCCGTGGCGTGGACATCAATGCACGCAACCGGTCTGGTCGCTCGGCGCTGGAGATGCTGCTGGACGACAACGGTGAGCGGGCGGAGTCGCTGATCAGACAAAATTTGCTGCTGTCTAGAAATATGCCACCACTCGAGGACATTGAGGCCGAGGTTTTTGGGATGTTCGACGAGGCGGGCGTGAGGTGGACTGAGCAAGATTCGAAGGGTCGAACGCTGCTACATATTGTCGCGAAGCACCCTACACCTAACGCGGCTTTGCGGACCAAATCTCTTCTCGCCAAAGGGGTGGACCCGAAAATTGCTGACAATGATGGGAAAACGGCTTTAAACGTGGCGACCGAAAGCGCAAATCAACCTGTGCTCGACTTATTGGATGGTAAAGATATGTAAGCGTACGTAAGGAATTGTGTGGAGCACGAAAACAACTTATGCTCGAGTTCTCCGAGCGCTTCGCATTACCGAATTTGTTGGGAGGTCGCTGGGCAATGTTTTACATCTATTGCAATCGTGATGTTGATCCGACCTGGTGCTTGGCTTTGTTTTACGTAGCGTGGTACTGTTCCAACCCACCCCCTAACAGATCCTGTCGGTCAACCAATCGACCTGTTAGCTATTCGGCCGGCCTATACGACTGCAATACTGTTTGTATATGGGCCAGGCCCATTGACCAACAGGTCAACTTTGCTATCCAACAGGGCCGCAGGGGTTAGACTGTACCTGGCCTCGGTTTGGTAGCGCGTCGCAGGTCCGTTTTGAAAACAGCCCGGCTCTGTGCACGTTGATAACATCGACGTTCAAGGGCGAAGAAGAAGAAGAGGAAAAGGTGTCCCTGCCTGCTTGCCCGAACTGGGCTGTCTAACTACCTCTTGCGTACAGAATTCGAAAAAGGTATGTTACGAGCTGTATGGCATGTACGCAGTAACCGTGACCACCAGCGCTGACGAGTTATCAGCAATTTGGGCCCATGGGCAAGCAGCCGCAAGGGTACCCTAACAAGCCCCGGTAAGCCCCCATGTATGTTGCCAACCGAGGGCGCAGGGGGGCCCCGAACGTTCACCTATAAGCCGGGCCTGTTGTCTGACCAAGCAGCCCGTTGCCGTCGAGATTCCGGTGGTGGAACAAACCGATGCGGAGCTCGAGTGAGAAGAGTCGTGGCAGGGTCGCATGCATACCATCCTTCCAGTTTCTGAAGATGGCATCACGCATCGCGTGGGGCGATGCTCTTGCCTTGTGAAAGGCGAAGGAAGTGTCATCATAGGTAGCGGTAATGACCTGTCAAGAAGGCCTCGAATAAATTCCCCCTTTCACGAATGCTGTAATATACGCTGGAGCAAGGAGAGAGATTCCCCTTCCCCAGCGTTCAGTCTCTGTATGTTGTAGAGCTGAATTTGGACTTTGGACCGAAGATGGATGACGTCCCTAACGCGGTATACAGACGCAGGAATCGCCCTCGTCCTATGCATTGACTTGACCATTACTAACGCCTGCATGAACGCCACAAGCCCCACTCCGTTGTTACGCTATCACAGATAAAACGGATGGTTGACGAAGTCCGAGGCCTGTAGCGTTATAATATGTGGGGCCAGGTCGGTGGCGAAAGCGAGTGAAACTACTCCGTACAGTCCCCTATCACCTTCCGATCGTAAGCTGCGTTAGTGGAAGCATTATTTAATGCACTTAGCCTTACCATGGATTTCTGCTGGAGCGATATCAATCTGCTGGCGAAAACAACGGAAATTAACAGCTTAATACAGGCGGTTGTGGCTGCGCTAGACGGTCGGAGGGGATAGGGGACTGTATGGGCGCGGCAGAGGTGGTGTGTCACGCGCCGAATAAGATGAGCTTTTTCGAACAGCTCGAAGACTGCCAGCGCCTCAACGAGACCGAGAGTCAGAGCCAGCGCCAGCGCCAAAGTCATACCGGACGCGGCGGGCGGTGAGGGAGGTCACAGGGCCGCTAGGGCCGCAAGGCGTAATTCACGGAACTCAGATAGCCAGCAACGGACTAACTTTCATTTTCATTCGTGAGCCTATCAGTTAGGTAATTCGAGCGACGAACGCTATCTGGAGACCATCCCTGCCATGTTAAGAGCAATGTGATTCCTGGTTAAAGCACTTCTCGACCACCACCACGACTGGCGACTGGCGCGCTCCCTAGCAGCCCTATTTACTCGAGGTGAACACTTCCAGCCTTCTCGCACGGGTCCACTGCGAATTGAATGTTGCACGCCTCCCAATCCTCATCTCGTGTGAGCATTGCCTTGAATGTTACGGCATCACTAATGCTAGTAAAGCGGAAGACAATGGTTCGAATCTATAGGGAGTTAGCAAGTCGAATCAATAATGCCCCAGTAGCTCGACTTACCCCATTCCGATAGACGTCAGTGATATTCTCGACCTTGCCTTTACGACTCTTACCCTCCGCCAATTTCTTTAGAGCACCCATGCCCCAATCCTCGTCAGCACCAATGGCACGCACGCATCGAGAAGCGCCGCAGTCGATATAGCCCTGGAGCATCCCGCTGATGATATCAACTTCCGTACATTTGTCGACAAAGACAGTGTACGAGCGTCCTCTATACCTGAATGTCAAGCCGTTCTGGTATTTTTCGCAGTACTTATCGCACGCGTCGCCGGAGGTGAATCGGACATATGCGGCTCCGGAGGCCCCCATGAGCACCATATCGTCGATTGCACCACCATGTACAAGGGACTGGACTAAAGTAAGGTCGGCATCAGCAGGCAGGCTGGAGAGCGTAAGTCGGCGGACTCGAGCAGCTATAAACCGATTAGAATGCTCGGGGAAGGCGCCAGTTCAATTTACTTACCAGCTTTGTCCCTGGCCTGAGGCTTGCCCCACGACTTGAAATGTGTGAGATGTTCACGATCTTCATCTTCCTCACCGACCATCGACTCAGCTGTGCTAATGGCAGCTTCCGTTGCCTTGCTAGAGCTTGTCTCAGCTTCGGCGTTGACTTTACTTTTCGAAGACTTGCTCTCTGCAGTCTTCACATCTTGTGATACTTTCTCGATTGGCTTAATGGGCGTAATGGCAGTTTCATAGTCGTTGGTGGAGGGCGCTGACTCTTTTGAAGCGGCAGTGCTGGCGGTGGGAGGAAGCTGTTGGGGTGGCTGAGCCTGTTCCTTCAAAGCCGTATCGTCATTTTTGAAGTCATCGATGTGATTCTTCTGGAACTCGCAGACGACTTCATCCATGTAATCTCTTGGAGGTTTGAACATGTCCTCTTTGATATTTGGAGCAGAAGGAGGTGCCGTGACTTCGGTGTGGCCAGGAGTCTTCTGGTTCAATGAGGTGCTCAACAGCTGGCCAGGGTTGTATTCGGCAACAGGATAGCGTAAGCCCCCGTTGGACGCGAACTTGGAGTCGCCCAAGCCAAACTTCGATTCTTCGACAAGTTTGGCCAGAACATCAGCCTCGTCTTCCTCAATTGGTTCCAGCTTAGGAGCTCCTTCTGCATTGACGGAAGTATTGACTGGGGTTGGAGGCGGTGCCTTTGTGCCTATGGCGGGACTCGATGTGGTTGAGTGTGCACGGCTACGTACTTCAGGAGTTACCATGCCTACACTTTCGTTCTTGGTGAGATCAGGACCAATGGGCCCGACGATCGCCTAAGTCAAAGTTAGGCGGGCTCCAGAGCTCATCGTGCCATGGATTTGTTGACTTACACTGACGTTGCCGCCTGGACTCTTATTCTCATTATTGCTGTTTGTGATGGCCTAAATAGAGGGTCAGGGCGGGCTGCAGAGCTCCAAAGCTCACGATGGCATTGATAAGTTTACTCACATTTTCATCTCCGTCTGACCTCTTCCACTCGCCCTTGTCATCGATGATTACCTACAGAATGATGTTATGGCGTGCTCCAGGGTTATATTCATGTACATACCTTCTCGCCGCAGGCGGGCTTCTCACTCTCGCCATTCTGGACTCTTTTCGAGAGCGTACGCGGGATTGGCGAGGCACCAATCATGG
>Ga0335074_10010556_pt1 | contig 12923 bp, 8 predicted proteins | sample Lox_Sample_23_FD_206715 | JGI IMG/M metagenome (GOLD analysis project Ga0335074, IMG submission 206715) | Soil microbial communities from Loxahatchee National Wildlife Refuge, Florida, United States - Lox_Sample_2.3 | ecosystem: Environmental > Terrestrial > Soil > Wetlands | place: USA: Florida...
CCATGCCGTCCTCCCGCTGCTTGGTGGAGTGCGGCTCGGTGAACACCAGCGACATGAAGAACTCCACCCAGCCGCGGTAGTCCGCCAGCCAGTAGTGCGAGTTCACCTTGCCCGCGTCCTCGTAGCGGGCTCGCGGCTCGTCGAAATCCGGCGGCAGCGGCCAGGGCAGCGCCGCACCGATCGCGACCACCCCGGCCACCCGGTCCGGGTACCAGGCAGCCAGCTGGAGAGCATGACGTCCGCCCAGCGACAGGCCGATGGCGACCACCCGGTCCGCCCCGACCGCGTCGAGGACGGCCACGGCGTCATCGACATACTCCCGGTCCCGGTAGGCATCGAGCTCCGCGGGCCGGCCGGCCCGGCCGTTGCCCCGCCCCTCGACGGCGATCACACGGAAATGCCGGGCCAGGTACGGCACCTGCGCCTTCCACTGCCTGGCGTGCACAATCGCCCAGGAGGTAAAGAGCAGGATCGCCGGCCCGGCCGAGCCGAACACCTCGTAGCCGACCTTGACGCCGCCGCGTTCCACGAAACCCTCGGCGTCGGGATACATCGCTCGCATGACCGCCTCCTGCCGCAAGCACCGGAAAAACCCCGTGGAGAAGCCTGTTCCCCGTTCTACCGGCCCCCATTGCAATGCCATTGCAACGCGGGTGCGACGCCGCGGCGCAGCGTGGGCCCCAGCGGCACCAGCCACTGCGATCATCACGAAGGAAGGACATCAAGGCCATGAACGAGGACAAGCTCCACGAATTCCTTGGCAAGTTCGTAACAGACCTGGGCGCGACGGTCGCCGCCGGCAGCGTGGTCATCGGTCACCGGCTCGGCCTGTACCGGGCGCTCGCGTCCGGGCCGGCCACCCCGGAGCAGTTCGCCGAGCGCACCGGCACCACGCCCCGCTACGTCGCCGAATGGCTGCGCGGCCAGGCGGCGGGCGGCTACGTCACCTGGGACCCCGAGGCGGACCGTTACTCGCTCACCGAAGAACAGGCGTTCGTGCTGGCGAACCCGGACGGCGCCGTGTACGCGCCCGGTGCGTTCGTGCTCGCCCTCGGCGCCCTGCAGGCCGAGGAGCGGATCGCTGAGGCGTTCCGCTCCGGCACCGGGATGGGCTGGCACGAGCACGACGAGGACGTCTTCACCGGCTGCGAGCAGTTCTTCCGCCCCGGCTACATCGCCAACCTCGTCCCGTCCTGGATTCCCGCGCTCGACGGGGTGGAAGGCAAACTGCTGGCCGGCGGGACCGTCGCGGACGTCGGCTGCGGCCTTGGCGCCACGACCGTCCTGTTCGCGCAGCACTATCCGAACTCGCGGATCGCCGGCTCTGACTACCACGACCGGTCCATCGAACTGGCTCGCAAGCGGGCCACCGACGCCGGAGTCGCCGACCGGGTGACGTTCGAGGTCGCAGGCGCGGGGTCGTTCTCGGGCTCCAGCTACGACCTGGCCGCGACCTTCGACTGCCTGCACGACATGGGCGACCCGCTCGGCGCGGCCAGGCACATCCGCCAGGCGCTCAAGCCGGACGGCACCTGGCTGGTCGTCGAGCCGTATGCCGCCGACGAGGCGACGGGCAACATGAACCCGGTCGGCCGCGTCTACTACGGCTTCTCCACGCTGCTGTGCGTGCCGAACGCCATGTCCCAGCCGGGCGGCTACACGCTCGGCGCCCAGGCCGGCGAGGCCGCCATCCGGCGCCTGGTGACACAAGCGGGCTTCACCAGGTTCCGCCGCGCCGCGGAGACCCCGTTCAACCTGGTCTACGAAGTGCGGCCATGACCACCGTCACGTGGCAGGGACTCCACCACCTACTCCGCGCCGTCGATCACCACCAACAAGATCGGGACGCTACCGACGGCACCGTACCGTGGATCGAGGAGGCCGTCGCGGGCAGCGGCACCGCCTTCTCCGCGCCAGCCACCACCTACAACAGCATCGGTAACCTCGTCACCGCGGCCGGACCCGGCAACAGCCTGCTGTTCTACTGGCAGCACAGCGAATCGGGGCCCTTCAACCGCGAGCAGGTCGCGCCCCCGGGCAGCATCGCCTGACCGCGACCAAGGTCCGCCCCTGGTGCCGCCCGCAATGGCCGGCACCGGGGGCGGTGACCTGGCCGCCTCCCGGCAGAGGCCTCTTCTCGCCCCGGCGGCCCGTGCGACTCCGCCGCAGGGCGTTCGCAGGCATGAATCGCGGCTATTTCGGACCCGGGGGGCGGCTGCCGTCGCGGGCGGCGGGCGCGGGCCTGCCCGCTCGATTGCGACGGGCAACTGCCTCGGCCCGCAGCACGGCGTCTGCCTGGCCGCGAACTGAGCATGGGTAGCGCAGCGGCAGGCATCCAGCGGGCACCGGGTCAGCGGTCCCGTCCAGCCCGCGGGGCTGCTCGACGAGCACGGGAAGCTCCGGGCGTTGGCGGTGCATGGCTGCGGCTATGCCCAGCCCGGGGCTTAGCCCGTGCAGCACCACATCGGCCCGGTCCACCAGCGCGCATCGCTGCCCGTTCAGCAGCGGGCACGCCCCCGGGTCATCGCCCGGCCCGCTGCAGAACGCGACATCCAGGCCTGCGTCACGGAACAGGGAGAAGTTCGAGACCGCCGGGGCCGGCCGGTCGTCCTCGACCAGCAGCCGGGGACGCCGCCCGGGCAGGCCGGGTGAGGACCACGTCCTCCTGGGCATCCGTTGCTCCATGTGATCACCTCCGCCGCCTTTCTCCCAGTCAGCGCCCGCGTACGCCCCGCGGCCAGGGCGGTTGGTCCTGACCACGCCAGGCCGCCCGGCACGACGCGGGGTAACCGAAGCCAGCCGGCACCAGGACCATCACCAGGTACCAACCACCTGACCGCTAGATGGACCGCCCTTCCCGACGGCAGTTGGGTTCGTTTGGGACCTTCGCCTCTGCGCCGGTTCGTGGCATCGGCCCACCATGGTGGCGTGTCGTCGGCTGTGAGGACGGCGCCGGCCCCAACGTCGCGGACAGCTTCGGTGCGGTTTCGCGGTCGAGGCACGGTGGCGTCCCGTGGCGTTCTGGGCGGAGGTGACCCAGGTGGACGGGTTGATGATGGATTACCCGCTGACGGTGCCGTACCTGCTGGACCGGGCGGCCCGTTACTTCCCTCGGGTTGAGGTGGTGAGCCGTAGGCCGGACCGGTCGGTCGCCCGGTCCAGCTATGCCGAGGTGTGCCGCCGCGCTCATCAGCTCGCCGGCGGCATGGTGCAGCTGGGTGTCAGCCGTGGTGACCGGGTGGCGACCCTTGGCTGGAATCACACCCGCCACCTGGAGGCCTATTTCGGCGTGCCGCTGATGGGCGGGGTGCTTCACACGCTGAACCCGCGCCTGTCGACAGAGGAGCTGGCGTATGTGGTGAATCATGCCGGTGACTCGGTGCTGCTGGTGGACGACGTCCTGCTGCCTGTGCTGGAGCGGCTGCGCAACCAGGTGAGCCTCAAGCACATCGTGGTCTGGACGAACGGCACGCAGCCACCTGACGGCATGGTCGACTATGAGGAGCTCGTGGCATCGGAGCCAGGCGAGTTCGCGCCGCCGCCGCTGGACGAGCACGAGGCGGCCTGCATGTGTTACACCTCGGGCACGACGGGCCGCCCCAAGGGCGTGGTGTATTCGCACCGTGCGATCGTCCTTCATTCGCTGGCCTCCGCCATGACCGATGGGCTGGCGATCGGCCAGCGGGAGGTGCTGTGCCCTGTGGTTCCGATGTTCCATGTCAACGGGTGGGGGCTTCCGTACACCGCCACCCTGGTCGGATGCAAACAGGTGCTGCCGGGCCCGCACCTGGACCCCGAGAGCCTGCTTGACCTGTACGTTGCCGAGGGCGTCACGGTCAGCGCCGGGGTGCCGACCATCTGGCTGGCCATCTTGCAGGCGCTGGAGAAGGAGCCTGATCGCTGGCAGCTAGGGCCGGTCCGGATGGTGGTCGGGGGCTCGGCGGCGCCGGAAAGCCTGATCCGCGGGTTTGACCGTCACGGACTGCGGGTGGTGCACGCCTGGGGGATGACCGAGATGACCCCGCTGGGCACTGTGAGCTGGCTCAAACGCTCACTTGAAGAACTGCCCGAAGATCAGCGCTACGCCTACCGCGCCAAGCAGGGACTGCCCGTCCCGCTAGTGGACACGCGGGTTATGGGGCTGGCCGGTGAGGCACCCTGGGACGGGCAGACCATGGGCGAACTGGAGGTCCGCGGCCCGTGGGTGGCATCGGGCTACTACCAGGCACCCGACCAGGCCGACAAATGGTCTGCTGACGGGTGGTTCCGCACCGGCGATGTGGCCACCATCGACCCCGAGGGATACGTCAAGATCACCGACCGGACCAAGGACCTAGTCAAGTCCGGCGGCGAGTGGATCTCCAGCGTGGACCTGGAGAACGCGCTGATGGGGCACCCCGCCGTCGCGGAGGCAGCCGTCATCGCCGCCAGGCACCCCAGGTGGGATGAGCGCCCGGTCGCCGTCGTGGTCTTCAAGGAAGGCGCCTCTGCCACCGCCGAGGAGCTGCGCGCGTTCCTCGAGCCCAAGTTCGCGAAGTTCTGGCTGCCCGACCGGTTCGTCTTCACCTCGCAGATCCCGCGAACCGCCGCGGGCAAGTTCCAGAAGACCACACTGCGCCGCCAATATGGCGACATCCTCATCGGCCCGGATGCGTTACGCGTGGTCTATCTAGAAATCCCCACCTCAGCCAAGCACTGAGGCGCGAGGTCGTGGTCGAGGCGACGAGGCGCCGGGTCCAGCGGGGCGCAAGCGGCCGGACCGCTCGATCCGTCAGGCATCCCGGCGATCGGAATCGGCGATTGCCTGGCCCCCCGCACCGTGGAGGAAGCCGTCCTCGAGGGCCTCGTCGCCGCGTCCGGTATCTGACCGCCGCTCGCGAGAGCCTTCCTACGGGCCGGGCTGCCGGTCTTCCCCGCCTGCCCTGCGGCCCGTCCGGCTCCGCTGCAGGCGCGGTTGCGGGGTTTCGCGGATCTTGGCTGAAAGGCGCTGCCTGCATCACCAGGGTCGTCCTCTTCCTGTCTTTTGCAGGTGAGAGGGCTGGCCACGCCGCCAGGGGCGCGGCAGTCACCCGTTTCCGGGCGACGACCGCTGACTGGACATCCCGCCCCTTCAATTGGTATTACCATTTTACCAACTACTTGCCTGGAGGTCTCATGGCCAGCGACGCTCTTGTCTCCGACAACATGGCGAAGAAGTTCGCCCGGGAGAAGGACTCCCCGTATGTCCGGTGGGTCGAGAACGAGGGCCTGGACATCATCGCCGCCCACTACGTGCCCGATCTCAACACGGTCGAGCTGAAGCCGTGGGAGCGGCGCGGCGGCCGCGGCGTCTTCATCAACCACGAGGCCTCCCGCACGTCCAATGACTGCTACGTGTGCGAGATCCCGGCCGGCGGCAAGCTCACCCCGCAGCGCCAGCTCTTCGAGGAAATGGTCCTGGTTCTGTCCGGGCACGGCTCGACCTCGGTCTGGAACGGCGCCGGGGCCAAGGTCACCTTCGAGTGGGGTCCTGGCTCGCTGTTCGCGATCCCGCTCAACACCTGGCATCAGCACTTCAACGGTTCCGGCGCCACCGCGGCGCGCTTCGTCTCCTCGACGAACATGCCGCCGATCATCAACCTGTACGACGAGCCCGAGTTCGTGTTCAACACCCCGCACGACTTCGCCGGGCGCTTCAACGGGGAGCCGGACTATTTCGCGGACAAGGACGAGCGCGAGGGGCTGCTGCTCAAGACCAACTTCGTCGCCGACGCTGTCGGCCTGCCCCTCAACGAGGCGAAGGAGCGCGGGGCGGGTGGCGGCCACATCCGCTTCATGATGGCCAAGGGATCGATGAACAGCCACATTTCACAGTTCCCGGTCGCGACATACAAAAAGGGCCACCGGCACGGGCCAGGGGCACACGTCATCATCCTGACCGGCGAGGGCTTCAGCCTGATGTGGCCGGAGGGCGAGGAGCCGCGACGGTATGACTGGAAGCCCGGCACGCTGATCGTCCCGCCGAACATGTGGTACCACCAGCACTTCAACACCGGCGAGATCCCCGCGCGCTATCTCGCCTTCAAGCACGAGGCGGTCTCTATCCGCAATGCCCAAGGCGTTCCCAAGGCGTGGATCAGCAGGCGCGTCGGCGGCGACCAGATCGACTACGCCGACGAGTCGCCGGTCGTGCGGGATACCTTCACCGAGGCGCTCGCGAAGAAGGGCCTGGTGCCGAACATGGACGCGGCCTACGCCGCCGAGCTCGATGACCTGCCCCCGCTGCCTGGCGAGCTCGCGCCGACCGCATGACCGCTCACCGGTACGGTCACGCAAGCCACGGTCACGAGAATCACGGTCACGATGACCACGGTAAGCACGATGACCATGACGACGAGCCCGATGTCCCGCTGGAAGAGAACCCGGTCTGGCAACAGGACAACGTCATGCTGCGCAGCGTCGGCGTGGACATCGGCTCGTCGGGGACCCAGGTGGCGTTCTCGCGGCTCTACCTGCGCCGCCTAAGCGAGAGCCTGACGAGCAGGTACATTGTCGTCCGGCGCGAGCTGCAGTTCCAGTCACAGGTGCACTTCACGCCGTTCGCCACTGGGATGCGCATCGACGCCGAGGCCCTCGGCAAGATCCTCGACCGGGCCTACGCTGACGCGCAGGTCACGCCGGGGGATATCGACACGGGCGTTGTCATCCTTACCGGCGAGGCGCTGCGACGGCGCAACGCCCGGGCGATCGCCGCGGTGGTCAGCGAGCACGCGGGCGACCTTGTCTGCGCGTCCGCGGGCCACCATATGGAGGCCATGCTGGCGGCGTACGGGTCCGGTGCCGTACGTGCGTCACGCCGTGATCACAGCCGGCTCCTCAACGTCGACATCGGCGGCGGGACCACAAAGCTCACTCTCGTAGAGGACGGCCGGATCGCTGCCACGGCGGCGTTCCATGTCGGCGGACGCCTCATCGCGCTGGACGAGGACGGCACCGTTACGCGCCTGGAGCCCGGCGGCGCCGCCCACGCGGCACGAGCGGGTGTCCGGCTCTCGCCGGATGCCCCGGCTCCCCCCGGCGCGCTGCGGGCGGTCGCCGGGCGGATGGCGGGCGAACTCATCAGCGTTATCCGCGGGGAGTCCCCCGCTGATCCGTCGCTGTGGCTCACCGACCCGCTGCCGCACCCGGGCGTGCTCGACGGGCTGGTCTTCTCCGGTGGGGTCGCGGAGTACGTCTACGGCACAGAGGCGCTGTCGTTCGGGGATCTCGGGCCGGATCTTGGCACGGCTCTTACCGCGGCGCGACGCGCCGGGCGACTGCCCGCCCCGGTGCTGCCAGCGGATGCCCGGATCCGGGCCACGGTCCTGGGAGCGTCGGAGTACACCGTCCAGCTGAGCGGCATCACCAGCTACATGGACGCACCCGAGCGGACCCTTCCCCGGCGGAACCTGCCGGTCGCGCGGCCGCGGTACGAACTGTCCGATGCCGTCGACGTGGCCAGTGTCGGGGAAGAGATCCGGCGGCATGTCGGCCGCTTCGGCAGCGCTGACGCCGGCGATCTCGCGGTTGCCCTGCACTGGGAAGGGCCGCCGGAGTACACCCGCCTCCGCGCCCTCGCCGAGGCCGTGGCGGGGGGCCTGTCCGACCGGATCGCCGCGGGTGCGCAGCTCTACCTGATGCTCGACGGCGACATCGCGCGCACGCTCGGCCTGATGCTCCGTGAGGAGCTAGGGATCGGGAACGACCTCGTCGTCATCGACGGCGTGCTGCTGCGGGACTTCGACTACGTCGACCTCGGCAGAGTCCGCCAGCCGTCGGGCACGGTGCCCGTGACGATCAAGTCCCTGATCTTCGGGCACTAGACGTTCCCGCTGTCGTCCCTGTGCCCGTTCCCGTCGGGGTCTTCGCCGCCGGGAACACCCAGGTACGCTCTGCCCCTCCCGGCCTTTTCCGCAGGTCACAGGCATGTCGGCCGGCTCCATTACCAATTCGTAATAATTCCCTATTGCCAATGGTATGACCTTATGCCAATCTTGAGTGATCCGACCCACATCGGCAGGGCGGGCCGCACGGCCACGTGATTCCAAGGAAGGAGCCCGCGTGCGCAAGGACGACGAACTTGGCACCCTGACATCCCGCAAGGGAAACGGCTCAAGACCTTCAGGGCCAGGTTACTTCGCTCGCATCCTCGCTGCCCCCCTTACAAGTCACAAGCAAGCCGCGGTTACCCCCGCCCAGTGACTCACCCTCGGTACCCTTCGCGCCAGCAGGCTTCGCCGCCCCCGTCCCCGGATCGTCGCGAGGCTCCTGGCGCGAGCCTCACCAGACCCCTATTGCGGTCCGGGCCCGGATCATCACCCCTGGGACAGACAGGCGTCCTCGTTCTTCGCGACCCGCGATCTCACGCGACCGCACAACCGGGTGCTAGCTGCACCGTGCTAGCGCTCACGAAGGCGTAAAGAAATGCTCGAAGACTCGACAATCGTCAGGACCGGCCCAGTAGTCGGCACCGGCACCCGCCGCTGGCTCTACGTAAGTCTCCCGCTCCTCGTCAGTTTCGCCGTCGCCCAACTGGTGAAGACGTCGATGGGCATCGTCGCGGCGAGCCCGGAGTTCACCGACCGGTTCCACGTCGGCCCGCACTCCTCCGCGGTCGGCTGGGCCTCAAGCTCCTTCCTGTACGCGTACGGCGTAGCCATGCTTGCCTGGGGCCCCGTCGTCAAGCGCATCGGCGCGCGCCGCGCGATGCTCCTGGGCAGCGCCGTCTGGGTCATCGCGCTCGGCGTGACGCCGTTCGTGCACACCATCCCCCAGCTGTACGTCACGCGCATAGTCCTGGGCTCAGGCGAGGCCTGCTTCTACCCGGTCGCCCACACCCTGACCGCGCGGTGGTTCCCCATCCAGGAACGCGCCAGGGCCAACGCGTCCTGGCTGTCCGGCATCTTCGTCGGCTCCACCGTCGCGTCTTCGGTTACGGCCCTGTCGCTCACGACGCTGGGCTGGTCCGGAGCGTTCTATGTGCAGGCGGGCATCGCGCTGGTGCTGGCCTTCGGCATCACGCTGCTCCTGGTCAGGAACGACCCGCGCGACGCGACCGCGGTCAGGTCCGCCGAAGTCACCCTCATTGAGGGGAACCGGTTTGAGAACACCACCCTCATTCCGAAGAGCGGCACCCAGTCGCCTTACCGCAACTACCGGTACTGGCTGACGATGCTGATGTACCTCGGCACCAACATCCCTTTCTACGGCCTGGTGACCTGGCTGCCGCTGTACCTGAGGGACGAGCGGCACATCGGCTTCGGCGAGGTGGGCGTGATCCTCACCGCGACCAACGCCCTGTCGATCGTCGTCATGGTGGCCGTGAGCATGTGGTCGGACAGGCGCATGCGGCGCGCCACGGTCGCGGCGGCTGGTTTTGCCGTCGAGGCCATCGGCATCCTCGGGGCCGTGCTGTACCCGGAGAGCACTCTCGTAGTGGGCATCTGGGTGTTCTTCGGGCTCGCCGGCAACGCCTGGTGCATCGTCGCCAACTGGGGCTTGCTGCACAGCCTCATGCCGACCGAGGACGTCGAACACTCCAGCGGCCTGTTCTCGGCCCTGACGAACCTCGCCGGAGCCGGAGCTCCCGCCCTTATCGGCTGGATGCTGTCCACGACAGGTAGTTACACGCCAGGGTTCCTGTTCCTGGTCGCCACGATCGTGGTGTCCATCGCCTGCTGCCTCGTCCTCATACCGCAGAAGTACTGACGGTCCCTGCGACAGCGACGGTCGTCGACCAGCGCCGCCCCGGACGTGTCACCGTACGTCCCGGGGCGGCGCCCATGTCCTGCGACTTTCCGGGAACCCGCTCCCATAACCCTCATGCCGAGGGACCGGAGTCGAACTCGCCGGCGGCCCGGCACTGGATTCGAGCCATCTTGGACACCCGTGACGGGGACCCTGTCACCAGGATCCTCGGTGCTCGGGAACTCGGGCGATGACCGGCAGGCAGGCTAGGAGCAGGACTGCGAAGGCGATGAAGACCTTTGCCTGGAGCTGGCCGGGTGAGGCCGACTGAGCGATGATCGTCGTGGTGATCGAGACTGCGGCGATCTGCCCCACCTGCCGGCCCGTAGAGCGCAGTGCCGCTAGGGCAGCAGATTGGTCCGGCGCGAGTTGAAGGCCCGCGTTGCGGCTCGCTGGCGACGCGAGGCCGGTGCCGATACCGATCACGCATGCGGTCATCGCGAGCCAGGCATAGGCCGAGACTCCGCCGGGATGGATAGCGAGGCCGGCGATGCCGATCGCGGTGCAGACCGAGCCGATGTACAGCGGCCGACGGTAGCCAGTGCGCCGCAGCCCCATTGCGGCCAGGCTCGACAGCGCGATGACCGCGATGCCTTCCGCGGTGAGCAAGGTTCCCGACCCGAGCGCGCTGATGTGGTAACGGTCGACCGCGTAGAGGGGGACGACGGCCAGAAGTCCGGCCACCGCGCCGCCGTACAGGATATTGATCACGTTGACGGCCCCGAACCCACGTCCCGCGATGAGGCGGGGTGCGATGAAGGGGTCTGGGACACGACGGATATGACGGCCGAACAGCGCCAGGCCGAGCAGTCCGGCGACCACGGAAGCGGCAAACAGGGGCGAGGAGGCGTTCGCGCCGACCTCGCCAAGGTAGCTGATGCCCAGCATCAGCGCCAGGACTCCGAGGCCGAGCAGCATCATGCCGGTCACGTCCACCGGGCGGCGGGCACGGGCTCGGCGGCCGGGGTCGCGAGGCACGTAGCGCAGGCAGAAGATGATCAGGAGGATCCCGATCGGCACGTTGACGAAGAAGATCCCGCGCCAGGACCAGTAAGAGACGAACAGGCCGCCGAAGATCGGGCCGATCATCGAACCGATCGGGAAGATGCTCCCGAAGAGCCCGACCGCCTTGTCGCGTGCCTGCCCGAAGTTCTCGGTGATGATTGCCGTTGCCGAGGGCGTGAAGCCTGCGCCACCGGCCGCCTGGACGGCCCGGAGCCCGATCAGGAGGTAAATGTTGCCCGCGAGCCCGCAGCACAGCGAGGCGCCCGCGAATACTACGACCGAGGAGATGAAGAACCGCCTGCGGCCGAACTGGCCATTAAGCTTCCCGGCCAGCGACAGGGCAAGCACCAGGCCGACCGAGTACGCCGTGATCACCCAGCTCGCCCAGTTGATGGAGGCGTGCAGGCCGTGCTCGATGGCGTGGAGCGCGGTAGCCACGATGGTCCCGTCCAGCGAGCTCATGAGCAGGGCCATGGCCACGACTGAGAAGATCGCGACGCGATGCGGGGCCGGGGCCTGCGTTGCCTCAGGGGCGGCGGTCACCGTCAGAAGAGTCCTTCCGATCCGCCGGACCGGTGGCCCGTTGACGTGCTCGGGCGGGCGAGTCGGCTCTTTCCGGACAGCCGGCGACGAGGGTCTCCTTCATCTCCGCGTAGCGCCGTTGCCGGTGGCGAGGGCGGCGAGGGCGTCGGGACTGGGCAGCTTGCCGTGGCCGCGCCAGACAACATGCAGGTCGGGCCGGACGAGGATGAGGCTGTGGTGTTCATACACCGGCCCGGCGGCGGCCGAGCGCAGCTCAAGTGTCGCGAAGGGAGCGCCGATCCTGGCGAAGGCGGCGGAGAGCTCCGCCGCGGCGCCACCTGCCTCAGGTGCGTGCAGGAGGGTGAAGCACCGCCCCAGGTGATCGGCGATCGCGGTCCCGTCCTCGAGCCAGATGTGCGGCAGCCGCGTCCCTGGCCACGTGGTCGGCGTGTAGCTGAAGCTGTCCGGGTCCGGCCCCTGCCCGTCCTCGCGTGCTATCAGCGGCGAGTCCATGTACCGGTATCCGAGCTCGATTCCGAGCAAGTCGTTGCTCCACCGCTGCTCGCGGTCGGCGACCTCCGCCAGCTCGGCGCGGGCGCTGGCGCCCGCGCCGCTGTCGGCGGTGATCTCCGGCCGCCAGGCGGCCCGCCAGGTGCGCCGTCCCCCAGCCGCCTTGCGGGAAGCGGCCACGTTGCGGGCACCAACGGGCCGCCGTTCGGCTTCGTAGGATTCAAGCAGCTGCGGCCCGCCCCATCCTTGCAGGGTGCCGGCCATCTTCCAGGCGAGGTCGACGGCGTCCCCCACTCCCGTGTTCATGCCGAGGCCGCCAGTCGGGATCACCAGGTGCGCCGCGTCCCCGGCCAGGAACACCCGGCCGTCGCGGTACCGGTCGGCGAGCATCAGTCGCTGGGTCCACTGACCGACATACAGCGTCTCGTACACGACCGGCATGCCCGCGAGAGCCTCGAAAAGGCGCGGCATCCCCTCGTCGTCATCCACTGTGGCGTGCAGCGAGAAATGCCGGGTGTCGTCCTGGACGATGAGGAACGAGGACCGGTCGTCGGCGAAATGGTAGTGCCTCCCCTTGCCGATCGGGATCCTGGCGAAGAGGTCGGGGCAGTGGAACAGCGCCTGGCGCAACGTCTGCAGCGACTCCCCCTGGAGTTCGATTCCGAGCCTGTTCCGTACCGTGCTGGCAGCCCCGTCGCAGCCGACCAAGTAGGACGCTCGTACCACCCGCTCCAGGCCCTCGGCGGAGCGCACCGTCGCGGTGACCCCGTCCGCGTCCTGGCCGAAGCCGGTCAGCTCCCAGCCGAACCGCACGGTGACCCCGGGCGTGGTCTCGGCAATCTGCCGCAGCAGCGGTTCGAGCGTGTACTGAGAAATCAGCTGGTAGGGCTCCAGGGGCATGGACCCGTCGTTCACCCGGCGGCCGATTTCGGTCAGCTCGCTGACCGAAGGGTAGGCATGGTGGACGAGCGGCCGACGGGTGAGGTTTCCCTGGCAGATGAAGACGTCCATGGGAACGTCGGCGGGAAGGCCTGCGGCGCGGACCCGGTCGGCTACCCCCATCCGGCGGAAGTGCTCCATAGTCCGCGCGTTGCACCGCTCCATCTTGGGCAGCCGACCGG
>Ga0335074_10010557_pt1 | contig 12923 bp, 8 predicted proteins | sample Lox_Sample_23_FD_206715 | JGI IMG/M metagenome (GOLD analysis project Ga0335074, IMG submission 206715) | Soil microbial communities from Loxahatchee National Wildlife Refuge, Florida, United States - Lox_Sample_2.3 | ecosystem: Environmental > Terrestrial > Soil > Wetlands | place: USA: Florida...
TGCAGGCCAGGGACGGCCGGACGCTGCGGTGGCACGCCAGCACGGGTACCCGCGGGGCAGGAGTTCTGACGACCGTTGCCCGTACCGGGCAGCAGCAGGTGTACTGGGGCATCTCGTTTACCGGCCAGGTGCCGTGATGTACGGCGAGGCTCTCTTGCCGGCCGGGGTGCTAGGCGGCGGAGTGCTCAAGGTAGACGATTACGCCGGCTTTCTGGCGCGGGAGTACCTATCCGATTACCTGCCGGCTGGCGGGGCCGCGGTCAAGGTCGCCGTGGTGGGCGACGCCAGCGCAGCGGACCGGCTTGAGGCGGCGCTTGCGGCGGAGACGGCGGCGAGCAACGGGCTGTTCGTCGGCGTGGCCGCCGACGCCGTGCGGGTCCATATGATCGATCAGATCTTCTTCGCTGTCTCTCGCGCTATCGCCTGGGAGGACCTGGCGGCCGAGTGCGTGCGCTCGGCATACGAAGACGCCTCGTTCCCGGTACCAGACGGCGCGGATCTCGCCGTGGCGCGAGTCGCGCGGCACCATGACGTGGACGTACCTGAGTTGTACCGGAGCGTGCGCCGCTTGCTGGAGCGGAACCTGCTCGGCAGCCCCGTGATCGCGACCGAGATGGGCCGTGCGATGCTGCGCCTGTCCCAGGCTCATCTGAGCTCGGGGGACGTGGACGCGAGCGAGCACGAAGCGGTGCTTGCCTGGCTGCGCGGCGAGTTGCGGTCGGTAACCACGCTGCGGCCCGCGCTCATCTACAACCGGATAGGCAGGCACAACGCGCGATCCATGCTGACCTCGGCCGCTGCCTTGCTGGCCGCGAGGCGCCGGGTCCTTGTCGTCTGCCTGGATCTGGCCAGGCTGGCTGAGGGCCGTCGTCCTCCTGCCCCGGTCAGGACGGGCATTTACTATTCCAAGGCAGCCGTGCTTGACGCCTACGAGGTACTGCGCCAGTTCATCGATGCCACTGACGAGTTGCGCGGCGTGCTTGTGCTCGCCGTGGTGCCACCTGAGCTGATGACCGATGAATCTCGCGGTTTGCCCGCGTACTCGGCGCTCAGGCTTCGCGTCGCCGACGAGGTGCGCGACCGGCGGCGTGCCAACCCGTTCGCCGCACTGGTCCGGCTGGAAACCCGGCTGGAGGCAGTGGCATGACTATGACGGATGACGCGGCAGTTCACGCGGCAGATCCGCTGGCGCACCGGCGGGCAATCGAGGCGCTGCGCTCGGGCGTGCCAAGCTGGGACGCGGTTTCCATGCTGGGATCGGGCCAGACGGAGGTGGAGGATCAGTTCACTGCGCTGCTCGAGCGGCTCGCCGGGATCGATGGGCCGGCCGCGACGGCATTCGGGCCGGCCGCGCGGGCAAGCCGTTCAGGTGATCAAGCCGGGCTTCTGCTCGGCGGCGGCTTTGGTGCCGGAAAGAGCCACCTGCTCACTCACCTGGCCGGGCTGGCGATGTCCATGGAGTTCGTCACGTCTGTCGTCGTCATCAGCAAGGAGACCCCGCTTTACGACCCTGTCAAGGTTTACCGTGCCGCGATCGGATCGGCCCTGGACCCTGGTCGGACCCATGGCGTGCTCGCCGACGCGGCGGCATATCTAGATCCCGATACCCCGCGTTACGCGGACTTCTCGCGTTGGGTGAACTCCGCGGCGGCGGGGATAGATGAGCGCTTCGCGGCGACGCTGCTTTGCCATGAGCGACTGCGGGGCGGGAACGTGGCCGGCGCCGACGAGGCGGTCGACGGCTTGGTGCGTTTCTGGGCGGGCGAGCCGATCAGGATGAGTGATCTGCGCCGGACGTTGAAGTCGGTCGGCGCGGCAGGCCTCTTCGACTTCCAGCACGTATCGCCGGCCGAACTGGCCAGGCAGCGCTTCCGGTTCACCGCGCGCCTGCTGCGCGCGTCCGGTCGTGCTGGATGGGTGATCTTTTTTGACGAAGTCGAGCTCATCGGCCGTTATTCGCTGCTCCAGCGCGGCCGGTCATATGCCGAACTGGCCAGATGGCTGGGCCTGAACCGGGCCGCGGCGGACGGCGTGCTGCCGTTGATCCCGGTTCTGGCCATGACTGACGACTTCGAAGAGGCGGTGCTTGCCGGCAAGGGCGACCGCGAGAATCTGCCGGCCAGACTGCGCGCGAAAGCGACGCCAGAGTGGGACGAGACGGCGGCGATGGCCGAGGCGGGAATGCGGCACATCGAGCAGAACATGCGCCAGCTGACGCCCCCTGACGACACCGAGCTTGACCGCGCGTACGACGCACTCAAGCGGCTGCATGGCCAGGCGTTCGACTGGTCGCCACCAGACGTGCCTGGTCTGGAGCGGCTCGGCGCCACCCGGATGCGTCAGTACGTCAGGGCCTGGATCAATGAATGGGATCTCGTGCGGCTTGACCCGCAGTTCCGCCCGCAGACCGAGGTTGTCCAGATCGCCGCTGACTACAGCGAAGATAGTGCTCTGGAGGAGCGGGAGACTTCGGAGACCGACGTCTCGCCCGCTGTCGAAAACAGGTACTGAGGGGCGCCGGAGATAGATATCTGAGGCTGCCGAAAACGGATACGCTGTCTTGGTGAAAGCTAGCTACGTACGTCGGGCGGTCGATGGGCTCCTGGACGATATGTTGCTGGGATTCAGCGCCATCTCGCTGGTCGGGCCGCGTGCGGCGGGGAAGACTACGACGGCTGTGCGGCGCGCGGGGACGGTGCTCCGCCTCGATCGCCCGGACGTGCGGACGGCGGTCGCGGTGGATCCCGATGCGATGCTTCAAGGACTGCCAGGACCAGTCATCCTCGACGAGTGGCAGGAACTGCCGGACGTTCTGGGCGCGGTCAAAAGGCTCGTTGATGACGATCCCAGGCCGGGCAGGTTCATCCTCACGGGCTCTGTCCGTGCCGAGCTAGAGCAACGCCTCTGGCCTGGAACTGGCCGAATCCTGCAGGTCCCTATGTATGGATTTTCCGTACGCGAACTGCGCGGCCGTGCGGCCGAGGCGGCGTTCATCGATCGCGTGGCTTCCGGCGGGGTGTCTGCTGTGACCGCCGTCAATGAAGAACTCAACATCCGCGGCTATCTGGACTTGATGCTCGAAGGAAGTTTTCCCGAGCCGGCGCTGCGCACCCCGCCAGCGGCGCGGATCCGGTGGTTCGAGAGCTATGTCGAGCAGATGGTCTCCCGTGACGTCCCGGCGATCGCGCCGCGCAGGGATCCGGAATTGCTGCGCCGCTACCTGTCTGCGCTGGCTGTTAACAGCGCCGGGCTGGTCGCCGAGGAAAGCCTGCGCGAGGCGGCAGGTGTGAACGCCAAGACGGCCCGTGAGTATCAGGTGCTCTTCCAGCGGATGTTCCTCCTCGATCTCGTTCCGGCATGGTTTTCCAACCGGATCAAACGTCTGGTGAAGATGCCCAAGCGTTATCTGGTAGATCCGGCGCTCGTGGCGGCCGTGCTGGGCCTGGGCCACGACGCGATCTTGTATGGACCTGACATGCTCGGCCGCCTTCTGGACACCTTCGTTGCGGCTCAACTGCGCGCGGAACTGGCGGTGAGCGAACTTGGCCCCCGCCTGTATCACTTGCGTGAGGAGCACGGCCGCCGCGAGATCGACCTCATCGTCGAGACAGCAAGTGGCTTGGTCATTGGGATCGAGATCAAGGCATCCGCGACGGTCACCTCATCCGATGCCAGGCATCTAGCCTGGCTGCGCGATGAGATCGGCAATGCCTTTGCCGCCGGAATAGTCCTGCATACCGGGCCGTACGTCTTTCCTCTCGGCGACCGCCTCGTCGCAGCACCCGTTTCCGCTCTCTGGGCGCCGAGCTAGTGTCCCGTCCCTGGCTTCGATGTTGTGATTTATCGAACGTGCGGGTGTATTGCTTCGGTATCGTCGCCTCGGACAGCGTTCGCGGCGTCACTGGTGCCGGCTGGTACCGGTCCGCGCTGAACGCGGGGCACCAGGGCGAAGGAGTACCTTGCACGCTGTACCCGATCATGCTAAGCGCGGCAATTTCGTCGCCTGGCTAGGGATGTCCGTCGCGGTCGTCATCGCGATGATCATCGGCGCCTTGTCTACGCAATTGATACTGCAAAGCGGATCGGCGGCGCCCAGGCTCGCTAGTGACACGTTTCGGTCGCCGGCCAAGAAGGCGCCTTCGAGCGTGTACCAGATGAACGCGGCAATGCACCATGCGGTAGCTGTACTGGAATTCCGCGCGGCCAAGCGAGCCAGCATCGCGGCCAGGCGCAAGCACCTGGCCGCGATTGCCGCCCAGAGCGGGCAGTCTTCATCGCCTGGCTCTGGCGCCGCCCCCCCGAGCAGCGGCGGGGACGCGGCCAATTCGGCACTGGGTATCTGCATCCGCGATGCCGAGGAAGGCGGAAGCTATGCCTGGGGTCCGGGTAACGGCGGCGGCGCCTACCAGTTCGAGTTGAGTACCTGGGAGCGCTATGGCGGCGCGGCCAGCGAGTACGGCGTTGCCGGACCCGCATATCAGAATCAGGTCTTCGACAACGCTATCGCCGCAGGCGGCGCATCGAACTGGACGGACTACGACGGCTGCTGACCCGTCGCGGCGGTCGTTGTTTCGTTAAGTTTCTGAAAGGGCCTGCCGCGTAGGAACGACCCCATGAACATACTCGGCCGCGGCGTGCGCAACGCGTTCCGCAACGTGACCCGCACCGTCTCGATCGTGCTGATACTCGGCCTGGCGACCGGCCTGGCCCTGGTGATGCTCGTCGCGCACCGCGCGGTCAGCGAGAAAGCCTCGACGGTGCTGAGTTCGGTCGGCAATAACGTGACGATCGGCCCGCCTGGCTTTTCGGCTGGCGGGCAGCTTGGCGGGTTCCTCACAAGCGCCGAGTTGGCGCCCGTCGCGCACCTGCCAGGGGTCACCGGCATCGATGAGAGCCTCAACGGTGCGGCGAGGGCCAGCAACCTCCCGCCTGATGGCTCGAGGGCTACGGGCAAGACGCGAATCATCGGGCAGCGAGGCAAGCACAAGGCCACGGCCCGCGGCTCATCGGGTAACTCCCCGGTGAAGCAGGGCATGACGAACCTGAAGTACCCGGGGACCACGGCCTTCGCCACGCAAGGGCTTTCCTGCGAGCCGGCGCCTTGTACACCGCCGATCAGCTTCTACACGATCTATTTCTCCGGATCGACCGAGCCCACCGCAGCGGGCAACATCGGGGCATCGGTACTCACGATCGTGTCCGGCCGCGCGATCTCGGGTACCAGCTCAGCGGACGACGTCATGATCAGCAAGGAGATGGCGAAGAAGAACCGGCTGAAGGTCGGCTCGGCCTTCACCGCCTACGGCAAGACCCTCACCGTCGCGGCCATCTTCAGCAGCGACAGCCAGCAGGGCAACGACACGATCGTCACCTCGCTGCCAGCCCTCCAGCACCTCATGGGGGACACCGGCGGGCCGGTATTCAGCGCGGTCGTCACAGCCTCCTCGCTTACCGACCTTGCGACGGTCACCTCGGAAATCGAGCACGACCTCGGCCAGAAGGCGAGCGTGGTGAGCTATGTGCCCGACGCCGAACGCGCCGTCAGCAGTCTGGCCAACGTGCGGAATATCACGCTCGTCAGCCTTGCCGGGGCGCTCGTGGCAGCCATATTGATCCTGTTCTTCGTGATGATCATGATCGTGCGGGAACGCAAGCGCGAGATCGGGATTCAGAAGGCGATCGGCACGCCGAACGGTCCGATCATGCTGCAGTTCGCCACAGAGGCGCTGACGTTCACTCTGCTCGGCCTGGTCGCGGGCGTCGTCATCGGGGTCATCGCGGCGAGTCCGGCTACGTCATCGCTGCTCTCGCACAGCGGCGTGGCGTCAGACACAGGTGCTCGCGGCCTGTTCGGCGCGGGCAGCCCGGTTCTCGTCAATCTGACGAAGATCAATGCGCAAGTCGGGTGGGCGGTGCTCGGTGAATGCCTGGCTGTTGCCGTGGGTGTCGCGGTACTCGCCAGCGCGGCCGCGTCGTGGATGATCGGCCGCGTCCGGCCAGCCGAAGTCCTGCGAAGTGCGTGACGCTCGTTGAGCATATGGAGCAGGGGCATCAGGAACGCCTTCCGCAGTCCTGCGCGCGCGGCAGCGATCATCGTCATCCTCGCACTCACGATCGGGCTGAGCTTCGTGATGCTGATCGGCCATCAAGGCGTGGAGAACAAGATCCGCACAACGCTCGCCTCGATAGGTACCACCGTCAGCATCAGTCCGGTCGGCTACGGCACGGGAAGCACAGCCAATGCCCACCTCACGACCGCCGAGATCAAGCGGCTGACGCAGCTGCCGGACGTGGTTGGCGTCGATGAGGCTCTTCCCGGCAGCCTTGTGCCAGGTCGGAGAGCCAAAGCGGGCAGGACGCTGGTGCCTGTCAACCCCGGCACGCCGTTGAGCATGGTCGGCACGAACGATCCCGCGACGCCGTCCAACATCGGGGCTTCTGCGCTCGCGATCGTGGCCGGGCACCTGATCGACGGGACGGGCGACGCAAACGACGCCATGGTCAGCTCGACGGTGGCAAAGAAGAACCACCTGAGGGTCGGCTCGACGTTCCGTGCGTACGGGACGACGCTCACCGTGAAGGCGATCTTTGACAGCGATACGGACAACGGCAATGACACGGTCATCGTGCCGCTGGCCACCGAGCAGCGCCTGAGCGGCCGGCCTGGCGAGGTGGTAAGCGCGGTCGCCACGGTGGACTCGCTCGCGAACCTGAGCGCGGCGACCGTGGCAATCGCGATGGACCTCGGTCCCGCGGCCGACGTTACCAGCGAGGCCGCGGAGGCCGGGCAGGCACTAGCGCCGCTGAGGAGCGTCGAGAACCTCTCGCTCTACAGCTTGTTCGGAGCGGCCGTCACTGCCGCGGTGATCATCTTGCTGGTCATGGTGATGACCGTGAGGGAACGGAAGCGGGAGATCGGCATAGTGAAGGCGATCGGCAGTTCAACTGCCGGCGTCGTGCTCCAGTTCATGACCGAGGCACTGACCTTCGCGGTCGCCGGGGGCGCGGCAGGCCTCATCGCCGGGGCTCTCGCCGCAGAGAACCCGGCTCTTGAGCACCTCTACCGTGTACACGCCACCGCGACCATGCCAGAGGTCTTCCTGGGGCTCGCGGGCATTGTCCTGATCGCCGCGTTCGGTAGCGGTGCCGCGTCGTATCTCATCAGCAGAATCCAGCCGGCAGAGGCTCTAAGGAGCGAGTGAGCATGCTTGAAGTAACGGATGTGTCGAAGTCGTTCGGGTCAGGCGGCAGCGTGGTGGCAGCCTTGAGCGGCGTGACAATGACCGTCGCCGATGGCGAGTTCGTCACGATCGTCGGACGCAGCGGGAGCGGGAAAAGCACCCTCATGAACCTGCTCGGCGGTCTCGAACAGCCGACAAGCGGCAGCATCAAGGTCGACAGCGAGGAGATCACCCGGTTCTCCGGTCGCCAGCTAAACGGATACCGCGCACGCCAGGTCGGCTTTGTCTTCCAGAGCTACAACCTCATCCCTAACCTGACGGCTGAGGAGAATGTCATGCTCGCGATGGAACTGGCTGGTACCGGCAAGAGCGACCGCAGGAGACGTGCGCGGGAGTTGCTTGACCAGGTCGAGCTCACCGGGGCCAGGCAGTCGCGTAAGCCGGGCAAGCTGAGCGGCGGTGAGCAGCAGCGCGTCGCGATCGCCAGGGCCGTGGCAAACAACCCCAAGTTGGTCCTCGCCGACGAGCCGGCGGGAAACCTCGACTCCCAGACGGCAGGCACGGTTGTCGACCTGCTCCGCGCGCTCGCGCATGGGCAAAACACCACCGTGCTCGTCGTGACCCACGACGAGGAGATGGTGAAGCGAAGCGACCGCACGTTCCGCCTCATCGACGGCCGCCTGGCCGAGGACGGGCCGATAGTCCCGGCTGGGCCGATACCACATCATACCGGGGATCGGTGACCAACTTGTTAGTGACAGAGATGTCGGTGACAAGGATGTCGGTGACAGATACGATAGCTTCATGGCAGGCGGATTTGTCGGGCGACGAGACGAGCTGGCGAGGCTGGCGGAATGGTGGGCAGAACCGGCCCCGAGGCCGGCGCTCATCTGGGGTCGGCGCCGGGTCGGGAAGACAGCGCTTCTCCAGCACTTCGCCGAAGGCCGTCGCTTCGTCTTTCACACTGGCGCGAACCGGCCGGGGGACGGGGAACTCGCGGAGTTCTCTCGGCAGGTGGCCATGGCTGTCCCGGAAGCGAGACGCGACCTTGCGACTCGCTCGTATCACTCGTGGGATGAGGCGTTCGACAGCCTGAGCCGCCAGGCAGGGGAGGAGCCGTTGCTGCTGGTCATCGACGAGTTTCCGGAGGTAGCGGCCGCTGTGCCAGACATCGCCGGAGTCCTTCGCGCGTTCCTTGACCGGGCGCATGGCCGCACTGGCTTGCGGATACTGCTGTGCGGTTCAGCTGTGCGGACGATGCAGGCAATCCAGGAGTACAGGTCGCCGCTGTACGGTCGGTTCGACTTGACTATGCAACTTCACCCGTTCCGCCCCCATGAGGCCTCGGAAATGCTTCAGGACTTGGTGCCGGCTGACAGGGCCGTGGTATATGGCGTAGTCGGCGGGATGCCGTTGTACCTGTCGTGGTGGAGACAGGACGCTTCCATCCGCGACAACCTGCTGCGCTTGGCTTGCACGCCTGACGGGCGCATGCTCACCGAAGGCGATCTCGTGCTGGCTACGGAGGCAGGTCAGGGCGAGCACATGGCGGCCGTGCTGCGGGCCATTGCGGAGGGGCGGACCCGGCACAATGAGATAGCCGATGAAATACGGATAGACCCGTCAAGGGCGCTGCGTGACCTCGCAGCGTTGCGACTTATCGAACGTCTCCAGCCAGTGACTGATACCGGGCGGACACGACGGCGTATCTACCGGATTACGGACAACTTCCTTGCCTTCTTCCTCGGGGTGCTCTCACCGTTCCGTGCCGAGATTGAACGCGGCCTCGGCCTGACGGTGATCAATGCGGTCGCGAGCCAGATCAACGACCATATGGGACCTGCGTGGGAAGAAGCCTTCCGCGATCACCTGCGACTGAGAGCGGTCACTGGACGTCTGCGACGTGATGATGTGGTGGCGATCGGTCCTTGGTGGCGTGATGGCGGGAGCGAGATTGACGCGGTCGGCCTGGCCGGGCGCGGACGGACGCCATATCTCGTCGGCGAAGCCAAATGGTCGGCGCACGTAAATGCGGCCCGCATTAAGGCATCGCTGACCGTGAAGGCCGCCGGACTGACGGCCGACCCGGCATCGCTGACCTATGTAGTGTGCGGCAGGGAACTCGTGGAGCGCGCTGACCAGGACACGCTTGTCATCACGGCCAGCGACATATTCAGCGAATGACCTTCCGCTTACAGCAGTATCACGATCAGGCCGTACACCAGGAAAGCTCCGAGGGCGACAGCGACGGCGGGTGCGGCCTTGTTGAGCGCCGAGAGTATCTGCCCGGAGGCCTCTGACGCTGCCTGGGTCACCCTTTCTAGTTGCGGCGAGGCGTTGATATCGGTTGGGTGCAGCTCCACCTCGTATGTTGCCGTTTCCCTGAAGGAGATTATTACCTCGTTCTTGCCGTATTTCTTTGTCATGGAGCCAGAAAGCGAAGCGCTGACGGTTCCAGGGCCGATGGAGAGATTGCCGGTGTCCTTGCCAATTGCATAATCTTGAGAGTAGCTGTACTCCGGGAAGCGTCCTTTGGACGCCTGCTCTTCCTCCATCTTCTGCTTCTCCACCTCAGCGCCGCTGGTGACAACTTTAATGAGGTCTTCCGTTGGCAGTTCGAAGTCCAGATTCTGACCTGTTGGCGTGGCGACGGTAGCGCTGGAAGTGCCGCCTGGGTGAAGAGTCAGTTGCAGAGTGGCGTCATGGCTTGTCACGGTCACCGTGATGCTGAGCGTGAGCTTGCCGAGCGCTGTAACCCAGGACGCGTCGCGGGTCATGCTGATCTGATCGCCCGCGCCGATGGGGATGGAGGTGCCGGTCGGATCGGCGTAAGTGGCGGGGTCATCTTCGGCATAGGCGTAAGGGTTGAGGTCCTGCGGGTCGAACGGCTTGAGCACGGAGTCGGTGGAAATGAACGAGCCTGTCGCGGGCTGGTATTCGCGGGCACCGAGGTCGGTGAGGCCGGTGGCCGTATCGGCGGTTCCCCCTACGAACCCCTTGTTCCCGTCGGGGAACGCCGGTGCTCCCGTGCCGACCGGGTTGCCGTACGGGTCGTACCAGCGGCGGGTCACGGCGAGGGTCGAGGCGCTGATGGCAATGGTTTCCGTGTGCTGACTGTCGCCGGCGAGCCAGGCGAGGGAAGTACCGCCCCCCGATGTGCTCGCGGTAGCCGAGGCGACTTGCTGCCCGCCAATCGAGTAGTACCGGGTGCCGGTGATAGTCCCCGTGCTGGTGTTCAGCATGAGTTGCTCGTCGCTGAGGTTGAGGGTGACGCTTCCTGGATCGGTACGGATCAGCTCGTTGCCGCTGGCGTCGTAGATGAATCCGGTGTCCTGCGCGGAACCGCCGGCGGGAGTCACGGCGATCTGAGTGAGCTGGCCGTTGTCTGACCAGGTCAGGCTCTGACTCCCGGCGCCGTTCGTGACGCTGGTGAGGTCACCGTCTGCGTCGTACCCGTATGTCGCCGTGCTCGGCGTGCCGTTGCCAGTCACCGTGCTTGTGCTGGTGACGGCGTGCGGATCGGCGCTCTTCGCCGCGGGGTAGCCAAGGGTCGTGGTGGTTGCGGTGCCGCTGGCGGACGTTGAGGTGATGCCGGTGAGATCGTTCTCGGTGTTGTATGAGTACTGCTCCAGGTAAGGGGCCGGGCCTCCTTCGTTGGAGTAGGTGGGGTTCGATGCGCATCCGGTGCTGCCCTGCGCCCACGCCTCGGCGAGCCTGCCGAGGTAGTCGTAGCTGAAGCACTGCACGTCGGTGTCCGCCTGGGCACCTGAAGGCGTGTCGGCTTCCGAGGTGATCAGCCCGAAGGCGTCGTAACCGTAGTGCAGGTCGTCGACAGTGGTATTGGAAGTGCCCGTCTGGACCTGCTGTTCGGTGATGTTCCCGGTCTGCGGATCGTAGGAGTCGGTGATGTAAACCGGGGCGGAACTGGTGCCCAGGTTGTACTGGAGCGGCTGGCCAAGCCCGGTGTAGGAAAGGCTGCTCACATAGGTGCTCGTCCCGCTCAGCGAGTTGGGATTCCCGGCGGAGTCGTATCCGGTGGTAACGGTTTCTGAGGGCAGGCCGCCTGCGGCGGAGTCGGTGTACGAGAGCTCGTTACCGTCGGGAGCGTAGGTGTAGCTGGTGGTGTAGGTCCCGGCCAGAGCGCCCTGCGCCGACGGGATGATGGTCTCCTGCCCCTCTGGCAGTTCCTGGCTGTTGTAGCCGGTGACCTCCTCGGTGTACGCGGCCCCGCCGCTGTAGCTTGTCGAGGAAGTTAGCTGGCCCTTGGCGAGGGTGTCCCAGGTCCAGGACGCGATCTCGGTCGAGGGGGATTCTGGCGCTCCGCCGGTCGTGTCGTACTCGGCCGTCTTCCGCCCGTCATTGTCGTAGGTGAAAGATGTGGTCTTGCCCCGCGCGTCGGTCGTGCTCATGAGCTGGCCGGCCGCGTCGAACGTGGCGGTGGTCGTTCCGCTGTCCGGGAGTGTCTGCGATACCGCGTCACCGAGCAGGTCATAGCCGAACGACCATTGATTGCCTGCCGAATCGGTCACGGAAGCGAGATTCCCTGCCGCCGTGTAGCCGTAGCTAGTCTGGTCGTAATCCGAGGACGGGTCGGACGGCGAGGCGTTAACCCCGGCGTGGTACTGGTAGACGGCCGTCTCCTGCTCGAGTGCGTTGTCGAACACCGTCTGCGAGGTACCGCCGGTAGGCGGAACTTCTGTGACGTAATTGCCGCCGTAGGTCAGGGTGCTGCTCGAGGTGGCGTCGTCGTCGTCATACGCGGTCTGGCTGATGACGCGGTCGTCACCGTCATAGGCGTCGCCGGTCTCGTCGGCGACGGAGGTGTCCGCGGCGGTGACCAGGGTCGTGGAGGGAGCGGAGGAACTGTAGTAGGGGCCTTCGAGGAAAGTGTTCCAGCCGTCGCTGTTATAGGTGTACTGGGTGACGTCGCTGCCGCCTGATGCGGTTTCCTTCTGCGTTTCCGCCTCCTGCCCCAGCGAGTCATAGAGCGTCTCCGAGGTCAGGTATCCTCCGCCAGGCTCCTCGGTCTGCGTCACGTCCACGGACGGCGCGGCCTGGCTGACCGTGTATGAGTACTCAAGCTGAGGGTTCCCCGACGTCGAGTTACCAGGGGTCCACTCCGCGGTGATGCGCCCGAGCGCGTCATATGCCTTCGTCGTCACGTACCCGGCAGGATCGGTGACCGTGAGCGGCAGGTCGCGGGCCGGGTCGTATGTGGTCACGGTTGCCAGGCCCATCGGGTCGGTCACGGTCACCTGCGTGGGCTCCGCCCCGGTCGCCGGTGAGTAACTGGTTGTCGTGGTCCGCCCGTCTGGGTCGGTCGTGGACGTAACCCGGCCGTACTCGTCGTAGGTCATCGTGGTGAGTGCTGTGGAGCCCGACGAGCTGATGGTCTTCTTGACGCCGGTGACCTGGCCAAGGGTGGGGGCGGCACCGAAGGCACCGCCGTCGTAGGCGTACTGGGTCTCAGCGACCAGCGCGCCTGGCGATGAGCAGGAACCCGAGTTGACCTTGACGATGCTCGGCTCGGTGAGGTCGCTTGAGGTGTTGCTGACGTAGGTGGTAGTGGCGCAGGTTTCCGCAGCGCCCCACGGTTTGTCGTCTTCGCTGGTGACCGCGTCAGAGGAGCTGAGCGTGTCGGTGATCACCGTTTCTTCCGAGCCGCCCGAAGCCAGGTCGGTGTATTCGACGGTCGAGGTGTTGTCGTCCAGGTACGCGTCGACGTACTCGTACAGCGAGGAG
>Ga0335074_10010558_pt1 | contig 12923 bp, 6 predicted proteins | sample Lox_Sample_23_FD_206715 | JGI IMG/M metagenome (GOLD analysis project Ga0335074, IMG submission 206715) | Soil microbial communities from Loxahatchee National Wildlife Refuge, Florida, United States - Lox_Sample_2.3 | ecosystem: Environmental > Terrestrial > Soil > Wetlands | place: USA: Florida...
CGCGACGCCGGCCGCCGGTACCACGCAGATGTCGCTGCGCTCGTAAGCGGCGCTGGTGGCTTCGCGTGTGTCGAATCGCACCGACTCGAGCGGCCGGCGCAGCGTGGAGATCGGCTTCAGGTACCCCCGCACCACGATGTCCTCGCCGTTGGAGACGCCGCCTTCGATGCCTCCAGCATTGTTCTTCGCGCGCGTCCAGCGCGTGGGCCGGCCGTTCGGGACACTCTCGCCGGTGGGCGCGTAGTGGATCGCGTCATGCACTTCGGACCCGAACGACTCCGCTGCCGTCACGCCGCGCCCGATCTCAACGGCCTTCACCGCCTGCAGGCTCATCACGCTCCACGCCAGCAGCCCGTCCAAACGCTCATCCCATGTGGCATAAGTACCCAGGCCGGCAGGGGCGCCGTGCACAATCACTTCAAAGACGCCTCCTACGGTGTCGCCGGTCCGCGAAACCTGCTCGACTTCCTCCTTCATGCGCGCTTCCGTTTCCGGATCGACGCAACTCAGCAGAATGTCGTCCTTGGCGCACACGGCCACGATCTCATCCCACTCGGCCGTGCGGCCAAGCTCCGCGTGCCCTACGCGAATCACGTGGCTCAGCACCTCGATGCCCAGCGCGCGCAGCATCAGCTTGGCGAATGCGCCGGCGGCCACGCGCGACGTAGACTCGCGCGCCGAGGCCCGCTCCAGCACGTAACGCGCATCGGGAAAGTTGTACTTGAGCGCGCCGGCAAGGTCTGCATGGCCGGGCCGCGGCGAGGCTACCGCCTGGTGTTTCGCCGGATCGCCCGCCGTCACCGGCAGCTTCTCTTCCCAGTTCTTCCAGTCGCGGTTGGCGATCTCGATGGCTACCGGCGACCCGATCGTCTTTCCGTGTCGGACGCCCGAGAGCACATGCGCCTGGTCGGTCTCGATCTTCATGCGGCCACCGCGCCCGTAGCCCTGTTGCCGCCGCCACAGCTCGCGGTTCACAAACTCGAGATCGACGGGCACGCCCGCGGGCAGGCCGGAGATCATTGCGATCAAAGCCTCGCCGTGCGACTCCCCGGCACTGGAAAATCGGATCATATCTATCTCGATTGTAACGGACCGTTGAACGCTACCTAAAACTCAATCCTCCCCTGAAATGCAATCATCCGTGGCGCGCTGTCGCCGCCCAGGCCCACGCCCAGCAGCCCCGTCGGCGGCGAGATGGTGCTCTCCAGGGTCCCGAACTTGGCCGGCACAAACTCGCCCGGCACGCCCGCCTCAATGCTCGAAGGCAGCGCGAAATTGGGATGGTTGAAGGCGTTGAACATCTGCACATCGAAGCGGAAACTCGCATGCTCCGGCAGATGGAATGTGCGCGAAACGGTGATGTCCGAATCGGTGAAGTGCGGCCCGCGCACGGTGTTGCGTCCAGCGTTGCCAAACTGGCAGTTGGCTGCGCCATCGCCGCCGGTGCACGCCCCTGTCGTGGGATCGACGACGGACACAAACGCCTCCGGATTCAGCCACTGCCGCGTGCCCGCCACCGTCACGCCGGGATACGGCGAATTGCGATAGAGCGGCACGCCAGGAACGCGCCGCGCGTATTGCGGACCTCCGGCCTGGAAAACGCCGTTGCCGCCGGCCGTGTAGGGCTGGCTCAGCACCGTGAACGGCAGCCCGGAATGCAGAATCGCGGTCTCGGAAAACGACCATCCGCCAAACATGGCCCGCAGCAGCGCATGTGGCGATGCAAACGGCACCTGGTACATTCCATACGCTGTCACATTGTGCCTAACGTCGTAATCGCAATTTCCGTATTGCCGCATCAATTCGCCCGGCAGCGGCGAAAGAATCCCGTCGGACGAAAACGCCAGTAGCCCGCCATTCGAAACCTCGTCCAGGCAATGGCTCAGCGTGTAGTTGCCGTGCAACGTCAGGCCGCGACCCTGCCACGTTGCGCTGGTTTGCAGCCCCGCGTAGTTGCTCACCGCGTCGGTACGGAATTCATTCACGCTGGCAAAGCGCCGGTCCAGCGGCTGTCCGAAGGGATACGGTGCGAAGCATCCTGCGCAGACCGTTTGGTATCCGTTCAGCTCCACCTGGTAAGGTTCGTGAACGCCGCGGGTGCTCACGTAATCTGCCCGCACGCTGCCGTGCGACCTAATCTGCTGCTCCAGACCAAGACTCCACTGGTAGTAATCCGGCGTCTTCAGCCTTCCCGTGGGAAACGTGTTCAGATTCACGGCTAAGGTGCACACCGCCTCGTCTGGCGGCAGATTTGCGCACGGCGTCGCGCCCGCGTTGAATGCCGACTCAAACGCAAGGTCAGCGTTCCGCGCCGCCTCCGCCGCGCTGTTCGGCACTCCGGGCGCAATGGCCACTCCGCCCACCTGCCCGCCCAGTCCGCCAACAAACGTCGGTGCGTAGGGCGCATTGGTTGCCGCCAGGTCCGCAATCTGCGCGGGAATAATGTCGCTGAAGACGCCCACGCCGGCATGCAGCACCGTCCCGTGAGCTACCTCATACGCAGCGGAAGCGCGCGGCTGCCACAGGATCGACGGCGTTGCAGGAAACAACTCGCGCACGTTCGTCTCAATCGCCTGATCGAGCGGCTGCGTCAGAGAATGCTGCATACCGAGGAACGACCCTGCCGGCCGCGCAAACAACCGCTGCTGATTCACCGGATCCGTGTTCCACGCCGCACGCAGCCCCGCCGTGAAAGTTGCTCCGCGCACAGGCTTCCAGGTATCCATCGCGTAGAGTTCCAGGTTGCCTTCGGCCAGGCGCTCCTTGAACGCCGCGGGAAACGTCCAACTCTCGGTGTACGCGGCGCCGTGAGTAAACTCCGCCAGGTCGTTATAGGTCGCGGTGGGCACGCTGCCCTCGCCCAAGTCGTAGTCGCTCACGTCAATGCGCCGTGTGTTGATGCCGAATCGGAACGTCTGGCTCGCGCGCGTCCAATCCAGGTTGTCGTTGATTTGCCATTGCGTCACTTTCCGTCCCTGCGGATAAGTGTTGTCGTTGCCGCCAATCGCGGTGAACGGCGCATCGTTGCTGCCCGGCGTCAGCACAATGGGAAACGCCTGCTGCACCTGCGCATAGTTATTTGGCTCAAAGATGCTGGCATACCAGCTCGCCCCGGGATTGAACTGGTTCACCAGGTTGGAGGAGAAGATGTGCGTGTATCCCAGAACCAGCGTGCGCTGCGGCTGCGGCGAGTAGGAATTGAACATCTCGTTTACCGGATCGGTGTACGCCGCCTGCAATCCCGTGTCCTGCTGGAACCGGTACCAGACCTGATTGTTCGCGTCGATCTCGTGATCGATTTTCAGCACGATGAGGTTCTCCGTATCGCTGTTGCCCAGCGAAACCTGCCGCTGGTTGGCGCAGCCGCTCCCGTCCGGCACGCCCCCTCCCGCCGCCGGCGCGCCACTTGCATCCAGAGGGCACCCCGCCACCGCCACCGGCGTTCCCGCCGTGCTGCGGTAGAGCCCGAACATCCCCTGGTAAAACGGAACCTCCGCGGGCTCCGCCGGCAGCGCCACTCCGGTAATCGGATCCGTTCCTCCCCGCGGCAACTGCTGCAGAACGTAACTCTGGTAGGCCGGCGAGGGCGCAACCAGTTGCGTCACGATGGGCAGCGCGATCCGCACGCCTTCCAGGTGCAGAAAGAAAAACAGCTTGTCCTTGCGGATAGGCCCGCCCACACTGCCGCCGAACTCGTTCACCACGGACCGCGGCTTGTTGGCCACGTTCCCCGGCGTGTCGTTCGCATGCAGAAAGTAGTCCTCCGCGTTCAGGAGTGAGCCGTTCCATATTTCGTACAAGTCCCCGTGCCAGTAGTTCGTACCTGACTTGGTGAAGTAATCCACCTGCGAGGCTCCATAGCGGCCCTGGTCCACGGCATACGAATTCGTATTCACCGTCGCCTGTTCTACCGCATCCAGCCCAATCACCAGGTTTGTCGAGAGCCCAATATTCAGCCCCAGCCACGGGTCGTTGGTGTCATATCCGTCCAGGATGTAGCCGTTCGAGGTGGCTGGCAGCCCGTTGAACTCCACATTGCCGTAGCCGCCCGCCGCCTTGGCGTCGTTCGACGAGCCCGCCGTGTTCATCAGCGCCCCGGGCGCGAACTGTGCCAATGCGGTCAAATCCTGGCCGGGATTGGGCAGCCGCTCAATCGTCTTCGCCTCAAGCGTCGTGGCTGTGTTGGGATTGTTCAGGCTCATCGACTCCGAGCCCGCACGCACTTCCACCGTCTGCGCCACCGCTGCAGGCGATAGTTTCAATTCCAACGTCGACGTGCGACCCAGATCCACCGCAAACGGCTCCGACTTCTGCTTTGCAAATCCCTTGGCGCTGGCCGTCACCGTATACGTTCCCGGTTCCACCTGCGCGAACAAAAACCGTCCCTGCGCGTTCGTCTTCCCAACCCGGCGCGCGCCCGTGCTGGCATCCTCCGTGGTCACATCCGCACCCTGCAGCACAGCGCCAGTCGCATCCGTCACGGTCCCGGCAATCGCGCTCGTCGTATTGCTTTGCGCGGATAACAAAGCAGAATTAATCACCGTTAACAACACAAAAAGAAGACAGCTTTGCGTCATCCTGCGGCAAGCTTTCATCGATAACCTCCGGAAGGGAAACGAATAGGATAAAAAGGAGAATCAGCCGGCCTTGAGCATCAGCACCAGGAACCACCCATTCAGTCCCGCAATCAACGCGGCCACGCCCCACGCCGTCCACTTCAGCCACGGTCCATTCACAAACTCGCCCATCCGCTTCCGGCTATTCGTGAACTGGACCAGCGGCACCACGGCAAAGCTCAACTGCAGCGACAAGATCACCTGGCTCAGGAGCAGCAGCTTTTCCGTTCCATGCGCGCCGTACAGCGCCACCACGATGATGGTCGGTATGATCGCCAATGACCGCGTCACCATCCTCCGCGCCCACGGCTTCATCCTCATATGCACAAAACCTTCCATCACCACCTGCCCGGCCAGCGTGCCGGTAATGGACGAGTTCTGCCCCGAGGCCAGCAGCGCCACGGCGAACAGCGTGCTCGCAAACCCCGCGCCCACCAGAGGGCTGAGCAGCTTGAACGCGTCCTCGATGGCCTGCACTTCGAAGTGCCCGCTGCGATGGAACACTGCCGCCGCCACAATCAGGATGGTCGCATTCACGAACAACGCAATCGTCAGCGCCAGCGCCGAGTCGATATTCGCCATCCAGATCGCTTCGCGCTTGCCTTTCCGGGTGCGCACGTAACTGCGCGTCTGCACCAGCGCCGAGTGCAGGTACAGGTTGTGCGGCATCACCGTGGCGCCCAGCATGCCTATCGCGATGTAGAGCATGTCGTGATTGGTCAGGATTGACGCCGACGGCACAAACAGCGCAGCCAGTGCCGGCCCGTACTCCGGCCGCGAAAGGAACATCTGCACGCAGAACAGCCCCAGGATGATTCCGATCAGCGCGATCACGATAGCTTCCACTGTGCGGAATCCCCACCGCTGCAGCAGCAGGATCAGCAGCACATCCAGGCCCGTGATCAGCACGCCCCAGAACAGCGGAATGTGGAACAGCAGGTTCAGCGCAATCGCCGACCCGATCACCTCGGCGAGGTCACATGCGGCAATCGCGATTTCCGCCATGAGCCAAAGCGTCACGCCTGTCCACTTGCCGGTCGACTCGCGGCAAAGCTGCGCCAGGTCGCGCTCGGTGGCCACGCCCAGCTTGAGGCTCAGGCTCTGCAGCAGGATCGCCATCAGGTTCGACGCCATGATGACGAACAGCAGCGTGTAGCCAAACTGCGACCCTCCCGCAATATCCGTCGCCCAATTCCCGGGATCCATGTAGCCCACGGAGATAAGAAATCCCGGCCCGAGGAATCCCAGCAGCCGCCTCCAGTAAAACGGCGAGCGGGAGACCGTCACGCTCGAATACACCTCGGGCAGCGACGGCGTCGCGAGTTCGGGAGCAAATTCCGTAGCCATGAGAAAACGAAGGAGAGCGATAACTTCCTATAGCCAAGTATGCCACAGGCATATTAATCTAGGTTAACCATTTCGTGTTATTTTTACTTATTTCGGCGGCGGCAACCGCAGCCAAACCGCCTCTGCGGCCGGCCGCCCCAGGATCGAGTTTCCCGTATCCAGCTCGATCGAAACGGTTTGATCGTAGTTCTGGCTCAGCACCTTGAGCGTCTTTCCCGGCCCGACTCCCGTCCGATGCAGAAACTTGAGGAGTTGCGGATCGCGCTCCTGCAGGCTCGCCACCACGTACCGCTTCCCTTCCGCGGCTTCGGAAAGCGGAACTTCGCCCCGCTTCTTGCGTGCGGCCGGATTGACGGGAAGCACCGCATTGCCATGCGGACAGGCGCCGCCCTCGCCCAGCTTCTCTCTCAGCTTGGCCTCGAACGCCGGCGAAACTGCGTGTTCCAGGCGCTCCGCCTCTTCGTGGATCTCGTACCACTCCATGCCGAACACCTCGCTCAGCATGCGCTCGATCAGGTGATGCCGCAGCGCCGTCCGGTACGCCGTCTCGCGCCCGGCCTCGGTCAGGCGCACAATCCCGTCCTCGCCCACCTCCACGTACCCGTCCCGCTTCAGCCGTTTCAGCGCCATGGTCACCGCCGGCGCAGACACCTCCAGCCAGTGCGACAGCGTCGCCGGAATCACCTGCCGCCCCTCGGCCTCGGCCTCCAGCACCGCCTTAAGGTAGTTTTCCTTGGAAACGTTAATCGCGTCTTTCATGGCGTGTTGCAACCAGTCTAATCCGCTTCACCTCGCCGCGGCGCAATTCCGAAGCATGCCGCCTCCACGTCCGCATGCGCGCGTCACCCGGCTCTCTTCACCGGTACTCCAGCCCCCGCCGCAGCGGCTTCGTCAAAATTGCCGGCACTCACGCCGTCGCCGGCGAAACCATTGCCACTTGTTCTTGGACGGACTCCCTCGCAGCCCTCAGCCGCACGATCGTCAGCACGGTAATGTCGTCCTCCTGACCAAAGCGCTGCGCTGCCTCCGCAATCGCCTCAGCCGATCGGCCGCTCATCGCCCGCGTCCGCTCAAATCCAAAAAGCTCGCCTGCTGTCGACCGCGCCTCCACCACCCCGTCGGAGAGCAGCGTCAGCCGATCCGATTCATGCACCGCAAACTGCGTCTCGATGTAATCCGCGCCCGCATCGATCCCCAGCGGCAATCCAGGCTCAACCCCAATCTCCGCCCCATTCCGATACGGAGGCAAATGTCCCGCGTTGGCAATCGTCGCGCTTCCATCCCGTCGCACGCGCAGCGCGCAGCACGTAACAAATCCGCCTCCCAGCTGGCCTGCCAATCCGCGATTCAGGTCACCTAGAATGCGCGCAGTGGGCAGCGGCGGCATGGTCCGCAGCGCGCCCATGATCGCCGAGACGGTAAGCGCCGCACGCAGTCCCTTACCACTTACGTCTCCCAACACCGCCAGCAGCGCGCCGTCCGTCTCGCCGCGCAAAAAGAAGAAGTCCCCGCCCACATGCGCCGCCGGAAAGTACGCGCTCTCCACTTGAAATCCCGGCACGTCCCCGGCCGGAGTCACCATCCGCTCCTGCACCTCACGCGCCGCCTCAAACTCCGCCTCCAGCGCGTCGCGCGTGCGCCACGTCTGCCAGGCGCGCATGCCCAGCGCAATCGCCAGGCAGGCCATCGCCAGCCCCGATGCGGCATCGAACAGGTCCCACTTCTGCATGCCGGGAATCACTGCAATCGAGGAGCACAGCGGAATCAACGCCATGCTGCACGCGATCAGGCGGTTCTTCCGCTTGATCAGCACCACCCACATGTTCGCCGTGAAGGTGATGGCATTGAATACGTGCAGCGCGGAAATCCCCGTCGTTACCGACCAGCCCACCAATGGCGTGGGATTCCAGAGGAGATAGCGCGGCAAGGCGGCGATATTGAAAATCAGCAGGCTCACCCACGCCGCCCACTTCCATCCCGCACCCTTCAGGCCGTGAAACCTCCAAATGAACTCCGTGGTAATTACCATGCTCGGAATGCACAATACGACCGACCAGACGACGTAGGAGCGCAACGTGAGGCGCAGCAGGTCTGCCTCGATCAATTTGAAGAACAGCACATAGACGGCGTAGGAGAGGAGCACAACTCCGGAGAGGAACAGTTGACCGCTGCCGGTGCGCCGCCATAGCAACAGAACACAGATCCCTACCAGGCAGATCGCGAGGTTGAAGGCGATTTCAGGCACCTCGCCAAGCAGGTCCCGCAGCCGGTCGAGCTCCTGGCGCTCGGCAAGTGTGCGCGCGTCTGCCAGTTCGATAGAGCTGGTGTCGAAATCTCCGCCAGCCGTGACAAGAAGTTTGCTCTGGCGGCTGTTTCTCTTCCGCGCGCTGGATCGCGCCCCCGGCGGATACCAAAGCCGGAGTGCAATCACCGCGCCGCCGGCGTTCGGAACGGCTGCCGCGGCCGGAACATCGAAAACCACCTCCTCAGGAATATTCACCTGCGCGTGCGGCGGAGCGTGGCCGAAGCTGCCCACGCGCATGCCGTTGACGAACGCGTCTTCAGCGCGTTCGAACCGAGGCCAACCGATCCGCAGCCCGAGAGATGGACCGGATTCCGCGCGGATGGCCGCATGAAACCTCACCCAGACGAACCCGTCCGAATAGAACTGGGGCAGCGGCCATTCGTCGCCCGCCGCCAACGGCCAACTTCCGTCATCAAACGCCGGATCGGCCCAGCGCGGATCGTCCCCGAGGTGATAGCGCAGCGACTGGCCGCGCACCGGCTCCGCCGCCGCAGCAATCAGCAGCGACACACAGAGAAGAATCGTGAAAACCCGGGGAAGCATGGCTGCATCCTAATGCCGCCATGTCCATTCCGCAAAAGGATTTCGCTTGCGCCAGCGCTTATCGCAGCGTCTCCATCGGGCTCACACGCGTCGCCCGCCGCGCCGGCAGATAGCTCGCCCCCAGCGCAATCCCCAGGAACACCAGCGGCGCGGCAACAAACGTCAGAGGATCGTGCCCGCCGGTTTTGTAGAGCATCGTCCCCATCAGACGCGTAAGCGCGAATGCGCCGGCCAGTCCCACTCCAATCCCGAAGAGCGCCAGCACAAATCCGTGGCGCAGCACCAGGCGCAAAATGTCCTCGCGCTCGGCGCCCATCGCCAGCCGGATTCCAAACTCGTATTGCCGCTCGGCCACGGAATACGACAGCACGCCGTAGATGCCAATGATGGCCAGGATCAGCGCGGTGGCGGAGAACGCGCCCACAAGCGCCAGCAGGAAGCGCGGCTGCGTGCGCGCCTTGTCCATCAGCTCGTCCACCGTCTGGATCTTGGTCACTGGCTGGTTGGGGTCGATGGCCGCGATCTGCGCCCGGATGGTGGCGGCCAGCGTCTGCGGCGGTACGGCCGTGCGCACAATCAGGTTCATCTCTCCCCACGGAATCTGCGCGAATGGAAAATAGATCTGCGCCTGCGGGTCCTGCTCCAGGCCGCGGTTCTTCACGTCTGCGGCCACGCCTACGACCAGCGCCGGCACGGGCTGCTTGCCGAGGATTACGTGTTTGTCCAGCGCGTTCTCTCCGGGCCAGTATTGCCGCGCAAAACTCTCGTTCACCACGATCACAGGCGGCGACTGTGCCCGATCCCCGGAGTCGATGGCGCGGCCCGCGCGAAGCGGCACGTGCATGGTATCGAACCATCCCGGGCCAACGGCTTCGATATCGACGAATGGCCGCTGTGCCAGCGGAACCTGCGGCTGTCCTTCGGGCAGCACCGGCGTGATGCGGATGTAACTGAGCGGCAGCGCCGCGGAGATGGCCGCGCTGCGCACGCCCGGCACCGCGGAGACGCGCCGCAGCACGTCATCAAAGAACGCGATCTGCTGGTCGGGCTTCGCATAGCGTTGCGAGGAGAGCGAAATATTCATGGTGAGCACGTTGTGCGGTTCGAAGCCGGGGTCGGCTTCGAGCAGGCGCACAAAGCTGCGCATCAGCAGGCCCGCGCCGATGAGCAGCACCAGCGACAGCGCGACCTGGCCCACGACGAGTAAATCCTTCAGGCGCGTGCGCCCGCGCCCGGCAGAGGCGCCGCGGCCTTCCTCGCGCAGCGCCGAATTCAGGTCCACACTTGCCAGTTGCAGCGCCGGCGCGATGCCGAACAGCAACCCGGCCAGCACTGAGATGCCCAGCGTGAACGCGAGTACGCGCAGGTCCATGCCCACCGGAATGTCTTGCGGAAGTTGATCTGCGCCCCAGGCCATGAGCGCCCGCGTCCCACCCCAGCCCAGCACCGCGCCCAGCGTTCCGGCCATCAGCGCCAGCACCAGGCTTTCGGTCAGCAGCTGGCCGAGGATGGTAGCGCGGGCCGCGCCCAGCGCCGCGCGCACGGCCACCTCGCGGCGCCGTGCCAGCGCCCGCGACAACATCAGGCTGGCCACATTGCCGCACGCAATCAGCAGCACCACGCCCACAGCCGCCAGCAGGATCAGCACCTTGTCGCGAAGATCGCCCACCACCAGGTCGCGCAACGGCAGAGCGGCGATGCTCATATCGGTGTTGGCGTCGGGCAGGCTGGGGTTCTGCTTGCGGTAGTCCTCATTCAGAATCGTGAGTTCCGCGTTGGCCTGTTGCAGGGTGACGCCGGGCTTGAGCCGCGCCAGGGTTTGCAGATACTCCACGCCCTGCCGCAGCCGGGCGGTCGGCATTAGCGAGTATTCAAAGTACCGCGGCGTCCACACGTCTGCCGGCCCGGCAAAGGGGAATTGCACGTTGGCGGGCAGCACTCCAACCACCGTCGAGGCCACCTGATCCAGGTTGATGGTTTTGCCCACGATGCCCGAATCCCCGTGATAGCGGGCGTGCCAGAACGCGTTACCGAGGATGACGACCGGCTTGCCCTCGGGCCGGCCCTCCTCGGCGATAAAATCGCGGCCCAGAGCCGGTTGAACGCCCAGCATCGAGAAAAAGCCGGGCGACACCCGCACTACAGGCACCTGTACGGGGTTGTTGTCACCGGTCAGGTTCAGATTGTCCGGCGACCAGGCACCCACCTGTTCGAACGACTTTGCATGGTCGCGGAGGAATTCATAACGGATCGGGTTCGTTCCCCGATCCTGCTTGCGGTCGCGGACCTGCACGGCCACCAGTTGCGCGGGATCGCGGTACGGAAATGGCCGCAGCAGGACCGCATCGGTAACCGAGAAAATTGCAGTGTTGGCGCCAATACCCAGCGCCAGCGTGAGCACCGTGGCGGTCGTGAATCCGGGGTTGTAGCGGATCATGCGGAAGGCGAAGCGGAGGTTGGCGAGAAGGCGCTGCATGAGCCAGAGCATACTGGCTATGGGCCCCCACCAAGAAGTGGTTATGTGCCGTTCGCAAGCAAACTTCGTCTAAGCTCTAACCGGCGCCGCAGGGACACCAAGGAGGCCAATGAAGCTGCAAATGTCCTTCCCCGTGATGGCGGTTCTTGCGGTTGCCGGCGGATCGCTCCTCGCGCAGCAAGCTGCGGCCCCTCATGAAGAAGGCCCGGAGTTCACCACCCAAACCACCAATGTGATTGTGCCGGCCCTGGTGCGCGACGCTACGGGAAAGCTTGTGTACACGCTCCAGGCCGACGACTTCCGCCTGACCGATGACGGCGTGCCGCAAACGCTTACGCTTCTGCACGAAACCGGTAGTGAGCCGCTGGCGTTGGTCATCGTGATTGAGGTGGGTGGCGCGGGCGGCAGGCAGTTCCAGAACTACGACCGGCTGGTGCCGCCGCTGGCGCCCATGCTGCCGTCGATCGTGGGCAATGTCTTCCATCGCGTCGCTGTGGTCACGTTCGACAGCAAACCGAAGCTGGTGCAGGAGTTCACCTCCGACCTGGATGAGGCGGAGGCGACCTTGCGCGGGCTGGTAGCTGGATGCACGCGCCAGGACCATTATGAGAACTGTACCGGACCTAACCCCAGACATGACGAACCGATGGGGGACAACGGCGCTGCGATTCTCGACAGCCTGGAGTTCGCGGTGAACCTGATGCGGGCCGAGCCGCCCAGCTACCGGCGGGTGATCCTGCTGGTGAGCGAGACAGAGGACCGCGGCAGTGAGACCACGGTGGAGCAGGCGGTGCGCGCGATAACCGACACGAACACCATTGTTTACGCTATCGGCTTTTCCACGGCGAAGTCGGAGGCGGCACACTACGCGCATCACCAGCTCCCGACGAGCAACGGCGGCTGGCAGTTGCTGGAGAATCCGCGTCCCAATCCGCCGCACGGGTGCATGGGTAAGGACCCCAATCCTGAACCCGACGATCCTACGAACAAGTGGTCGCAGTTCTACGACTGCGTGGCGCAACTTGTTCCGCCTCTTACGTTTGTCAAGATGGCCGCGATCGCCACGGCGGACAGCCTGCAGCAGAATGTGCCGGCGACGGTGGCGCGGCTGACGGGCGGCGAATACTTCAAGCTGGGTAACGAGCGGCGGCTGGAAGCCGACCTGACGGAGATTGGGAACCACCTGCCGAATCGCTATGTGCTGAGCTTCCATCTGGATTCGCCGCACCCCGGCCTGCACATCCTGCGGCTGAAACTACCTGATTACGAAGGACTTGAGGTAACGGCGCGGACCAGTTACTGGGCCGAGCCGATTGCGGAGAATGCGGAGAAATAACAGCGGCGATGTGCAACGGATTCATTGGATTCCGTGCTCAAAGCGTAGTAAACTGCGCCCGCTATGTCCCACGCTGTGGAGCGTCGGAGGGAGTGGGGAGCAGGTGCAATCCCTGAGAAACCTGACCATCTGCTCCAACGGCCGCTTGGTTGGGCGAGTTTGCGGCCGCCTTGGACGTGGGTGCAGCGGCCCATCGATCGTTGAGCCTGTTCACACTACCCGGCAACGCATTCAGACCGGCAGCGTGAACAGGCCCTGGCGTGTGAATCACTCGTCCTTCTTCCTGTTGTTCACGTAGAC
>Ga0335074_10010559_pt1 | contig 12923 bp, 11 predicted proteins | sample Lox_Sample_23_FD_206715 | JGI IMG/M metagenome (GOLD analysis project Ga0335074, IMG submission 206715) | Soil microbial communities from Loxahatchee National Wildlife Refuge, Florida, United States - Lox_Sample_2.3 | ecosystem: Environmental > Terrestrial > Soil > Wetlands | place: USA...
ATCGCGTTGCGCCATCGATGCGGGCGCATTCCTCAAGTTCCTTGGGGATCGACTTGAAGTACCCCATTAGCAGCCACGTGCAGAATGGCACCAGGAAGGTCGGATAGGTCAGGATCAACGCCCAGGGCGTGTCGCCGATATGAAAGTTCCGAATGATGTTGGATAGCGGAATGAACAGCAGGGTCTGCGGCACCAGGTAGGTGACGAAGATGCCGGTGCCGATGCTGCCGGCGAACGGGAATTTCAGGCGCGACAACGCATACCCGGCCAGCAGCCCGCAGAACAGCGAGATCGCCGTCGCCGCGATCGAGATGATCATCGTGTTCAGCATCCAGGTCGAGAACAGCGTTTCGGTCAGCAGATCATGGATGTGCTCGAACGTCGGATGCAATGTCCAGAATGGCTGGTAGAGCGGCGAGCTCCATGGCTTGTAAAGTTCGCGGTCCGGACGGATCGCCGTCACCAACATCCAGTAGAACGGGAACAGGAGGAAGATGACGAACGCGGTCAGCGGCACGTTGAAGAAAATCAGGCGTCGCCACCGTGCGCCTTCGATCATCGATGCACCGTCACCATGGTCGGGTCCCTCCTTGCTAGGCTATCTCAACCTTGCGGATATAGACGAGCTGCACAATCACAACGATCAGCAGGATCGGAAAGATCGCCAACGAAATCGCCGCACCCTGACTCAGCAATCCGGTGCCGATGCCGATCTGATAGGCATAGGTTGCAAAGAGCTGGGTGGTGTTTGCCGGCCCGCCGCCAGTCAGCACGTAAACGATCTGGAAGTCGGCGAAGGTCTGGATAACGGAAAACAGCATGACCACCATCGTCACCGGCAGCAACAGCGGCCAGGTCACATGGCGAAAGCGCTGCCAGGCACGGGCACCATCGATGGCGGCCGCTTCGTGCAGTTCGGGGCTGATGGTTTGCAGTCCGGCAAGCAAGCTGATCGCAAAAAATGGCACGCCGCGCCAAACATTGACGACGATCACGGATGCCATCGCCAGCCATGGGACGCCAAGCCAGTTGATCCGGTCGGCAATCGTGATCAGATGCAGGTGCAGCAGCACGTAATTGAGCACGCTGAAGGTCGGGTCGAACATCCATTTCCAGGCAAACGTGGACAGCACCGTAGGGATGATGAACGGCAGCAGGATAGCGGCACGCATAAGCGCCTTGCCGCGGAAGCTGCGGTTCAGCAGCAGCGCCAGCCAGAGCCCGAGCCCCAGCTTCACGGTGGTCGCCACCACGGTATAGAAGCAGGTGTTCCACACCGCCATGCGGAAGATGTCGTCGTGCCAAAGCACGACGAAGTTCTGGATGCCGACGAAGTGGCCGGGTATTCCAACCCTGGTGTCGGTCACTGCCAGTTCGATCCCCTTGACGAAGGGGTAGGCAGTGAACAAGCCGAGCAATACCAGCGTCGGTGTCAGCAATGTCAGCCCGAGCCAACGTTCGTCTTCCAGCAGCCGTGTAATCGCTCCACGCGGCCGGGCCGGGGTGTAGACGTCGGAGGCCGCAACTGTGGAAACCTGGGACATGCCGGCGTCCTCTCAGTCCGAGCCGCGGCGCTCGCGTCGCGCCCGCGGCGATCCGCAGGCGCGATGGCGAACGAATGGTGCCGCGTCAGGCACCATAGATCGACTTCAACTCGCCCGTGGCCCAGTTGAGCGCGTCTTCCGCCGTCGCACCCTGGACCGCCTTGGCGTACATGTCGATGATGATGTACTTGGTCTGGACCTCGGCCGCGGCGCGATCCGGCGGCCCGGCAAAGCCGGTGAGCCTGCCCTGGGCGGGCACATTCTTGAATGGCGCCAGGACCGGATCCGCTGACCAGACCTTGTCGCCCTCCCAGTATTTCGTCGCGCCGTCGGTGTATCCCTGCTGCGAGGTGAACCATTCCTCGAACACCGGCTTCGAGTGGATCCATTTCAGGAACGTCTTGGCGGCGTCCTGATTCTTTGAATAGCCCATGACCATGTCGGTGAACGGACCCGGCAAATTGTACTGGCCGCCGGGACCCTTGGGCAGCGCGGCATGGCGGATATCCAGGTACATCGGCTTGCCGTCGTCGGTCTGGTAGGTGTCGGGCTTGCGCTTCGCCTCGATGTAGATTGACGCGCCGTTGTTGGTGCAGGCGATCGTGCCCGAGAGGAAGGCGCGGTTGTTGCTTGAATCGTCCCACGACAGGCCGCCCGGGTCGCACGCGTCGTTCCAGAACGGCACCGCGGTCTTGATGGATTCGAGGGTCTCCTTGCTGTTGAGCGCAACGGTCTTGCCGTCGGCCTCGACCTCCTTGCCACCGAACGACCACAGCCAGGGATACCAGAACCCGGGCGGGTCGCCGAACGAGTGGCTGAGCGCCTGGCCCACCGGCGTACCCTTGGCCTTCAGCTTCTTGCCGGCATCCTGCAGCTTTTCCCAGGTATCGGGGAATGTGTTGTAGCCGATGGCCTCGAACCACGACTTGCGGTACGCGACGAGACCGCCGCCGATGCACCACGGCACGCCGATCCATTTGTTCCCGACCATGCCGACCTGCTTCGAGATCGGATAATACCCACCCTGTTGCTCACCGATTTCCTCCGCCACGTCGGTCATGTCGGCGAGGCTGGCAGTGTAAAGCTGCGGCCAGTTGTTCAGGCCCAGAATGATGTCGGGTCCGTTGCCGGACTGGATCGCCGACGTGACGCGCGCCTGGATGTCGTTCGCGTTGATGGTTTCGAGCTGCAGATTGATGCCGAGCGCCTTCTGGCACTCTTTGGTAATCTGGTTCTTGAGCAACACGTCGGATGCCGGCACGAAGTCGGACCAGCGGACCCAGTGCAAGGTTGTTTGCTGCGCGTAGGCAGGTGCCCGACCGGTCGCCAGGATCGCGCCAAGCCCGCCAGCCGTTGCCGCCGCCGCTCCTGAAAGTCGCACAAAATCCCGTCGCCGAAGGCGATTCATAGGCTTTCCTCCCGAGGTATCTTTTTTGTCCGCTTACGCCCAGGCTACGGCAAAGGCCAACCGGGTGCAAGCATCCGCGGCGTTCTACCTGGCTGATGGCTGCTGTCGATCAACGCGGTCGAATCAAAACCTGTCGGTGAAGATTGCAGGATTGTCTAATACAAGGAACCCGCCGCGTTGCCGGATTCCACAACACTGCTCTCGTTATAGAGTCGTATCCAATTAACCAGGCGCCATCGACCGTGCGAGTCCAATCTATTGAAGCAGGTCTATTGAAGCAGGTGCGATGGACCGTGCGAGTCCAACCGCAGGCGACGTTGCAGAAGATGTCAGGCGCGGGGCGTTGCGCAGCAGCCCGGTCAGGTCTCGCTGCGGCGGTGGTGATCCGTGTGTCGTCGCAATGGGCGGCAGCCTGACGGGCAGCCGCGCATTCGGGCAAACCGGGGTTCCGCCATTGCGTGCCGATCGACTCCCGGTTTACCGTTACATTACGGTGGATGGATGCGACCGCCTGAAGGCCCTGGGTGGCTGCCTCCGACGACCGGCCGGCCGCACGGACACTCGTCCGCGCGGCAAAGTCAAAACAGCAAGAACACTACCGTTCTCACGGCAGACCAAGCGGACTGATCGCTGCCACATACGCGCCTCACAGGGAGGATCCGCCATGCTCGACTTGCTCGACCGGCAAAGAAAATTGACCACCAACCAATGGAAGATCGTGATTGCCGCCACGCTCGGCGACATGCTGGACTTCTTCGACTTTTTCCTGATCGGCTTCGTGTTGGCCTTCATCGTGAAGGACTGGCACCTGACCTACGGCGAGTCAGGCATGATCTTGCTCGCCTCCGGCATCAGCGCACCCTTCGGCTCGCTGTTCTATGGCTGGCTGGCCGACAAGATCGGCCGGCGCAAGGTGATGATCGCGACCGTGCTCAACTTCTCGGTTGCCACCGGCGCCATGGCCTTGTGTCCGAGCGGGGCGTGGTTTTACCTGGCGGTCTGCCGCCTGATCGTCGGGCTCGGTGTGACCGGACTCTACTCGGTCGACATCACGATGGTGCAGGAGTTCGTGCCTTCCCATAAGCGCGGCTGGCTCACCGGACTGACGACGACGATGCTGCCGGCCGGCGTGCTGCTGGGCGCTCTGCTGGGTGGCTACACGACACCCTATATCGGCTGGCGCGGTTTGTTCGCCGTCGGCTTGCTGCCCGCGACGCTGACGCTGTGCATCCGCGCCTGGGTGCCGGAATCGCCGCACTGGCTGATGCGCATGGGCCGCATGGAGGAGGCGCGCCGCTCAATCGCCTGGGCCTTGCAGATCGATCCGGCCACGATCCCGCTGCCGAGCGTGGCACCGATCGCGGAACATACGCGCTGGCTCGAACTATTCAAATATCCGCGCAGCATCATCGCCGGTTGCCTGACCGGCCTGACCCAGACCGGCGGCGTCGCACTGGCGTTGTGGATGGTGACATTGTTCGTGATGGTGCTGCGGATCACCCCGCCCGAGGCTTCCAGGATCGTCATCTGGGTCAGCATCTCGGCGATCGCCGGCCGCTTCTTTTGTTCCTGGATCTCCGACGCGATGGGCCGCCGCGCCTCCGGCTTGCTGACCTGCCTGTTGTCGGCGCTGTTCATGTCGCTCGCCGGCTACCTGCACAGCGCATTCATTGGCGGCGTGTCGTTGTTCGTCATGATGATCATCCTGCAGAATTTCTTCGGCAGCGGGAACTACTCGATCGTCGGGCCGTACATGGGAGAGCTGTGGCCGCAGCGGCTGCGTGGCAGCGGCATGGGGCTGGTGTATGGGGTCGGCAATCTGGGCAAATTCATCGGGCCGGCCGGGTTGGCGCTGATCGCCGGCTCGTCGAACTTTGTCGCGCCGAAGGCAACGCTCGACGCGCTGGTTCCGGGGTTCAACTACTTCGCGTTCTGGTATGTGCTGGGGGCGGCGGCGTTCTGGTTCATCGGCATCGAGACGAGCGGACGAACGTTCGACGCGATCGATGCCGAACTGAGCCGGGCAGCCCCGGCAGCGGTGTCGTCGCGGATCACCGGCGGTGCCGGCTGATTGAGCTGCCTGTCCCCGTCGTGGCGGGGACAGGCCTGGCGGTGGCGGGTTCGGGACGCCGGGAGACTCCCTGCTATCCCACCGCCGCCAGCGCCGGCTTGCGCGAAATCCCCAGCACCAGCAGCGATGCCATCAGGCACGCGGCGCCGCTTGCCAGGAACGCCAGCATGTAGCTGCCGGTGGCATCGCGCACCGCTCCGGCGGCGACTGCCGCCAGCGACCCTCCCACCTGATGGGCGCAGAAGATCCACGACACGATCACCGGCCCGTCCTTGCGGCCGAACACGGCATTCGTCAGCGTGATCGTCGGCGGCACCGTGGCGACCCAGTCCAGGCCATAGAACACCGCGAAGATCGACAGATCGAACAAATTGAACTGGGTGAACGGCAGCAGCAGGAGGGAAAGACCGCGCAGGCTGTAGTACCAGAACAATAGAACACGCGGATTGTAGCGGTCGGTCAGCCAGCCGGAGCAAATCGTGCCGAACAAGTCGAACACGCCGAGCGAGGCCATCAGGCCGGCGGCGGTGACCTCCGGGATGCCGTGGTCCATGCAATAGGCGATCATATGCGTGCCGATCAGCCCGTAGGTGGAGAAGCCGCACACCGCGAAGCTGCCGGCCAGCAGCCAGAAATCCACCGACCCGGCGCCTCGTGCCAAGCCTCCGAAGGCGACGCGGAACGGGTTGCCGGAGGTGGGCAGGGTCGGGGGCTCCTCGCGCGCGCCGTATGGGCCGATGCCGACCGCGCCCGGGCTTTCCGCCAGCAGCAGCCAGACCAGCGGGATCATCGCGGCGACCAGCAGCGACACCGCGATCGGCACACTGACCCAGCCGAAGCTGGTGGCGAGCGCCGCCAGCGCCGGCAGGAACACCAATTGGCCACTGGCATTGCTGGCGGTGAGCAAGCCGGTCACCAGGCCCCGGCGGGCGACGAACCAGCGGTTGGCGATGATGGCGATGATGCCGAAGCCGGTGGCGCTCGCGCCCAGCCCGACCAGCAGCCCCCAGGTGAGGTAAAGCTGCCAGGGATGGCGCACCAGGGCGCTGCCGCCGGCCCCTGCCGTCAGCAGCACCAGCGCCGCGATCATGGTGCGGCGGAGGCCGAAGGTCTGCATCGTCGCCACGGCGAATGGGCCGGTCAGGCCAAGCAGCAGGATGTTCAGCGAGACCGCGCCGGCGATGGTGTCGGCGGACCAGCCGAAGCTTTGCTCGAGCGGCACCAGCAGCACGCTGGGCGCGGCGCGCACGCCGACGCCGATCAGGATCACGGTGAAGCTGACGGCGGCGATGATCCACGCATAGTGGACCCGGCCCGAGAACACGCGGGCAAAGCGGTGCGCGGGGGGCATCGGGGAGGGACTCCTCGGGTCTGGCTTGCGGCCAAGATGACGGACGTCATATGATAGGGCAAGCGAATAGCTGACGTACGTCATGCGTCGTAGGAATGGGGCCGATGCGCGGCACTCGAGAGCAGAAGGCGGCGACGCGGCAGCACATCGTGGCGGCGGCGGGGCGGTTGTTCCGCCAGCACGGCATCGACGCGGTGGGCGTCGATGCGATCATGCATGCCGCCGGACTGACGCATGGCGGGTTCTATGGCCATTTCGCGTCGAAAGAGGCCCTGGTGGTTGAGGTCGCGGCGGCCTCCCTGGCGCGATCGGCGGCGCGGTGGGAACGGATCAGCCGGGAGAACCCACCGGATGCGGCGCTCGCGGGGATCGTCGGTCCGTATCTCGATCCGGCCCACGTCGCCGAGGTGGAACGAGGCTGCGTGCTGACCACGCTGGGGCCGGAGGTGGCGCGGCGGCCGGACGCGCGGGACGAGATCGCGGCCTCGGTGCGGGTGATGGCAGATGCGCTGGGGCGATGCCTGCCGGACGGCGACAAAGCGCGCGCGCTGGCCGCGCTGTCGAGCATGGTGGGCGCGGTCGTGCTGGCGCGGCTCGCCGATACGCCGGAGCTGGCGGAGGAGATTCTTGCGGCGGCGAAGGCGGCGGTGGGCGCCGCGGACGCCAACGGCGCCGGTTAGCGCCGGCGAACTGCCTCGCACCAAACCCAGCCTCGCCCGCGTCATGTCGCCCGCGTCATGTCGCCCGCGTCATTGCGGGGAAGCCCGTGGCGACGCAATCTCCCGCCGGGCATTGCTCCGAGGCTGAGCATTGGCCCGACGCCGCACCGGGAGGGAACCGCATGCAATTCAGCTTCACGGCAGAGCAAGAAGAATTCCGCTCCGTGCTGCGGCGGTTCCTGGAGGAGAAGTCGCCCCCGACGGTCGTGCGCCGGCTGATGCAGACCGAAGCCGGCTGGGATCGCGCCGCGTGGCGCGACCTGAACGGGCAGCTCGGGCTGAGCGCGGTGCACATCCCGGAAGCCTATGGCGGCCAGGGTTTTGGCCCGGTCGAGCTCGGTATCGTGCTGGAGGAGATGGGCCGCGCCTTGCTGTGCGCGCCGTATTTCGCCTCCACCGTGCTGGCCGCGACCGCCATCCTGCAGGCCGGCACCGAGGCGCAGAAGCGCGATTGGCTCCCCGACATCGCCGGCGGCGAGACGATCGCCACGCTCGCCTTCACCGAGCCGAACGGGCGCTGGGATACGGCGGGGATCGCCACCACTGCGTCCGCCACGGGGGGTGGGTTCCGATTGAACGGGACGAAGAGCTTCGTGCTGGATGGCCATACCGCGGACCTGATCGTGGTGCTGGCGCGCCGCCCGGGTTCGGCGGACGACGACGGGCTGTCGTTGTTCACCGTGTCCGGCGACGCGCCGGGCCTGAGCCGCCGTGCGCTGAAGGTGATTGACCCCACGCGCAAGCTGGCCCGGCTGGAATTTCACGACGTGGAGGCCAGCCTGCTCGGCGAGGCAGGCGCCGCCGCCGCGCCCTTCGCCCGGACCATGGTCCTGGCGGCGGTCGGGCTGGCGAACGAGATGGTGGGCGGGGCGGAGAGGCTGCGGCAATCGGCGCTCGACTACGCCAACCTGCGGGTGCAGTTCGGCCGCGCCATCGCCTCGTTCCAGTCGATGAAGCACAAGCAGGCCGACATGCTGGTGGATGTCGAGCTGGCGAAGTCCGCGGCCTATGCGGCGGCCTCCGCGGCGGCGGACGGCGATGCCGACCTGCCGGCGCTGGCGTCGCTGGCGAAGGCGACCGCGTCGGAGGCGTATCTGCAGACGGCGATCCACACCATCCAGATCCATGGCGGCATCGGCTTCACCTGGGACAACGACACGCATCTCTGGTTCAAGCGGGCCAAGAGTTCGGAAGTGTTCCTGGGCGATGCGACGTATCATCGGGAGATGATGATGCGCGCTTGGACCGAATGAACGACGGAGCGGAGAGCAAGCGATGACCGAACATACCGAAGCATCCGTCCGCGCCGATGTGCGTGCCTGGCTGGAGGCGAACTGGAATCCCGAATTCGGCCTGGTGGAATGGCGCAATATGCTGATCGACTCCGGCTGGGGTGTGCCGAGCTGGCCGAAGGCGTGGTTCGGCCGCGAGCTGCCGATGGCGCTGGAGATGGTCGTCGACGAGGAGATGCAGCGCATCGGCGCCGTGGGGGTTGCCAAGACCGGCATCCGCCGCCTCGCCGCGGCGACGCTGCTGGTGCACGGCACTGACGCGCAGAAGCAGCGCTTCCTGCGCCGCAGCCTGACGGGCGAGGACACCTGGTGCCAGTTGTTCTCGGAGCCGGGGTCGGGGTCCGACCTCGCGGGCGCGATGACGCGGGCGGAATTCAAGGGCAACCGCTGGGTGATCAACGGCCAGAAGGTGTGGACCACGTCGGCACATCATGCCGATTTTGGGCTGCTGCTGGCACGCACCGATTGGGACAGGCCGAAGCATCAGGGGCTGTCGTATTTCGTGCTCGACATCCATCAGCCGGGAGTCACGGTGCAGCCGCTGCGGCAGATGAACGGGCATGCGTCGTTCAACCAGGTGTTCTTCACCGATGCCGACGTGCCGCCGGAGAATCTTGTGGGCGAAGTGGGGCGCGGCTGGGCAGTGGCGACGACGACGCTGATGCATGAGCGGCGCGGCGCGGACGGGATTTCGCGCTGGGGGCGGCCGACCGAGGGCAAGGGTCGGGTCTATGACGAGGAACGGGCGGAGACGGCCACCGTCATGGAGCCGTACAAGTGGTATCCGCAGCGCGCCGGACGCGTGGATCTGATCGTGCAGCGCGCGCGGGAGACGGGGCGGTTTGAGGACCCCGTGGTGCGGCAGGAGATTGCGAAACTGCTGTGCCTGTCGAAGAGCGCGGAATGGACGGCGCGGCGGGCGCGGGCGGCGCAGATGCAGGGGCGGCCGCAAGGGCCGGAGGGCAGCCTGGGCAAGCTGATTTCGAGTCACGTGGCGCGGGCGGCGGCGCGGGTGCACACGCTGATTTCCGGCGCGGATGCCATGCTGTCCGGCGAGGATGGGGCGATGGATGGGCTGATCGCGGAGATTCTTGTGTCGGTGCCGGCGGGGTCGATTGCCGGGGGGACGGACGAGATCCAGCGGAACATCATCTCCGAGCGGGTGCTGGGGATGCCGAAGGAGCCGCGGACGGACAATGACCGGCCATTCCGGGATGTGCCGAAGAATTTGGTGGTGTGAGGCGCCAGATCGCCGTGACAATTCCGACTTACGATGTACTCATGTTGCCGGTTCTGCGTCTTTGCGCTAACAAAACTTGGCACATGCGGGACCTGTTCAATCAGATTTCTGATGATCTCCAGCTTGGTCACGAAGAGCGCGTAAAGGTCCCTTAGGCTTGTGTTACATGATGGAGATGCCCTCACAGACCTTATGGTCAGATTCAACGTTGGCGTGCGGATCTCTCAGACGATCGACGTAAAGCCGGTCGACATGGATTATTTCGAGGACGGCGAACCCGAGTGAAACGAAGTTTCCGAGCGAAAAAACCGCGCCGCTTCACACCGCCCACGGATTGATCAATTCGATCCCACACCCCGAAAACCCGCCGATATCCCGCGTCGCGACATCCGCATCCGCGGCCGCAGCAACCGCCGCGATCAGCGCGTCGAAAATTTCGATCGGCCTCCCGGCGCGGCGCCGGCCAAGCACGATCGCGGGGTAGCGCTCCGCCGCGGCAGCGCCGAATGGCACGATGCGGCCGGCAAAATCCTCCGCGAACATCGCCTCGGCCGCCGCGGCAAGGCCAGTCCGCAGACGGCCTTCCGGCAGTGCCGCAATCCCGTACAAAATCTCAGCCTGGTTGATCCGGGTGGTATAGAGATTGTCTCGCGGCTGGGCCGCAACCCATCTCAGCACCAACGGATCCGGTACTGCTCGCATCAGCTCCGAAATGACATTGGTGTCGAGGATGATCACTGCTCAAAATCGGGCGGTTCCCCGGCCGGCGTGTCCGGATGCGGCACGAGCTCCACCCCGCCAAACGGGGCAAAGCGCCGCCGGATCGCTTCCGCCAGGTTGAGCGCGCCTTGCTCCTCGCGCAGCGCCTCGGTCACGATCGCGCGCAATTCTGCTTCCATCGAATGGCCATGCCGCGCGGCGCGAACACGCAGCCGCTCCTTCACCACATCATCGACATTGCGGATCGTCAGGGTAGCCATCACAGCACCTCCTGACGGCATTGTATGCATTGCCAGCACCGCAGGCAAGTTGCCAGCGACTTGTGCACATGCGCACATAAGTGCATCGTGGCAGCCATGCCCTCCGAACGCGCCTTCGTCTCCTCCCGGCTCCCGGTTGCCCTCCGCGACCGCCTGAAAGCGTTCGCCGTCTCGCGCGGCCAGAGCGTGCAGGACGTGGTCGAGCGCGCGGTCACCCGCTTGCTCGACGAGGAGGCACGCGAACCACCCGCCCTCCCCGCGGTCCTGCGCACGTTGCGCGATGCCGAGGCGGCGTTGCGGCAAGAGGGTGTCAGCGCGCTCTGGGTCTTCGGCTCGGTGGCCCGAGGCGACGGGCGACCGGACAGCGACGTAGACCTCGCCGTGGAATTCGCCCGCGACCGCCGCCCAACCTTGTTCACGCTCGGGCATCTTCAGGAACTCATCGAGCAATACCTTGGCACCAAGGTGGATATCGGCCTGCGTCGCGACCTCCGCCCGCACATCGTGCCAACATTTGAACGCGACGCGGTCCGCGTGTTTTGACCCGCGCCGTCGCCGAACGCCTGACCGACATTCGCGAAGCAGCACGCGACGTCATCGACATTACCGGCGCGCTGGAGGATGGTGCCTTTCACGCATTGCCGCATGCCGACCGCATCGCCCATCGCGCTCTCAAGAACGCGCTGAGCGAGTTGGGCGAGGCCGTGAAGGCGCTGCCGCCCGAACTGGCCGCACGCCATGCCAACGTCGACTGGCGCGGCTTCGCCGGACTGCGCGACGTCGTCTCGCACGGCTATTTCAGCCTGCGCCAGGATCTGCTCTGGCCGATCGTGCGTGACGAACTGCCGCAATTGCTCGCCGCTGTGGCGCATGAGCTGTCGCGTTGATCCGGCGGCACCGCGTTTCCGGCCGCGGCGCCCCACCGGTTATATTACGCGAGTCGCGACGTCGCAGGCAGCGAAAGCGCGCCGCCAATCGCCGACCATGACACCGCCGTGGCGCGCTCGAGCGACCGCCCTGCGCACGCACGTCACCGCGGCAGCGGGTCCTCCCGCGTCTCGCGGCCGAGGAACATCGCCAGGACGCTGAGCAAGGCGAAGCCCGTCATGATCGCCGCGCCTTGATTGAACCCGCCGAAGTAGCCGACCAGCAGCCCGGCAATCAGCGGGCCGGTGCTGGTGACGATGCGTCCGGTACCGTTGCAGAACGACACCGCGGTCGCGCGCACGTGCGTCGGGAACAGTTCCGGCAGGTAGACCGCGTGTCCCGAGAACACGCCGATCACAAAGAATCCGTAGATCGGCAACAGGTACGGATAGAGCGTATAGTCCTTGAGCGCGAGGAACAGGATCAGCCCGAGAGCCAGCGTCCCGATATTGTAGAATACGATTGCCGGCCGCCGGCCGATCGCGTCGGCAATGAAGCCGAAGCACGAGTAGCCAAAAATCCCGCCAATGCCCCACAGCATAATGCTGTGGCTGACATAGGGTATCGCAGCGGCGCCTTTGATGCCTTGATTGCCGAGCATCTGAATGACGATCGTGGGCAGCCAGATGACGGTGGTCCAGATCGCCAATAACGTGCCAAGGCAGAACATCAACCCGACCGAGGTGCTGTAGATGTTTTGTCGACTGAACAATTGCAGTGGGACAAATCGCAGGAATTCGCGGTCCTCGGGGTTGGCTCCGCGCGCCTTGGCCGCGAGGCGGCGGGCGCGCACCGCTTCGAAGCGTTCGGGTTCGCCGACGCCCTGGCGAATCAGCGCCACCAGCAGCGCTGGCACGACGCCGACAAAGAACACCCATCGCCAGCCGTAGGGGCCGATCAGCCCATAGACAAAGCCCCCGATCAGGCCGCCGAACCCGCCGCCGGTCATCATGACGCCCAACACCCGGGCGCGGTGGGTCTCGGCAAACGCCTCGGCGACGAGCGGAATGCCGACGATGATCTCGCCGCCGGTGCCGAGGCCACCGAAAAACCGGAACACCCCGAGTTCGAGCGGCGTGTGCGAGAAGCCCTGCGCCGCGGTGAAGACGCTATAGATCAGGATGCTCACCGAGAGCGTGCGCACCCGGCCGATATAATCGGCGAGAATACCGAACAAGAAGCCGCCGAATGCCCACCCCAGCAGCCCGGTCATGGCCAGGATGCCGCCAACCCGGCCGATCGCGGCAGGCGATGGATTGCCCCCGAGCAACTCGGTCAGCGCGGGCTTCAGCACGATCGAGAACAGACCGAAATCAGTCGCGTCGAGCGCCCAGCCAGCCCAGACGACGAAGAAGATTGTCCACTGATACCGCGTAAGGCCGCGCGCAAAA
>Ga0335074_10010560_pt1 | contig 12922 bp, 6 predicted proteins | sample Lox_Sample_23_FD_206715 | JGI IMG/M metagenome (GOLD analysis project Ga0335074, IMG submission 206715) | Soil microbial communities from Loxahatchee National Wildlife Refuge, Florida, United States - Lox_Sample_2.3 | ecosystem: Environmental > Terrestrial > Soil > Wetlands | place: USA: Florida...
AACACTATTACTCGCATCGCGGTCTCGGCAACTGTTAAATCTGCCAGCGAGCACGCTAGCAGGCAGTTGACAATCGCCGTCTGGAACAGCAACTATCAGGTGTCAAACGGGGTCTTCTTGGAAGGGATGACTCAGCCGCAACTGATTGAAAGGATTGGTTGCGGGGGGTGGATTTGAACCACCGACCTTTGGGTTATGAGCGACCCAAGATTTCGGTAAGTATCGGACAACAGGGCACGAGTGGAAACTCTGAGATACCCCTGGGAACGGCTGGAAACCGGGTATTGGGGACTTAATGGGGGCCGATTTTCGAGTCACCCAACGATGTCCCCAACGATCCGCCCAACGACCTGCTGATGGTCGAAAGCCGGCGATTTGGTCGCCCTGCGGGGTAACAATGCATCCTCTTCCTTCCGCTACGGATACTGACCCTCAAGTCACTCTTGCCGGGTTTGCCGACCTCCCTCCCAACCTCCACGCTCAAAGCTGGAACCCCACCGTGAACTGATCCGCGAGCTACGTCGCAAGGGTCGAACCTATCGCGAAGTCGCTCGCCTGTTCCACGAGCGCCTCGGACTATACGTTGCGCCAAGCACCTTGCATTCATTCGTGAAGGTCCGTGCGAAGCATCGCAAACGAACACAATTTGAGCTGCCGCCGACGGAACTGACAGCGTCGCCGTCGCCGGTACTTGACCGCGTTGCAGCTCTCAGATCAAAACCCGACGCTCCGAAATCGAAACCCGTCCGCTTTGTCTTCCGTGAGAACGAACCGCTGACCCTTACCAGCAGACGGGCGCAGAGAAGGAACTCGCCGCCGCTCTGCACACGCTGTCGGATTCGCACGGCGGCGTTGTCGCGCAAGTAGAACGTGCCAATAACCGGCTGGAATATTCGCTGGAAAACCGGGCAAAAACAATCGATGCCCTCCTGCGCGAGTGGAAGAGCGATCTGCTGCGCATCTGGATTCCACTTATCGCCGGCGCTGCGATGTTGATCGGGCTGTTGGGTGGAATCGAGATACAAGGCTGCCGGGACTCGGATTCCGCAGCTGCGGCGGCGCCGATGCCTGCAGCGTTGGGAGTTGGGCCAACTTCCACGCCACTAGCGAATAGTGGACCAGCCGACAGCCAGCAGAACGCCAAATTGATTCTCAGAATGCGGGATAAGCCCTGATCGTTGCTGATGCGCAGATCCCAGCCATTCCGCTGCTTACCAGTGAGCACAACAAGACACCGGTGAGAAGCATCAACTGCCTGTTTCTGGCTTTAGCCAGTCTGACGAATGCCTCTCAATGGCAATTCTCACCAACTGACTGCGGGTTCTCACCCCAGCCTTGTTGAAGAGCTCTTGAATTACGGCTTTGACGGAGCTCTCGGATACATTGAGCTTCCAGGCAATTTCCTTGTTTGCCAGCCCGTCGAGGATACCTCGCAAAACCTCACATTGCCGGGTTGTCAGAGGCCGCGTTCGCTCCAAAAGCTCTGTACGCGCTCGTTTATCTGTCACTAGGCTTTGCATGGCGGCGCTGTCTAACCAGATTTCTCCGTTTGCAACGTGCTGGATCGCAGCCATTAGCTGATCGAGGCTGCTGTGTTTGAGAAAAATTCCTGCAGTTCCAGCCTCTATGACCCGAAGGGTTGCCTCGTCTGATAAGCCTGCTGTGACCATTAGAACTCTGGTCTCTATCTCGCGGGTTTGAAGCTCCCTTAATAGACTCAATCCCGACTCGTCGCCGAGATCGTAATCGAGTAGAACGATGTCAATGTCCTCATGGGAGAGCGCGGTGAGGGCTTCGGGCACGCTTGCATAATCACCGGCCACGTGAATCTGAGGCGCGGTTTCGAGAAGACGGCCCAGGCTTTCGCGAAACAGGCTGTGGTCATCCACAATCAGTATGCGAATTTCGCGCATGATATGTCCTGGACCGGCGTTGCAGCCGGGTTGAGATTGACAATAAAACACGCGCCGGCGGGAAGAGGTATGTAGCGAATCTCTCCGCCGAAAGAGCGCAGGAATGCACGGGACAGGTACAAGCCAAGGCCCGTGGATGTCGCCCCATCCTGGAACGGCCGGAAGAGATGCTCCGGATGGGCAACACCGCCACCATTATCTGTGAAATTCACAAGAATATGATCCCCTTCCGCATTTGCGCTGATAGAAAGTACGCCATCGTCTTGTTTGGATAGGGCCCGGATACTGTTGGTGATCAGATTCAAAAATACCTGCATCAAGCTCGACCGGTCAGCCCATACAGGAGGCAAATCGGGATCGATCTGCCACTGCGCCACAATATTCTGGTCGTGCAGGGTCGGAGTGATCACAATTCTCAGTTCATCCAGCAGTGCAACAAGATCCACCTCTGTAGCCTGACTGACAGTTTGCCGCAAATTGAGGTTAGCGATCCGTTCGAGCGCTGTAATCAAACTTCCAAGCGCCTCGAAATCTTTGTTACCCGCGAGCCCTTCGCGTGAAAGGTTTTGATGAACAGCGGCAATGGCGCCGCATACATTGCGGATTTCGTGAGACAAAGCCCCGATGGCGATGCGGGAACCTACCAGCAACTGATGCAGACCGGACACCTCATGCGTCCTGAATTCTTCAGATGAGTCAAGCACCATTGCGGCCAGGCGTAGTCCTGCGTTTGTCCGGTACGTTGAAAAACAGATATCTGCCAAGAATGTTTCCCCATCCTCGCGCTGCCCGCGTGCCTGCATAACGCTGCGAAAGAGCTGCTGAACAGTGTCCGGCCCGGCAACATTTCTCAGCGATGGCAGGTAGCGATGCAGCTCTCTTCCTGTAAGTTCTCCTAGCGGAACAGCCAGCATGCGGTGCGCGGCCTCATTCGCCATGAGCACCGTGCCGTTGGCGTCTGCCGTGATGATCGCCGCTGGGCTGCTTTCAATCAGAATTCTCAATTGCTCTTCTGCCTCGCGACGCGCTTCGCTTTGACGTTCGATCTCATTGAGGTGTTTCATTGCCACCTTGCGGTTGCGGCTTATTTCGCGAACAAATAATCCCGCTCCAATAAAAGCCGCGAAGTAGAGCACATCACGAGAGAGGCCTGCTCGGAGATTCCATGCAAGATCGTCGAATCTTTCTGCCAGGAGTGTGCACAGAATGGCAACCATGCTGATTTGCCAGGGCTTCAGGGCGCTTCCCACCATCAACATTGGAATCAAATAGAGGAAGCCGAGCGGAATCTCGCCGACAACGCGCCAATCCAGAAGGGCAATTGCCGCGATCAGAGCCCCAGCTCTGAGCAAAATGGTCCGCGTGTTACCCCGGAAAAATGCCGCGTACATTGCACCTCTGCGGTGCTGCGCCGACGTATTCAGCAGAGCACATTCATAAATTGTAGATATCTGCAATGCTTCTGCGGCCCAAATAGCTCAAAACAGGTGAAAGCTGGCCAAAAGATAGGTCGTGGAACCCGAAAGACAGGTAACGATGGCTGAAAGATAGAGTCGCGGGTGGCGTTTGGCACTCTATGCTTGGACTTGCCCATCGAGTATCTCGGCTTGTTTGAGTTCGGGATGATCCAGATAGATCGACCTGCAAAGCATAACCAGAGTCATTCAATGCAAAATGTGAGATTTCAGCTTAGGACCGTCTGTGGTTCTACCGCTCTAGGACTTCTGTTCGCTTCTGGATTGTCTGCTGCAGCGCAGCAGAGTCTTACCTGGGATCAGATCAAGGCTAGGTTCGAAGCCGACAATCCCACGCTCAAGGCCGATCAATCCAATGTGGAGGAGATGAAGGCCGAAGAGATCACGGCATACCTTCGTCCGAATCCCCAGCTCACGCTATCCACGGACGGTACACAGATTGCGCCGTATCAGGGAGTCTGGGAACCATTAGCCGGTACTCAGATTCAGGCTGCAGTCAGCTATCTGCATGAGCGAGATCACAAACGGGAGCTACGTCTGCAAAGCGCGCAGGAGGGCACGCAGATTGCCGCATCGCAGCACGAAGACCTTGAACGCACCCTGCTCTTTGCTCTGCGAACCGCGTTTGTACAGACGCTTGAGGCAAAGGCGATCGTAGATCTATCCCGCCAGGAACTGAATTACTACGACCACATCATCTCGATCAGCCAGGACCGATTCAAAGCCGGCGATCTGGCGCAGATCGACCTGGACAGAATCGAGTTGCAGCGCGTGCAGTATGAGTCGGATCTGCAGACTGCGGAAGTAAACCTGCGGACGGCGAAGATACAGTTGCTGCAACTGCTGGACGATAGAGCTCCGGTGAATCAGTTCGACGTTCAGGGTCCATTCGACTTCTCCGATCAACTCCAGCCGCTCACAGTCTTCCGCCAGATCGCACTTGCCAACCGGCCTGACCTGCAGGCGGCGCTTCAATCGGTTCAGCAGGCAAACACAAATTACAAGCTGGCTGTTGCCAATGGGTCGACCGACCCAACCTACAGCGCGTGGTGGACATACAACCCATCCTTCAATAACCAGTATGACAACCAGACGCTCGGCCTTAGCGTGAACATCCCGCTGCGTATCTTCGACCGCAACCAGGGTGAAAAGCAGCGCACGCAGATCGACATTGGCCGCAATCAGCAACTGGCGGACGCAACCCGCGCCCAGGTCTTCAGCGATGTTGACTCAGCTTACGCGCAGACGAGCAGCAATCTGATTCTGTTGCGTCCTTACAAATCAAAATATCTCGCGCAGGCATTGCGGGTGCGCGACACGGTGACCTATGCCTGGCAGCATGGAGGAGCTTCGCTGATGGATTTCCTGAACGCACAGAGTGATTACCGCAATGTGCAAACGGCATATCTGCAGCTCATCGGCGCGTATCTTACTGCTGCCGGTCAGCTAAATCTCGCTGTTGGTCAGGAGGTAATCCAGTGAAAGCCTGGACCATGGTAAAGACCGCCGGTTGCGTTGCCGCATGCCTGTTTCTCACCGCCTGCGGAAAGAAATTCGATCCTGTCGCCGGCGCCCCGCAACCCGCACAGGTCATCGAATCCGGCAACGCGGATGTCGTCACGGTCGAGCATCCCGACGAGTTCCCCCTCGTAGCTGCGGGAAGGATCGAAGCTCCGCACAGACTCAATGTCACGGGTTCCGTCTTTCCCGACATCAACCGGGAAATCCCGGTGATCTCGCTGGCCAGCGGCCGCGTAGTGGAGAATCGAGTCACACTCGACCAGGACGTGACCAAAGGCCAATTGATGATGAAGGTACAGAGCCCTGACGTCATCAACGCCTTCGACACATATCTGAAGGCCGTGAACGACGAGTTGCTTGCCAGGAAGGCATATGCGCGCGCGCAGAATCTTTACGCCCACGGCGCCATCGCGCAGGAAATGCTGGAGCAGGCGCAGGATACGGAAGACGATGCAAGAGCAGATCTGAATGCTGCGAACCGTCAGTTGAATACGCTAGGCATCGATAAAAACCATCCGTCGGACATTGTGAATGTCTATGCTCCGATCTCCGGCGTGATCGTCGCGCAGAACGTGACCAATGCGGCGGCGGCTGGCGTGACCTTTTCCGGTTCGGCCACTGCATTCACCATCGCCGATCTCTCGCACGTGTGGGTCATCTGCGATGTTTATGAGAACGATCTGCCGCAGGTTCACCTCGGCCAGGAAGCGCAAATCAATATAAATGCCTATCCCGGTAAAGTGCTAGTCGGGCGCGTCAGCGACATCGGGCCGATACTTGATCCAACCATCCGTACTGCCAAGGTCCGCATTGATGTTCCCAACCCCGGCATGCTTCGGCTGGGCATGTTTGTTACCGCGACCCTCATTGGACTCACCAAGGAAGTGCATGCCACGGTGCCTGCGGACGCCATACTCCACCTGCATGACCAGGACTGGGTTTATGTGCCAGCGGGCGGCGACCACTTCCGCCGCATCGCCGTGCAGGCCGGGAACATGCTGCCCGGCGGCAACCAGGAAATTCTCTCCGGCATCATGCCCGGCCAGCAGGTGGTAAAGAGCGTTCTCCAGTTGGAAGCCACGCTGGAGGAGCAATGATTCGAAAGCTGGTCGACTTTGCACTCCAGAATAAGTTTCTGGTGCTGGCATTCGGCATTCTGCTCTTTGCCTGGGGTGTGGTCTCGTTCCATCGTCTTCCCGTTGAGGCCTATCCCGACGTGGCGAACAACTACGTGGATATCATCGCGCAATGGCCCGGCATCTCCGCAGAGCAAGTCGAGCAGCAAGTCACTATCCCGCTTGAAACTGTGATGAATGGAGTGCCTGGCGTGGCGCACGTCCGGTCATGGTCCATTTTCGGGCTTTCCACTGTCGAATTGGTCTTCGGCGATGAAACCACTGACTTCGAGAATCGCGAGCGCGTGCTGGAACGCCTTTCGCAGGTGAGTCTGCCGCCAGGCGTTGTTCCGCAGATGGGTACCGACTGGAGCCCGGTCGGACAGATCTATTTCTACATTCTGCGCAGCACCAACCCGGAATACGACGTGATGAATCTGAAGTCGCTCGATACCTGGGTTGTTCAGAAATATTTGAAGTCCGTTCCCGGGGTGGTCGATACCAATCCCTTCGGCGGCCCCAGGCGCGAATATCAGGTGCGGCTCGACCCCAACAGACTCGTTGACTACGGGCTGAGCCTCGCGCAGGTAGAGCAGGCGTTGGCCAACAACAACGCAAACGGCGGCGGTAGCTTCATTCAGGGTGGCGAACAGCAAATCAACGTTCGCGAAGTGGGCCTGGTGCGCGACATCCAGGACATCGGCAACACCGTGGTCACTACGAAGGGTGGAACGCCAGTCCGAATCAAGGACCTTGGCGTCGTCGAACAGGGCCCCATGATCCGCCTGGGCCAGTTCGGCGATACATATCACCGCGAAGACGGCAAGCTCGTCGACAACGACGATGTGGTTTCCGGCATCCTCTGCCTGCAAAAAGGCGCCAATGCGCAACCCGTGCTTGATGGCGTCCACGAGATGGTGCACGAACTAAATACCCAGATTCTGCCGAAGGGCGTCACAATCCATCCCTTTATTGACCGCAGTGATCTGCTCCATTTCACCACGCACACGGTATTGCACAACCTGGGAGAGGGTATTGTTCTTGTTGTCATTATTCTGTTTCTCTTCCTCGGCAATGTACGCGGTGCGCTCATTGTCGCGCTAACCATCCCTTTCTCGCTGCTCTTCGCCGCGATCTGTCTCGATCTCAAACATATCCCCGCCAACCTGCTCTCGCTGGGCGCGCTCGATTTCGGCATGGTCGTGGATGGAGCAGTTGTCATGGTGGAGAACATCGTCCGCCATCTTGCCCACAAAGAAGAAAACGGGCGTCCCATGCAGCAGCGTATCGCGGAGGCCGCGCATGAGGTCCAGCGTCCGGTCTTTTACGCCATCGCCATCATCATCACCGCGTATCTGCCCATCTTTACCCTGCAAGCGGTGGAAGGCCGCCTCTTTCATCCCATGGCATGGACGGTGGCGTTTGCCCTGCTCGGTGCGCTGCTCTTTTCCATCGTCCTTGCGCCGGTCCTCTCAAGTCTGCTCTTCAGCAAGGGCGCGAAGGAGTGGAAGAACCCGGTGATGGAGTTTCTTCGCGAGCATTACCGGCGCCGCGTTCGCTGGGCGATTCATCATCACGGTTTGACAATCGGCGTGGGCGTAATTGGTCTTGTGCTTGCGATCTATCTCGCCTTTGGCGGCGTGATCGGCTCGGAATTTCTCCCGCATCTCGACGAAGGTGCACTCTGGGTTCGTGGAGAACTTGACCAAAGCATCGGGCCGACGGAAAGCATCGCCGTTGCCAATCAGGCAAGGCTGATTCTCTGTTCTTTTCCTGAGGCGACTGAGTGCACCAGTCAAACGGGCCGTCCTGATGATGGCACCGACCATACCGGGTTCTTCAATACCGAGTATTTTGTCGGCCTGAAGCCTGCAAACGAGTGGCGGCCTGTCTTTCGCGGAAACAAGGACAATTTGATCGCGGCCATGAACTACCAGCTGGAGAAGAAGTTTCCCAGCATCATCTGGGGCTTCTCGCAGCCCATCGAAGACAACATGGAGGAGGCCGTCAGCGGCGTGAAAGGTGAGCTGGCGACCAAAGTGTACGGCAGCGACCTGCATACACTGGAGAACATCGCCGATCAGGTCGCCGCAGTAATGAGTCGCGTGCGCGGTATCAAGGACCTCGGCGTTCTTCAGGTGACCGGTCAACCTGATCTGGATATTCAGGTGGACCGTCAGAAAGCTGCGCGCTGGGGAATCAATGTCTCCGACGTGCAGGATGCAGTCCAGACCGCCGTCGGGGGAACCGCTCTTACCCAGGTGCTGAAGGGCGAGCAGGTCTACGACCTTACCCTGCGCTATCTGCCGAAGTACCGCGACACACGCGAGGCAATTGAGAATATCCGCCTGCTCGCGCCGACCGGCGAGCGCGTCTCGCTGGCCCAGTTGTGCACGATCCATGAAGCTGACGAAGGTTCGGAGATATACCGCGAAAACAATCAGCGCTATGTCGCCATCAAGTACAGCGTGCGAGGACGCGCTCTCGGCGATACCGTTCGCCAGGCCATTCGCGATGTCGACGCGCAGGTGAAACTGCCCCGCGGCTATCACATCAGCTGGGAGGGCGAATACCAAAGCGAAGTGCGGGCAGACAAACGAATGGCCGTGATCGTGCCCATCACCGTGCTCCTCATCTTCATCATTCTCTATTCGATGTATCGGTCCCTCAAATGGGCCATCCTGATTCTCGCGACGGTCGCCATGGCCAGCATTGGCGGATTGCTTGTTCTGCTGATTACCCATACCAATTTCAGCGTCTCATCGGAAGTCGGCTTTCTCGCCCTGTTCGGCGTCTCCGTGCAGACCGGCGTCATCATGCTGGAGTACATAAATCAGCTGCGCGCCCGCGGCCACTCGGTCGAAGACGCAGCCGTCGAAGGCGCTGTACTACGGCTGCGTCCCATCATGATGACCATGCTGGTGGCCACGCTCGGCCTGCTGCCCGCCGCCATGTCGCATGGAATCGGCTCGGACTCGCAGCGCCCCTTCGCCATCGTCATCGTGGGAGGTCTTGTCGCGGATTTGGTGATGAGCATCTTCCTGCTGCCAACGCTCTACGTATGGATCGCGAGAGAGAAGGACATTTTGCCGCCGCCGGAAATGGAATTCGAAAACTGAACACCCTGGCCAACTGTGGTGAACCTGATCGGGTGTTCAGATAGCGGGGACGTTGAGATCAAGCATGAATCGAACTCGAAAGCCAACTGGGAAGCTCTTCTTGTCGTCCATTTATTGGCTGGGCATAGCGATCGTCTCGACATTTCTCCTTTGGGCCGTCGCAATGGTGCTTTGGGAAGCATGGCAGCAATGGTGACGATGATCGATAAAAGAACTCGTGAATTATATGTCCCAGCCCGGAGTTGCCAGCGAGAAAAGCTTCAGTATTTTGGAGAAAAGCTACCTCTTCTTACCCAGTCACTGGACCGGCCATCGAGGATGCACCTTGGGCTACATCGCTTCATTTGACATGAAACAATTTGTGCTTGATGTGATCAAACGGAACTTCAACGGGTCTCGAACGAGCTGAAATAACATCCGAGCTTGTTCGATGACTGCTTGTGATTCGGGATCTGCTCCTCGAATCCTAAGCCGTCAGGCTTAGGGATGGTGTCTATCTTCAGAAGGAGCGCAGCGAGCCGACGATTCGGCGCGTCGTGCTCAACTCACGCTTGCAGGATCAGGCCGCGACGACCGCGATGCAATGCAACATGGCAGCAGGTGCGGCGGCAGGCGTGCTGCTTCTCTGATGTAGACCATTGCATTCGAAATTCGAACAGCGCTACTGTCGGGCTGTGCTGACACGACACAAGCCGAGAACTCGACCCGCAACTGCACACACATGCGTTACCGCAAATCTCACCTACGATGGTTTAGAAGGGCGCTGGAAGGCATTGCAGGCGTCAGGCCTGTACGAGCGCCGCGCATTTCAGACGGAAGTCTACCGGAATGCTCTGGCGAACGAAGTGCGGAGTCTCGGCTATGAGGTTGAGCCTAACCGTGATTCCCGCGGCCGCGACATTGGCTTTGAAATCCGCGGCGTGTCGGACGAACTGCTGGAACGATACAGCCAGCGCAGCGCACAGCGAGACGCCGCGATCACCAAGTTTACAAATGAGCATGGTCGGAAGCCGACTGACAACGAAGTGGCCGTCTTGGTCCGCGAATCGCGGGCCGACAAGCTCACAGAGATTGCCACGGAACAGGTACACCGGCAGCAGCAGGCGCGACTATCACCCGAAGAATCGCAGGCCTTGGATCGCCTACGAGGCACATCCCTGGAGCAAAGCCGCAGCGGTCCGCAAAAACTCTCGCCGGCGGTTGATTCACTGCAACACGCAAAGGACCATCTTTTCGAACGGCGCTCTGTAGTCTACGATCACGAACTGCTAGCTGAAGCTCTGCGATACGGTCGCGGGCGGGTCGATCTGGGCCAGCTACGCGGCGCACTGGAAATCGAAAAATCCCAGGGAACGGTCATTCATGCCGGCGACCGGCTAGCCACACACGAGAGTCTTGACCGCGAACAGCGCATGATTGCTCTGGTGAACCATGGCATCGACCGATACGAGCGGCTTGGCGGTACACATAAATTTCATCCATCCGAACGCCTGCGCGAAGAGCAAAAGCGGGTTGTGGAACGGGTTCTCGATTCTCGCGACTTCGCCATCAATTTGCGCGGCGCCGCTGGAACCGGCAAGACGGCCACGCTGCAAGAAATTGATCGCGGCCTACGTGAGTCCGGGCGCGAAGTCACAGCGGTTGCGCCTACGCGTGGTGCTGTGGAGGAGCTGCAGAAAGTGGGCTTTCGCGAGGCCATGACTGTCTCACGCCTTCTCCAAGACGAAACGGCGCAATCTGCGCTCCGGGGCAGGGTCTTGGTCGTCGATGAAGCCGGTATGATCTCGGGGCGGCAGATGGAAGGCATACTCAGACTTGCGGATCAGCATCTCGCCCGCGTCGTGTTTTCGGGCGACACACGCCAGATTCAGAGTGTCGAGGCGTCCGATGCATTGCGCATCCTGGAGCGCGAATCGCAAATGAAGAGCGTCGCACTGACCGGCGTTCAGCGTCAGACGCACGCGCAGTATCGAGACGCCATTCAAACCCTGCGCCAGGCTCCCGAACAGGGCTTTGAGAAGCTGGAGCGGCTTGGCGCTGTGCACGAGGTCCCCTTTGTCGAGCGTGGCCGTTCGGTTGCTGATCTCTACCGGGATATGACCGCCGATTCGTCGCGGCGTGTTTTGGTTGTCGCGCCTACTTATGAGGAGATTGGCCGCGTGACTCGCGCAATTCGCAATGACCTTTCGGAGCGCGGTCATCTCGGTCAGAGCGTGACGATGGATCGATACGTCCCGTTGCTATGGACTGAGGCGCAGAAACGCGATCTGTCGAACTATCGCGAGGGGCATGTTCTCGTGATTCATCGGGCGGCGCGGGGAATGAAAAAACATGAGGCGCTGACGGTCAGCAGCGTCGGCCCTGAGGTGATTGTGGCCCGCAATGCGCGCGGCGAAGAGCGGACCTTCACGCCATCGCAGACGCGTTCCTTTTCTGTCCACGAGCAGAAGTCAATTGATGTCGCTCCTGGTGACCGGCTGCTGCTCACAGGCAATCGCCGGGACGCCGACTTCCGCGCTACGAATGGTGAACTGGTAAGCGTGCGCCGAGTGGAGAACGGGCGAATTCAGCTTGACGATGGCCGAACACTGCCAGCGAACTATCGCGAGTTCGACCACGGTTATGTGATCACGGCCCATCGTAGCCAGGGCAAGACGGTGGATGGCGTTATCCTGTCCGCCGATGCCATGAAACAGGAATTGTTTTATGTGGGCGCTTCGCGGGGCCGGAGCGAAATCGCAATTGTGACCAGTGACCGCGAACAATTGCGCGAGTCGCTGGGCACCTCCTCCGCGCGTCCAACAGCCATGGAATTGGAGCGCCAGCAATCCGGTTTCCACGCCTTCGAACAGAGCGTTCAACATGCTCCTGTCCGAGGTGTCAAACCGCCGGTCCTCACCACGAGATCAGCATCAGTCGCGATATTGGCCTGAGCCTGTAGCCGGCGCGAGACGAATGTGGGGCAAGTTTACAAACTATACCCATCGTGGGTACAATGAGGCGAGAGAATGATTGAAGACTCGGCGCACACCGGATGGTTACAATTCGTTGAAGCGCCTGCGTTCGCACGATTCCGTGAGGATTATCTCGACGATGACGGATTCGCGGAATTGCAACAGTATCTGACGAGGAATCCCGAAGCTGGCGACATGGTGCCTGGCGCGGGAGGCATCCGCAAGCTGCGCTGGAAGGATTCTCGGCGCGGGAAGGGCAGACGCGGCGGACTACGGGTTATTTACTACTGCTTTCTCTCTGAGCAGGAAATCTGGCTGCTGACTTTGTACGACAAAGACGAGGCGGCGGAACCTGACGAAAGACGAGAGAGAGCAGCTGAGGCGAGCACTCGAAGCGGAACGCGCTGCGCGAAAGGCCAGGAGCAGGAAATGAAGAAGCAGAATGCAACCAAACGGAATCTGTTCGCCGAACTGATGGAAGGCGTGGATGCGATGAAGACACATCGCGAGGGAAAGGTCACGCTTCGCACGCATACCGTGGCGTCTCCCGAGATCAAGGTGTCTCCGGGAGCGGAGTTCTTCGTTGCTGCTCGTGAGAAGTTCAACGTCTCTCGTGCGGTGTGGGCCAACATGCTGCGAGTCAGTCCGCGCACGGTAGAGAAATGGGAGCAGGGCGGGCAGGTCAGCCCCATTGCGGCTACATTCGTTGAGCTCGTCACGCAATATCCGGACACTATCGAACGTTTGCAGTCGCTTCCCCGGCGTGTTTCGCGCCCGTCACGCAGGGTGCGGCTGGCTGGTGCCGGTCGGAATCCTGCCTCCCGA